>Ga0207799_100053_pt1 | contig 172520 bp, 122 predicted proteins | sample TtanPargueraPR_4_FD_187742 | JGI IMG/M metagenome (GOLD analysis project Ga0207799, IMG submission 187742) | Aerobic enrichment media microbial communities from Bioluminiscent Bay, La Parguera, Puerto Rico - Tt and M2 (SPAdes) | ecosystem: Environmental > Aquatic > Marine > Unclassified ... | reverse complement strand
ATCAATTAACACTTGTATCTCACCTCCAAATGTATTATCCTTTCTAAGATAACACACTTAAAGATTAGTTTTGATGGTAATTATATCCTATTAATTGTTTTGGTTACTTCATCCAGCGAAAAATGAGTTCTAAGAGAGAGAATATGTATTGTTATTCTTTAATAATTTTTTGAAATAATAAGGTGATTTCAAAAAAATAATTGGTCAATTGCGTTTCAAAAAATCTAGATTGAAGGGCTTTGTGACCTGAATACTGTATAGTTTTTTTTTTGAAACCGCCTAACCTAAGTTTTTAGTACCATGTAGAAATGACTATAGATAAACCATATTTACTAGCATAAGTTAGTATATATTATCTACATAATTTATTTCACTACCATGATATCATATATTTAGGAGAGTTTTGTTTTCGTTTAGAAAATGGTAAAAAAGAGGTGAAAAACATTGTATGCTTCAAATATATCCATTGAAGAATATCCTGATTGGTATAAAATCGAAAGAGATACCGAAAAAATCATAAAAAAATTAAATACAACAAAAGAACTAATTTCTTATTTAAGTAATTCGGATGAGCATATAAGAAGATTATCCATTATTAGAATAAATGAATTAAAACTTAAAGATTCAATAGTTTCATTAAAAGAGCTGCTGGATGATCCTCTTGAAACGTCTAAAAACAAAGAACTCGCAGCATGGACAATTAAAGCAATAAGCAATCATTGGGATACAGATTTATTTATTACCAACAAGTTGTTGAATAATTATTCTGGTAATGAAAAATATGAGGATATATATAAGGTAAATATAAAAGATACACTACCCTCATTGCGCTTTGACTTCACATCATCAATGTTGAATTCAGAGATAAATATAGAAAATACCGATATAAGAAATAGTAAAGATATAGAAGTAGATCTCCCTTTTTCGGTTAAAGAGTGGTTTGGACAATATTCCCATGACATATTGTCCGATCTTAAAACCTTGTTAATCAAGCTTCCTTTGCACTTTTTTAGAGGATTTAAGTATGTGGTCAGTTTAATTGTTGGTGGCCTTTTATATATTTTTAAAAAATTTATTGATTGTATGCACAAATTGAAGGCTTTATTAAAAGCTAAAAAAGGAAAAAAACAAACTCAGTCAACACATACATCCGAAACTTCTTCTGATGTCCAAAAATATGCACACACTTCGCAAACAAACGACTTTCAAAACCTTAGAAATTCTTACAACGATACATGTTATGAAAATTCTGAAAGAGAAAAAATAGGCTTTACACAACGTATTAAAAATACGATGTTATCTATCGTTTATATTATACTAGCTCCAGTAAGATTCATTATTAAGCATAAAAGGCTATCATTAATAGGTCTCGTCGGCATCTACTGCTTTCTTTGTTTTGTCCCCTTTGGCAAAGCCTTAACTTATAAATACACAGGCATCGATCTTATGGAAAAACAAGCACAAGCCTTCTATACAACCAAAGAAATTGTTTCTTATGCATGGGATGAAATAAATGAAATACTAGATATTACAACCCCTCAATCAGCTGTAGCTAAAACTGATTCTGAACCTTTCACACAATCCATAAATATGGTTGAACATAAATACATAGTTGTCGCTCAAACAGGACTTAATTTAAGAGAAGCTCCCAATGCCAGCTCAAAAAAATTACTTATCCTCCCCTTTGAATCAGCTGTAACCAAAGAAGATGAAAAGGGAAACTGGTACAAAATAACTACATCTGACGGATTATCCGGATGGGTATCCTCAAAGTATTTGAAAGAAGATAGAGGTGATTAAATGAAAGACACTAACATTCAAAGAAGAATAGAGTTTGCACTTTCATTGTTGGATGAATTAAATGATATTTATAAACAATTAAAAAAACTCTCTTCGGGAATTGAAAATAATTCTGATGCTTTTTATGAACGTATCTTCAAGTCTTCAAAAGTTGAAATTCAAAATGATATTGATAGCTACAAAGCTAATATAGAGAAAACAAAAGAAATAAATATGAATATAACAGCAAAACTAAATGAATGGTATAATTTCACAAAAGATACCAATGAAATAAAAAAAGTTACATTCCCAATAAAAATGCATTTTATGAAAAAGAATTTGAAAAATACAATTACTAAAATGAATGAAGAAATATCAAGCTTATCAATAGAAAATAGATTTATAAAAGAAAAAATCATTAACTGGGAGCAGGAGTTAAGTGTAAGAGCTCTACATCAGATCCGAGAGGGTAAAGAGTTTCATGACTATGAAGATCTTATTCGAAAAAAAGACAGTATTATTTTAGAACTAAAATATCTGCTACCCACTATTTCTGGCATTACACCTTTAGAATTCGACCTTGACAATATTGATAATGTAAAAGAAAAATTATTAAATATAGTTGCGGCCTAAAACCGCAACTATTTAGTTTTATTCCATCTCTTACTTGTTCCTATCCTCTTTTTTGAAAACATCACCAAATCAAGTTTTTTGTTCATTCAAAGTGTCTAAAGTTAGAAATTAATCTTTTACTGTCCTTTAGGGAGTTTCAAAAAAATTCATATTCATTATTTCTGTTACAAAGCCCATCATAGAAGCTTTTAATCTTCCTACCATAGAAACATTATTTTGCTATGCAAAAAACGGCATCGAATTTTTAAAACTCCAGTTGCAAAGTTTTATTCTTGCCTTAGTAAAGTAAAATAACAGCAATCATTTCCAAAGGAGTATCCCCGGTATTTTCTACAGCATGTGAAGCCCCATTTCCTGTAATAATAGAGTCCCCGGCTTTAACTTCACTTAAATCTCCATTGTCGTTTATAGTCGCCTTACCTTGTATAACATAAAAAATTTCCTCTTCATTTTCATGTTGATGAAGTCCTATAGATGAACCAGGATCTATTGTAATTTTCGCACAAAGCCTTGCTTTTCCTTTTAGCTCCTCCTTCTTAAAAATGTGAAGGATTTCAACAGAACCCTTCCCACCTCTCATTTGCTCTTTTATCTCTTTAACCATCTCATTAGCACGTTTAATCATATACATCCCTCCAATTGTGTTAAATAATTGTTATTATTTTCTTCTTAAGCTTATAAACCATTTTAATACACAAATGCATTCAAAGCAACAAATTACCCATCATCAGTTTCTACACTTCAATAATCCTTTTTTACTGAATACATAATTATCAACTAAAGAAACCGACTATAGTTTTATTAAATCTTTGGGGATTTTTAAAAGGAATATCATGATTATAGTTTTCCCATATTTCAACATTGCAGTTTGGGTTGACTTCGCCTAAGTACTTAACGGATTTCGCCATATCAGGAATTTCCTTTTTACCTGTAATAGCAAGCATTGGTATTTGAACATTTTTAAATTCAGGATAGTCATAAATATTTATTCCATTGTTCCAAAAAGCCAGTAAGTTTTCTTTTTTCATTACCTGAAAGTATGAAATACATTCATTTAGTTGTGATTCATTTAATCCAAGCTTTTTTAATTGTGGCTTCATCAGTAATTTTGACTTATACATAAGATAAGTCAATGCAGCTAATTTAGAAAATTTTTTCAAAGCTTTCTCACTTTTTATAACCCATGGGCTTACCATAATGGCCTTGTTAAATAAATGCTCATAGTTACAGACAAGAGGAACTATAATCTGTCCTCCAATTGAATATCCTACAATACCCACCTTATTTTTCCCAATTTTGTTTGTTATTTTTGCAATAGCATTTACATTTTCTATTGGATCATATTGCACATGAGATTCCCTGCCATTTCCATATAAGTGGGGAATCACAATATGAAATCTGTCGGAAAGAATGTATTGGTTAACAAAACTATGTACCATCCCACCACCATGAAGCATTATAATTGTTGGTAATTCTCTACTGCCATATTCCTCATAAAACATAATTTCCACCCCCATAAAACTTCTCCTTAATTAGTTTTCAAATACATTGGACACTTTCGCTCCCATTCTATATATATCTCCAGTATATGGATTAATTTTACACCCCCTCCGGTACCTTTTATCTTTCAGAAATCACTTATTAAAAAACTTTAGGTATTCCCCATACCCCTCACTTTCTAAGTCTTCTACAGGTATAAAACGTAATGCCGCTGAATTAATACAGTACCTTACACCTGTTGGTGTAGGACCATCACCAAATACATGTCCCAAATGAGAATCTCCATATTTACTTCGTACTTCTGTACGTGTCATCAAATGGCTTTTATCAATCTTTTCTTTAATATTTTCCTTAACAAGGGGTTTATCAAAGCTTGGCCACCCACTTCCCGAATCAAACTTATCCAGCGAGCTGAATAACGGTTCTGCTGAAACAATATCTACATAAATTCCATCCTTTTTATTATCCCAATATTCGTTATCAAAAGGTCTTTCAGTGCCATTTTCCTGAGTCACCTGATATTGAATTGAAGATAACCTTTTTAAAGTTTCGTCATTAGCTTTGGTATATTGCCTTTTAGCTGTGCCTCTTATTGCGCACACCCGATTAATAAAAGCTTCACGGCCTGATCCAATTTTGTAACTTGAATAATGTTCCGGATTTTTTAAATGGTAATCCTGATGGTATTCCTCTGCAGTGTAAAATTTCGCAGCCTCTAATATTTTAGTCACAACAGGTCTGTCAAATATCCCTTCCTTTTCTAAATCTCTTTTTGAAACTTCTGCAAGCTTGCGCTGTTCTTCATCATGATAAAATATTGCAGTATAATACTGAGAACCTTTATCAAAAAATTGCCCTTTGGTGTCTGTGGGATCAATTTGACTCCAAAAAGTATCTAGAAGCTTTTTATATTGAATTCTTTGAGTATCATACTTAATCCTTACTACCTCATAGTGTCCTGTATTTCCTGAACACACTTGCTCATAAGAAGGATTTTTCATGTGTCCCCCAGTATAACCGGCAATAACTTCAACTACACCGTCAAGCTCCTTAAACGGAGGAATCATACACCAAAAACATCCGCCTGCAAAAGTAGCAAACTTAAATTCCTTTGAATTGCTATTCATATTAATCACTCCTCGTATCAGTTTACCTTTACAACTTAGTTTCTATATATATTATACCCTCATAAATTGGGTCTGATAGAGAAAATTATCAAATAGCAAGAAACTCCAAAATAATATATTATAATTTTAACAATTCACCCTTTTACTTATGTGTTACAAACTCTCTATGATATTTATTTTTACGTTTTCTAAATTTTGCAGGAAACAAAACAATGCACGTACATCCTTATTGCTAGCTTATGAAATAGCAAGATCAATAATTTGTACACTTAACTAAAAGATTTTAAGTCATGATCAAAGCGAATTTTCTTGACTCACCTTATTGAACAAATAAACAAAATAAAGTAAAATACTTATTGTAATATGTATTTGCTTGAAAAAGTTAAAAATATCTAATGTAAATACTTATTTTTAATAATAGTAAATTTTTTTAGGAGGGATTCTCATTTTAAATATTTCACCGGCAATTGTTAATATTCATGTATTTGATGAAATTACAAAACTACGTGGGCGTGATCTTCTTTTTAACCCATTTTTTAAGGCACCACCTATTACGATGTCTTTTGTTACTTATACTACCGTTTTGAATGTTCCTGATGGTCTAGTTAACTTTAAATTTAGGATAACTAATCCTAATAATGAAGTTATGCACGAAACTAACATTAATTGTGTAGAAGTTACGGGTAATTCTTTTTCAAACGCGCTTATTTGGAACAATGTAAGCTTTACCATGATTGGTGATCATACAATAACTTTTTATCTTGCCACAGAAACTGGATTTGAACCTATGGGTAGCACAGTTATAATCGTTGAAAAACAACCTGCAAAGAACAACAATGAATAATTTGCAAGATACATTGTTTCACTAAAATAAAAAAATGAAATTCAGACCCCTTATATTTAAATTTGCAGGATATTTTTTCAACAACTGAAACTCCAAGGATAAGAGAACGTAAATCACTAAGAGTCGAATCAAACTCGCTTTTCTCGGACAGAGATTCGACTTTTCCTTCATTTCATTAATATTCTGTAAAGCCTTTACACATATGTTCTAAAAAGATTTACTCTCACTTATATTTTTTTAAGGCACTTAAGAAAGTTTCAAAAATACACATTCAATATTTCATTTATAAATCACATTAAATCAAGTTTTTAAAACTTCAGTTGCAAAGTTTTTATTTTAGGTGATTCCAAAAAATAACTGGTCAATTGCGGTTTCAAAAAATTTGATTTTAGAATATTTGTAACTTGAATATTGTACAGGATATTTTTTGAAACCGCCTTAGCTTGCCCAAACAAAGTATAAAGCAAATGCAATCTAGACTTGATGTCTTAACTTATATCTACTGTACAAAAGGGTTATAAGCAGAATTATACCTCCGTATCCAACCGCCGGATAAAGATATTTGACAAGGTTTGAAAAACCAAACTGACTCGCAATAAAGGCCATCAAAGTTGCTCCAATAATTAACAACTTACTGTAAGAAGAACCTTTTATATCCGTTATACGTGCTGTAAAACCATAAAGGCTTCCCACCGCCGTTGTGTAGACTTCCGCAAGAAGTACAATAATATATACAATCTGAATAATATAAGATAACTTACCGGCAATAGTAGCCATAGGTACTTCAATATTCATAATGCTGTTTATATTGTTTGTTAATGCAAAATATATAGCTGCAGCGCCAATCCCCAAACCTATTCCGCCAAGTATTGCACCATTTCGGATAGACTTGCGGTTTTTAGCTTTAGTACCTAATGGTCCAAGAACAGCAACTGCAAGTACAATATTGTAGGATGTGTATAAAATCGCTGCCCACAACCAGTTTCCTACCAATCCACTACCTGCAGTCACCCTTGTAAATTGTACCTCCTTTGGTGTGACAAATATAGAACTAATACTTACCCCAAGAACCGCAACAAGCAGAAAAGGCACTACAAAACTGATGGCATTAATAACACCTTTAATACCAGTAAGAACTGTTAATAACGTTAAAACAGCCATCAATAAATTCCCCCAAATAGCTGGCAATCTGAATTGTTGACTAAACATAGCTCCTGCACCTGCAACCATAGCTGTAAGAGCTCCAAACAGGAAAAAAGTAATAATAAAATCAATGACAGTGCCTAAATACTTACCACCTGTGGATTTAATTATCTTTAGATGGGATGTAGAATTAAGCTTCCTTCCGACGTCCATAATTATATATCCGAATAATATAAATAAAGCTGTTGATATTATAAGTCCGAACACGCCCATATTACCAAATACAGAAAAAAACTGCAGTATCTCCTGACCCGAAGCAAATCCTGCTCCCACTACGGTTCCAATATATGTTGCTGCCACTTTGAATGTTGAAATTCTGTTTTCTTTCGCTATACTATTTTCCATATCAGCCCTCAACCTTTTTGTATATATTTTGGCAAATAGTTGATCAACTGGAGTTTTAAAAAATCGATTCAATAGCTTTGTGTTTGAAATATTTAATATGTTTTTTGAAACTCCGTATTTTTGCCCCTATTTTTTATATACTTTCCTTGAAAGCTGAATTTTATTACATGCTAATATTTACACTGTTTTTCACTCAACTTAGATCACTATATTCTTATAGTAGTAGTTGTGCAAATATATTTTTGAAATAAAAAATTGCACGCTAACAGAAGTTTCGACTTTTATTGTATTGTAATATAAACAAAAATCCGGTATGTTTGAATTGAATTTTAATTAGGAACATTCAGTTGAATCCGCATCTATATTTGACGGCTCCCCTGAATCTGCATCTAGATATTTCCATTCTATTGAATATTCTTTTCCTACTACTTTTCCAATATTTAAAATATACTCCTCTAATAACATCTTTGCTCTTTGCTGAGCACTTGCTAACAGTGTTGTATCTGCCGATGCTGCCAAAACCATTTTTTCCTGTGCTTCTGAGAAAGCCTTTGTTTCGTCTTCAGCTCTAATCTTAGCAGAATTTTTATCTACAATAAAAGACTCTTTAGTAAGAGAATCAGCATCCACCTTTTGACTAAGCACTTTTGCTTCTGGAATTGTTATAGTTATAAAATCATCTTTTACTTCTACAGATACTTTAGATGTATCTATACCTAGTTTCACAGTTCCAGTGTATTCAATCCAGAAATGTTTATCTTTTTTCCAAAACCATATCCCTTCTGCATCTTCAATTTTGTATTTTACAACATTATGATAATAACATTCCATCACTGCCAATTCGCAAATAGCTTTCATTTGAGATGCTTGTGGTTTTATCTCCATTTGATTCGTTTCTGTATCCCTGCAGGAAACAAAGGTAAATGATACTATTAAAGTCAAGAAGAGTGCTATGATTTTTTTTGTTTTCATAATACACCTCCTGATTTTATTTCTAATTCATAATCTGAATCCAACTGCTCAACAAATGGGCTTATTAAAGCTTTCATAATATTTTTAGCATTCTGTTCTGCTAATTCGTAAATTGCTGACTCTTTTTCACTTTCATCTCCAACATCTTTTATGCACGACTTATATGCTTTTTCTGTTATTGCACTTTTATTCGCTTTACCATTTTGAAAAATATAATCCATAGAAGCAATATCAACATTTACATCTGTTATTTCGATTTCTGGAATAGTAAGAGTAATTCTTTTTGTTTTTTCATCCAAATTTATTTCTACTTTTTCAAAATCAAATCCTGCATAAACTTTTGCTTGATATGATACATAACAATCCAATTCGTTGGGTTTCTTTTCGTTCATAACTTCTGCAATTCCATTATAAACGGCTTGGAAAGTAGATAATTCACTGATGTTAATTATCTTTTTCAATGTGGACATGGTTATTACCGTTGCCTTTTTTTCCAATCCACTAAATAGCCTTGGTGCGGCAAAAAGTATAGTGGAAATAACTAATAATAAGCTCAAACTAAGCAAAATCATTTTTAATTGAGTCTTTTTTAGTTGCTTTCCCCATACGGTATTTTTATGGCTCTGGATGGTATCATTATTCTTTTCATACTCTTTACTATCCACAAAACCCCTCCTCTTTTATGTAGTTTTAAAAAAATAAAAAACAACAGATCCTTGATATTTCAAAAAACTTGTCTAGATAGATTTTTGCGTAAATTTAGCATAGGTTGATTTTTAGTCTTATGTGATTGCTCAAATGTTATATCGGAATATTGCTTATGATTATTAAGGTAAACTTTGTAACATATAGTTATCAAAAAATACATATAATGATTTTTTGTATTTTATGGAAGATTCAATTTTATTTTTACAATTCTTAAATTGTTATGAAAGTTTAATGAATAAGTTTTGAAAATACACTATATAGTTTGAAATTGACTACAGCCAACTTTTACACTAGAAACAACAAAAACCACTGAGATCAGTAGCTTTACATTGTATCAAAACTTGAATATTAATATGTCTAATCACTATGATATCGGACAAAATTTTATATTCGGTTGATATCCTGGTACGTTTGCCATGCGTTATGTTCCTTATTGAACTTAGCGCCCTTCGGGCGAACTTTTAAAATACAAATTCCTATACTATTAAATTACTGAAATTAATTTGTGAAACAAACTCTTTTTTCTCTAATAGAATTTAATCTTTTACTTAGTTTCACTTGCAGCAAAATTCTTTTTATCTTTCAAATCTTTAAGTAGTTTCTTGGCTTTTTCTATTCGGTAATTATTTATTTCTTTTTCAGTGGCTCCTTCTCTCTTCATAATAATAATTTCACCATCATCAATTATTTTATTATTGATAGTTGGATTCTCTAAGAATCTCTCAATAATAGATATTTCAACTTCAATTTTATTTATATCTAGTTCATTATCCTTTTTTGAGCTTTCCATTAACTTTAGCACCCATGTTCCATCAACAGGATTATAGCATTCAGTTTCTCCACTTAATATATTTATTCTTACTAATAATTCTAGTTCTCCAATCTTGATATGCTCATATTTATAAAATGGTTTAAAAACTAAAATTAAAGCAATACATAAAACAATACAAAAGGTTATTATAATCTTTTTATTAAATGACTTCATTTTTTATAAACTCCTATTGATTCTTACAAATTTGAAATGTATTTCTCAGTTACATCATCCTACATTATCGCGAGTAAAAAGTTAAACTCCATATATTCACATCGCCCCTAAAGCCTTAAACACAGCATCAATGGGATCAGAATAAAAAATCGGCTGAACTTTAATCAATAGATCAGCAGGCACTGTCTGAAAATCAACAACCGAAGCTGCTGGAATCAGTACCTTCTTTGCACCTGCATCCACACACACCTGCAGTATATTTGCAAACTCCTCAATCTTTGAAATAGTGCCTCCGACTGTCATATTTCCCAACACCACTGTGCTCTCCTGTATTGCTCTTTCTAAAGTTCCAGAACACAAGCCAATCAATTCGGCAATAGCCAACTCTTCCGTTAATCCAATGCCCTGAAGATCACTTATATGCATCAAAAAATCCTTTGTCTTGGTACTTATCGAAGCACTTATACTTTTACTGTTTGCTGTAAAATATCTAAACGCAGTGTCAAGAGCTTCCTTCGCACCCCTATGTGATCCCACACCTGATTTATCAAATTTGCCAGAACCAGAAACCACTTGATTTTCAAGCTTATAGACACCGATCATTCCAGAATCTCCACGTCCAACTGTATAAACATGCCCTGGCTTCCCCATTCCTTCTGGGATGAGCTTACCTCCACCTTGTTCTGGAACTGAAACATATTCTTCAGCTAAGGTCTCCTTATTAATATAAGAAAAATGAACATCATAAAATTCCATTCCTCCTATTTTCTTTAATTGCTCCTTAACTCTTCTTCGGCCTTCTAATGCATACTCAAGAATTTCTTCGATATCTTCGCTTGAATATTCTCCATTGGGATAGAGAAGCTTTACAAGTCCTGAAACTGTTTTTCTTACAGCAATTACATCTCTTTGATTTAAGTTATTACCAAGCTTAAAGAACTTGTTCAAAGAATCTGCAAAAGATCTTTTCCTCATTTCTCTAAAGAATTCCGCCATGTAGTCAACAACAAACCCATAATGATCTGTAAAAAATTCAGGTCTCATTTTCGGAATTTCCCAACCTGGAATATAATAATGCATTCGGTCAAAGAAGGCACTGTCATTCGCCATCTCGTAAGGGAATGGAGCAAAAAGGTGCGATGTTTTTATCAATGTATCCAAGCTCTGATTGATATTCCCAACAAAAACCATAGAGGCAGAAGCATTCTTTTCTTCTTTTCCCCTTGCAAAAGAACCTGACGCCATGAAATCCTTCATTATCTGAATACCATCTTTGTCTTTGAAGTTGATACCAGCAACCTCATCAAATGCCACAGTATCCCACATACCAACCAAACCAACTTTTCGTGTAGACATATTATAAAAAAGATTCGCAACAGTAGACTGTCCTCCTGAAATAAGAATACTGTTTGGTGATATTTCTTTATAAACATGGGATTTGCCTGTTCCTCTTGGTCCTAATTCACAAGTATTATAATTATTTTCAACCAAAGGCACCAATCTTAATAAAAGATGCCATTTAACCCTGTTCTCTAATTGTGTCGGTTCCATACCAGTAGATCGTATTAAAACATCTATCCACTCATCCTTTGAAAAATTCTTTCTTCCTTCAAAAATCTCATTTATATCCATATTCGGCATCTGTATCGGCTTCAAACTGCTTATGTTAAAGGGGCTTTGCCCTTTTGCCTCTTCATCAAAATAATAATCCATCTTCATTATGCACCATATACCACCCACTAAAAGCTTATCAAACTCCTTAACATAGCTTGCTGAAATAGGCACACATTTTAAGCCAAGATTTGAAAACTCAGCTTCGTACTGGTCTTTTTTCTCATTCAATGCCACAGATATTTTATCGATTATGGAATAATGTCCAATCTCTTTAATCTTCGATTTCACTTTTTCTGCTTCATCCGGTCTTACAAAGTTTTCAGCCAAAATCTTCTTTACCCGCTCTACTCCCTCTTCTATGCTCTCCTCATCATCAGTCGCACAGTACATTCCCAAAAGATATTCAAGCACGTATACAGGTACATTGGCACCCTCTTTTATAAGCTTTGTCAAGTCTTTCCTGACAACTCTTCCTGCAAAATAAGTATTTAGCTTTTTGTCCAAATCAATAGTTTGCTCATTTATATTTTCCAAACCCGGCACCCCCTAGAAATCAAAATCACTTACGATTCCAAGACTTATTTTAAAAGGTATTTTTTCTTTTGTTATTCCAGTATCTGCGTCATTTATTATCAAATAGTAATCTTTATTTTTATCATAATCCATAGACTTCAATACAAATTTGACACTTATATTACGGCTTTCAGGCGTGTCAGTCTTTTTATTTGCAATAATTGTCTCCTCATTACTAATCATCTGGTCAGCTTCATCCACCATATAAACTTTGAAACTTGCTTCAACCCTCTTTCCTTCCACCTTTTCAGACTGAAAAAAATTGAGTGTGAAGATACTATTAGTTATTTTCCTTATTGCATTGGTCAGCTTTATTTTTACCTTTTCAATATCTTTACTTCCAACTTGTCCTCGTCGTATATTTTTATAGCTTATAAGCGGTAATACAATTTCCTGAAGGCTTGCTCCTCCATGTACAAAGTTTGACCCTGGTCCTTGTATTTTAAATCTTATATTTGCCTTCGGTATGTATACTGAAACATTTGAATCATTTCCAAGGAGGGGCTTCATCGAAAAGCCAAGCAGTCCATCTACCCTTCGCTTCTTCGTAGAAAGTGCATATCTCCTGCCACTTTCAATAAAATCTATCTTTTCCTTTTCAATTTTATCACTTTCCTCTAATGCATCTCTCTGATATATGAATCCATGATCGGCTGTAACATATATATTGGTTCCACTTAAGTCATCCTTAATAATTCTAATCAAATCACAAATATCATTAATAGCTTCTTGGGTACCCCTAAAGGCATAAATCTCTGTAGCATACTTGTCCCCAAATGCATCAATGCTGTTGTGGTAAATATAGATGAGCCTTTTACCTTTGAAAAAATCACGTCTTTTTTGCTTATTCATCGCAAAAAGCTCTTTAGCATCAAGTGCAACACTATCACTTACGTATTCGTTTAATATTTTATTTCTTCCTTCCAAAGAACTTGAATTAATGCCATCCACATAAACAAGACCGCTATCTTTAAGTTCCATACTGTTACCTGGCAGTAATGCTGGCATACCAAACTTCGAAATAGAAGGTAATACTCCAGTCATTGAAGTGATTTGCGCACTTCCCATCGTTTCGGTATTCAGCCTGTCAAGAACTTCAGTAGCCACTTCATATCTTAAGGCATCGGATACAATTACAAATACTCTATCCCCAGAATTTACTTTATGCCGAATCATCTGGTCATAAAAGCTTCTCTGTTTTATGACTGATTGTATTTGAACCTCCTCAAAGTCCATATCATCTATAGACTTTGACCAGGCATAGCTAAGCTCACTGACAAACCAATTGGTATAAATATTTTCAACAAAGTTTTTTAATTTCTTGAGTATTTCACTGTCATTGTCTGAATCATAGGCAACATAAAACTTGCGGTAATACAAATCCATTTTGTAGTATTCATTGCAGTAAGCTTTATAGATTTCTTCCGCTCCTGTCATAGGAATGCCCATATTATATACCTTCTTGAATTCAAACATCCTGACAGTAAAATACAATGCTTCATAAATCGCTTCATACTTGCTATAAAAATGCTTGTTTTTTCTTGCATCTATAATCTTTATATAAAACTCATAATCCTCTAATTTATGTTCAATTGCATTGGTTATGTATATAATTATTGCTCTATCTACATAGGGAAACACATTAATTTCCAACATATCTGTTATCTCTACCTTACTACAGATGAATTCAATTCCAATTTCCTTTTCAGTCATCAAGGCATATTCATCAAAAGAGGCAGAATCCTTAACATGGTTCATCCACCTATCTATAAAAATCAGACAATTGGATCTAGAAGCTTTTCCAATATACATATTCACATTTTCCAGAGCATTCTCTTCCAAAGTATGGCTGAGTGCTGTAATCATAAGATGCATCATTAGCTTTCCAAGTGCTTTTTCTTCCAGCTTATACCCATAATTTTTTTCTACATATCCCCAAAATCTGTTTAGACTAAAAAAGCTATCAATACGATCCAAGTATTTGTTTTCTTCATCGTTTAAGCCTTCTATTAAGATAACTCTTAGGCTTTCCTCAAAATCAGGTGATTTCAAACCACATAAAGCACTAATAATGGCTATTTCAATAACTTCCTCATTATAATTTTCAATGGCAAAGGATTTAAACTTCTTATATCTTTCTTTATTATCGAAAAATTTATCATTTTCCTTTACAACAGCCCTAAGAGAAGGATCAATCCCCATATCTCTCATAATCAACGAAATATTATCAGCAAAAAATCTCTTTGAATACAACAAGCAATCAATAAGCCAGTTATCGATATCCTCTTTGAGGTCTTCATTGGTATAAATCAAAAAATCAGAATAAGTATCTTCCTCTTCAAGAAGATACTTTGTATAAAAATAGTTGTTGTTTTCAAGCTTATGTTTTTTTACTCCTTCGAGTTCTATTTCATCTATTGTATTTACAAATTTTTTATCTCTGTCCAGCCAAAATACTATTTTACGAACTTGTCCATCCTTCAAATGTTCCTTAAATACATTTTGGAGAGACTTAACAATTTCTTCAATGTTCACGCTTTCACCTCAAGACCTTTTTCTATTTAAAGCAATTTGCATTTTACCAGCAAGTCAAACTCAAATTATATACCAGTTGAATAAGCTTCAAATTTATAATCAGGAAATTTATTGTTCCACTCATGTATATTTACAACCTCAAAATTATCAATTAATGCCTGTTTCATCCCATGTAAATTCCCTTGCAAGATAAAAGGCAATCTGCTCTTTATTTTTCCGGCAAGCATTTTTCTTAATACAGAGTCAGCCTTGGAGCATTCAATAACATAGTAGTAGTTTTTTTTCTTATTTTCACATCCTGTTTTATTATCAATATAAATCAAGCTATCATAGTATTTTCGGGCAATTTTCATATAATGCTTATCTTCTTTTATGCTATTTTCAAAAGCCTTTGGATTAGCTGCATTTGGAACACTTGAGTTTTTATATTCCATAAATGTAATATTTCTTTCATCGATAATTATTAAATCCACATCGCTCAAAATATTAGTCTTGTGGTACTCATCATGCAGTTCAATAATTTCAATTGCCTTATTGCAGTCAATCTTAAAAAGCTTGTTTTCTTCTATAAAAATTTTATCCGGCATATTAATCCCCCATATTCTTATCAAGAACCTCATCTAATAGTTTGTCATATACAGATATTATAGGATTCTTCCTCAGTTCCCTAAAGTTACTGCACTGATCAAAGGACACAGATTCATCCTCAACCTTATAAAGAGAAAAATATCTAATATCATCATTGGCAGTTGCTCTTACCTCAAAATACTTTGAAAGTACATAATCATGAGTAGAAATAAATATTTGTACACCTTCCCTTTGAAGCTCAAGAAGAATTTCTACAAGCGCAGGAATTGCTTTAGGGTTTAAATTTGCTTCTGGTTCATCCCAGAATAAAATTGTACCCTTTTCAAGTGTACCATTTTTTATTAGTTGCCACAAAAGGGCAAGCTTTCTCAAACCTTCTGCAACCAAATGAAATTCTATTATTGCCTGTGTTTCTGGTTTCAAATAAAACTTTTCTTCACTAATTGTAACTGTACCAAGAGTTATATCCTTTAATCTATCCAAATACTTCTTTTTACCGACAGCATTAGTCCCACGGTTTATATTAATTTTTGCGCTAGCTATAATATCCAGGTAAGTCTCATCAAAATCAATAACCTCTTTATGATAGGCAGACTCAAACTGATATGCATTTTCTAAAATCCCCTTCGCAGGAATAAATGTACTAATAAGCTCTGTATTATCCTTCTCCCATTTTTCCTCTCCAGTAGTCTCAGCATCCCATTTTTTAGTTCTTTTTGTGAATTTAGTCGACAGTGTACTTTTATCTGAAACAACATCAATTTGTGCTATATCCTCGCCTTTTCCTCTTGAAACAAGTCTATTAATATTCAAATCATCTGGTCTAAAAACTTTTACTAGCTTTTGCGAAAAAGAAACAGTTTTCCTTGAAGCCTGACAAGCAGCGTATAAGGTTTTCATAATATGAGTTTTTCCTGTCCCATTTTCTCCTACAAATATGTTTATACCCTTTGAAAACTCCATATCAATTTTTGAGAATACAGTAAAATTTAATAGCCTTAATTTTTTTAATGACATACTCAACACCTACCTTTTATTTTTTCTTCGAAGCCTTCAACTTAATATCCACCAACAGCTCTTTAAATTTCATATAATTTACTGCCACACCGTCATCCAAGTCAATTTCAATCTGTTTATCAGCCATATGATGGAGTATTTCATCAAAGTCCTTTAACTCCTCAATTTGCTTTTCAATAGTTTTAAGCACTTTTTTCGCTTTGCTTTTTTCCTTTTCCGACTCATTACCATTAATTATTGACAATAACTTCTCACTTTGTGCATTCATCCTAGTTTGCAACACATGGAGATAATCTGTCCTTACCCTTGAAAGAGTCGTCTTGTCATATCGGTGCATATAAATCAGAGCATTAAAGGCTTTACTCTTTCCAGAAGTTATCATCCAGTATATAGGTCTTTTTTTGTAGGTTTGCACATGATCCTTGTAGAAGTCATTGAGGAAGTATCTCCTTATAGTTTCCTTGTCTGTTTCTTCTGCTTTTTTGCCAAGGGTTTCAGCGATAAAGTTGAGGTTTTCATCTAGCGTTTCTTTGCTGAAGGTTACTTCCACAAATTCGATAAACCTTGATACTATATCATCCTCAAAATATGTGTCTGAAACTATTGGAAGTACATTGTCTTTATCGGCAGGGAATGTTTTATATCGTGCTGGGTCAAATTCACCACCTGCAAAAATTAGTCCTTCCTCGTCGAGGGAATAGCGTCCAAACATGCAACCTACTGCGTATGATATGAATGATTTTATATCTCTAACTTGATCAGCTTTTCGGACAGTAACATCCTTGTCTTCTACTTCTGGGGTTAGTTCATCCTGTAAACCATAGATGCTAATGAAAATTCGGTTAATCTCTTCCTCATTTGTTTTTAACTGCTTAAACTGGTCTTCAGTATATTCTTTCCAGCGAGAATATACATCTTTTAGATGATATTGCGATGAATCTAAACTACTTGGATAAGCATTAATATCAGTATCAATTAGCAACTCTAACAAAGGATGAATTTTAAAATCCCATGATGTTTCATATCTATCCCAGTCACTTTTAGAAATCCTTATACAATCTTCAGTAATTGATTCAATGTCGTGATTATTTCTTTTTTCAAAAACCACTGGCACGTTAGCAATATGTCCAGCCTCATAACCAATTGTAGGACTAAGTAGTTCTAAAATATTTATAGTTATTTTGGAATTAAGAAATGCCATATATGATAATAATTGTTCATGTGATAATAATGCTTTAGCACTACTGCCAAAAATTGCGTTATCCGAAATTCTTACAGACAATGCACTACCTGCAATACCAGACCAAGTGGCAAAATACTTAAAGTAGTATTCTGAGCTAACAATTCTACCTCCTGCTGCCCCTTTAGTAACTTCCTTTATTTCTTTTCCATTAAATTGCCAATTCACAACATATTCTTTATTTCCATACCACTTTCTATAATTCCCACCCTTTGCCATAGGATACCATTTAAAAGATAACTCTTCTGTCTCAGAAACGTCTTTAATATGCATTCCAATATTTTTAAATGAAATTTCATGCCAGAATCTTAAAAATCTATTATTGTCAGTTGTTGATAACCCACTTTTACATTCTGATAGCTTACCTAATAATTTCCCATTGCTAAATGCACTAACTAATTTGCTACTAGACCAATATGCAATCGGTGATGTTGGAATCAACTTGAAATTTTTCTTTTGAGCAATATATATATTATTATTCAGTAAAAATGCTTTTTCTTTTTCTTGTTGGTTACTAAAATCAACTAACCGCTTGTATTTTCCTAAATAACTATCTAAATCGTTTTTTCTAAAAACAAATGAAACAGTCTGGACAATTTCGCCTCCTATTTCTTCAAACGCATGCGCTCCTAAATGAGCCATATTTATAATTTCATACTGTTCAAATTTTAGCCGTAATTGCTCATAGGACGATAAGAACATCCATGATTGCATAGTTAATATAGACGAAAATCCATTTTCATCTAGCAAACAAGCACATTTTTCAATAAATACGGCAAATAAATCTCCTTTACTTACTGGGTAGTATTTTTTAGCATAATCAGAAATTTTTTTATTCATACTATTACTACTCATATACGGTGGATTAGTGCACACTACATCATATTTCTTCCCCATAACCTTTGCCTGAAGTATTAATCCAGGAAGTTTCTCCAATATCTCCCTCTTTGCTAACATCTCAAACATATCTCCCGGCTCATTATTCAATTCCTGCAATCTTCTATCTAAAAACTCCAAATCCAACTTTTTTACATCTAAAACAGAACCATACTCTTTTGCGTCCTTGAATACTTCAGCTATATACTCAATAATAAATCTTTGTTGTTGTTTTTCTATTTCTGTTGCATTTTTATCAATCAACAAATCCTGATAATCTACCATACCTAAAACAGATGAATTAAATAACCAGTTACTTTCCTGAATAGCACAAATATTTAGTTTTATTTCCTTTCTAAAAACCCTTCTTGACTTCTCCCTCGCCTTCATAATCACTGCAAATGATGCTAGCTGTGCAGCTCTATCGTCTATATCTAATCCGTACAAATTCTTTTCTAATATCAATTTTGGAATTTCACTTTCCACATATCCTTTTTCCAGATACATTGCATAAAACACCTCGAAAGCGTATACAAGTATATGCCCACTACCACAGCACGGGTCAAGAAATGTGATTTCTTCCGGGTTTACATTTTTGTATCTTATTTCTTCAAGCTGTCTTTTTACTTCTTCCTCTTGGTCAGCTTCTTCTAAATAATACTTCCATTCACCTTTTAAAGTCGTTTCAGGATAACTTTCAACCCAAATACGTCCCAGAGAATTTTCAACCATGTACCTTACAATCCAATGAGGTGTAAAAAGCTGTGTCGCTGCCGGAATATTCTCTTTGCTTATTTTAACATTTTTTTTGAGGTTCTTAAAAACTTCGTCCTTCTTCTCTGCAATATAATACTGATAAAGCCACCCAATAATCTCAACCTGATTCCAATCAGACTCCGGCAGAACTTCTGTGTCGGTCATTTTCCTAAAGAAAGACCCTTCTGACAGCAATCCATCCGGAAACAACAGCTTAGTGTAATCAGCTGTCTTTCCAAACAAAAACGGCAGCGTTATTGAAAGAGCATCACATTGAGCCAAAATAAGATACTTGTATAACTTATCTGCTGCATCATTTTCAGTACTCATTTTCAGGTTATATATAATTTCCTTGTCCACATTCAAATCAACGTTCAATGCTTCCCGAATAATATCCGGTTCAACACTTCCTTCATTGATTGATGAAAGAACTCTCACCTTACTTGGAAGATAATTGTGAATTTCCATAAATCTAAGTGCTGTAAATCTGTTAAACCAAGTATAGGCAACTTCTTCGATAACCTGATTAAATCCTTTTGCTTCCATCAAGAATATTACCTTATTTCTCTGGTCTTTTTCCTCTTTTGTTAAGGCTGTCTTTCCGTCTTTAAAAAAATCATTGGAGGGTACTGTATTTTTATTATTAATGCTTTCATCAGTAATTCCATACTGAAAAGCCTTTGTTTTCACCTTGTCTCTTAAATCATTTCTTGCTTCAATAGCAAATTTCTTGAGTGCGGTTTTATTCAAAGTAATTCCACCTCTACTTTTTGATGTTTTACATATAACTATCCATTACTCACTAAACTTAATCTGCTTATTATCCCTAATTACTGCTTTCAATTTTTCTGAAAGCTCTTTTACAAACACATCTACTTCAGCCTCTGTTTTAATGGTTCTTATAGAAATATATCTGTTGAGTTTGATTTCTTCAATCACGGGAGCAGTTTCTTCAAGTTTTTCCTTTTTAACAGAATCATCTCCGTTTTGGAGTTCTTCAGTAAATTGCTTTATTTCATCCTCAATTATAGTTTCATTTCTAGTTCTAAAATTAGAGCTATGAGTAATGGTTGCGTCCACCTTATATATATCATTATACCCTGATAGCCCTGATAACAAGTCATTATAAAACTTAATAATCCTTTGCTTTGTATCTTCCTTCACACCATATTGATTTAATTTTAGCTTCATGTTTTCAAAATCAGCATTTATCTTATCTGTAGCCTCAGCCTTCTTTTGTTCTACAACCCTACTAATTCCTTCATTTATTACCTTCACATATTCAGGAATTTCCTTTATTCTCCCATAAGGCAAATAGTGCTTGAGAATATCATTGAGCTTTGTTGCATTTTCATTAACATCGCCCTCACTTAAGTATAACTTGTTATCCTCAAACTTCTTTGCAGCTTCCAAACCCTTATCAAATATTGTCTTCTGGTTGTCGAAGAAATTCTTGACATATAAGAAGTCTTCTTCCCAGGTCAACAAGTCTTCTTCCATCTCCTGAAGCTTGAGGAACAAGCTTGCATTATCCCCTAGATACTTGAAGGCTTCAAAATATTCAACACCCTTGTCTAAAAGACTCTCTCCAGGATACTTTCTGCCTTCATACCTGTTTTTTAAAGCATTTATTTCTTCCATCTGCTTCGTAATCAATGCTTTTATGTCTTTAGCCAATCCATCCTCATCATCAGCAATATCTGTGCTGTTCCAAAGCTCCTTGCAAACGTTTTTTGCACTACGAATCAAAGCTTCATCTACCTTAACACGTTTGGTAATGATAACACGGTCAATATCGGAAGCCTTCGTCAACCCGTTAATTAAATTGGGATCACCAATTTCCAGATACTCGCTGTTCAGTTTCAGGCGGATTCTTTGTTCCTTTACTAAAGTAGCAATCAGAGCAGAAATGTCAAATTCTCTCCAGCCATAAGGTTTGTCAGAAAATCTATCAATAAGTATTTTTACTCTGACCTGCTTATTTATATCATCCTGAATTTTTATGAACTCAAAAATTTCTCCCATTGCCAAGCTGTTATCCACTTTGTCAAATCCATCAATATTCGTCTGTTCGAAGTCACTATTGATTAGATTGAGTAGTTCCCGAGTATCTTCGCAAAAAACTTTCACATAAGACAGCTTGGAATATACAGTTTCTACAAGTATTTTTAGCCCCGCATTAATCTTTTCCTTTACCGAACTTCCTTTAATCTCTTCCTTTTGCCCATTTATAAAGAAGGTTGCATCCTTCAACGCATTTTCAAGGTTTTCTTTTGCCCTTATCCTACGTACCCTCTCTTCCGCTTTTTTGTTGTTAATTATATTTTGAATATTCTCCGGTAGCTGGCTTATATTTTTTCTTTTTGTATATTCGTCAATTTTTAATGCTTCTTCTAGTTCTTCAATATAATCCCCATTTCCACCAAGCTTTACGATCATTTCTCCACTGCCTGAGGTTCTCATAATAAGGTTTGTATCAGCTTGGTCATAAAGTTCTGACTTTGGTGAAAGTATATGAACTCCAATATGAGCTGTCTGATTACCATAATCCTTTTCATCCATTTTTTTATTGAAAGGAAAATTATATTGCTTGGAGTATCTAAATTTCTTATCTTCATAAAATTCTTCAAACATATACGTACGAAGTTCTTTTTTTATAATATCATCATCAATATTGATTATTTTAATTTCACGATTTATATCCTGCTCATCGTCAGTCAGAAAGATATATACCTCCGCATTTTTCTGAATAAGAGTCTCATGGGTTAGTTTTCCTAATGAAGTTTTAATTTTTTCTTTTAAAGAAAGCTTGTCTTCGTCAATATGTGTAATCATCAGTGTTGCAATATTGTCCACATTCGCAGGCAGCTCTTTTATATATTTAACCATAAAAAGCACCTTCAACAGCTCCATGTTAAAGTCATCGTCTATTAGTGCTGGGTTATTATACGCACCTTCTATAACCCTAACAACCGCAGGATTTAGGAACTCTTTTATAGTCTCATAAAAAGCATAAAAAGGAATCAAGGCACCATCCTTAGCTTCCTTGTACTTAAGTGCCGACTCTTTGAAAGCGGAAATCATTGACCTCTCACCTTCTGACAAATGCTTTCCTGAACTACCATGCTTTCTGATTTGTTCAAAAACATTCTGGAGCAATTTAAACTGATATGGAACAAATGGATAAACGTCAATAAAATCCCGTTCACATTCAAAGCCCAAAAGATCTGTGGCAGCATCTTTAAAGCTTATAAGGTTTTTTAGTATTGCAGCTTTGTCATGATATAGTACTTTCAAAGTATCTGTTGCTGTTTCATTCTTTTCTAAAATACGTTTTTTAATAACCTCATCAACAGAAATAGAAGATAATGAAATTCTGGTATCAAATCTTCCTGTAATTTTGGAAAAATCATTTCCTTTTACCTTAAACAAATCATCAATACTCTCCTGTGATGTAACCATTATCCAGACTCTTCCCTGACAATATGTACCCAAATCTTCAGTTATAGTCTGTAAGTTCAGCATCAGTTTTGATTCTCCGCCAATATACTGACCAATTTCATCTACAAGAAAAACAAGATGGAATTTCGGTCCCTTACTGTCAATGTATTCTTTAACATCCTGAGCAAACTTTTCAATGCTCATCACATAGTCATTGACACTATTTTTGAACCATTCCCTTGCTGACTCCTGAGACATTCCAGTCGCCTCAGTTAATGCACCTACAACAGCATCCGCATCAAACCTGAAAGTTCTTCTCCTATTTACCCATTCATCACCTTTTATTCTCTTAAATGAAGCTTTAAAAGCGTCAAACTTACCTTCATTTGACAAGTATTTTTCCATTTCGGCCACACCCGGATTTTCTCCATAAAAACCCCTGTGCTCATAAAAAACTTTAGTAAATACCTTTAGGATACCATCTTCTTTTGATTTTCCATCTATTGAACTCTTTGAATCTATGTTAAAAAGAATTACTTCCGTATCGACATTTCCAACGCGTTTCATGTTTCCAAGTAGCAAGGGGTCTTGAATCTTCCCATCAAAGTAATCTAATGCCTTTTTTTCTTTAATACCTTTGTTGTCCAACAAGTAAGATAAAATCTTTAAAAAGTGGGATTTACCTGAACCAAAAAATCCAGAAATCCAAACCCCCATTTTATCAGTCTTACCATCAATACCCTTTTGATAATTATCGTAGAATTTTGAAAGTCTCTCATTAATCTCACGGGTAACAACATACTCATCTAGTTCCTGATGTATATTTTCATCATCTGTCTGTGCAACCTTGATTACTCCTTTTATAGGCCGTTCTATGCTTTTGACAAACATATCCTTGATAAACATTATCGCTTCTCCCCCTTATTTTCTGTCAACTAACGGAAATGCCCTATAGTAATTATCGTCTTTTATTTTTCCAAACAAACTCAGTGATTGACCATCATACACACCCGGGAAAAACAGAATTACAGGCATCTTATCTATAACCTCTTGTAGTCTGTTAAGAATGTTATGAGATCTCACAAATGGAAATACTTTTCCAATCCCAGTTATAAACACAAGATTGTGTCCACCTATTTCTGATTGAATTTTATCAAGAAATATTTGAGGTTCTGCAAATTCTGTCAATGCCTGCAACAACGCATCTTTACCATCTTGCTGCTCCATTTTGAATATTTCTTCAAAAATACCCATATCCTTTGCAAGTTCTAAAAGAATTTTATATAGGTCAAATTCAATTATACTTCTTGTTGAGCCTGCAATACTGAATTCCTTTTTAATATGTTTTATATAATCCCTCACTAAGAGTTCATCTTCAGGGTTATAATCGAAAATATAGAAACTGATCTCATTGCCCAAACCTCTGCCATCAATAAACTTTTGCTCTTTAATCTTAGGTATGATTTGATCAAGCCGCGCATTTATACTAGCCATTGATTCACCTACTTTGATTCAAATATTTTTACAAAGTTGCTACTGCCATTTTTAACAATTGCATCTCTTATACCTGCTTCAATAAATATCCTATTCATTTCTCCGCTTTTGGGATTTGCTAAAATTCCAACTTCAGTTAATATCCTTAGATATACTTGCCTCAACTTATTCACTGTTGCATCAGTAAATGCTGCAACCTTTTTATTCTGCTCTGCTTTGTGAGTGAAATACATATTGACATCCCTTTTTTCTAAAAGCAGATAATTTGATTCATACTTTTCTTTTATTATTTCCAAAAGAAATTCATTAAACAATAAGTCATCCTCAGAAATAGCATACAGGTTTATTAGTTTTCCATCTTCAACAGAGCTTTCAATTAAAAACTTTCTTAACTCTGTATTTAAAAGTTTGGCTCTTCTTAAAACAGATGGATATGCCCTTATAGTACTTGATTTTGTTTTGTGTTGAAATAGATTTTCTTCAAATACTTTCTTTTTTATATCCTCAACAGTCAAATCAGCCTCTATTAACTTTGCAATTTGCTTTATTTCATAAAATAAAAACCACGCACCGGTTAAATTTGCACTGTAGGTTTTGTTATCCAAAGTCATTCTCCTTCTACTTTTGTGAAATTTTCAATATTCTTTCAACTACCTCTAATCGTCTTTTACCACACTGTTGCTTTAAAATAGTAGTAAAATCACTGTTTTTAATAAACTTTGAGGAATTATTATCATACAATCCTGACACCTGATTTATTAAAAACTCCTCTTTAATATCACCACTCCAATAAGAATCAATTAGTTTATTAATTGATTCTGCCAATTCTCTTTGAGTTTTATAGAACATTTTTATCTCCATCGAACCACCTCGATTTAATTCTATTCTTATTCTATTCTTACTTTTTGGAAAATACAAGAGCTGAAACAGAAATATTTCTATATTCAGACTTCTTATTTAGTTATACAAACAAAATCGAGACGATTAAAACTCTCGCCTCGATCAATTTCCATTTATAAATCCAACTGCCGTAGAATCTCATCCATATTCCGTCTGCCATACACAATTCGTAAAACAAAAATTGTTTTTTCTGCGAAATCCGTCAGATAATACATAATATTTTTCCAATCAGTTTCTTTCTTACATCTGTGGCTATCTTCACACAAATTTCTTTTCTTATACCAATAATATGACACGGTGTTTTCATTTTGATGAGACTCCCTTCATAAGATTTGCCATCGAAAGTGGCGGTAACAGGCATTCTGCCTTTCCCAAATTCTGCTTTCACGTCAAAAGGTATGTCAATATAGGCTCCATCAACTCCTGCTTAAAAAACTCTTGCTAACTCTTGTGCCTTTTTTATTGCTTCGCCAACTATAGCTTCAACATCTTGCCCTACAATATCTAGTCCCTCTGCAGTAATTGTAGTAAAATCAGTAATTCCAAAGAACCCAAAGATAGTCTTTAAATATCTATCTCCCATCTCATACATATTTAAAGGCCCAGAACTGTAGATTCCACCTCTTGCAATAATGTTTACAGCCTTTTTCCCTTGCAGTAAACCAACAGCACCTGATTCTGTATATTTAAAGGTAATGTCAGCAACTGTAATGTAGTCGATATAAGCCTTAAGTATAGCCGGAATACTTAAGTTCCACATCGGTTCTGCAATAATATATTTATCAGCTTCTGCAAATTGATAAGTGTACTTCAGGATAGGATGATTCCTGCTTTCCTCACTTTTAGGACCAAATATTGTGTTAATATCACTCTCAGATAAGAATTTTATATTTTCTTTATACAAATCAAGAGTTACAATTTCATCATTAGGATGATTTTGCTTATATGCTTCAACAAATTTATCAGAAACTCTAAAAGTCCTTGAAGCCCCTTCTGATTTTGCATTTGCTTTGATATATAGAACTTTGCTCATATAACTTCTCCTTATATATTTTTATAATAAGCTAGTGCACTATTATTTAAAATGATAACAATGATAATATTACCCATTTATAAAGTAAATAAACATTAAAAAGAACTGCCTCCTGGCATGCTTTTCTCCTTTTCTATTCAAAAGCCAATTCGTCAAATTCCTTGATACGCACAAAGAATAATTCCCCAATAAACTTTACTTACTTGTATATATTTACGCAACCCCCTTAGTATTATTTATACACAAATTTCATACAATGTACGAAATAATTGAAATAATCTCCCAAACCAATACGTATCCTTATATATAAATTATTTATTACTTTATAACCTAGTCTTTTCTTAAATTATAACGAATGTTTTTACCTGACCCAACCCTTTCAATCATATTCTTATCAAGTAGCCCTTTTAGCAACTTAACAGTCATTGGCTGAGAAACACCTAATTCTCTTTCAATATCTTTTCGTTTTATATAATTATTACGCTTTAGCATTTGAAGTATTTTTATCTCGCTACTATTTATCACTTTTTGTTGCTTGTTTATCTTTATAGCAGAAAGTGTTACTTTAAATGCATTTTCTGTAATATCAAAAACAGGGTTCAAATCATAACTTTCATAGCTTTCTTTAATTTTTAGTATGCCTGTTCCATAAGCTTCAATCCACTTCAAACGATAAAAAACATTTGCAAGCTTTCTATTTCTTAGTATTGATGTTCCAATCATAATATCTTCTTTAGTAAGACCTTTCACTAGACCACCAACAGTTAATATTTCAAGTCTATCGTCAAATACGCTAATAAGTGTACTGCTCCCATATAAATAATCCTTATGTACAATGGAGTTTAGCAAAGCTTCTCTAATTGAATCTTCTGGATATTCCCTGATATCAATACGATCAATTCCTTTAATAATTGACTGTGTCCGATTATATCGGTCTAGAAATGAATACACTTCTCTCATTTGTTTTATTAAAGAGCCCTCAAACTCATAACGATCTTTAAATACACTTCTACTTGTCCCTTCGAAAACAGCAGCCTTAATGGAATGTTGACACTGATCTGATAATAATAAACCAAGGTTTGTAAAAAGATTATCTTCATCAATTATATTAAGTGTTTTCATCTGTGGTTCTTCTAATAAGATTCCAGCTTTATCAAATTCCATTTTTAAAGCATTAAAACTAAGCTCTTGATTTAATGCCCTCAAATCTTCATAACTATCCCCATCTGTTTCCTTAATCATTTTTATAATAGCTGATTGTGTTGCTGGTACTGAAGATGCACCTTGACGCACATATACACCTTCTGGTCTTAGACCTTTTGCAGCTAAATAATATGGAGAAGAAGTACCTTTTTGAACTTCAAATACAATGATTTCTTTACCATCAATCATTTTAAAAGAACTTGCTGTAAATGGTGTAATATCAGGCCTAATACTATCACGTACTGCATTAGTCAATTTTAAACGCTCTTCATCGCAATTCTCAAGTCCAATTGCTTTTCCAGAATCATTTACCCCAATATATATTTTACCTCCATTGGTGTTTGCAAATGCAACAACAGTTTTTATGATATCTTTTACAAAACACACTTTAAATTCATGATGTAAATCTTCTCTATACATACCTTCCCTCCAGTATTTTTTCTAATACTATTCTAGAACAATTAAACTAATATTTTACAATTCACATTACAAACTCAATGGTTAAATTCTTAGATCCTCGACCGTTTTCTGTTATGAATATTGTTGCAATTCGTAATTTTAATATTAATATACTATTTGATGTAATATTAAAAAATTCCAACAACTTATACAGGGTTGACAAAAGATTTGATTATAGACAGCAAAATTCTCACAGAGAATTTAAAATCAGTTAAGTCAGATGAGAATTGGCTCAATTATCCAATCAAGGGATATCCAACATTGAGCAGGTTTTTACGTAGGGCTTGATTCCTCAGGAAACCTTTATGTATCTGTTAGACAACTTGACTCTCAGGAATATCACGGACAGTAAACAAACATTCAAAAGTAAAAAGAATTGCCTCCTAGCACGCTTATCTCCTTTATTTTTTTTCAAAAGCCAACTGGCTATCATACAGGAACCTCTCATTGTAAACCGCACTTAAAAAACTTTTTGCTTGGCTTTGTAAGAGTCTTCGAAGCAACCCAACAACACTATACATATTCACCATAAATTTAATGTCATTTAACATGCAATTTATAATTTACAAGCTCTCTAGTTGATTTTATGACAATCATTTTAGAAACTATTTATCAAGAACCAAAATAAACTGACTGATAAGATTTGTAACACCATGCAGAATATTAAAGCTATACCTTTATTTCTAATAATTTCAAAAATATTTTTCCAATAAATTATTATTGGTAGCGGAGCAATCAACGCAAATATTAACTTCATAATTTGTATACCTAAATAATCAGAATGATACAAATTCGCAATATAAAACCCAAATATTATTGATATTATATAAGCGATTACTGAACTTGGTATTAAGAGTAATAGTAAGTACCATTTTCTTATGAAACTATTCAAAATTTCTATCATGCTTCTTACCACCTTATTTCCCTCCATACAAAGTAATCAATAAAACTGTTAGGTATACTAAATATGTCACCAAGTGATTGCATGCAGTCAGCACAAACATATTTAGTTTTTTATTGCTTTTTGAAATATAATTATATGCAACCTTATAATTAACATACACCATGGGTATACTAATGATTACACTTGCAATAATTAACCCTATTAGCATAGAAATCAACTTAATTATAACCAAATGCGTTAAATGTCACACAATGTACAGGATTCTTAACTTCTTTTGAAAACCAACCAATATTGTCGTCTAATACGCTAAGTTCTTTAAATGTAAAATGACATTATAAAAATATCAACCCGTCAATGAGATATTTGGATTAAGGCATTGCCCACACCTCTTTACGGACATTATTTTACTCTTTGTGTAAAATATAATAACTCAATTGTTCATCTGTATCTCTACCACCATACATCACTCGAATAATAGTAACTATCGCTTTATCCTTATCCGGAATGTAGAACACAACAAAATTATCTACCGGCATAATTCTTAAACCTCTGCTATACCATGGTTCTTTTTCATATCTACGAAACTAATCTGGAAACTCTTCTAGGCTTAATATACTTTCTTCTAATCTATCAAGCTGTCCTGCCGCATTGTCCGGAGATAACAAATCGAATGCTATATACTCATATATTCCACGCAAATCAGCATACGCTTCGTCTGTAGTTATTACTTCATAAATCATATGCCATAGTCCTTACGAATATCTGCACATGCTTTTCTTGCCGGTTTTGTTCTTCCCTCAAGCATATCCGCATATCCTTTTTCAAGTTCTGCGTTTAATTCACTCTCTGTCACTTTAGAAATATCGATTATCTTCTTATCCGGAATTCTCACATCAAATGGTAATCCCTTGTTTAAAATGATTTGTTTATAAAAAATATTGATTGCACTAGATGCCGGAATTCCTAATGCAGCCAAAATACTTTCTGCCTGTTCTTTTACATCAGGTTCAATTCGTACATACAAATTTGCTGTTTTAGTTGCCATAACTTACGGCTCCTTTCTTATTGATAACCCCAGCATTTGCCTTTTACAATTATATTATACTTGTTTGTGCGCACAAAAGAAATACATTGTTTTTTGAATGCATCTTTTCATGTATGACATCCTATTCTCATAGGATGCCGGTGGTACTTCTGCTACGATATATCACCCATTTATATTTTGTTACTAGGCTAATCTGCTTGGGGTGCATTTTATTTATATGAAGAATAAAAACCAAAATTAAAAGTTCCATTAAAAAAGAACAAAATAACAGTCTTAGATACCCTATGTGAGACTAATTTTAAAAGGATTATTGCTGCAGTATGTATATAGATTCAAACTTAATGGGTCATTATCTATACCAGTAACACTATCCTCTGTTATAAACCTACCTGTATACGGATTATAATACCTAGCCCTCAGATAGATAGCTCCAATCTCTTTAGCCCAATATGCCCCATAACACCTAAACAGATTTACATTACATCATTTGCTAAAGGTTTACAGATAAAAAATACGCTCCTAACCTCTGAATTGTCAAGCTTTCCAGTGGTAGAAGCATAATTTTTCTTTCCATTTTTTAAAGAATATAAAATAATCCTCACTTAAGTCATATGTAGGAACTATTTTACGCTTACACAAGCTGTACTCTAAATATTGTCATTTACTTAATTGATTTTTAAGTTTCATATATTCATTATATGCCTGTGATATTTTACTAATACAAATTTCTTTCCACTTCTTAATAAGCATTTTTTTATTTTCTTCATTATATGGTTCTGGAAGCATATCTCCTCCAAAGCCTACATAATCTTCCACACTTTCAACAATACCAGAATCTCCTGAATAAGAGATTTCATTTGGGCAATTCGTATAACTTAGAAACTTACAATTATTCTCAAAACAATGACTGCCTGGATTGTTTGCACCATGAGAACAGAATGAAGGTTCATTACAACTCTCACAATCACAATATACTTCTAAAAGCAGGTGTTTCATTCCCATAAAATAATCACTCCATTAATATCATATTAATTAATAATTATGCCCTTTTATAATCTCCACTATTTCAAAATTTCCATCGTTTAGTTTTTCATAGATAACTCTTCCTCCACCTCTACCACCACCAGTACCATTAACATCTAATGCCCACTGACCTTTTCTGTTACCATTTAAAGGATGATTGTGTAATCCTCTAAAATCTCCGGTTTTTAATGCATCAAAAGCTTCATCAAAACCTTTTTTAGCCTCAGGTGAAAGTTTTTTAATTGCTCTTTTAGCCTTGCTTGTAATCTTAATATCAGGACCACACCCATTATGAACTAGTACATTTTGATCAGAAACATAATAAGTATGGAAATCCTCTACTTCAAGATTATACACCAATATTTTCTTTTTGAGAACTTCCCAAGTTACCTTTTTTACCAGAGCTTCCTCGCCAGAATATAGATGTAGTTTATCCCCCCCTTCCAATGCTCCTGCTAAAATCCAACCTTTACCCTCCACATAGAATGGATGATTCGGTGTTGCATTGATAACTGTTTCGCCTACACTAACATGTACTAAAGTATCTGTTTCATTAATATATACTTGGGTTACTTTCTTTAAACTCTTTTCGCCTGTTTCTGGGTTTTTGGCATATACTTGATCCCCTACTTTTATATCCTTTATTTCCTTATGTCCAGCATCTGTATAAACAAGGGTATCGCCTGTAAAACAGAATGGAAGTTTTCTTAAGATGCTTTCCTGGCTTGCAACTTTATCTACTATTTTACATAGTTTAGGTGCTACTTTACCTAATGTACCCATTAGCTTTGCACCCAGAACACCCCCACCTCCAACAGTCCCAACAACCATTTGGATAACATTACCCATATGTTTTCCATATTCATACACAGCTGCGTCGGAAGGTTTACCCGTCCATACTTCCTTAGAATGATCAAATAAATATTTAAACGGTTCAACCATTGATGCCCCAACAGATGAAGCTATATGTTTTATTGAAACATCTCCATTTATTACGGCTTCTCCAAACTGAACCATTCCCCAGAATGTATCTACACTAAATAGATTCTTTAGGTCGTCAAATCCAGTAAATCCTACTGCCATGCCAGGAAGGAACTTCTTGAAGAATTGTCCGATTCCCATATGTCCACTTGGGTCAATATATGAGATCGGGTCGTTGTAACAGTATGTATAGAGATTCAAACTCAAGGGATTTGCGATAGTCCCTTCATAACTGTCTTCAGAAATAAACCTTCCAACTTCAGGGTCATAATATCTAGCCCTCAAATAATATAATCCGGTTTCATCATCATAAATTTCTCCAGAATACTTGAATGGATTCTTTACCCCTTCATTGGCAACTAAAGTATTACCCCATTCATCATACTTGTAGTTATTGACTATTTTACCGTCTTTATCAACCATTTGGACTACGTCACCATGTCCGTTATAGAGGTAATAGTATTCTTTCCCTGTCTTGATATCCTTCTTAGAAAGAACCCTGTCAGATCCCCAAACATAAGTAGCTGATATATTCTGTCCATTCTCTGATTCTGCAATAACATTTCCATCACCATCATAATGGTATTGTACCGTGTTAGTAGGTGTCTTTTTTACAGATCTCAAACCATCTTGTCTGTAAGACATATTGATTGTTGCGTCACCAGCACTAACACTCTCCAACCTATTCCATACATCCCACGTATATGAAACATCCTGAGCTTTCAATTCTGGAATGGTACCTGAAATAGTTTCCCGATTCCCTTTTAAATCATAACCATAAATGGTAGTATCAACACCCGGCTTTATAATTTGTTCCAAACGGTCCAATTTATCATAGGTATATGTAACAGCACCAGTTCCATCATCTATGCTTGTAATATTTCCATTCGCATCATAGCCATAAGAATACTGGGATAAAACTTGAGTTCCTTTCCAGTTAATCACTTTATCCAGCCTGTTTATTTTATCATATATGTATTCTGTTGAAAGCTCACTTCCATCATTCAATTTTGGATACTTAACATACTGTACCTTGCCATTGGGTAAGTACTGGTATTCCGTAGCGTTGTTTCCGGTTGTGTCAGGTTGCTGTTTTCCATCCATTTGTACATACTGAAGCCTAGTCTTATTGTATAAGTAGTTTGTATAATATTTGGCGGATTCATCATTGTATATCCAGTTGCTTAAAAGTTTACCCGACTTGTCATAACTATTTTCCAAGAAAGAGAAGTAGTTTTTATCCACACACTGATTCGAGTTTTTCGAAATTCTACCCTCCCTGTCATATTTATATCCCGTAAGTCCTGAAAAAGTACCGTTTTTGAACTCGAATATATTGGCAACTCCATTAGGATTAGTATAATGGTATTTATACTGGCAACTCGTACCCTCACTTGGAATCCCGTTTTGTATAGTTACGTTATTATGTTCATTATAAGTGTAATCAAAAGTACTTCCTTTTCTGTCGGTATATTTTTCGAGCTGTTCAGCTGCATTGTACTCATAGTTTTGTGTATTAAGCAAAGGATCTTCCCTTTGTGTGATTCTTGATAATTCATCATACTCTTTTGTATAAAGTACAACAGGCTTTGAAGTTTCATTTTTCTTAATGCTGATATTCTTGACATTTCCAAGAGCACTGTATTCCACTTCAGTTATCTGATCCAAGGCATCTTTTACTTCTTTGACTCTTCCCATGGCATCATAAATGTACTTTCTGGTATAGCCATCACCATTTTTATTTTGCTTTGGATCAAGATATGTTTCCAAATTACCTAAAATATCATAGGTATAGTTCTCTGCAATGGCTTCAGTTTTATTAGGCCAATTAGGATATACGGATCGTTTGCAAACCCTTCCGTAATCATCCAAATCGCTTTCCATTATATTTTCCATTAAGTTCTTATTGCTGCTATCCTGTCTAAACTGCTCTACATTTTTCTTATCTACAAAGTAATTAATCTCTTTCTTTAACTTGATATCGATATCATTTCTAAAAAGGTTTCCGAAAGAATCCGTCGTTTCATTTAAGTCACCCCAGGGGCCATACAAATAAGTATTTTCATTCCCTTCTGCATCTTCAAGGTAATTGGGACGAAGCATATTATCGTACCTAATCATCTTTTTAGCATAGTAATTCCCATCAGCATCTGAAGCACCTTCTTCTCGTAGGTTTCCAAATCCATCGTAATTCGTAACATTATGACTATATCGGTATTGTTTTGTATCTCCCTTTTTCTTAAACAATATACCCGACTTAACCATGGTTGTGGCCAAACCCTGATTAGTTGCATCCTTATAATCAGTAAAGATAGCACCATCCGTATAGTCATAGTACTGCTTAGTTTCATATGCATCATTACCTGAATTAATCCCATACTCCGGCACACTGATTGCTACATTAGTATAACTTGGTAAAGACACACTTATGAGCCTTCCAACGTTATCGTACTCAAGAGTTGTAGTCTGGTTCGCTTCTGTAACTGTACTGAAAACACCAAGGAGCATATTATAAGTCATTTCACTAGAGCTTGATTTCAATGTACCATCATTATCTGTGTAATACTCAGTCACTTTTTTTGGAAATGCATAATTAGTTTCACTTCCATATTCCTTTTCAGTCTTTGCAATTTTTCCATCTTCAAGAGTTTTTGTTACTGTAACCTTGGTTACGTTTTTGCCATCAGATGTATATTCATAATTAATACTTTCTTTATTGGCATTTGTAAAAGAAGTGATACGTCCCTTTGAATCATATTGGAATGTTTCACTTAACCTGGTCTTATCATTAAGGTTTTGATACCATTCTCTATTGCTCATTAATTTATAGTTTGGCTCATACTCATATTTCGAAGTATACTTGTCCTTTAATACTTCGTCAGCAAGCTGAGCTTCTGTCATAGGAAGGGTAGTGTACTTGAGTCCTCCCCAATCGTAGTAATCACATAAGGTGTACAGTTTTTTTACTAAAGTTGAATCGGAAGCATATTCTGCTGTTTCTATTTTAGTAGGCTTACTCTTAAATACCGAGTGATACTCCAGTATGGTTTGTTTTTTCTTTTCCTTATTTGAGGCTGTGTATTCTTCATAGAGTTTATTCTTTTTACCGTTATAAACCCGTTTTGTTTGCATTCCATTACTTAGATTTTCAGTTGAACCAAATTCATAAGCTTCTGGCATCAACGTATCATCTTTATAGTCTGGATACCCTGAGCAGTCTCCTGAATATATGTAGCTGACCTGATTGTATTTCCCATCAAAATACATACTTTTTGTGTCAAAATTAAATTTTATATCAGCATCATATCTTGAGTTATACCGAATAGCTTCAGTTGCTCCATCCGGGCCAAGATTTCTTTTAGTTTTCTCATAACCATATTTAGTATAAGAAGTTGGGTAGTTAACTGAATCAAGCGTCAAAAATCCAGTTATGGAAGGTTCTGATAAATCCTTCGTAAAGAACGAAAAATTTAAATTCTCGATATTATAACCATATACCGTATCCTTCCCAACTGCATTTTTATACCTCGTGAGACAAGGCTGGTAATACTTTTCTGTTCTCACACCATCCTCACTTTTTTCAACTTCAACATACTTCTTTGTATAAACTAAACTTAAATTCTTTCCATCAAAAGGTTCCGTTACAGTAACAGTTAATTTTTCTGTATTATTTAAACCAACATTAGATTCATAATTAAAGTTTATAGTCCTGCCAACCGTATCATATATATTCGATATAACCGGAAACTCTTTATTAACAATAGTCCTCATTTGATGGGTAAACTTAATCTCATTTCCGAATCTATCTTTTATACCCAGTAATCGTCCGTCATTACCAAAGTAAGTTGTTTTTTTATCTGAAGCGACAAATTTATACGCTGATTTCATCTGACCATTTGAATACGTGCCATTATCAGTATCGAACAGTACATCTTTTCCTTCATAGTTTTCAAGATTACTATCACTTGTATCAGGAGTAACAACAATCCTGAAGCACGCTCCTGTTCCATCATGAAAATACATATCCCGTCTAGCACTGTTTTCTTCTATTTGAAGTGATGGAAAACTGAAAGCCCAACCACACCCCAAATCATACCTAGATCTTAAATAATCTATACTATCTATCGTATTTTTATTGTTAATATGATAGTTTTTATGGTATACTACCTTGCTTTCATAATATTTTGTTGGTACATACCAATAATCATTTTTTTCATAGTAATAGTAAAAGTTAAATGAGTCATCTGCATCCTTTTCATTGTTAAAGGGACCTGATATTATGGTAAAATACTTTTGAGTTTCTACTTTGTAAGCTTCTACTTTTATAAACCATCCGCTTACATCCTCAGTCCAGGAACTGGATGTCGATGTGACTTTAGCTCCCCTCTTACCTACTTCTGCTTGTGATGAATTGTAAATCCTTGCTATCGATAAATCAAAACCATCTTTACCAGGAAGGTTAACATCCAACTGTCTGAGTGACAGAGCTCCAGTTACTGGATCAACCATTTCCTGAATATTATTTCTATCAGCTAAAAAAGGCTTGTTATATTCATTTACTGCTTTAGGAGATACTACTCCGTTAAGAACCCCTTCTATATCATTAATATCTACATCGGCGAAGGCATAAGATACCGAAAACGACAAAATTGCTAAAACTATTCCAAATGTCTTAAGAAGACTAATTAATATTTTTCTCATTGTTCTGCACTCCTATTTTCATTTCTCTTATTAATAAAGTCTTTAATAAATTCCTGCTGGGATTTCTCCTGTGTATCCGCCATTTTCTCAAGCTTTTGAACTAAATAATCAGTTAAACCCTCAGCTTCAGAATCTGATAATCCATATTTTTCTTTATAGTCTTTTGATAGTTTCTGCTTTTCATAGATTTGATATTGTCTATCCATTTCTTCTGGAGGACTAAATCGAATATTCTTCATAATATTCTGTCCCTCATTCTGATCATCAAATGATTCTATACCATACACATCCTTATGAACCAATATTTCGAGCTTATCTTTATCTGAAAAATTTTTCTGATTCAAAATATCAGCTTCTTCTGGATATTTTTTTGCGAGCTTATCTAGAATATCTTTGCTTTTTTGATTGACTTTATCCTCCTTAATCTTATTAAAGTCAGACTTAGTTTCTCTTTTTTGCTTTAGAATTTCTTTAGGCTCTTCCACAATCTTATTTCCTAAAGCATCAGCTTCAATAATTTCCTCAACAGTAAATCCTTTGTTTATCAATTCTTCAACATCATTTTTATCAAAGTTGTAGATATCTGTTTTCTCGGTATCACTTAGATTCTCTGTAGAAATGTCCTCACCTGAATAAACAGGATTTTTTGTACCTGTTTGTAACTTTATTTGCTTCGGACTTTCATCTTTCTCCTCAAGATTATTATCCTTATATAAGTCTATATAATTTACTTTAGGCTCCTTTATAAAACCCGATATATCTGCCAAATTAAGCCCCTTTGACCGTGCATATGTTAAAGAGCCAAATAGCATTGGTGTTGATAAACATGCTACTAAAACTATCGCAATTGCTTTTCTCTGTTTTATGTTCATTTAATAATCCTCCCTCTATAATTATTTAATTACTTGCTTTTTGATTAAATTCCCGTTTTTATCATAAATATAATCAATTATTGGCTTTCCGTTAACATTGATAGAATCTAGCCTTCCATTTTCATCATATATGTACAGTATTGATTTTGTGGGTGTCGGCGTTGGTGTTACTGTAACAATACTTACAGTAGGATAGTCTGCTGATGTTTTATTGAAATGCTTTGATATAATTAAAGTATCAGTTAAATTTATAGCACCATCTTTATCTAAATCACAACACTCATTATAATCACTATCACCGACAGCGCTGTTAAATCCTTTGCCGATCTCCATAACATCTTCTGTATTTATAGCGTTGTCCTGTACACCTTGTATCATCATATCACCAGCCCATATGTCAACAGGTGCCGATGACGACCCTATTATAATGTCTGTGTCTATAACAACGTTAGGTATTAGTCTGTATAAATAATTATCTTTACTAATTTTTATTGAATATCCTTCAGCCCTCGGCGGAATATTGCTGATTTGAAAGTATCCAGTAGAATCAGATAATGTGCTCATTCCTGTTTCTAGGATTTCTACTTTAAACCCAGAAAATAACGTAGGATCTTTAAAATCAAAATCCGGTTTTACATAACCTTTCATTGTATATCCAGTCGCTGCATACACACTAGTACAACTAAAAAAAATAAGTACTTGGAATAATAACAAAAAGATTAACAGTGCGAAAATTTGTTGCTTTTTTACTTGTAAAATCACTTTAAAATTCTCCCTTCGAAATAAGTTTTAGTACAAAATTCTTTTCTTTTTAGCATCCCTCCATGTCCAAATTAATACGCTCTCGAAAACTCAAACAGCTTTAATTTTATATATTTCAAGGCTTAGCTTTTTTGCTTCACCCCTACTTTTTTAATCAAATCGCTTATCACTTATTAAAGCACTACCTTCTTCCCTTCATTGCTCTGGATTCAAGAACTAAAGCAAAATTCAACTACCCACACCCATACATTCTTTGCTTTGATAACAAAGGAAATATCATTTGTATGGGCGGTATACCATATCACAATTGGGGATATTCCAAGCCCAAAGGTATCAAATACCGGTGCTGGTTTTCTGTAAAGGGCATGAAATCTCCTATTTTCGAAATCATACAAAAATTTTTTTTACTCTCTGTTATTAAAATTTCAGTATTTATATGTATTTTTTTCAATATTATATTATCTTTTGTAAGTACTGAATATACACGATAGCATAAAATTTGTCAACCGAAAAACACCGAAAAAATGCCGCAGTAAAAAGTTTTCGGTGTTTTGCGGTTTTTTTTCGGTGACCACTGCCACATATTGTGATAGAATATATGTTTACTTTTGACATCATACTTAAATTTTTGAAAATCAATATAAGGTTTCGGTATAGGAATTATTGAATGATCAAGACTCTATAATACGAAAGATTAAGAATGGCGAAATCTTAGAATCTAATGATACCTTCTCACAAACAATGAAAAATATAGAAAATAAAAAGAGTGTACTCCATGAAGATCCCTCAAAATTGCTTGATGAACAAATTAAAAATAAAGTAGCTAATGGGGTCTCTCTTTGTTTTAGATAATATTAATGGGTTGGTTACTTTTAAAACCTCTTCTTCGGGATTTTCGATATTAGGAAGGTAACTTGGCTTTTCATTGGCTTCATGCCATTTTGAATAACCATTGAAATCAAGTTTAGTAAAAATATATCCATAGCAAGTACAGATATGACAGGTTGATATTCTTAATCTTTCACCTTTGAAATTCAAAAAATCAAATATAGGATTCGTTAACTCAAAATCAAATAAAACAGTCATCTGCGATTTTATTTATCTCTAGTATATTTTTCTAAATCAGCAATCTCATGTAAATTCTTTGAAAAATCATCTGATTTTGATTCCAATAATCCATGAGTAGTATCCTTCATGATATACATTTTTTTATATGGAGCCTCAACAGTATCAAAGTATTCTTGAGCCAATATGTAATTAGTCTGATAGTCCTTGCCTATTTGTACACGGTAATATTTCTTTACCGCCAAAGACTTCATCATTTGTTATTTTGCGTAATTTTGAAAGTGAATATTTGTTCCAAATCCGCAAAACCCATAAAGGATCTCTTTCGCTACAAATCCCTTTCTTGTTCCAATGACTTCTTTGCATTTGCAATTGCCTTTCTTAAATTGTTTTCCAACAAGTGCTTAGGAGGCAGCTGTGTCAAATACTGTGCCACATGGATTCCACTCTTATCAAGTTCTAAAAGTTCAATTGTTTCCTGATCTTTCTCTGCACAAAGTATAATACCAATCGGAGGCTCTTCCCCTTCATTTTTCTCATTCTTTTCAAGGTATCTCAAATACAGCTCAACCTGACCTTTATGCTCCGGCAGGAATTCACCTAATTTTAATTCTAATAGTACAAGCCTTTTCAGCTTTCGGTGATAAAACAAAAGGTCGATATAATAGTCCTTATTTCCGACTGTTATACGGACTTGCCTTCCTAAAAACGCAAAGTCTCGGCCCATTTCAAGAATGAATCTCTCAAGCTCCATTAAAATTGCGTTCTCTAAATCCTTTTCACTATAGGTATCCTTTAACCCTAGAAAATCAAGGACATAAGGGTCCCGAAAAAACAAATCTGTTGACATTTTATTTTCATTCGTCAATGCCATCAAATCATTTTTTATAGTTTCTTCTGGCAATTTTGAAATTTGAGTTCGTTCGTACAGCATGGAGTTAATCCGTTCATTCAACGTCCTGAAACTCCAGCGTTCACTAACGCTCATGGCGATATAAAATTCTCTTTTCAAGTCATCCTCAATATAAATTAAACGTCTTAAATGACTCCACGTTAATTTTGCACACACTGTGTGCAAAATCTTCTCATCATTAAAAACTTCATAAAACTTTATCATATTGAACAAATTTCTTACACTATATCCTCTGCCATATTCAGATATAAGTTTGCTGCTCAGACTTTCAACTGTCTGGGTTCCATACTCCGCTTTTCCATTTTGAAGTATTTCAGTTTTTATTATTTTTCCAATATTCCAATAAAGCAACACTAGCTCAGTGTTTATTGCATTTGCTATACTTTGACGGCTTTGATTAATAATTTCAGATACTTTTTCAAATATATTATCCGCTTTCATAATTTTTTCACTCATTCAAACAACTCCTTTGGTAAACCATCTATATTTCAAAGTATACCATATTTTCTACTTGATATTATAAAAAGTTAATCTGCCAAAAGGTATGCACCCGCTTTTTTTATTATATTGATATTGATAACCGACATATTTTCACTATCAAAAATCCCACTAAAAACAACAAAAGCCCTTTAAATCAAGGGCTTTACATTGTATTAAAATTGTAGTTTTAATATGTCTAATAACTCTGATTTTGATACAATTTAGCGTTAATTGAATTCCGCTAAATTGTATGGAGTTCTGCTAAAAAGTATAGGACTTCCGCTAAATGGTGCAACCACTTTATTACTCGGAATAGTTTATGGCTCCATTTTATATTCTAAGGTATTAGGATTAAACACATAACTAGCACGAACCACAGTATCTTCAACTCTTGCAACAATTATTTTTATCCCATCATCAGTAATACTTGAAAACTCAATTTTGATATCTAAGGTTTGTCGTATTTGCATTATCCGCTTTCATTCCATACTTCATGGGAAAAGAAACGTTATTCAAAGGTGAAGAAACTGATTGAGAAACTGCAATAATTAAACTATACCCACTTAGCCAAGTTTTGCTATCCTCAAACTAAACTTTTCCATTATATGTCTTAATAAATTTTATCTTTGGTAATTCATAACCAGTTCTTATAGGCGTTTTAATGGTTTTAATATACTCAGAATACTTCTCACCAGCATTTGTTCCGTTATTATCAACAATTTCCTCAAATATAGTCTTAACATTTGTCCACCAATTATTATCTTCAGCATACATACCCATAGTACTAATCTTTGCTATTACATCATTTTCAATAGTAGCTCCTAATGTACAATAGTTAATAAATTGATATAAATTTCCATTCCCCTTCGTAATATTAGCATTTTTGTATGTCTTAGCAAGAGAATTTACACAACCAGTAAAATTCTCCCAATAATACTTATAAGCATTCAATTTCTTAACTGCTTGTGACAAAACACCTTTGGGCGAACTTTTCAACAGCATAAATGTCTCTATTTCTCGTAATGGTAAAAAGTTTAGGGGAATGGATATAACAGGGAAAGATAGAACCCTCCAAAAAGCAATATCAGATCCAATGTTCAATACAGGTAGCATTACAAATAAAGTATTACAGAAAAAATTGTTAGGAACGAATTGGTCTAACAAAATGACAGGTAAAAAGTTGGCTTGAAGAATCAGCAGGAATATATAACTCATTTTTCCAGGAAGGCGAATTATTACGCCATTGGTTGAACAATTGGTTCTGTTGCAAAAAAATCCACTGACTGTATATAAGCTTACCATAAATATATAGAATAAGGATATTAAAATGGAATCAAATTTATTTAAGTGAAAACATTTTGAATCAATTATAATACCACTATACATTATATGGATAATTGTGCTTTTATTTAAGTTTTATAAAGTTTTTGCAACAGAACTAAAAAAACATAATATGGATATATTGTATTCCGAAATTAAAATCCAATTGTTATAAAAAAGATCACAGACAACTAAAACTATCTGTGATCTTAAAATAAATTATTAAAAATTGTTGTGTCTATTTTTGAAGGGTTAATAATCCTGGACGGTAAGGTAATTTACCATAGTCACCGCCGGAGCTAGGATTACGTCCCTGGTAAAGCATTTGCAAATTATTTGGATCAATGGTAAAGGTCTGGTCAGGATTCTCACGAACCAGATCACCATGACTAATGTCGTTAGTCCATGCACCGCTGGTAAATGTAACATTGCTTTTTCCTGCAAAAGGATTACTTTCCGATGCAGCTAATGGAGTCCATGAACCGTCAAGACTTGTAGCGGTAAAGGAACGGAAGTACCTACCTTGGCTTCCAATTGCTTCAACAAGCATTAGATATTGGCTTAAACCCTTTACCTTATAAACCTGTACTGCCTCAAATAAGTTATTTGTGGTATCACTCATAATTGTCGTGTAATTGCTTCCGAAACTGCCTGGGAAATTTTCAATAGGCATTGAGGATCGATAGATTTTTCCATTGTCCCCACAGAAGAACAGGTAAGCTGTCGTATCATCACAAATCACCGTTTGATCTATGGCCCCTGTGCTAGAACCAGAAATTTTACCAGTGAAAAGAGGCATTGCATTCGACCATCCATTTGCGTTGGTTGGATCTTTTGATGTTTTGTAACTGAAGGTGGTTGGACCCCACTGATAAGCTAATACCCAAATGTCTTTTGGTTCAAAATAAAAGAGTGTAGGAGCAACAACACCACTTGACATTCCATTCTGAGAGGCTGTAGACATCTGTGACCAATCGTCAAAAAGACCGAAAGTCATAGAACCCCATGAATTACCTGTATCATGGTTAGTAGCAATAACCAGGTGCTTACCATTATAATTTGCGTATGTAAAATCCTTAAGCGATACCCATCCTGACTTAGGTTGAGCAAGAGGTCCTGATGAAGTCCATTTAAATTTAGAAGGTAGAGGTACTGGAGCAGTTGTTTGTACAGGAGGAGTTGTTTGCACTGGTACATATGGTGTTGATGTTGGTGTTGTTACTTTACCCTGACCAGGGAAAACGTCTATCATACCTAAGATATATTGTCTCATAAATCCAAAGTCTAATGAGTTTACACTCCCATCAGCATTAACATCAGCATTTGAAAGGTTAACTCCTGTAAGATTCGTAATACCTAGCAAATCCGCTCTTAGTGTAGCTAAATCAAGGGAGTTTACATTGCCATCGCCATTTAAATCTCCTAAAGTTCCAATAGGATTCACTACACTACTTCCTCCGGCAAATGTAAAACAATCAATATTTACAGAACCTTTAAACACAAGATACAAATCGTTTACCCCTGTAACTCCGCTGACATTACAGGCTTGTTCCTCATATGTATCCCAATCGCCTGTTGACTCTACAGGTAACGTACCTACAAGCGTACCAGTCGGGCTATTTAGCCTTAATTCAATATTTGGATTGAGTTCACCTGCAACAAGTGCCTTGAATGAAGTTGCTCCACTTCCAAAGTCAATATTTTTATATACTGCATAATCACCATTAGTTAAATATCCCACACCAGTACCGATTGATTTTGCCTCTGTTCCATTTATATCATCAAATACCTCTGCTTCTATAGTTTCATAAGCACTCTTCTTACTAGGTTCTTCAGCCACCGCTTTGGTAATTGGCATCATTGTGCTAAGAAGTACAGACAAGCTTAATACAACTGTTGTGAGTCTTTTTCTCCTTGACAAACTCATTTTTATTCCTCCTATTTTGATAAAATATTTATATATTCCCCTCAAAATTCCAGGGGTAAAATATACTAATCTTACATTATATAAAATTGAAAACCTCAGTGGTAATTATTATGGACAGATGAAGACATTGTTATAGAATCGCTATAGAAAAGATTTTAGAGTTTTAATATACTTAGCAAAATAGTATTATTAATAGTAATTTCACAATTTTTTTAATCTGTAAAACAATAATTGTGTATATTAAATTAAATATTCAATTTCATCTTTCGTTATATTTATATATTTTTACTTAATATGTACTCACCTCAAATTTAAGTAACCGGTTTAGTAAATCGGTTACTTTAATATTACTATAATTTAACATCAAATGCAATAAATATTTCACACTATAATATACGATAAAACTCATAAATTTAATCGTGAAAATAATTTTTTTGGGCATATTTATTATCCAAATACCCTAAGGCAATCATTTATGCTTCTAAGCAATCCTCTGGCTTTAATCAATATCACTAACTTTGTCATTAAAAACTGTATTTGCTGAGTAAAAGTTTTGTATTGACACGTTGTATAATCACCTCTATTCTTATGGGTGTATTTAATTATCGCGCACCATATTATGGAAAGAACATTGCGTAAAGGCTTTAGAGAATGTTAATGAAGCGAAGAATAAGTCAAATCACTTTTCTTCGCGAAGCGAGTTTGATTCGACCCGTAGCGAGTTTACATTCTCTTAGCCTTGGAGCTTTAGTTCTTGGAATAATCTGGTACACGATTAAAATGTGCACTCTATTCTTATTTGTATATTTGTAATTTGTATTGAGAAAGTATAAAATCTATACTGAACCCAAGTTATTATTTTGCAATAAACAATAAATGCTTGAAAACAAAAAAAATGCGGTATATATTATCATAATAGTTATTGATCACAAACAATGTAGACTTATAAGAGGGAGGTATATATATTAATAAGGATGTTATTACGGCAAAAGATACACAGTTTAGTCAGATATCAAACAGTTTAAAGTATGCTGTCTTAATTGGTTATGCAAGTTTATTCATACTTTTAGGTCTTATAATGGGACGGCCTCAAGATATAATTATAGGGTATTTAAAAATTCTGAAAGAGCCGGGTGTACTTATTACTGACTATATTTTTATTGGTGGAATTGGGGCTGCCTTTGTAAATTGTGGATTATTAATGCTTGTTTCACTATCCTTTTTGGCGTTGTTAAGAATAAATATTACAGGGGTTTCTATTGCAGCTATTTTTCTTATGGGGGGATTTGCATTATTTGGCAAAAACATTTTGAATATATGGTTTATAATAGGTGGTGTTTTTCTATATTCAAGGGTGCAGAAGGAAAAATTCCATAAGTATATATATATTGCTTTATTTGGAACAAGTATGTCTCCAATTGTATCTGAAATTTTATTTAGCATTGATAGGCCTTTATGGGTAAGAATAAGTTTTGCTACTGTTGTTGGTATAACTATAGGCTTTGTATTGCCGCCATTATCTACTTACTTGCTGAGAGTACATCAGGGCTACAATTTATATAATATTGGTTTTACTTCAGGAATGATAGGAACTGTTTTTGTATCTGTCTTTAAGTCCTTTGGTTTTAGTATAGGTAGTAATATGTTCTGGAGTACTGGTAATAATATAATTTTTGGCATATACTTATTTTTGTCTTTTATTTCCATGATTATATTAGGCTATTATCTTAATGGTAAATCATATATGAACCTAAAGAGCATTTTTTCAAGGTCTGGAAGATTAGTTAGCGATTTTGTATTGCAGGAAGGATTTGGAGTGACATTAATTAATATGGGACTAAACGGCTTGATGGCAACGGGTTATATCTTTGTGGTTAAAGGGGATTTAAATGGTCCTACTATAGGAGGTATATTAACAGTAGCAGGCTTTGGAGCATTAGGAAAGCACATAAAGAATATTTTTCCTATTTTCATAGGTGTTTTTTTGGGAGGATTGATAAAGATATGGAATATTAATGATCCGGCTATTTTATTGGCGGCGTTGTTTGGAACGTCTCTTGCGCCAATAAGTGGACAATTTGGATTTAAATATGGTATTATGGCAGGTTTTATACTCTCTTCAGTTGTCTTGAATGTGGGTATATTGCATGGAGGATTCAATCTTTATAATACAGGTTTTGCAGCAGGATTGGTCGCAGCAGTAATGCTTCCTATCATAGAAGCTTTTCGAAAGGAGTCAGAAAGATGAGGCAAATAATAAGAAAGATTTCTAAAATAGTTGATGAGATGACAGCGTACTTACTTTGTATAGGTGCTACTGACATTAATATTCAAATTGAAAATAATCAACAGGACTTTAAGATATCTATTAGAAGTAATTATGGCAAAAATCAGAAACTGAGAATAGAAGATATGATTCGAGATTTAAATACTCCACGAACAGAAGAAATTGAAGGATGCTATGGAGATCTGGTGGGAGGCTGTAATTTAGGAGGTGAGTTGCACTTAGTTGGAATGATGGTAGATAAAGCGGAAATTAAAAACATTGATTCTATTCTTGAGATTATATTATATAAAAAAAAGTAGATATAATAAACAACAATATTACGGAATATATGAAATTTCAACAGGAAAATCCCTGCGATAAATTTTTTACTATTCAAATTGACAGTTTTAAAACCATTGAGGCATTTTTTTACTTTCGTTTTTGGCTTTCTTTCCATTAATAGCTGAGTATTTTGCAAATAAGTGAACCTATATTTTGGAATCTGAAGGATTTTTATAATCATTGGCTTTTATTTTATCCAGATACTCTGAAGTTAATTTTGCAAGCTTGGAACTTGGGTATTTTATGATTGTAGATTCATAGCTTTCTAACACATCATCTTTAATAATATTGGTTTCATAATCAAATATGCGGCTATGCGTTGCACCAACCTTATAAATTGTACCCTGAATTTTGGAACTGTCAGATAAGGGAGCTGCATAGGATAAAATCCTTTCTCCAGTGAAGGATTTATCATATGAAAATGAAGCTTTACCTGAAATTCTCTTATATATTCTTCATCTTCAACTACTAATATTCTGTCCATAGAGATTATCTCCTGATATTCATCAATAATATGCAATTAATTAGAATTCAAATTTAGTTATATAAGGTAATTCCAAAAAATAACTGGTCAACCGCCATTTCAAAAAATGTGATTTGATAGGCTTTGTGACTTTAATATTGTATAGGTTGTTTTTTGAAATGGCCTAAAACAATTATAGCACAATTATTTATTTTAGTAATTTCAATCTTCACCCCCCCTGATAAATAAGCAGATTTCATGCAGCGCCTGTCTTGATTCAGGTACAAAGGAAGCTTGCATATGAAATATATGCCACATCTTTTTCCATAGCTTAATCTCTACCCTAACACCAGCATTTTTTGCTTTTTCTGCAAAACGATCAGAATCACTTAGAAAAACATCATATTCAGCAGCATGGATAAGAATAGGCGGTAATCCATCCAACTCACCATATAAAGGTGAAATCACAGGAGCTGTAGCATTGTTTCCTCCAATATAAATTTTTACAATGCCAAGGGGATCCTTTAGCTTGAAAGGGTCTTTTCGTGATTTTGATACAAAGCTATTCCCTCTGCCTGCCAGATCAAATATCGGTGTAATAAAGGCCATTGAGCCAGGCATTTTTTCACCGCTTTGCTTCAGTACTAGAAGCGCAGACATGGCCAGTGCACATCCTGATGAATCACCCATTATTACAATATCCTTTTCAGTAAAACCCTTGCTTAGAATCAAGCCTTTATATGTTGCTATTGCATCCTCCAGCGCAGCAGGGAAAGGATACTCAGGAGCCAACCTGTAATCCGGCATATACACATCCATTTCAGAAGCTTCTGCCAGCCTGGCAACAAATTCACGGTTTGCATTATAAATTCCTAGACAAAAACCTCCACCATGGAAATACATAATTACTTTTTTGTTTTTCTTTACAGCATGAAGAAATGCCTCACAAGCCACTCCATTCAACGCTGTTTTTTCTATTTTTATATACTTGGGAACATCATTTGTGTTTTTTAAACCTTCCATGGTTTTTCTGACTTCATTTAGGGGTTTATTCCAAATATTCGACCTCCGCAACAGAAATCTAATGATAGAACTTTGAATACTTGCCATACAATCACATCCTTAAAATAAAATACCGAAGGTTCATCCCTCGGTTTAATTTTAGGATATTCTATTTTGTTCTTCATGATTTTTCTTGCTGACTACACCGGTTTTTTTATAGGAACCAATATATGAACCTTATTGTTTTCCGGGTAGTTGTTTTCGTAGATATTTAACATTCCAACCCCATTCGGATTTATCTCAGCCTCTTTAACCATAATCCACTTATAAAGGTCATCGATAAAGACTTCTCTAATGTCGAACATATCTCCAAGGTATATAAAATCAGCATACCAACCGTCAGGTATCAGAAACTCTTGAAAATCTGATCTTACTGTGTCCTTTTCAGGCTGTCTACCGCAAAAAACATTGTATTCTCCATCATCGTTTCCTCCACAGCTAACAATGGTGTAAAATTTATCTTTTTTAAATTCCTCTCTATCGTCAGATTCAAGTATAAATGCTCCAGTTTCAGTCTTAAGCTTTTGCTTGAACGTGCTGGATTTAGTGTTGGTTTTCACATTAATTCCATTTAATTTTATTACTTCAAGAAGTATCGAACTCCCCTTTAAAGCCAATATACCTCTATAATTTATAATATCCCTTTCAACTATAGCAGCCTTTTCGATGCCGTTAATCTTAATGTTTTGATGCCTGATATCGGAAGGAGACAAACCAAACTGCTTTTTAAAGGCTCTGCTGAAAACTTCAGGATATTCAAACCCAAAGTCCATTGCAATCTCAATAATGGACTTATTTGTGCTTCTTAGCTCTTCCAATGCCTTGGTTAGCTTCCTTCCAAGCACATATTGTTTTAGAGTTATTCCTACAACTGTTTTAAACATCCTGTTAAAATGGAAGTCCGAGATACCCGCTCTGGCTGATAGGTCAGCCAATTTCAGGTTCTCTTCCATGCTATATTCAATATATTCGATTATCTCAGTTATCACAGAAACGTAAAAGTTCATAATAAATCTCCATGTGGATTCAAAAATTCGTAGCTTGATAAAAAAATTATACCACGAATTGGTATAATTTTCAAGTAGCACCCGCTGGATTTTGTTTCAAGCAGAGCATTTCACAATATTTCTACACTTTAGAACAATTTGGAAGTACCTGATGATTCAGATTAAAGAATCACATCACCCCATAAAAACCTTGTTGTTTTTGTATTTACAAATTACAACAAGGTTTTTTAATTGCTTACAATACAAGAAATGTGCTGATGTATGACGCTGTTCATCATAAGCTTTTCCAATATCTCCACCTTTACCATCAGAACTCTTATATCAGTCCATCTACAAATAATTTCCACGAATCAGCTTTTTTGACCGGCTCACCATGAGCTGGGCATATCCACTCAATACCATCCAAATTCAAATCTTTGCAAGACTCCATATTTTTTCTTAGGTCCCAGGTTATAATTTTAGGGGGAAGTGCTATTTTTCCATCTTTAGTGCCTAGCAAATCACCTGCAAAAAAGACGTCATTGAACCTGAAGGACGTGTGCCCTCTTGTATGTCCTATAGCTTTGATAACTTCTATGCCACTTATCAATTGGGTTTCAAAAGTTTTAACCGTATCAGGAAAATGAACTTTCATGAATATTCCTAAAATTCTTTTAATTCCATCTCTTTTTTTTATACCAAGAGCGTAAGGCAATTCGATTTTATCAATATACACTTCGCAATTACATTTATCCATAAGGTATCCAACGTTCCCTATATGATCAATATCACTGTGAGTTATTAATATTCTCTTTATATCACTGGGCATATATCCATATGACTTTAGTTCATTTAAAATTGCATCACCTCTTCCTGGCAAACTTGAGTCAATTAAAGTTATACCGTCATGAATAATTGCATATGCATGTGAACCATTTGTGCAATCTAACTTGATTACTTTTTCCGTCAGTTTCATTTGACTATCTCTCCTATTTAGCAAGATTTTTATTAATTAATTGTCGTAAGGTCTATGGATTCCTATCCATGACCTCTTTAGCTATAAAGCTTGTAATAGTCTTTCCAAACGGCACAACAATCCGGTCAAAATGCTTGATTTCAAGTAATAGAACAGTTTTTTCTGTTGGATTTAATATAATAATTCTCTTTTGAATGCTTGATTTCCTTTAAAAATATAATTTTCTATTAAATTATTTGATAATAGCTGTGACCATTGTTTTTTTAGCCATTTATCAGGGATACTTAATTTAAAACATTAATTATATTCATCAAAAAGGAATTTAAACATCAACTGGATTCGCTGACACCTAACCAGATTGCAAGCAATGGAAGTATTATTGCGGTATTGATTAAATAACTTACTATAAAAGTTGTAATCATAATAAAACTATGCTAAAGTGAATGCAATTCATTTATGAATCATATTCATATATTGCAAACAAATGTTGAAGAAGGAGATAATTATTATGAATTATAAGTTTCCAGGTTTACTAAGTATAATATTGTTGTTTACTGCCGCAGGAATTGCCAATTATCAGCTATATACACAATCCTTTATGTTGGGAGCTGCATTTACAGTTTGCTTTCCCCTATCTCTTCTAAATATGCTGTATCACTATTGCAGAAAATGTCCCCATGTAACTAGGAAAACCTGCAGACATGTTATATTCGGTTGGCTTGTACAAAAACTCTTCAAACCGTTGAAACCTTCGAAATATAATGTCAGAGATATAACATTGGCATCCCTTCCGACAGCAATTGTTATGCTAATATCTCAATATTGGTTATTCAAGAATAAATATCTTTTTATTGCGTTTTGTGTAATAATGCTTATAGCAGTCATCATTGTCAGAATATCTTTATGCAAGAGTTGTGAAAACACATATTGTAAATTATGTTCTAACAATAGTAGCTGTGTGAATGAAAAATCCTAATGGGAGGTTATAAGGTCAGCCTTAAGAAATCAAAAAAAGGAGCTTATATCAAGTTCATTGATTTCATCAAATTTTGCAATTCGAATCCCCCAAAAAAGAAAAGAACAGAGAGTTTTAAACCCTCTGGTCTTTATTTTCTCTGTTTTTATTTTTATCAAATATTTTCTTTTACAACAATTTAATTAATTGAAATTATAACATATGTACTATAGACTTCCGCTAAAAGGTGCAACCACCTATAAAAAAAGGCAACCACCTTGCACCCATTTGCAACCGGTGGTTGCATTTATGTAAAATATTAACATTTATTATCAAAATTCCACCAATATTTCAGCCACACTTTTACCACTAAAAACAACAAAAGCCCTTGAAATCAAGGGCTTCACATTGTATCAAAATTTGAGTTTTAATATGGCTGCGGGAGAAGGATTTGAACCCTCACAGAATGATCCAGAGTCATTTGTGCTACCATTACACAATCCCGCATCGCTTTTGACAAAAAAAATTATAGCATATACACATTGATATTGCAACATTATTTTTTTGTAAATTTAGTTAATATAAAATCAAAAAAATCAAGGAAGTCATAATTGACCTCCCTGATTTTTAAGGAAGTTGCAAAAAATGCTAATCAAGCTTTTTAAAACTCCAATTGATCATTTATATAGTCTTGCATGACTTCAAAACCTATTTATTATAGATCTTGTATACAATAGCTGCCAATTCGGCTCTTGAAGCATTTCCTTTAGGATTAATAGTGTTGTTGCTTCCAACAACTATTCCCTCTCTAACCAAAGTTGCTACGCCGTTTACTGCATAAGATGCAACCTGATCTTTATCTGTATAATTTGCAATAACATCCGCAGTACCTTCTGAGGATATTTTTCCTGATACTATGAGAGCTCTTGTAATTAGAACCATCATATCCTGTCTTGTAATTTGAGCTTTTGGGTTGTATTTGTTATCACCAACACCCGTTGTAATTCCAAGCTTCTTCGCTATACCTATTGGATTATAGTAGTATGCATCAGAAGGCACATCGGAAAAATTGGAATCAACATTGGCATTTAAATCTAAAGCTTTAACTAAAAGCACCATAAAATTCGCCCTTGTTATATAGGCTTGAGGATTGAATGTAGTCTCTGAAGTACCATTTATTATGCCCTTCGATGCCAAAACTTCAACCTGATGCTTTGCCCATGAAAAGGATTTCATATCTTTAAATGTTTTATTTACATATGCAACTGCGAATCTTCCTAAATGTGTAGTTGAAAATGTAACCGTCTTAGTATCTTCATTATATCTTCCACTTGGTACTGTTAATGCATTTCCATTACTGTCGATCTTTAAAACAACAATATGTTCTATTAATTTCTTTTCAACTTCAGTAGGTACATATGGAATTGATACCTTAACCGGACTTTCAATGTTGTTCCACTCAGTAGGCACACCATTAATTTTAAGACTCAAATCAACCATAGGCCTATCAACTATCTTATTCTTTATATCCTGTGCTAAATCAGAATAGTCATCTTTTTCAACAGTTATTGCAACGCTGGACGCATTTTCTACCGTTGAGGATAACATATCGGTATTTAACATATTAGATGGAAGATCTAAAACTGCATATGCAGTACTCATATTTATCTTATACGACAAAATATTTGAGAGTAATGCCTGATTTGGAAACTCCTGAGTATAAGCAGTAGCACCTTTAACTCCCTTTACAGGTAAAACAGCAGTTTTAACCCCATTAGAATCAGGAATTACTTCCTGCAATGCAGTTTCCAATTCATCATGCTCAAACTTATAAGTAGCTTTTCCACTTTCATTGCTTACAACACTAGAATCAATTTCTCCTTTTTTACCACTATCTACAGGTTTAGGAGTAACATCAGCAGTAGGTGTAGGCTCTAACGCACCCGTTACTACTATAGGTTTAGGAGTATTTTTAGTTGTAGTTTGGTTTATAACTGGCGGATTGATTATTGAATAACCCGAACTCATCTTATTTCCATCCCAGTCAACTAACATAACTCCAGATACAGAAGATGGCATGGTATCAGTTTGGGTAAACTCTATAGTTGTCTCTTTAACTTTACGAACCTTAAATCCAATTACTGCAACCGTTCCTGATGTTTCTGCAGAACCATCAGCTTTATAGCTTTCTAGATTCATATAAGATTTACCAAAATTCAAAATCCCTTGTAAAATGTTATTAGATGCAATTGGCAATGGCCCATATGTAGAATTGTTCAATATTGTACCACTCTGTGGACTCGTACTTTTAGTAAAAACAGCACCTGTGTCCAGATTAACAGCCTCTAATACAGTTGGATCATACTTAAGATTTACCTGATATCCTGCAAAATTGCTAATGTTGTCTACAACAATTGACGCCTTTATAACCTCTCCAACTGATGCAGAGGTCTTGTCCAATTCAATTTTGATGCTTGACGCTGTATCCGCAAACACAACATTTGAAAATAAGCATGTAACTGCAAGTAGCGCAGTTAATAATATAGATAGTCCTTTTTTTGCTTTCATTAACAAAAAGCCCCCTTTAAATATTTTTAATTCTAATAGGTCATTTTTTAATAACCTAATAAATTTTCTTAAAATTATCTCCCACAAGCATTATATCCCTTCCTTTTATTTTCTTTAATATGTAATTGAAATTTGAGATAGTAAAGCATTTTCGATATAAATTTTACAGTCACCTATAAGTCAAAAAGTTTATATCGACAAAAAATTATGTAGTCAAACAACTACTTTGAACTACATAATTTTATACACTTTATATAATTATAACATCTATTTTATGCGATGTAAATAAAAACCCAAGGCTTAAAAGCCGCTTTGTTTTAGGTCTTCACTCTATTTATACTCATCTTCTTTAATCGGTTTCAAAAAATAATCTATACAGCATTTAAGTCACAATGTAAAAAATACCAATTGGATTTTTTTAACCTTACGTTACAAAGCTTTTTTGATTTTGCCTTATCTCTAAAAATACAAAATTATATATTCTATTTTCTAGGGAACTTAGAAATCTTCCCAAGTAAATACTTCCTCATATATCCAAAGTCCAAGGAATTCACTTCGTTATTTCCATCCACATCAGCCGCACTCATTCCGTTTTCTCCTGAAAACTCTTTAATCATTCCTAACATATACTGTCTCATGTACCCAAAGTCAATTGAGTTAAAACTTCCATTCCCGTCAACATCACCAATTATAACTTTTGAAGGTGTCGGAGTTGGATTTGTAGCGGTTCCACCTGTAAATACAAAACTATCTATATTAAACAGATATCCATCATCACCACTGAAAAAGAGATACAAATCATGTTCTCCTTCAAGTCCTTCTACACTAGCTGTAATATCTACATACTCATTCCAATCTCCCGTTCCACTAACGGGTATACTTGCCACTGTAGTTCCATATAGTTCATCGAGGCGGATTTCAATTTTACCACCACTCTCAGCACTTGATACTCTCGCCTCAAAGCCAGTCGCACCTGTGCCAAAATCCACTCCCTCAAAACATATATGATCTCCACCTTCAATATAACCAACAGTCTTGTTGCCATCGTCAGAGATAACTTCATATTGTACTCCAGACATACTGTTATAATCTTCTGCCTGTATTAAATCAAAAGCACTTCTTGAATCAGGTTTCGGTGTTGGTGTTGGAAGCGGTGGAGGCGTTGAACCTTCATCATCAACTCCCAATGCTACCGTCACAACCGATTGTGCTGGAAGTGTAACCGTATTTCCTGAGAGACTTCCAACCTTTTTAAACTCTTCTGTCCCATTTGATAGAGTACGGTATACTACAGATTCATTTGATGAATAACCATTTAAATCTAATGTTACCGTATTCTCAGAAGATGCCTTATTTATAAGAATCATAGTCAATTTGCTCTCATCTGGTGACACAAATGCAGATATTTTCACATTATCCGAGCTACAAGAAGCATCAACTCTCTTATATCCTGGATCTGTGAATTTTGCATACTGCTGCATTATAGGATAGAAATCGGAAAGAATATATCCCTCTTCTGTTGTCCATTCACTTTTGTTCATTGGATTTTCTACAAATACTAAAGGTCTCTGTGAATTTTCCCAAATAAGATCCCAATAGAAATACCCACTGACACCTTCTACTACAAGAGAATTATGTATCAATTCCGCCGTGGTAAAAGGTGTTCCGTAATCAAACTCGGTCATAAAACGTGGCTTGTCAGCAAAATCATTTGCCAAACTCTCAAATATATTATTAAAACTGTCAGGATTATAACCATCTCCACCGTTGTATAGATGGTGCGCAATACCATATACCTGTGAGAGATCCATATTTTCTGCATAGTTTTGAACTGTATTGTTCATTATACCTGCTGCTTCAACTCCTAATATTTTAGGCAAATCTGGTAAATCTTTTATTTTGTTGTAAACAGCATCAAGTGCCTTTCCATAACTAGGATACTCTGAGCTCTCAGTCGGCTTAAAAATACAAGTTTCCCAATCTGAATCCTCATATTCTGGCTCATTTTGAATACTTATATAATCTGGAATTATTCCTTTGTTTCTATATGCCACCAATGAATTATACCAATAGTCGGCAAACTTATCATATACAAAGGATCCATCTTCCTTAGCAAGAGTTCCACCATTCATAACTCCATCCTTTTTCAAATCTTCTGGTGGCGACCATGAACTAAGAAAAACCTTAAGCTCGGGATTTATTATCTTAGCATATTCAACAATCTCCATATCATCATAACCAAAATTAGTACTGTTTCTATATTGATTTCTGATCCTTAAGATATCCAAACCTGAATCATAGAAAAGAGCTTTATATAGCTCATTCTTATTTATATGTGTTGTTAGATAGTTATTATACCATGCTATCGCCGCTCCAAAACCTTCTATTGTCTGATATGTAGTATCAATATCCACAGAAGCCGTATAACTTTCTGCCTTAGTTTTTGGAAAACTAATACAAGTCATTACCATTGCCATCACAACCGATAAAACCAGCTTTTTTCTCATTACAAAAAACCTCCTATAAACATTTAAAAAAATACATAATAAAAAAACGAAACACTAAATTCAAAAGAAGCACATAAAAATTATGCTTATATAGTATTTCGCAATAAAATTATTTTTTAAGGGGTTATAGTAAAGAGAAATGGAAGATAGGCTACTTAAAGCAACCTATCACCATGGATGTAAACAACTTTTTGGAACAACTGACCTTTTTATGTTTGGACTCTCCCACTCAAGCTTAACTTGCCCAGCTAAACTGTTATTATGGTATATAAGTACTATCTCAACTTTTTGTCCAGCTTTTAAAGTTATAGGCTTACTCTTAACAGTATTTATCTCACTCACATTCCATTTATCTACTATAAGCTGTTTATCCACCCATAAACTTGCTCCATCATCATAAGTAACATAAAACACATAATCCTCATCATAAGGAGCTTGTATATAACCTGTCCAACGTGCACTGAACTTCTGATCCTTATCTATTGATCTGCTAGGTGAACCTACACCCCAGTTAAAATCAATAATACTGTCTATTCCCTTTTCCTTAAAAACTGTTAAATTATCTTCATCAAAATACTCATATCTCAGTCCAATACCTTTTCCTTGTATATTACTTGCATAATTCTTTGCCTCTGACGGATATAAAGATTCTACAGGTACAACATTCTTCATAGTACTTTTACTACTCCATTCAAGTTTTAAAATACCATCTCCACAATTATTAAAATACTCAAGCCTTATATCATAAAACTTATCGGCCTTTAAATAAATCTTCCCTGTATCACCAAAACTAGTATCACTATCCCATTTGTCCACTATAAGTTTGTTGTCAATCCAAAGTCTAACCCCATTATCTCTAGCAACATAAAAAGTATATTCTTCACTGTGCGTAGGTCTAATCTTACCACTCCAACGTACACTGTAAGTCTCATCATCTCTAATTTCATATGCAGGTGGATAAATCCCCCAATAGAAATCAATTGTTTCATCTACACGAGTCAATTTAAAATTAGTAAGATCTATGTTATCAAAATATTCACCTCTAAGCCCCGTTCCCAACTTAACCCTAGTTTTCGTAGGTTTTATGGTTGGTGTCGGCGTTGGTGTTGGCGTTGGTGTCGGTGTCGGCGTTGGTGTTGGTGTCGGCGTTGGTGTTGACGTTGGTGTTGGTGTCTGCGTTGGTGTTAGTATTACCTCTGGGGTTTGAGTAGAAATATTTTTAGTCACTACTGGTAATTGTAAAGTCGTCTGCACTATAGGTACAGGAGTCTCTGTCACTATAGGTGTTGGTGTTTGAGTCACTATAGGTGTTGGAGTCAACTCAAAAGTTGGACTCACTAGAGCTGTGCTCTTATCAAAAGTGGGCTCAGGTGTAGAAACCATTTCTGATGGAAACTCATTCTCTCCATTCTCATTATTATAAATCTTTAAAAGCTCTTTTGTTGAAGATTTTTTTATTTCTTCTATTGAAATCTCCTCTCCTCGCTTTCTTATTTCTGAATAGAGAGCATATTTTGAAGGAGACATATCATTTTTGAAAGCTTGTTCTCTAAGCTTTGATTCAATCTCAATAGCAACAATTTCCGCCTCAAAATTACTTGTATTTTTTATACTCTGCTTTAACTCACTTAAAATATTTTCTATACTGTTATCTACATCTTGATTTTCTTTTTTATCAGGATTTATAGAACCTGAAATCAGTACACACGCCTCATCTTCTATAATCCCTTTATCTTCACATATTCCGTATACTTTTACAAAAGCATCTTCAATCTCCATCCCCTTAAATTTCTCGCCTTCAATTATTTCATCTGCATCACTGTTTAATGGATTAACCTTAAGTACCTTTTGGTCATCATTAATAGTAAATTCCATACTAGGATTAATATCCATACTAATATAGGCGTATTCCTTCACGCCTAAAAAACTCTTGTTAAAATTCAACAAAAAACCTATAGCAACACCTACAACTAAAAACAAACTTGCAGCTACAACAGAATACCTTTTAATAAAATACCTGTAATCAACAATATCTTTGTCTGAAAACATTATTTCCTTACCTATATACATGGTACTATTACGACTGATCTTATATACTGCGTGCTGTTGAGTAGTCACTACTGCTGTTCTTTTGTCCATACTAAATACTAAACCTTTATACATTTCCATTATAACTTCACCTGCCACTATTAAAGTATGTTTTCAGATATTCATAGTTATTTCCATAAATAATACATACAGAAATAATAAACTTCCTATTTTTTTCTATTGTGCTAGGATGTACGCTTACAAACTTCAAAATGTCTTTCATAGGAAAATATTTTTTTTCAATGAGCTTGTTAAAAACATTTTTATTTTCAGCAATTTTGCGCCCAATATCCACGCACATCTCAATAGAATCTCGATGTTTAGGAGTATATTTATGCAAATCATTTATTTTAATGCTGAATCTCTCAAGCATCTTAGCATAATGCGATATTTCCTGAAACACTTCAATTCTATTATATCCTGTCCACGACTCATCTTGAAGATATTTGTCTTCAAAATGCTCATCATCAGATTCAAAATATGAAAAAGGCATCTCCTTATTTTTTGAATTAGTTCTAAAATAATCAATCATTCTTCTTTTTATCACAAGCTCTGCAAAGGAAAAAAAGTTAAATTTTTTCTTATTTTTGTCGCAATCATACTTTTCAATTGCTTCATTAAATGCAATTAAACCAATACTATATTCATCACTATTTTTTATGTCAATTTTGCTTTTTGTCGCCTTAGAAAGTACTTTAATTATAAACGGTGTATAATCTACAATAAATTTTTCCCTGAGCTGATTATCTCCTGCTTTTATTCTATCGATAATATTAGCCAAATCCTCTTTAGCTTCAGAGCTATAGATAGAAAACATAAATAACAAATGTTCCACCTCTTCATCTTCCAGTTCTTCCCTAAAAATAAACTTAATGCAATAATAATATAAAGGATATACTCAAGGCTTACTTAAAAATTCGTCTTCAAAAAGTTTTTTTGTCGGGAATTTCAAAATCGCCTTTCAATATCTATTAATAAAACTTATATTTCTATTATATATTGAAAACTCCTTTTTTCCAACTATATGTTCTAGAATCTGCATTTTATTTTAGCAAACCATATTATGGAACGAACATCTCATAGAGGTTTTACATTATACAATTATATAAAAAATTCAATATCACTTCACTCTATGGGTGCAATTAACCTTTTTGTAACATATTATGGAAATAACATCTGCGTAGAGGCTTAGAGAATGTTAACTAAGCGAAGGATTAGTCGAATCACTTTTCTACGCCTAGCGAGTTTTGATTCGACCCGTAGCGAGTTATACATTCTCTTAGACTCGGAGTTTTAGTTATTGGAATAATATGTTACAAAATCTAAAACTGCACCTTCACTCTATGAGGCAAAAAAAGAACCCCTTCCTAAACATTTTGCAAATGAAAAGAAAGCGGTTTATAAGGGAAAAAGGAAGCATCTAATAAATTATAATTCTCTGAAAAGTGACCTTAGAATGCCCACCGGAATTATAATTTACTACAAATACTTTCCTTTATAGTATATTCGAACATATTATTTTTTTGCTTCATATAAATTCAAAAAAAATAATTTTTTTAGTCAAAATTTATGTCCCATCCAAATAATGAAGGGAAACAACTTAAAACGTAGTAACATTATTTTGCTACACAAAAAGTTTAAATCAGATTTTTTAAAACAACAATTGCAATTTTTTTGTAATCACCTTATTTCTTTGAAATCCTTAAAGTCAAAGCTACAACAACAATAATAGCTCCTGCAATCAACATTAAATCAGATAATCTTGTACTGTTACCTTTATCACTGTTTTCTTCTTGTTGGTAGCCTTTATCTTTTTGTATATTAGCGTCATTGTCTACACTGACAGAAATCTCAATAGTTTTCAAATCATAATTTGCTCTAACAATTGCTTGCCCCATATCAAGAGCCTTTATCTTGCCATCTTTTCCCACACTCAATACATCTTCCCCATCTATAACTTCAAATACTACCTCCTCACTAATATCCTCCGTTTCACCATATGGACGATTTAATTTAATATTGATTAATTTTTCCTCACCTAGGTCTAAGTTTATATTATTAGATTGAGTACTTATGTCATTTTTATTATTCCATTTCACTGCGTCTTGTGATGTAAGAATTATACCATTATCTCCAATCACAACATACTTGTTGTTTGAATAAACAATATCTTTTAATACTCTTCTTGTCACATTTCCTTCTTTATTCCAATCAACTCCATCTGTTGAAGACAATACATTTCCTCTTTGTCCTACCGCTACAAATTTATTTTCTGCCCATACAACTGAATACATACAAACCGTATAATCCATACCTTCTTTATTAACTATGGCCTCTTCCTTGTTCCAAGAATGACCATCCTTTGATATCCATACATTCAAATGGTCACCTACCACTACATATTTATCTCCATCCCATGCAACATCAGTAAACATAATTGTTGAAGATGGTTCTGCCTTTACCTCATCCCATGTAATTCCATCTTTAGATGTAAGGATGAGCATTGCACCTCCAACAGCAATATACCTGTCATTAATCCACCTGACTCTACAAATCCTCTCTGCTGTTGCCATTCTTCTTTGCTCCCAGGATACTGTATCTTTTGAAACCAAAACAGTTCCATCACTTCCCGTAGCAATTATTTCACTACCACTACTTGCAACACTGAATAAATCAATGTTTTCTAATGATAAATCTAGTTTAGACCACTGCTCACCATCAGAAGATGTTAGAATCCCGCCCTTATCTCCTACTGCAACAAACTTTCCCATTGCCCAAATTACTCCATTTATTTTTTCAGATGTAACTTGGGATATTTTACTCCAACTAACCCCATCGTGGGACGTAATAATAAGTCCATTATTACCCACAGCTACATACAAACCAGAATCACTACAAGCAATACTTCGCAAATATGGTATAGTACTGTTTTGAGCAAACACTGCGCCACACAAGATTATAGTAAATATTATTAATATAGAGGTTAGTCTCTTCATTTATCTCACTCCTATGAATACTCTGTTTATTCAATTTTAACATATAACACAAAAGATTGTTATAGCGAAATACCAAAAGGGGTGCAGTTTTTGATTTTGTAACATATTATTCCAAGAACTAAAGCTCCGAGGCTTAGAGAATGTAAAACTCGCTACGGGTCGAATCAAAACTCGCTTGGCGTAGAAAAGTGATTCGACTAATCCTTCGCTTCGTTAACATTCTCTAAGCCTCTACGCAGATGTTCTTTCCATAATATGTTACAAAAAGGTTAATCACACCCTACCAAAAGGGGTGCAGTTTTATAAATTACTATACTCTGACAAAATACTGCCGATAAAAAGCATCTTGTGCATCTTTATCGGCAGCAATATATTTCTAAAGCTAAATTTTTGTTTTTTCACGGCAAATAATATTACCGTACTTGAAATTTTACATAATGAGTTTGCAACTAAAATATTTCTTATGTTTTTTGAAAAACTCTAAATCTTAACTACTTATCTTTGCTACATATAGCTGCTTGAGCTGCGGCAAGTCTTGCTATAGGAACTCTAAAAGGCGAACAAGACACATAGTTCAATCCAGCTTTATGACAAAACTCTACCGAAGAAGGATCTCCACCATGCTCTCCACAAATACCCAACTTTATATCAGGTCTTGTTTGTTTGCCAAGCTTTGCAGCAATTCCAACAAGTTTGCCCACACCATTTTGATCAAGCTTTGCAAATGGATCAAATTCATAAATCTTTTTGTTGTAATAGTCCTCCAAAAACTTTCCTGCATCATCACGACTAAACCCGAAAGTCATCTGAGTAAGATCATTTGTACCAAAAGAGAAGAATTCAGCTTCTTTTGCTATTTCATCAGCAGTAATAGCAGCTCTTGGAATCTCAATCATCGTTCCAACCTTATAGTTCAGTTTAACTCCAGCTTGTTCAATAACTTCATTTGCAGTTTTTACAACAATTTCTTTTACATACTTTAATTCCTTAACATCTCCTACCAATGGAATCATAATTTCAGGTATAACACTCATACCTTGACCATTCACATTAATAGCCGCTTCAATAACAGCTCTTGTCTGCATTTGTGCAATCTCAGGATATGAAACAGCAAGTCGGCATCCTCTATGACCCATCATTGGATTAAACTCATGAAGATCTTCAACTATTGCTTTTAATGCCTCAAAAGTCATTCCCATCTCTTTTGCCAAACTAACAATATCCTCATCAGCTTGTGGAAGGAACTCATGAAGTGGAGGATCTAAAAATCTTATAGTTACAGGGTATCCTTTCATTTCTCTAAACAATCCCTCAAAATCTGCTCTTTGCATTGGAAGCAGTTTATCAAGGGCTTTTCTTCTTTGTTCCTCATTTCTTGCAACAATCATTTCCCTCATTGCAGATATCCTATCGGCATCAAAGAACATATGCTCTGTGCGGCAAAGTCCAATTCCTTCTGCACCAAATTCCGCCGCCTGTGCTGCATCAGCCGGTGTATCCGCATTTGTTCTAACCTTCAAAACTCTTAATTCATCGGCCCAACCCATTAAGGTTGCAAAATCTCCTGTCATTTCAGGATTAACAGTTGGCAAGCGTTCCCCATATACATTACCAGTAGAACCATCGAGAGAAACCCAATCTCCTTCTACATATTTTTTACCGTCTTTATCTATAAAATATTTTTCTTCTTCGCATATTTTTATATCATTACAACCAGCAACACAACATGTTCCCATGCCTCGTGCCACAACTGCCGCATGTGATGTCATACCGCCACGTCCTGTAAGCACTCCCTTAGATACATGCATACCTTCTATATCCTCAGGAGAAGTCTCAAGCCTTACAATAACAATATCTTTTTCTCCATTTTTGTACGCGTTTACAGCATCTTCAGCCTCAAAATATACTTTACCAGTAGCCGCGCCTGGTGAAGCTGGTAATCCCTTTGCAACAGGGGCAGCTGCTTTTAAAGCACTTGGCTCAAAGTTCGGATGCAACAGTGCATCAAGCTGCTTTGGATCCACCTTCATAACAGCTTCCTCTTTAGTAGCCATTTTTTCAGAAACAAGATCAACTGCTATTTTCAATGCAGCTGCCGCAGTTCTCTTTCCGTTTCTGGTTTGGAGCATAAACAATTTACCCTTTTCAATGGTAAACTCCATATCCTGCATATCTCTATAGTGATTTTCGAGCTTTTCCGCTATATCTATAAATTGACTATAAACATCTGGATTCGTTTCCTTTAGTTGTTGTATGGATTGAGGAGTTCTAATACCGGCAACAACATCCTCCCCTTGGGCGTTCATAAGGAATTCGCCATAGAGTTTCTTTTCACCCGTGGATGGATTCCTAGTAAAGGCAACACCTGTGCCCGAATCATTCCCCATATTTCCATAAACCATTTCCTGAACGTTAACTGCAGTACCCCAGTCACTCGGGATATCATTTATCCTCCTGTACACTATTGCTCTAGGATTATCCCAAGAACGAAAAACTGCCTTAACAGCTTCCATTAACTGTACTTTAGGATCTTGAGGAAAATCGAAACCCTTTTCTTCTTTGAAAAGTTCTTTGTATCTTTTAACAACTTCTTTTAAATCATCTGCAGTAAGCTCAGTATCAAATTGAACTCCATTTTCTTTTTTAACAGCATCTAGTATCTTTTCAAACTTCGGCTTATCCACTTCCATTACTACGTCACTAAACATCTGAATAAATCTTCTATAACTGTCATATGCAAATCTCTCATTATCGGTGAGCTTTGCTAAGCCTTCTACCACAATATCATTTAGTCCCAAATTCAAAATAGTATCCATCATACCTGGCATAGATGCTCTTGCACCTGATCTAACTGAAACTAAAAAAGGATTATTAGGGTTCCCAAATTCCTTACCTACAATATCCTCAGTAGTTGACAACATTTTATAAATTTCTTCTTCAATATCTTTTGCAATAATCCTACCATCTTGATAATACCTTGTACAAGCTTCCGTAGTAATTGTAAAACCTCTTGGAACAGGAAGGCCTAACCCAGTCATTTCCGCTAAATTGGCTCCTTTGCCTCCAAGCAGGTTTCTCATTGAAGCGTTTCCTTCTTTAAAAAGATATACAAACTTTGCCATTAAAAAACCCTCCCATATGCTTTTTATACTATTCCTCTCAAAAAGCATGTTTTTTGCAAGCTATTATATCAAAAACATTATAGCTTGAGCATTATAAAACACTTTTTGAAAAGATATAGCTCCTCTATTAATAACTGCGAAACTTACTTCTTTGATTGCAGCTTCCATTGCCATATGTATCATTCAAATATTATATGCAACTCAAAACAACTTCACCTTAATTTTCAAGAAGCATATTAACTGATTATTGAACTAAAACTAATAATTAAAATTACAAATTAAAGTTCAATACACATCTCTTTGCTTTTTAAATGGATAATCTGGGAACTGCTTTCATGACCATACTAATTATAACATACTTACGAAAATTTTCATTACTTTTTTTAAAAAATAACTATATTTTTCCCTAAAAACATTTTCGTGATTCCAAAATAATAACCAATCAACTGTTGCTTCAAAAAACCTGACTTACATTTCTTATTTTGCAAAATAATATTCTGCTGTTTGAAGTTTTTCCACCTGTGAAATAGGATTGCTGGAACAAAGCTTCATTGGCTCAAGGGTATACTTCCAAATGGAAAATCCGGCTTTTAAACGAATACCCTAGCTAATAGAAGGATTTTTCATTGGTTTTGAAGCTTTGTGTAAGTAACCTATTTCACAGCTCAAAGTTTTTTAAAAACCCTTAAATATTCTTTCCAAAAATAGCAACAGATATTCTATTCACTTTTCAAATACCTACATTTTTCTAAAAAAACATTATATATTCATTCCTCATAACAAAATAATTGCAAAGTTTTTAAGAGACTTATAAAAATCGGTATATCAAAAAGTGGGTTCTCCTATTTGGAAAACCCACTTTTACTAAAATTCAAACTTATTTTCAAAGTATTTATCTAATTCATCAATCTTAATTCTTACCTGCTCCATAGTATCCCTGTCTCTTATTGTTACACTTTTATCTTCTACTGAGTCAAAATCAAAAGTTATACAATATGGTGTTCCGATTTCATCTTGTCTCCTATATCTCTTACCGATACTTCCTGTTTCATCATATTGGCACATATACTTTTTAGCCAAGTCTTCATATACCTTATAGGAATCATCACGCAATTTTTTTGAAAGTGGCAACACAGCTATCTTAATTGGTGCGATTACAGGATGAAAATGAAGCACAACTCTTACATCTCCTTCTGTAACCTCCTCTTCATCATAAGCATCACATAGAAATGCAAGTGTCACCCTGTCGGCTCCAAGAGATGGCTCAATACAGTAAGGAACATATTTTTCATTAGTAACAGGATCAAAATATGAAAGGTCATCTTTTGAATGCTCCATATGCTGCTTCAAATCAAAATCAGTCCTGTCTGCAATACCCCAAAGCTCTCCCCAACCAAACGGGAATTTAAACTCAATATCTGTTGTTGCATTGCTATAATGAGAAAGCTCTTCCTTGTCATGATCTCGCATTTTTAAATTATCCTTGGCTATTCCAAGATTTAAGAGCCAGTTAAAACAGAAGTTTTTCCAATAATCAAACCATTCCAAGTCTTTTCCCGGTTCGCAGAAAAATTCAAGCTCCATCTGTTCAAATTCACGGGTTCTGAAAGTAAAATTACCTGGTGTAATCTCATTTCTGAAAGATTTACCTATTTGACCTATTCCAAAAGGAATCTTCTTTCTTGTAGTTCTTTGTACATTTTTAAAATTTACAAATATACCTTGAGCTGTTTCAGGTCTTAAGAATATCTCTGATTTAGAATCCTCCGTAACCCCTTGAAAAGTCTTAAACATAAGATTAAACTTTCTGATATCTGTAAAGTTGGTGGAACCACAAACAGGACATTTTACTCCCTTTTCTTTTATATAAGAAACAAGCTGCTCACTTGTCCAACCTTCAACCTTAACATCCACTTGATTCTCTTCGTTCCAATCCTCAACCATTTGGTCCGCTCTTTGACGCGCCTTACAATCTTTACAGTCAATCAAAGGATCACTAAAACCTCCAACATGGCCCGAGGCCACCCAAACCTGTGGATTCATAAGTATAGCACAATCAACACCTACATTATGCGTACTTTCTTGCACAAATTTCCTCCACCATGCTTTTTTCACATTGTTTTTAAGCTCAACACCTAAAGGTCCGTAATCCCAAGCATTTGCTAGACCTCCATATATATCTGATCCAGGATATACGAATCCTCTATTTTTCGCAAGTGCAACTATCTTCTCCATAGTTTTTTCAAATTCCATTAAAAATGCCTCCTTAACAATATCAAAACCATTTCCCAAAAAAAATTATTTAGGCGGTTTCAAAAAATAACCTATACAATATTTCGGTCACAAAGCCCTTCAATCTAGATTTTTTGAAACCGCAGTTGACCAATTATTTTTTTGGAATCACCTTATTTAGGGAGTTTCAAAAAAATACATATTCATTATTTCTGTTACAAAGCCCATAAAATCGATTTTTTTAAACTCCAATTAATCAGTTATCTTTTAATTTTGCCTCATACCAAAAATGGCACTCAAACTTTTTGAAACTCTAGTTAATCAGTTATTTATTTGATTTTTCCTAAAATGGCAATTGTTTAGTTTTATTATCTCATCTAAAATTTTGTCTCCTGCTTGTGTTTTACTCATTATAGGAAAATCAATTATTTCACCATCTCTTTTTATTATCTTTATTATATTTGTATCGGTTCCAAATCCCGCGCCTTCTAGTGTAACATCATTAGCTATTATCAAATCCAAGTTCTTTTTTGCAAGCTTTTTAGTAGCATTTGTAACAAGATCATTGGTTTCGGCACTAAACCCTACCAATATTCTGTTGCCCTTAACGCTTCCAAGTTCCTTGGCTATATCAGGATTTTTAACCAATTCTATATTTAATTTATCTTCCTTCTTCTTGATCTTTTCCCCTGCTATTTTTGCACATTTATAGTCTGAAACCGCTGCAACCATTATCAATACGTCGTAATTTTTATAATTTTTCATAACTTCATCAAACATTTCATCCGCTGTTTTGATGTTTACAACCTCTACTCCAATCGCAGGTTTAATATTGACAGGCCCCGATACAATCTTAACCTGTGCACCTCTTTTGCTCGCTTGTGCTGCTAGAGCATAACCCATTTTTCCAGAAGAACGATTGCTAACATACCTTACAGGATCTATGGGTTCTTGCGTTGGACCTGCAGTTATCAAAATCCTTAACCCTTTAAAGTCGGCTTTCTCCAAAACATGTCCACACACATTTTCAACAATAACCGAAGGCTCCGGTAGCCGTCCGCTTCCTTTAGTACCACAAGCCATGAGACCAGTTTCTGGCTCTAAAAATATATATCCCAACCCTATAAGCTTTTTGATGTTTTGCTGAACTATAGGATTTTCATACATGTTGGTATTCATTGCAGGTACAAAAACAACTCTAGCTTTTGTAGCCATTATTGTAGTAGTCAACATGTCATCGGCAATACCGTTTGCAACTTTTCCTATTATGTTAGCAGTCGCAGGAGCAACAACAATAACATCAGCTTTTGTAGCAAGAGAAATGTGTTGAATATCCCACTTAATAGGCTCATCAAACATATCCACTATAACAGGGTTGTGTGAAATAGATCTAAAAGTCAGAGGAGTAACAAATTCAGCTGCATTTTTAGTCATTATTACATTTACATCAGCATTAAGCTTTTGTAATCTACTAACAACTTCAACCACCTTATATGCTGCTATACCTCCACACACACCGACAACAACTGTCTTACCCTCTAACATATTAAATCCTCTCCGTCAAACATTATATACTATTTATTTTATGCCACTTTTCGTTCTGATGTATGTAATCTTCTGCTCATCAATTTCATTAATAGCAATAGTTACAGGTTTTTCAGATTCACATTCAGTAAGCTTATGTGCTCCTTCTGTAATCTGCCTTGCCCTTTTAGCTGCTGCTACAACCAATGTATACCTACTATCCACCTTTTTTAGCAACGAACTAATACCAGGTTCAATCATTATCTGCTTAATATCATTATTTTCATTCATAGGTTTCTTACCTCCAATAAAGTATTATATTACAGTCCAATACTCTCAAGTATATTTATGTTCCTGTCAACCTTAAGCTTCTCACAGGCAAGTATACAACTAACACTATTAACCGCTTCTTCAAGGTCATTATTTACAACAACATAATCATACTTATCAACATATTTCATTTCCTCTAAAGCCTTTTGCATACGCTTTTCAATCACTTCAGGTTTCTCCGTACCTCTACCCTCAATCCTTCTTCTGAGTTCTTCAAAGGAGGGAGGTAAAACAAATACAGACACACAATTAGGATACATTGTCTTGATATTTAAAGCTCCTTCTATCTCAATCTCAAGCAAACAGTCAAACCCTGATTTCACAGTATCTTCAATACACTTTTTAGGCGTACCATAATAATTATCACAATATTTTACCCACTCTACAAGTTCTCCTTCTTTTATCATGTTTTCAAACTCTTCATGGGTTTTAAAAAAATAATTCACACCATCTACTTCACCGCTTCGAGGCCTCCTAGTCGTAGCAGAAACAGAAAATTTAACACTATCCTCTTTTTGTTTGATCTTACTAAGGAGTGTCCCCTTACCGGTGCCGGATGGTCCTGAAATAACAACTAAAAGTCCCTCTCGGAACATCACAGTTCCCCCTATCCTTCAGATATCTCTTCCTCTTCAGCAGGAGCATAGGCATCCTTATTATTTAATCTGTGTGCCACTGTTTCAGGCTGGACTGCTGATAATATAATATGATCACTATCTGTGATTATTACAGCCCTTGTTCTTCTTCCATACGTCGCATCAACTAACATACCTCGTTCTCTTGCCTCCTGAATAATCCTCTTTATGGGAGCAGATTCAGGGCTTACTATCGCAACAAGCCTGTTAGCCGATACAATATTCCCAAACCCTATGTTTATTAATTTCATTAAATATTCCTCCTAGTGCTTACTCAATATTTTGAATCTGTTCTCTTATTTTCTCCAATTCACTCTTAATATCTACAACAAATTTTGTTATATTTAAATCATTGGCCTTAGAACCAATGGTATTAATTTCCCTATTCATTTCCTGTATCAAAAAATCAAGTTTCCTTCCAACTATACCCCCAGCTTTTAAAGTATCACGAAGTTGATTTATATGACTCGAAAGCCTCACCAATTCCTCGTCTATACTACATCTATCTGCAAATATTGCCACCTCTGTAGCAATCCTGTTTTCATCAACAACCTGCTGTTCCATAATCTCCTTTATTCTATTCTCAAGCTTACTCTTATATTCTTTCACCACTTCAGGTGCCCTTATACCAATTTCTTTTACAATGCTCTCTATTAAATCAGTCTTCTCAAAAATACTGTTTTTCAAACCTTCTCCCTCAATCTGCCTCATATTGAGCAAAGAATCAATAGCACTCTCTAAAGCTTCTCTTAAATTTTTCCATATTTTATTCTCATCTTGCTCAACTTTTTCAACTTTTAACACATCGGGAAATTTTGCAATAAGAGAAACAGATATATCATCTTGAAGATCATATTTGTCCCTCAACTGACTCACTGTATTTATATAAGCTTTTGCAAGGCTTTCATCAACTAGTACACTCTTTGAATCCTCGCTAAAATCATCAAAACTAATAAAAACATCAGCTTTTCCTCTTGATATTGACTTACTTACCATCTCTCTTACTTTATCTTCAAGAAATGATATCTGCCTTGGTATTTTTATATATACATCACTGTATCTATGATTTACAGTTTTTATCTCAACAAGACATTCCATTTCATCTGTCTGAGACTTGCCCCTTCCAAATCCTGTCATACTTTTTATCATAACAATTCATCCTTTTTATGAATTTAATATCTTCCCTTCCGAACAATATGTATTATAACATAATTATCGTAAATTTGAAGGGATATTCTTAATATTTTTATGTTTTTTCTTGTTTTCTCCCATTTACTTAACCAAAATACATTTTACACATGGGTTTATTTTTTCGCTCCATCTATAGGACATCGTCTCCTATTACGCTAAAAAAATTGAAAAGCTGCCTCTTTATTAAGACAGCTTTTTAAAAAATATTTTTTGTAACTTAGACTATCTCATTCCGAGCAGTATCTGCCTCAAATAACCAAAATCAATGGAATTTACCGAACCACTTCCGTCAACGTCTGCACCCTCATATCCAACATTAGGATCTTCTGAAGGAAACTGGCTTAATTTCCCCAACAGATACATTCTCATATACCCAAAATCAATAGAATCTACTTTTCCATTGCCATCAACATCTCCTTTTACAATAGTATGAGTTGGAGGTGCAGATGTAGGAGTAGGTGTTTGAACCGGTTCATCACTAACAGGCACAAACTTCCAATGCTGATTTGTACTGTCGACATCAGACCATTGCTGAAGTATACCTCCATCATCTGTGGACCATTTTTTTATATCGAGGAGTTTACCGCTGCTGCGGTTTTTAACTTTGTAATAGCCATCACCTATATCTATAAATTGCCAGTGTTGATTATATCCTCCATTACTATACCATTGGATTATCGCTGCACCATCTTCACTGGAACCATCACTTACATCTAAAACATATGTGCTAGTTGCGCTTACTATTTTCTTATAATCACTCCCAACATCAACCAAATACCACTTCTGACTTTCACTTCCATTATCAGTCCATTGTACTAACTGAGATGCTTGTACTCCATCTTTTGCATCGAGAACCTTGCCACTGTTCTTATTAACTATTTTATATTTTTGAGTATCTGAAATAGCTTCTGTAAGTTTACCTTCTGAAGCATTAATTGTCATTTTACTATAATACGGCAATTGAAGTTTCGTGTCCGTTCTAAATTCTAAAGGAAGCCAAACATATTGCGATTCATTTACTCTGCCTCCCCATGCTCCTGCCCATCTATCACCCATATATAAATACGAAGTCTGAGACGAGCCCTGAACAGCTACAATAAATGTCGGCTGTGATTTAAATGTAGTAGAATCACCTAAATTATATAGATCGGACCACCCGCTGGCAAGATTTCTTGAATAAGCATATTTGCCCTGATTCGGATCCCATCCTGAACACCCTGATGTTATAAGATAGTAATAGCCATTTCTTTTAATAAGACATGGGGCTTCCCTTTGCTTACCTACATATAACTTAGCCTTTAAAGATGCTATACTTTTGTAGTCGGGAGTCAATTCATATAAGTGCAAATCCATATTTTCATTGGATGAAGATATAAAATAGCCTTTTCCGTCGGTATCAACAAATACATTGCAATCCCTTGACATATATCCGGGAAGATCATGATCCATAACCCCTGTAGAGGAAAAAGGTCTAAAACTTCCTTTATATGTATAATTACCATCAGGAGTATTACAATAAGCAACTGCAGCTCTAGCCTCACCATAATGCACTCCATTTTCCCAGTGCATCCACATAACAAACTCTTTTGTAGAAGCGTTGTACATAACCTTAGGTCTTTCAACGTTGCAACTGGCAAGTTCTGGTGCGGAATTCGGTGATAATACCTCACCTCTAAATTCCCAATTTATCAAGTCCGAGGATTTATAACACCTGACCCCTAAAAAGTGATTTGAGCTATCACGATACTCCCCATACCAATAGTAGTAGCCTTCATAATATATCATACCGCCACCATGAGCATGAATAACGTTACCGGATGTGTCTTTGAACTGAGTTCCATTTATAATTGTACCTTCGGAAGCTGCTGACAATGATTGTGGCATAATCATCAGCATTACCATAAAGGTAACCAAAGCAATTGAAACAAATGCCTTTTTCATATAACCCCCCCTGTTTATATTATTATAATAAATAGTTGTAATTCTTGGTTGTTTAGTCTTTTAAAAGAATTGATTGACTATTTTTATAAATAAGTTTTTCATTGAAGCCTTTATTTATTGAAAAGAATATTAATAGATACTTTTCAATATTGTATTATTTAATTGTGTTATGTTTTTTGCTTTTTACGCTTTTGCAATTAAAAACATAATTAAAACCAGCTCGTCTATATAAATTATAAACTATACATACAAAAATTACAATATACCTTGTTATGAAGGGGGAACCCCAAAAATCAAAAATTTATAAAAATAACATTGGTCTATTTTTGTATTTTTGAGGAAGTATGGGAACACTTCCATTGCTTGCTAATTTTAAATCTTTCTATTATTATACTACTTTAATCAGCCAAAATACAACACATAATGAGTATACTTTTGAAAACTTTCTTGTATCTGTCTTGTAATTTTTATAAGTTCTTTAAACAACACTAATCACCCTGCTAAAATATAAATTAATTAGATAATTAGATAATAAATACCAAATCACAAAAACAATTAGAAAAACTGTAAAAAAGCATGATAGAATTATAAATTAAGAATCTAAAAATAATATGGAACTTTAAACTATAATAATATATACATAGGCAGACTTTATTCTATATATGGTATAATATATGGAATTCTGCGTTCCGCTTCGTATACCACCTGGTAGTTCATTTTACTAGCAAATTAAACGGAAAAATTAATAATATTATAGGATTTTTAAAAAATAAGTAGTATACTATACTCAAGTTGGTTTAAAGTGATGTATGTAAATAAATAATATTAATACTACTAGATGATTTATAAAGAATATTCAAAATTTGATAGTATAGAACATCTTTGGTTTAATCAACACATAGATTTTTTTCAAGAAATACTCGATTTATAATATATTTTAGGAGGTTGACATGAAATTAAATTCGAGATGGAAAGAACTTAGAAATACGGCAAATACGGAAAATGTTTTAATGACAATTTCTGATATCATTAAATTTTATGAACGAGGAAGAATAAAAATAAATCCTTCATATCAAAGAAACTATAGATGGACTAATGAGCAAAAAACAAAATTTATAGAATCTTTATTATTAAAATATCCAGTACCACCAATTATCACAATTAAAACCGAAAATGATAATGGACTATATAATTATGAAATAATTGACGGTGTACAAAGATTGTCGACAATTTTTGAATTTGTTGATGCCAAATCTGTAGATGGAGTAAGTATAATAAACAAAGTAGAAAAACTTAGAAAATTAGAGGGAGCAAATGAATTTGTTGAAATAAATGGCAAATGCTGGAAGGAATTTCAGACTGAACAATTTGATTTTATTTTTGAATCATCAACATTATTATTTATTAATTTAACGACAGATAACGAAGATGTAAAATATGAAATGTTTGAAAGATTAAATACACTCTCAACAGAATTATCTCCACAGGAAATCAGAAATTCTATAATTGCGTTAAAAGATAAAGATAAGTACATTAAAATTTCAGATAAAGTTTATGAACTAAGTAAATCCATTTTTAGCACTGCTAATTTGAGTAAAAGAATAGATATGGAATATTTTGTTGAATTTTCTCTTATTAAACGATATACACAATATATTGATATTATTATTAAAAAGATAAAAGTAATTACTAGCTCAGGGTCAAGAGATAAAAGTAGGCATATTGATGTCTTGCTATCTTCATACGTAAGGATTGTAAAAATAGACGAATTAGTAGAGGATATAGATGATTATAAAGAGTTTTTAGATTTAAATAGAAACTTATATTTTAAAAAATATAATATTAGTAAGAACAAAACAGAGGGCAATCCTATTAAATTTTTCTTTGAACTGTTAAGTTTTCTTTACTTTAAAAATAAGAATATGATTACAGAAGATTTATATAAGACAAATTTTTCAGAAAATTATGCAGATATAGTTAAGAGTAAATACAATAAAAATAATCCCAATGCTAAACTTAGATTTGAATTAGCTCAAAAAATAATAGAGGAGTACAAAGATGGAGATAGAATATTCAACCCTTGATACTATTCAAAATTATGATATTCTTTTTGAAAAATTTTATTACGATAATCAAAGCTATGAGATTCTAGATAAAAATAGTAGATTAATATTTTTATCAGCAGGTTTAGGATTATCAAATTCTATACATGAAAAATTTATAAAATCTATAATTGAGGAATATATAAGAATACATCAATTGTCTACTACAAAGAAGAAAGAAGCAATTAGAAGATTTAAAGCTCCCAAACAAATTATAGCTTTTGTACAATTACTATCACTAGATTTAAATGAAGCATTTAAACTGAATAAGATAGATATTCAAGAAAAGTTTGATCACATTGACTCTGTTGATAGCTTAATGAGTATATTAAATCTTCAAAGAGATATTCGAAATGATTATCTTCATGGGGATTTTAATTTTAACGATGAAATCTTATTTAATAGTTTTAAAGAGAATATTATAGATTTTCAAAAAATCCATAATTTTGTTTTAAAAATAACAAGATATAGTTTTATAAACAACATTGACCATATTCCAGATATTTCAGTAAATTTGTAATATCAGTACATAAATATATAATAAACAATAAGTTAGGTGATTTAAGTGCTTGATTTTAGTAAAGTATATGACATATACTTTGAGTTAACTAATAAATTCTTTCAAGAGAAAAAAATAGAGGATATAAAAGCCAAATCTCAATACTTCACACCTATTGAAGAAGTTGAAAAAATGATAGATGATTTGGTGATTATTAAATCTGAAACGTTAAGAATATTAGATCCATCTTGTGGAAATGGAATATTGCTTTTTAAAATACTCGAAAAAATATTTTCATTCTACCATCCTCAGAAATTAATTATTGATGTTTACGATATTGATTTAGAGGCATTGAATAATGCAAAAAAAATAATTGGAACAATAAATTTTGGTAAAAGTAGAGTAGACATAAGATATATTAATGCCGATTTTCTTAAAAATACTGCCAACGAAGAATATGACTATATAATAATGAATCCACCATATAAAAAAATAAAGGTGGAAGAGGCTCCAGAAAATTTAAAGGTGCTATTATATGGACAACCTAATTTGTATCACTTTTTTATCATTAAGGCGTTAGATATGTTGGCGACAAATGGCGTATTATGTATCATTTCGCCAAAAACTTATTTATCTGGTAAATATACAGAAAAATTAAGGCAACATATAGTTAATAATTTTAGTATAATAAAAATTCATACATTTAACGATAGAAAAACTATTTTTGGAAATAATATTACTCAAGAAATATGTATTACCCATATAAAAAAGTCAATTGAACAAAATGTAGTGGTATCATATAATGGCAATTCAAAATTTCAAACTAAAATAAGTGAAATAATGCTTGATAATGATACTAAAATTATATACACGCCAAGAAGCATCCAAGAAATTAAATTGCTAAAAAGATTTGAAAAATTTCCAAAAACAACCATTGGAAAAGATATAATAATGAAAACTGGGAAAATAGTGCAATTTAGGGTTAATGGAAAAGATGAGAACCTAAAAGAGGAAGAGTATTTCCATTTTAAAAATGGGATCCCATTAATTGTTTATAGGCATATTAATACTGATAAGCTAAAATATCAACCTCTGATTAATAAAACTAAAAATAAGGCCATTACACTTTTAGATGATAAGTCGAATCGATCAGTTTTGATAAAAAATAGTAATTATCTTTTAATTCGCAAAAACATAGATAAAAAATATGCTAAATTAATTCATGCTGTTCCATATTTAAAAGAGTTAAAATCCGAAAAGATTGCACTTGATAATGGAATTGCGTACTTTACAAATAGTAATGATTCTTTGACAGAAGAAGAAGTGATGGGACTACAATGTATTCTTATGTCTAAACAATTTGACGACTATTATAGAATGATAAACAGTAGTCATACGATTAATGTCTATGAAATGGAAAATATGCACTTTCCTGATTTAGAAATTATTCGATTAATTGGACGTAATACGATTTTAAATTCTCTAACCATAGAACATGCAACTGAAATTTTCGAACAATACTTATTATGAATACAATATTTTGTTTAACAATACATTCTGTAATCCATTGGTTTGTTTGTCATGATCAACTACCCCTTTACCCCATTGGTAATGGGTTGATGGTACCAGAGAAGCTGCTCCTTGGTCAGGAAATTTCACAAGTTTGGCAAGTTCAGTGGAAATCATAGCATATATATATGGAAAAAGCTCTCTTATTTTCCCCAAAACTCGAATCTTTTGAGCTGTTTCATTTATAATAGAAATATTTGGTCCGTTGGCCTTAGCGTATTCTTGATGTACAAGAGAATCAGTGAATTAAGAGTATTATATGTATACCGCAATTAAAACAAGGTAAGATAAAAGAAAATCAAGGGAGTGTCTCAAAACTAGTTTTTAGCGGAGAACGGTACTCCCTTTTTGTATTGTAACAAGCCACAAGCCCAATAATTGTAAAATTTACATCAATTTAGACACTACAAAAAACTTACAAAAACCCCCGAATCACTGAATACCCAACTCCTCAAGAGTTATAAACTTGGAGCCCTCAACCAGGATTGAACTGGTGACCTCATCCTTACCATTATTCAAGTTAAATTAACACATCCACCTTAAAACGCTTGATACTAAAGCATCTCATAGGTTAGAAATTGATTAAAACAAACTTAGTACACCATGGAACTTAATGGCAATTCATCTAAAACTGCATCTAGAATTATATAGTAATATTTGAAGTAAATACATCAATTTAAAATGTTATGGTATGGATAGTTAACTATCTAGATTTATACCACATATTTATTATACATTAGATACCTTAAATGCTCTTGGTCCTTCATAATTAAAACCAAGGTAAAACTCAACTTTATCACCCTTATTACTACTGTAATGGTTAGAACTACCAGGAACATAAAATACTTCTATCCCACAATCCTCAATCTCTATAAAACCTTGATTTCTATTTATATATTTTTTAACACGCCCACTAAGTCTAGCCAAGCAATCTATTACATCATTCGCAAAGAAAGCCCGTTCTTTTTGCCAAATACCAGCATCCTTATGCTTTATAAGTTTGTAGCCTTTTGGGTCAATTCCTACCCATTCAGGGCAGAATATTTTGCTTTTTGGTAAGTATACTCTTTGTTTGCACTTATCTTTATACTCAGAATAGTAATCTACGGCACTTGCAGCACCATTTATTGCTTTTATTGCATATAGAGTATACAAATAAAAAGCAGATTCTAAAGTTTCTTTGAAGAACTCACCCTGTTGAAGAACCCTAATTATTTGTTCATAATTAATTTCAAGCCTTCTTGCTACATCAAACCAAAGTTTTATATCCCTTTCATCAGGCTTATTTTTTAAATTTTTAGACAATAACTTTTCCATTGAATTTAGTGATTTTTCACTTAAATAATTCCAATCAAATTTATCTTTTGCAAGATATGCATTTACAACTTGTCTTCTTACAGAGTTTTTGTCAACGTCTTTACTATTTAAGAGATTATACCAAGAACTTATCAATTTATCTGGTTTATCGTAATATTTTAAGAGCTTATTTTGTTGTATCTTAATGTAATAACTAGATTTAGCATCCTCATTTATCCATTTAAGCCTTTCTAGTAAATCATTTGCTTTGGAAAGAATATCCCTACACCATTTATATGAATTTTTTGTCAAAAATCCAGTAAACCCTTCATTTTTAGGAGTTCCTGATACTGAATAAAGAAACTCAATAGTTTGACATACCATCTGTACATATGCTATATAACCATGTTCTTTATTGGGAACAACCTTTCTAGTCTCTCTAAATTGCTCCTCTGCCATATCGAATAAGGATATATATTCATTAATTTTATCCTCTGGACATTCCGTATTTCCAAAAAACTTATCTTTAATAAGATATGCTTTTGCTCTATAGCACATGCCTTTTATATGATATAAGATAAAATAGTCTCTCCTGGATTCATCACTTTCCAGTGTTGAAATTCCAGAGTTAATTGCATCAATTGCCTTATCGTGTTGTTTATCATAACTATATAGCCTAGCAAGATGAGCTCTGAAATGTGGTTCTTCATTGGCAAAGTTTCTCACTAAGCCCTCAAGAATTTCAATTCTTATATTGTTATAACCAGCATCTGCTATTATCTTTGAGAATACCCTAGAATTAAATGTAGGTGTTGAAAAATCTTCATCAATTTCATCTACACTATTATCTTCTTCCCTCCACTTACCTCTTGCAATAAATACGCTTCTTAATAAATCTAAAATTTCAGTATTATTAGATTTTGTTGAATTTCTTAACGTATCAATAAATAATAGTGATAGTTTCTCCAGAGAAGTCGGATTAAACTCCTCTTTTTCATTAGTTCCAAGAGTTTGTGCTAATATTTCTTCAGCTATTAGAAAATGTAAAGCACGCCAGTGTAAATCATCTGTTTCAATAATTAAATCTAGTATTTTCTTATTTTCCATATGATGTTGTAATATTACGTAGCTCTCAGGCAGCTTTAATAGTTTACTAAAAATAAAAGAAGGGATTTCCCTATGTTTCCCTTTAGCATAGTAAGAAACAAAAGCAATAAATTGGAGTACTAGTTTCTGTCCTTCAGTAGTATTACTCAATCTTAAAGCAACATAATCAGAAATACTAATATACTTTTCCTCATAAGCAGTTAACCCTATATAAAACGGTGTTAATTCCTTTGGATTTCCATTGGCATAAATTATATTAAAAATATCTCGTTTATCGGGAAACTTCTCGGAAAATTTTCCAATAAATCTATGCTCTTCTTTTGGGTGAAGTGTAAGACCAAGAAAGAAAACATTATCAGTATTATTTTGCTTTTCAAATGTTCTCTGAACTACCAAAAAGACTGTTTTAATTAATCTATCTTCGCAGAGTATAGATAATTCTTTAATCTGGTTTTCCTTTATATTAGAATTATCAATTATTACAAATAAAGGCTGGCTTGTAAGTGAAAAAACTCTATGTAACTCCTCAACTGTTTTTACTCTGTCATAGCTATTTAAAAGTAGAGTGGGATACTTTTTATAAAAAGTCATAGCCAATCTACGAGAAATGGTAGTTCCTCCTGAGCCAGGTTCATGGTATAAGTATACTATTCCCCCTGTACTTCTATTTGCTAGCCATTCTCGCAAACAGTCTTCAATATCATCAGTTATCTCCCTAGTAACATCGTAATCTTCATCAAGCTCTCTCCATGTTATCACTCTACCTTGATAAAAATCTTTAGCACCATCACTTTCATTCTTTTCGTTCACAATGTTTAGATGAACAATATCAAAAAATTGTCTTATCATCTGTACGTCTTTTGATGGAATCTCTTTAGATTTACCAATTGAAAAAAAGCAAGGTAGATAAATTTTGTCATCAAAATTTGAGCTAAATACTTTTCCAGATAATAGTCTAAAGCCCTCTGAAAGTTGTTTGAAAGAAATGTCTGCTGATTTACCATGAATTTCTTCATCTTGGATTAAATCGTTTACTAATGAATTATTTTCAGTTGCAAAGACAAAATTTATAGGTCCATCAAATGTTGTTTTAATTGAATGTATAACTTCCTCGACATGTCTTTTATTATCATATAAAACAACTACTGTTACTGGCTTTCTACTTATTGATTTATAGTATTCCCTTACTAGTTGCCTTGTATAATCAGAATACTTCTCTTTCCATTCAAAAATACTATCATTTTTAAGAAGACTATCGTTAATACCATTAATACCATTTGAAAAAAACCAAAATGTTGTATTTGCAGGAAACGATGCTTGAACAGCTTCACTTTCTCTTATAATTTTGTTAATTACCTTTACCTTCTCAAGATTTTCTTTCACAGCACTTAAAAGACCATCCTCCTCGCTATTTGTATCGAAATCAAAAACAAAAGACCAATTAATATTTGAAAAATGCTGAAGGTATTCTTTTGAAATATTTAAGTTTTGCCCTGTTATCAAGAAGTATAGATAGTTTTTATCAAAATTATTGCAAAAACTTGAAAATTCATTCCATTTAGAATTAAAACTTTCCGCATTATTATTGTCAAGCACCTTCTTACAAATCGAATTGTAATATAAGAAAGTAATGTATAAATAAACTGTTACTAAACTTTTAATATTGCTTAATAATAATTCATCATCAAGTTCGGGGTCCAAATGGCTTTCCATATTCCTAATGTCATATGCAATCTTAATATGTTCACCAAATGGCATTTTATCCTTAAAATAGTTAGGCGAAGTTATAGGTTTTTTTTTATCGTCTGTTTTAAAAAATTCATCAATATCTGTTTTACTAAGCAAATTTTTATCTCTAAAAAGTTTTTTTAGGCATGAAGCTAATTCACCATCAGGAACTGGAGTCCCAGCGATAATATAAACCCTCTTGAGAAACGATTCTAATTTCATGGCTAGCACTATAAGAATTGTTCCTAAATTGTCTATATTAAGCCCAAAATATCTATCCTCTAGAGCTTGATAAATATCTCTTCTATCATTCAAATTATCAATCCCTATTTCTTTAGATATAACTCCTTTAAAAACCTCTAACCCTTCATCAAACGAAAATGAGTATTCAAATTTCTGGTCTTTGTCAAAAACAGGTTTTATATTCCTTTTTATATTTTCTTTAACCTTTTGCCATTTGTCACTCATATACTCACCCCTTTAAAAAGCTAGTAATATATTTCTATTTAGATTTCGATACTAAACCACAAAACCCTTTATTATCTTGCAATAATTACAACAATTCAGTATTTATACCTAAAAACTATATAGTCATCTATAAAAACACTAACAAATCTTAATTTAGCCTACAGATCCTACAGATATTTATTCTTTATTTTTTAACCCTACAGCCATTAAGTAACTACAGAGTCAAACCCAACCCATTCTTCATTAACCACTCCTGAGCCTTCCTATAGTTAGGCATGTACATTCCAACCATAGCCCAATACTCCTTTGAGTTGTTTAAATACCTCAAATGGCATACCTCATGTATCACCACATAATCAATTACCCAAGGGTGGGGACATTATGAGCTTCCAATTAAAATTAAGGTTGCCTTTTTTAGAGCAGCTACCCAACGGGTCTTTTGCTCCTTGATCCTAAGTGTATTATAACTAAGTCCGATTATTTTGCAGTAATAATCAAGCCTGTCTTTAATGCACTCATAGGCAGTCCTCATGTAACTTCAGCTTGATATACTCCATATTGATTTACTGTAGTTACAGTCCCTGGTTTTACGTCAGCTATAGCATTTGGATACCCCTCATAATGGTAACCAGAAAGGCTACCTGATTTCAACTCTCCTTTAAAAACATGCTCTAATGTATTGTCACCAAAATCTATAGTTTTTGAAGCAAAATCATCAAGTTGTGAGAGACTTTTAATACCAAAGTTTTCAAGTTCCTTAAATCCGAACGTAAACCTTTGTAGAAATAGTCTATAAGACGAAATACTCATTCCTTCGTCAATAAACCCTGCAAGTTTAATAATATCGGGTTCCGTAAGGACACTCCACTTTACTAAGTCATCAGCCGTCACTCCTGCTTTTGTTATTTTTTCTACAGCGTCATTCAACGCCTTCAGCATTTCCCCAGTACATTTACTTGTATTATGCACCAGCAAATCTTCACTTGAAACAAAGTATGTATGATTATCTTCTACATTAAGATTATTAACCCTTCTTGGTGTTTCAAAATATTTTAGCACTTTATCTGCTACTTCCTGTAAACTTCCATCAGATTTTACAATTCTGTCTCCAACAATAAGATTTATAGCACCTTCTGCTGTATAGAATTAATGCAATGGGCTTGTATTAATTGTTTCACTACCAACCGCGTATACACCTCACCTGAATATACTTTTTCTACCCTCTTTAAAACTTGTTTCTTTTGTATCAATATTTTGGGATAATACAAGTTCTCCTTCTTCAATTTCGTCAATCCTCTTATATCCATTTCCAGTCAATACAACAACTTCACCTGTAAAACACCATTTACCAAGGCACTCAATGATATCATCATCTACTCCTTCTCCTTTTAGTGTCAACTTTTCAAGTATAACTAATTAATTATTATATCTTAGTTTGATTATATAATATAAAAAGAAATCGTCTAGGCTCTGTTTTTTGAGCCTAAACGATTTCTTTTTTCTTATACTTTTTTTCACCGAACAACGAACATATTCCATATTGTACAAAAGATAATATTTATGTTTCTAGGTGTAGTCGTGTTGTTTCCTGTCCCATGTAACCTTTTGCAATAGGTAAAATATCTTCGTTATCTTCTAGTGTTTCTAAAACTGTTACTGCAAAAATAGAACCTATTAATCTTTTATTTTCAGAATTACATACTTTCTCAAAGTAATCAAATATTTTTTTCAAACGTTTGATTTCCTTATTTTCTCTTAGCAAATCAAGAATATGCTTCATAAATACATCCTCCACAACAACAGTGTAAAGTAAATTTCCATCACCATCTCTTAAATATTTCTCTTTACGCTTAAAAGTCTCCTTAGCTTCTGGCAATAACTCAAATAATTTTTCAATAAATTGTTCATTCGTAATATTAAACATTTATCTCACCTTTTCTTTTAATTAACTAATGATATTGCATTTTCTAAATCACTTATTAAAGCTTCGGCTACATCTCGTTCTATTAGACTTAAACTTTCACTAGAAATTATTCCTTTAATTTGGTTTAATCTGTTAACGCACTTATCTAAATGATTTCTTTCAAACATCTCAATGCCATTTATAGCCTCTCTTCTTAAAGCTGATGCGGAACCACCGTCACCTATTGATGCGGTTTTTCTGTATAATTGCTCAATTGGATCTCTAAGACTAGTATTATTAATAACACTTAATAGTTTTTCTCTGTTAGTTCCTGTTAACTCCGGCATGTTATCAAGCAAGTTGCTAATTTCAGTTTTGAAGTCTAAATCTTGGATATTGTCGAAAACTCTTTTTAAATCACTAGTTTCTTTAATAATCTCTCCTTGCTTTGTAATCATCTGTCTTTTGCCGTTAACATATTTTATAGAATCAATTTCACCATATATCTCTTTTGCTATTCTATCCATATTCCCAAGGTCAGTAGCTATTTTAAAATCATCAAACTTAGCAAAAAGATTAGCCAACGCCTTCAGCATTTCCCCTGTACATTTACTTGTATTATGCACCAATAAATCTTCACTTGAAACAAAGTATGTATGATTATCTTCTACATTAAGATTGTAAACCCTTCTTGGTGTTTCAAAATATTGTATTACTTTATCTGCTACTTGCTGTACACTTCCATCAGATTTTACAATTCTGTCTCCAACTTTAAGATTTATAGCTTCTTTCCACTCACCTTCTGCTGTATAGAATAAATGCAATGGGGTTGTATTAATTGTTTCACTACCAACCTTTAAATTTACAAGCGTATATGCCTCACCTGAATATACTTTGACAACCCTCTTTAAACTTTTTTCTTTTGTATCAATATTTTGGGATAATACAAGTTCTCCTTCTTGAATTTCGTCAATCCTCTTATATCCATTTCCAGTCAATACAACAACTTCACCTGTAAAACACCATTTACCAAGGCACTCAATGATGTCATCAGCTACCCCTTCTCCTTTTAGTGTCAACTTTTCAAGTATAACTACCATTCCATCCTTGAGCTTTATAACTATCTGCTTTCCTTCGTCAACTATCTCAATTGCTTTGTCAATTATTTTAGTTGGCACACTTTTTAGATAGAGTATCATCTCTTCAGTTGCTTGAATTACTTTTAGAAGTAAACCAGTCATTTCATCAGCCGCTTTAGCGCTTACTCCCATCACCTCTATAACCTTTGCAAACTTACCACTTGCCACCAATGCTTTTGAAGCTTTTAGAACTTTATCTACTCCTTTTGTACCAATAACTCCTAGAATAACTTCTCCACAAAGCCGTCCAACCAATCTAGCCTTTTCGTTTTTATCCATATACAAATAGCTATCATGTAATTGGAGCACAAAGTCTTCAAACATAGTGTAAAGCATTTTTCCTTCCATACTATCAGGTTGCGATATTCCTTTGTAAAGGAACTGAACACCTTCTACTACTTCTCCGGGATTTTTTACAAACTCATAAATACCTTTTACTCCTTCAACCACTGCATCAGACATACCCAAAAAGAAATAACCCGTACAACTTAAAAGCGTTGAATCATCATTATAGGCTGCAGTAAACGAAATTGGAGCTGATTCTGTTCCAATATCAATACCATTTGTAGCTAATACAAATATATTATATTCACCTTCAACTTCTGCGGTTACTTCTACAACACCTTCATTACCATCAATATAAAATGTGTCATATATATATTCTGTTGAACCATTATAAATTGGACGATAAACAAAAACTTTCATATCTTGGCAATACATATTTCCATTTACTGCAACAGATATGCTATTGCCAAGCTTCACATACTGGCCATCTGCAATAGAAGTAACCATAGCTCTTGGCATGAAATCAGTATATTCATCTTCTGATGGTATTATTTCATCTATTTGCGCATTTTCAAGTTCCTCTTTTAACTTCTTTGCCCTTGCCTTTTCTTCCTCTTCCCATCTTAACGCTTGTTCAATTTTTAATTTTTGGAAGTTACCAAATTCTGCTTTACACTCATCTTTTGTTGCAACATCCATATTCCCAAATGCTGTCATTGTGGAAATTATTTTTTCCCACATTGTAGGGCCAACATCACTATCGCTCCCAGTTCCTTCTCTCCACCCCAAATTATAAAGGGCCATAAGGGTTCTTGTTGATGCAATTGTTTCCCAACTATCATAGGTTCCTAACACACTGTTGCTTATATTAAAACCCAAATTCCTGTAAATCAATTGAAGCAACCATACTCTTACACCTTTACTATGCATACCATGTTTGTTTGGCTTATCTTTTAAAGAACTTGTACCAGAAGCAGGAACACCTATCAAAGGTCGTTCATTTAAAAGTTCACTATATGTATATATTTCTCCATTACATAGAAGCCCATCTAATGGATTTAGACCAAACCTTCTTAATATGGAATTAGTTCCATCTATATAATAAACCTCTTCAACAAGTTCACTCACATTGTTACCGTAAAACACTCTTGCCTTTATAGTCACATTAGATGTCACAGCTATTTTTTCAGATGTCTCATATAATATTGCAGAAGACACCATTCTTTTTTCATCAGCATCATAAGGGTCTGTATCATCTGTAGTATAATATATCATTCCGTCGTCAATAGCATTTCCTATTGATACTGTTATGTTATCATCATAATGCCCTCCTTTTATAAGGAAAACTGGTTTTGCAATTTTTTGTCCTTTAACACTAAGTAACAATTTATTACTTGCAGCAATTTTATTCCCATTTTCGTCAATCCCACATGCAGTAAGTTCAAAAGTTCCATTTCCTAACTCCGATTTATTGATGTCAAAATAATATACACCAACATCTGAAATATAACCCTCAACTTTGGTATTTCTATATGTTGAAGCTGATTCTGGTATTGATATTTCCAAATATGCTTCTCTTATTAGTGGATTGCTTATCTGAGCAACAGCATATGAATGGACAGTGTCAATATCGATTAACTCTGACAAAGTAATAGATTCATTAACTATAACTTCATAAATCTTAGACTGAATTATCCTTCCCAATTCATCTTTTCCTACTATTCTAAATTTTCTGATGTTATTATTTTCACTAGGACCAGGATCTAAAATCGGAAGCGTTTTATTAAAGTTTGACACACCTGTTGCCAAATCAGTACTTATTAAATCCAATTTGAAGTTTTGAATTTCCAGTGCCTCTTCATACGTATACCATTTGCCACTATTTAATTGAAACAGAACCACAGCATTATTCAACCTTGTATTGGCTTTTATAGTATACATGTCACCAGCTAAACCCTCCTGTGGAGTTATTGTCACATTGGAAAACAAATCATATTGATTAGGCGAAGAATCTATTGAATCAATATACCCATCTCCATCTGTATCTTCTTTAGCAGGATTACTATTGAATTTCCAACAGGTATAAGTTTCACTTCCAATAGTTATAGTAGTAGTTCCTATAAGTTCATCAATATCTTTTATTCCATCATTATCAGTGTCTATTTCGGTATCTCCTAGTGAAGGATCTTTATCTAATTTCACAAGGGACAAATCTGAAAGAACAATCCAATATCCATCATTTACAGTATCAGTTATTTCATTGCTTATACTGTCTAAAGTTACTGAAAAATCCTGATTAATATTGGCATATTCTCCCCCTGTCAATGTATACAAATCCTCATAACCCTCATCAGTACCGTTAGTAGGGTCATTTCCAACCGCATATTGTGATTTAGTAATAACATAAGTCATAATATTATCATTCTGTAAAAGCTGAATTTCTTCATCCATATTTGAAATACCATATCTGTTATTAATATAATATCCCTCATCAGTGATTAGTATTATGAATTTAGAGGCATTAGAGCCAAATCCCATTCTCCTTGCCATCTCAAGAGCATCCACTGGCGTTTCATGGCTTCCATCACCTGTATCAATACCACTTAACTCCTGCTTAAACAGCTCGACATCTGTAAACCATCCATGATTAATCGCCGAAGAATTCCTATATTCAATGTAATCATTATAAGATACAATCCCTAGTCTTAAATAAACCTCTTCCTGACTTATACTATCTACAAAATTGCTTATATAGTTTTTGACACTCATAATTTCTTCATCCATAGAACCAGTTGTATCAAGGACAAATGCTATATCAGCAACACCATTTACATTATTGATTATTTCATCTCCTGATATTCCGAGTTCTTGAACTTTTTTGTCATTATCCATTACAAAATATGTACTGAAGTGGTCTGTTACTGTTGATAGTATGTTGCCTGCATAATCTCTTTGAGTTGTCATTGGTTTAACACAGTTATCATTTTTGTCATACCAATAGATACTGAATTGATCCAAAGAAGACTCAGTAAGTAAACTATCGTCAATATTAAAACTTATAGTTGCTTGTTCAATAGTTCCATCACATGTAATATCAACTGGTAAACCAACTATAGCATTATTTTCATTTATTGCACTAACAGTATCGTCCTTTTCGATCATCAAGGAACCTGCAAAACCAGCTTTTAAAGTTACTAACACCTGTGGTATCGCAAGATTATCTGTAGAAGAAAGCTCCAAATCTTGATAAACATCAGCTATGACAGTTGTAATCTCTTCTCCATCTAAAATACTGTCGTTGTCGCTATCTGGATTTGTAGCAATAAATCCCAATTCAAGTTCATCACCATCCTTTATACCATCTGTATCAGAATCAGGATTTATTGGATCAGTACCATAAATATTAACTTCTTCACCATCGGGTAATTTATCTTTATCAGTATCTATATCTGCTGCATCAGACTTATAAAAAAATTCTTCCAAATTAGTTAGCCCATCTGCATCAGAATCTTCATATGCATCCTCTATACCATCATTATCTGAATCTTTTGTATCTGGGTTTGTATTAGTATATAAAATCTCGTATCCGTCAACAAGTCCGTCTTTGTCGGTATCTCTCAGTAGCGGATTTGCGTTATAATCTAATTCTTTACCATCCTCAATACCATCTCCATCTGTATCCGGTTCTAAAGGATTAGTTCCCATATCTACTTCAGACTTGTCATTTATACCATCACCATCTGTATCGGATTTATTTTTGTCTGTACCATAATTAGACTCAATTGTGTTTGTAAGTCCATCTCCATCATCATCAGTCCAGTGCTTAACAGAAATTGTTTCAGACTGTAAAGAAAATCCGTCATAATTTGCTGTCACACAATAGTAATATTTGGTCCCTTGCTGAATGTCTACATCCTCATACCTAGACTGTTGAACATCAAGTAATACATCGTCCAAATAATAAGGATCTGTACCTTTTTTTAGAGTATAGCTTTGTGCCTTTGAATCCGTTGTCCATAAAACATGAATACTGTTTTCTTCATCAATAATATTTATCTCAGGCTCAGTTAGTATTGGAGCTGAAATATCTGTATTTACAATCAAATCAATATCATCTTCACTACTTGTAACTTCCAAATTATTGCATTGAAAATCAATTCTATTTGCAATTATTCTTCCATTCAGTGTAAAATCTGCAACATTTACCTGAACAGTCCCTTTTGGAGCATAAATAACTCCGTTAATAACGCATGTTGAGCCATTTATAGTTATATCACCATTCTCAGAGCACATAACAGTCTTATTTTTAATACCACTGCTAATATAAGGAGCATTATAAGTTATATTTCCTGTTGATAAAATGTATCCAACTCCACTAAATAGAGAACTATCGAATGAAACATCACCATTTACAATAATAGATTGGGATAAATCAACTTCTATATCACCAAACTGTTGGCTTGTATCATATTCTTCAGAATTTTCCTGCGTCATAAGTCTAATGTCTTCAGTCAAGTTTGGCATCCCAATTGTACATGCTTTTTTCACAACACTGTCAATACTAATTGATGTTCCAGTAACATCCATATCACCTACAGACTTGCATAAACCATTAATATCAAGATTATTTCCTCTGTATATAAAGTCACTATTAGTATGAACATTTCCATTTATCAAAGTGTCTGAAGCATCTACTGTCAGATTACTACTTTTATCCGCTGAAAATAAAGCATAATCCAAAGTAATGTCAGTTGATATTTTATAAAGCTCACTCACTTCTCTGTAAGCCAGCATACAGTCGTATATGCGTACATCATCCATTACACCAGCAAAATAATTACCGGAAGTATTTCCAAAACTATCGCAATCACCTGCAATACTTCCTAATCCACTATCGTCGTCATGGTAAGGCACCTCTTCAAATGAAATGTCATAGATACTATCTGCCAAACTTCCATCTATATAAAGCTTACAATTTCTTTTTACTCCATCAAATACGAATGCTATATGGTGCCAACAAGTACCAAAATTCTGATAATCCAATGTATATTGATTACCACTACTCTTTACTATTCCCTCAAGACTTGTTCCATTCAATCTTAAAGAGATACCACTATTTGAATCACCTTCATCATATAATTCTTGTATACTTAAGTTATCATCGGATTTTACCCACATAGCAACTGTACGTTGTGAAAAAGCTGCTCTAAGGTATTCATCATCGGCTAAATTAACAGCATCATTTATTCCATCAAAGCGAAGTCCTCCATCAACTGTGCCATTCACCCACTGGCTGCCGTCAAAATTATTCAGCATCCCATAATTTTTACTAACTTGGTTTATTGCAGTATTTCCAGCAATTTCATCAAGCTTGTAATAGCCTACAAGATTAGCTGAAATATCACAGTTAGGAAACTTAGTAATTATACCTAACAAGAATTGTCTCATCATTCCAAAATCTATACTGTTTACGCTGCCGTCACAGTTTACATCTGCCATTTCTTCTCCATGAACTGATGGAAATTGATTTGTAATACCAAGCAGATATTTCCTCAAGTGTGCAAAATCAATACTATTAATATTTTCATCACCATTTACATCTCCTGCTAATTCATAAAGTTCATTGACTTCAATACTTTTAGAATGCACAGTTTTGGTTTTTTGTGCATAGGCTATTTTTTCCATTCCAGGTAAAAATAATTCTGAAGCAAGAAATGCTACCACAATACACATAGCAACAAGTTTCTTAAAAACGTCCTTTTTAATCAAACTTCTTCTCCCCTTTTTTTTAATTAATTTATATCAAAAGCACTAATAACTATCTAAACAAACGATAGTAATTGTACTATTGTACTGTTATAACTTGAATAAAAATCAAATTACTCATCAACTATATTACATATTATTGTACTTCAATTATTGGTTGTCTTTGCTATTTCTGTTAATGACAAAAATTCTTTAATTTTTTCATTAAATTTTCTTCTCCCTAGCAAGTATAAATCTAACATTTTTTGTTCAGACTAATTGGATATGATATATAATTTTACTTATAAAAGTCTATCAGAATATTCTTCCATTGTAAACAATTTGCCAATAAGTTAATTTAACACTTGTTTTTCAAAGTAGTTTCAAGAAAATTCGCTTCGCTCATGACTTTTCTTGTTCGTAAGCAGAACCCTATGGTTCCCTTCGACGGATGCTTCGCATCCTGATTACCCTCCTTAAACCGGGAAAGGAGAATACCCTTTCCAAACTCCAATATAAAGATACCTATTCAATATTTCAGTTACAAAGCCCATTAAATCGGATTTTTTGAAACTGCAGTTGACCATTTATTTGATTTTGCGCGAATTAAATGGTGTTAATCAGGTGAATATTTATATATTAAAAAGGTTACACTCCACTTAAATGAAGTATAACCTTTTTAATCTCTATTCCATTAAATCATTGACATTATATAGTGATTCTAAAATTTTATACCATAAACCCACCTAAAATTAATACGAGTTTTTCTTTGTTACAAAACCTGTTTTTAGATGAGCTATATAGACTACAATCTAAGTTAAAATCTAAACAACAAATAAATTTTCGTATTTCTACATCCACCATCAATCAACTAGTTAGCTTTATGACATCACTTTATTATTAGGTGAATATAAATTACCATTTCAATATACGCCTATTTATTAAGACAAGTAACAACATGATTATTTACTACAATTCAAAAAAACATTATTTCCAATGTAAGGTTATTCCATAAAAAAACTGGTCAATAGCAATTTCAAAAAAATCACATTTGAGGAATTTATGAATTCACTGTTTTATAGGTTATTTTTTGAAATCGCCTTATAACTTAGTAATGTCTTACATATCCCGATACAATGCTAACCTTAATCAATCATAACATTCTCTATAGCCTGAATAACTCTCGATTTTTCAAAAGGTTTTACCACAAAATCTTTTGCTCCAAGCTTGATTGCCTCAATAACCATTGACTGCTGACCCATTGCTGAAACCATAATTATCTTGGTTTCAGGACTGTGTTTTAAGATATCCTTTACTGCCTGTATACCATCTAATTCCGGCATAGTAATATCCAAGGTCATAACATCAGGCTGGTGCAGTCTGGCCATATCGATTGCATCATATCCATTTGAGCCTTCTCCTACAACCCGATAGCCCTCAACTTCTTCTATCATCTTTTTTAGCAATGTACGCATAAAAACTGCATCGTCTACTACAACAAAAGTAAGATTTCTCATTAACCCACATCTCCCAATTCATACATGAGTATTGATAAAACAGCAATGCCAGCAGTTTCAGTTCTTAGAATTCTTGATCCTAATGTAACGGATTTAATCCCTAACTTAACTGCCTCTTCAATTTCCTGCTCTGTAAATCCACCTTCCGGTCCAACAAAAACAGATATTTCAGTTATACTTCCTACTGCTTTAAGAATTTGTTTTAACGAGCTTTTTGACTCCTTTTCATAAGGTATCAACGACAAAGACTTACTCTTTGCCTTATTTATCGCCTCATTAAAACTTATTGGAATTTCTATTCTGGGTATAATGCCCCTATTACATTGTTTAGCTGCTTCTTGCGAAATTCGATTCCATCGTTCACACTTTTTTAAAGCATCTTTTTCACTATTTAATCTAACTACGGTTCTTTCAGTTAAAACCGGAACTATTTCGCTTATCCCTAATTCAACACTCTTTTGGATAATAAAATCCATTTTGTCTGACTTAGGCAAGCCTTGATACAAGGTAACCTTAATAGGAGGCTCTGTTGTGTTTTTATAAGAATCTATAATCTTAGTATGTACAAAACCTTCGCCAAACTCCTCGATTTTTGCAGTATACTCGTTTCCAACACCGTCACTCAGCGTTATAATTTCTCCACACTTAAGCCTCAATACTTTTTTTATGTGCTTATAATCGTCACCTTTTATATTAATATTATCGTCAAAAATATCTTTAGAATTTACAAAGAATCTAGGCATCTAAATACAATCGCCACCCATTCACCAAGTTCTTTAATTTGTTCGCATTTAAAACCTGCATTTTTATATGCTTCCAGCACTTCATCTCTTCTTTCCTTTATAATACCCGAAGTAATAAAAATTCCATCCTTCTTTAAGTAAGAAGAAACTTTACTAGACATATCAATTATAACATTTGCAATAATATTCGCAACTATAATATCTGATTTTTCTTCTTTTAAATCATCAATAACTCCTCTAAATGGTGTAACGGTAGCATCTACACAATTTATTACACAATTTTCTTTTGCAACTCTTACAGCCACTTCATCAATATCAACAGCAGTAACAGCTTTTGCACCCAATTTTGCTGAGATTATTGAAAGTATACCAGTGCCACAACCCAAGTCAACTACAGTATCACCGACATTTATATACTTTTCCAACAAAATGGAGCACATCTGTGTAGTCTCATGTGTACCCGTTCCAAATGCCATACCCGGGTCCATTTCAATTATAATTTCATCATTCTTTTTCTCATAATTTTCCCATGAGGGTTTTATAACAAGCTTATCAGTTAAATTTAGAGGCTTATAGTACTTCTTCCATGAAGTGCTCCAATCTTCATCATCCACCTGCGAAACACCTTCAAAGCCCTCACCTACATCTAAAAAACGACTTATAAACTTAAGTTTTTCTTCTATCAACGCTGTAAGTTCTGAAATATTTATTTCCTCTGAAAAATATGCCTTTATTGTAACAGCATCTTCTAAGCTGCTCAAAAATTCATCATCGGCATAATCTAAAGCATCCGGCTTTGAAAGTTCACTTATTATATCATTTGGATCTTCAATAGCAACTCCACCCGCTCCTACATTTGTGAGCATATCAGTAACAGCATCATAAGCCTCTTCAGTTGTCTTTATCCTTACCTCATGCCAAATCATATATTCCTCCCATTATTCTTGTCTTAGGAAGTTTCAAAAAATACATATTTAATATTTCAATTAAAAATTACATTATGGAAACTTTAAGCTTCCACACATAGAAATATTATTTTGCTATGCAAAAATGCACGCCAAGTTTTTTTAAAACAGCAGTTGAGCAATTCTTTTTGGAATACCACTAATCTATCATCCCTTACTACATACCTAAAGCATCTTTCATTTTATCGAAAAATGATTTTCTCTGCTCATGTACTTCATCTCCGCTTACTTCTGCAAATTCCTTCAAAATATCTTTTTGCTTCTCATTAAGCTTCTTAGGCACTTCAACCTGTACTTTTACATACTGGTCACCACGTCCATTCCCCCTGAGAAAAGGAATGCCCTTATTCTTTAACCTAAACACTGAACCCGTTTGAGTACCTTCAGGAACATTATACTTAACCTTTCCATCAAGAGTAGGAACTTCCATTTCAGACCCTAGCGCCGCTTGCACAAAAGTTATGGGCATTTCACAAATGACATCGTTGCCTTGTCTTTGAAAAATAGCATGAGACTTTACTCTTATGGATATAAATAAATCTCCTGCAGGTCCACCCTTTAAGCCAGGCTCACCTTCTCCTCCTAGCTTTATTGTCTGTCCATCATCAATTCCAGCAGGTATATTTAATTTTATTTTCTTAGGTCTTCTAATTCTTCCCTTACCATTACATGCAGTACAGGGATCTGTTATAACTTTACCCTCTCCATGACAAACATCACAAGTCTTGATATTAACAAATTGTCCAAATGGTGTTCTCTGCTTATACTGAATCTGCCCCGTCCCATTACAATGCTTACATGTTGAAGGCTTGGTTCCGGGCTTCGATCCAGATCCTTCACACTTTTCACATTTCTCCATTCTGTTAATAGAAACTTCTTTCTCAATACCAAAAGCAGCTTCTTCAAAACTTATATTCACTGATGATTTTAAATCAGCACCTTTTTGAGGTCCCCTTCTTGTTCTTGATGATGTTCTTCCACCAAAACCAGAACCAGAGCCACCAAAAATCGTTTCAAAAATATCGCCAAAACCAAAATCGCCAAAGTCACTAAAACCACCATTGAAGCCGCCAAACCCGCCTTGCTCAAAGCCTGCATGACCAAATTGATCATACTGAGCTCTCTTTTGAGCGTCACCTAAAATCTCATAAGCTTCGTTTGCTTCTTTGAATTTTGCTTCAGCCTCTTTATTTCCCGGATTCATATCGGGATGATACTGTTTTGCCAATCTTCTATAGGCTTTTTTTATATCAGCATCGGATGCACTTTTGTCAATGCCAAGGACTTCATAATAGTCCCTCTTATTAGCCATCCAATCAACTCCTCCAAATCATATAGTTTTATAATACGCATAAAAAGAATTATACCACATCGTACTAAACATTAGCAAATTTATTAGTAGTAGTGTAGTAATGGAGTGCATATTTTAATCGTGCGCCATATTATGGAAAGAACATCTGCGTAGAGGCTTAGAGAATGTTAACGAAGCGAAGGATTAGTCGAATCACTTTTCTACGCAAAGCGAGTTTTGATTCGACCCGTAGCGAGTTATACATTCTCTTAGCCTCGGAGCTTTAGTTATTGGAATAATATGGTCCACGATGATTAAATACACCCGTAGTAATGGGTGTAATCAACCTTTTTGTAACATATCATGGAACCTCGAAGCTTTAGTTCTTGGAATAATATGTTACAAAATCAGAACCTGCACCCAGTAGTAGTACAGTACATATAAATGATGTAATTAAAGAGCCAAAGCCATTTACAATGACTTTGGCCTTTCATTAATTTCACTAACTAAATATTAAAACGTATTATTTGTCGTCATCAACCACTTTGTAGTCAGCATCATAAACATTTTCCTGCCCATCATCAGCACCTTCGGTTTGCTGCTGTTCCTGCTGTGCACCTGCACCCATATCAGGACCTGCTGCTCCTGGATTTTGCTGATAAATCTTTGAGGATATATCATAAAATGCTTTACTCAATTCTTCAGTTGCAGTTTTTATAGCCTCAGTGTCTGTTCCTTTTAATGCTTCTTTTACCTTATTTATTTCTGCTTCAATCTTTTCTTTGTCTGAACCTTCTATTTTATCTCCAAGGTCTTTCAATGTCTTTTCAGACTGGAACACCATGGAATCCGCGTTATTTCTAACTTCAATAGCTTCTTTTTTAGCTTTATCTTCAGATTCAAATTTCTCCGCATCTTTAACTGCCTTATCAATTTCATCGTCAGACAAGTTTGTGGAAGCTGTAATTGTTACTTTTTGCTCTTTGCCTGTACCTAAATCTTTTGCCGAAACGTGAACAATACCATTTGCATCTATATCAAAAGCAACTTCAATCTGTGGCACCCCTCTTGGAGCTGGCGGAATACCGTCAAGGTTGAATTCACCCAACAGCTTATTGTCTGCTGCCATTTGTCTTTCACCTTGGAATACCCTTACCGTAACAGCAGTCTGTCCGTCTGCAGCAGTAGAGAAAGTCTGGCTCTTCTTAGCAGGTATTGTTGTATTTCTCTCAATCAACTTAGTAAATACTCCTCCAAGAGTTTCAATACCAAGAGAAAGTGGAGTTACATCAAGAAGCAATAAGTCTTTTACTTCACCAGTAAGTACTCCAGCTTGAATAGCCGCACCTATTGCAACACATTCATCAGGATTTATGCCTTTGAAAGGATCTTTTCCAAAATATTTCTTAACAGCTTCTTGAACTGCTGGTATTCTTGTAGAACCTCCAACTAAAAGAATCTTGTCAATTTTATCTGGAGTAAGCTCTGCATCCTTCATTGCACGTCTTGTTGGTTCCATTGTCTTTTCTACAAGATCAGCCGTCAATTCATCAAACTTCGCTCTTGTTATTGTAATATCTAAGTGTTTAGGCCCTGTAGAATCAGCTGTAATAAATGGCAAATTGACGTTTGTAGTTGTAACCCCGGATAACTCAATCTTAGCCTTTTCCGCTGCTTCTTTAAGTCTTTGCATAGCCATTTTATCGTTCTTTAAGTCTATACCGCTTTCCTTTTTAAATGTATCTACCAGATGATTCATTATTCTATCGTCAAAATCATCACCGCCAAGTCTATTGTTACCATGAGTTGCTAAAACCTCAAATACTCCGTCACCAATTTCTAGCAATGATACGTCAAATGTACCTCCACCAAGGTCAAATACAAGTATTTTTTGGTCGTTTGCCTTGTCAAGACCATAAGCTAATGCTGCCGCTGTAGGCTCATTTATAATTCTTAAAACTTCAAGACCTGCAATCTTACCAGCATCTTTAGTTGCCTGTCTTTGTGAATCGCTAAAGTATGCAGGAACAGTTATAACAGCTTGCGTAACCTTTTCTCCCAAATAACTTTCCGCATCAGCTTTAATCTTTTGTAGTATCATAGCTGAAACTTCCTGCGGTGTATAAGAATTCTCATCAATCTTTATCTTTTTATCGGTACCCATATCTCTTTTTATAGATATAACTGTTCTCTCAGGATTTGTAATAGCCTGTCTTTTAGCTACCTGACCGATTAATCTCTCACCTGTCTTTGAAAATGCTACAACCGACGGTGTTGTTCTACCACCTTCAGAATTTGCTATAACAACAGGTTCTCCACCTTCCATTACCGATACACATGAGTTTGTTGTACCTAAGTCTATACCAATTACTTTTCCCATAATAAAAAGCCTCCTTCTATTAAATATATATTTTGCGTTGAATTCTTGTAAGTAATAAAATCAACAATTCTATATAAAACCTCTCTAAAACATTTTCACTTTTTAATATTTTAGGAGAAAAGGTGTCTTATATTTCTTGTCCTTAATTTGCCACCTTAACCATACTATATCTTACAACCTTATCCTTATAAATGTACCCCTTTTGAAACTCTTCAACCACTATGTTTTCTCCATACTCCTCATCATCCACATGAGAAACTGCATTATGCAAATTTGGGTCAAACTCTTTGCCTACAGCTTCAATAACAGAAACATTTAATTTATCTAATACTTCTTTAAATTGTCGATAAACTAGCTCTACACCTTCTCTAAGTGAGTTATCACTCGCCTCATTACCAGCTGCATCAAGTGCCCTTTCAATATTGTCAATAACAGGCAAAAAAGCGGCAACTGCATCACTTGTTGCATCAGAGTATAAGGCCTCTTTTTCCTTAGCTGTTCTTTTTTTGAAGTTGTCAAATTCAGCTGCAGTCCTTTGAAGCTTATCAAAATACTCGTCACACTGTTTTACTTTTTCTTCAAACTGTTGTTTTATTTTCTCCACTTCCTTACTACAATGTGAATCTTCTGATTGTTCCTTTTCACATTCAATTTCATCACCATCTTCAATGTTCTGATCCAAATTTTCTTCATTTATGTTTTGTTCTGTGTCCTTTGATAAGTTATCCTTTTTCTTCATTTGAATTCCTTAACCCTCCTTTGATTATATTTAGTACGACTAAAAATCAAGTTCCTTCTTTTAGACAACGAAAGAAATTGATTTTATTGTATTCTCACATCCTAAGAAATAATTTTTTATCATCTCTTAATATCTCTATTAAATTCCTTTAGATTATTACCTATTATTCTGTCAATCTCCTGATTTATCTTTTTCCTAACATAATCCATTGCTGCAAGTACCCTTGCATATTCCATCCTAGTAGGACCGATAATACCTATAGTTCCTATAACTAATCCTCCTAAGTTATAGGTCGCAGTAATAACACTGCAATCTTGCATTTCCTCAATTTTATTTTCTCTACCTATCTGTATATTTATACCATCATTGCTACTATCTATGCTTTTCAAAACTAAAGACAAAATATCCTTTGTATCCATCATATTTAAAAATTCTCTTGCCTTAACAACATCCTTAAACTCTGGATAGTTTAATATGTTTGTCGTACCATTAAGATAAACTTCCGAAGCGTCAATCTGATTTATACATTCAGTGACACCATTTAAAATGGGCATTAGTATTTCATGGGAAGAACCTATTAAAATCTCTATCTCTTGAATAACCAACATATTAATTTGTTCTAAAGTAAGCCCACTTAATTTTTCATTAAAAATATTTGAAACTCTTATTAAAAGCTCCGGTGAAACCGCTTCTGGCACCTTAACCAAACTGTTTTTTACAATCCCTGCATTGGTAACTACAACAACTAATGCACTACCCCTCTCTATAGGAACAACTTGGACAGCCTTTAATATACTGTTCTCCCTTTCAGGTGTTGATGCCATAGATGTATATCTCGTAAAGCGTGACATAGTAGCTGATGCCTGCCTCAAAAGCTGACTTAACTCGTTAATCTTAGTCTCCATTTCACTTTTCATGGCGTTTATCTCATCCACAGTAAGCTCACAAGCCTTCATAAGCTGATCTACATAAAATCTGTACCCTTTATCAGAAGGTACCCTTCCTGCTGATGTATGAGGCTGTATAAGATACCCCATATCCTCAAGATCCGACATTTCGTTTCTTATCGTAGCAGAACTAAGACCCAACTCATGCTTTTTTGAGACCGACCTAGAACCTATCGGTTCTGCGGTACTGATGTAATCGTCGATAATAGCATGTAAAATCATCTTTTTCCTATCGTCCAAAAACATCATTTATCTCTCCTTTTGTTAGCACTCTATTCGATTGAGTGCTAATTCTATTTTTAAAATACCACCGTAACACTCTTTTGTCAAGATGTTTTATGGATATTATTTGCTTTATATTTGTGATATTATTTTCCTCAATTACTTTCTACCACTGTGATAGTGCTTTTTAACATTACCTTTTAAAAATCTTTTATAATGTTAAAAATGCACTTCCTATATCTGTGATCTCCATTCTAAAATCACATTCTTCATAGATCACATAGTGCTTTTTAACATTACCTTTTAAAAATCTTTCAAAATGTTAAAAATGCACTTCTTCTGTCTGTGATCTTTATTCTAAAATCACATAGTACTTTTTATAAACTATCATTAAGGTTGTACCAGCCTCGTTTTAGTGTCAAATAACTCCATTCGAAGACCTTCGCATAGAATCTGTAAGCCTCGGCTTGATAATTTTTCGCCGCGTATTAAGGACATCCTGTCCTATACGCTAAAAATGCCATCCGTAGCATTTTTGCTTCAAATTATCAAGCAACAGATTCTAATGCTCACGTCTAAGAATTACGTCATTTGACACTAAAACAGGTTCTACTTTAAATAGGCTTTTTATTAACTGTTAATTGGTATTTCTTTTTCATTATTACCATTTACATATTCTGGGCATTTCATTAAGTAATATACTTAAATAAACTCCATAAAAACTTGATTCGCAAAATCTAAACCTATTGGACTTAGATTTATTGTCCCCTCTTTTACAACTAAGAATCCCTTTTCCATCATTTTATCTATTTGGCTACCATAAACATTACGAATATCCTCATTAAATCTGCTTTTAAAATCATCCACTCGAACTCCATCTATGAGTCTTAATCCCAAAATCATAAACTCTGCCATACTCTCTTTACTATTTATAACCTCAAAATTTTCCGAAACCACTTCATCATTCTTTACACTTTCTATATAACTTTCAATACCATATTTATTATTAAACCTTACACCTTCAAAGTATGAGTGCGCTCCAGAACCCATACCAATATATTCCTTAGCATTCCAATAAAGTAAATTCTGCTGACATTCATACCCCGGCTTTGCAAAATTGGATATTTCGTAATGTTTGTATCCTTTTTTCGAAAGATAACTTTTGCAAAAACTGTACATTTTACGGTCAACATCTTCATCTAAAGGTGTAAGTTCTCCCTTTCTCAACTTATCACCAAAAACAGTTCCGTCTTCAATTTTAAGACTATAGCACGACAAATGTTTAGGCTCTAGAGCAGTTACACAACTTAATGTCTCGCTCCACTGCTCAAAAGTTTGATCTGGAATTCCGAAAATTAAATCTATATTTATATTATCAAAACCAATTTCTTCAGCTAGTCTGAAATTATTCTCAAACTCTTCTTTTGTGTGTATTCTTCCTAGCCTTTTAAGTATCGTATCCTGCCAAGCCTGAAGTCCAATACTTATTCTATTTATACCCACACTTCTAAACATTTGAAGTTTCTCTTTTGTTAAAGTTCCAGGATTTGTTTCAATACTGATCTCCGCATTTTTATCTATCGCAAATTCCTGATTTAAAAGATTCATCACATCATGTATATACCGTGCATCAACTGCTGAAGGAGTTCCTCCTCCAATAAAAACCGTTTTAATTTTAAAGTCTTTTAGTTTTTCCGAATATAAACAAATTTCCTTTTTTAAAGCACTAAAATATGCAGGGACAAGCTCATCCCTGCATGCAAAAGAATTAAAGTCGCAGTAAAAACACTTTGCCCTGCAAAAAGGTATATGAATATATATACCCATACTGTTATCCATATCAATACACATCCTTAGGAGTCAAGTTTAAGAACACTCATAAATGCTTCCTGAGGAACCTCTACACTCCCAACTTGACGCATTCTCTTCTTTCCTTCCTTTTGTTTTTCCAAAAGTTTTTTCTTTCTCGTTATGTCTCCACCATAACACTTGGCCAAAACATCTTTTCTATAAGCCCTTACCGTCTCTCTAGCAATTATTTTACCTCCGATACAAGCCTGTATAGGAATCTCAAATTGCTGCTTATGAATAGTATCTTTTAATTTTTCAGCTATCCTTCTTCCACGGCTATACGCCTTGTCCTTATGAACTATAAAGGAAAGTGCATCTACAATTTCACCATTTAAATATATATCCAGCTTGACAAGATCCGATTTCTTATAACCTATAAGTTCGTAATCCAAAGAAGCGTATCCCTTTGTTCTTGATTTTAAAGCATCAAAAAAGTCATATATTATTTCATTTAAAGGCATTTCATAAGTCAGCATTACCCTGTTATCATCAATATACGTCATATTTTTGTATTCTCCACGGCGCTCTTGTGAAAGTTCCATAATATTTCCAACAAATTCTGTAGGAGACATAATTGTAGCCTTTACAACAGGCTCCTCCATACTCTCAATTTCTGCTGACGTCGGTAAATTGGTAGGATTATCAATATACAATTTTTCCCCATCTACCCTTTTCACCATATAAATAACACTAGGTGCAGTGGTAACAAGATCAAAGTCATACTCTCTTTCAAGCCTTTCTTGAATTATTTCCATATGGAGAAGACCTAAAAATCCACACCTAAAACCGAATCCTAAAGCTACAGAAGACTCAGGTTCAAAAGTAAGCGATGCATCGTTTAGCTGAAGTTTCTCTAAAGCATCTCTCAAATCTCCATACTTAGAACCATCTGCAGGATAAATTCCACAAAACACCATAGGATTGACCTTTTTATAGCCTGGAAGAGGCTCTTTTGCTGGATTTTCCGACAAAGTAACTGTATCACCAACCCTTGTATCCGTTACATTCTTTATGCTTGCCGCAACATATCCTACTTCACCAGCCTTAAGTTCTGTACATGGTGACAGTGAACCCGGTCTGAAATAACCTAACTCAGTAACCAAAAAATCCTTTTTGGTATACATCATCCGTATTTCATCACCAACTTTTAACGTTCCTTCTTTTACTCTTATATGGACAATAACACCTTTATAACTATCATAGTAGGAATCAAATATAAGAGCCCTTAAAGGTGCATTTTCATCTTCTTGAGGACAGGGAACCGACTTAACCACTTGCTCTAAAACATCTCTTATATTAATGCCATTTTTCGCTGAAATAAGTGGAGCTTGGCTTGCATCAAGCCCAATAACATCTTCAATTTCTGTCTTAACAACATCTGGCTGCGCACTTGGAAGATCAATTTTATTAATTACAGGTAGTATTTCAAGATCATGCTCAAGAGCCAAGTACACATTGGCCAAAGTCTGAGCTTCTATTCCTTGGGCAGCATCGACAACAAGTATAGCACCTTCACAGGCAGCAAGGCTTCTTGAAACCTCATAATTAAAATCTACATGTCCTGGAGTATCTATGAGATTTAGCACATATTCCTGCCCATCATCTGCCTTATGAACCATTCTAACAGCCTGAGATTTTATAGTTATTCCTCTTTCTCTCTCAATATCCATGTTATCTAAAATCTGATTTTCCATCTCACGCTTTGTAAGAACCCCGGTCTCTTCAAGCATCCTGTCTGCTAAAGTAGATTTTCCGTGATCTATATGTGCAATTATACAAAAGTTTCTTATTTTTTTTTGCCTTTCACTTGCCATTAATTCATCCTCCAATAAAATAGGTTACAAAATTTATACTACAAAATAAAGTTCTTATGCTTTATAATTTACACTACATTGTCCTTTGAACTTAAATTCATAATGTAAAAATAAGAATATTAGTCCAAACTGACTATATAAGTCAAAAATATATCTGGCGTTTCAAAACATAGAAACATTGTTTTGCTAAGTAAAAAATGCAAATGATTTTTTGAAAGACCAATTGCAAAGTTTTTTATAGCCACCCTAATACAAAAAATTTCGACTTATATATAGCATATAATTATAACATAAGAACTTTTTTGTGAACAGGTTATTTTATTTATTTTTATTAATTTTTTCTGATCAACTTATGACAATGTCTCATTGTACCGAAAATAGAAATGACCCGAAAATATAGAATAATTACCGGATGCATATTTTAATTGTGATTCATATTATGGAAACAACATCTGCGTAGAGGCTTAGAGAATGTTAACTAAGCGAAGGATTAGTCGAATCACTTTTCTTCTTAGTAGCGAGTTTTGATTCGACCTATAGCGAGTTATACATTCTCTTAGCCTAGGTTGCATAGGCGAGCAGTGTAGCGTAGCGAAACGACCAGCCTCGGAGCTTTAGTTATTGGAATAATATGGTCCACGATGATTAAATACACCCATAATTACCTCACATATAAATTTGTGTGAGGTAATTACTAATGAGAAAAAGGTTGATATCTTCAATTTTATTCATTTGTTATTGCCGTAAGCTTATCCGAAAGGCTTTCCCATTCCCCCACAACAGATATTATTTCCTTCATGATATTATATTGCTCATCAGCCAAACTTTTTACGTCTTTAAAATCCGCAGAGCCTCTCTGGTTAACATCTCTTATTTTCTCAACCCTTTGAACTATTTCAAATGCTGCTTTGGCAATTTTCTTTGACTCACTACTTAAATCCTGAATCTGTCTCTGCTTTTCATCACTAACTTCAGAAAAACTACTAAATATTGCATTTAAAGTATTGAAAGAGCCCAAGCCTCTATCAATCATCTGTGAGCCAGAATCAATATTCTTTATTGCTTTTTCTGATAAACCCTGTATATTGTTTGCCAGCTCAGTTATTTCTGTAGCAGCTTGTTTATTCAGCTCCGCTAATTTCACAACTTCAACAGCAATTACAGCAAAACCTCTTCCTTGAATTCCTGCTTTAGCAGATTCCACTTGCGCGTTAAAGGCAACTAATTTTGTATCTCTTGCAATGGATGATATTATTTCAACTATTCTTTTTACTTCTAAAGATCTTTTTCCTACTTTATAAATAAGATTTTTACTCTCCTGTTTATTTTTGCTTATGCTCATCATTTGCTCAGTAGCACTATCTATAAAACCTTTTACATGATGTTTAATTTCAACAGCTTTTGTTGACATATCAGCTATTTTTTCAAGATCAGATGACGTCTTGTTAAGCTTTTGTGAAATATTTTGAATTGTGCTGTAAGCGTTGTTTATATCCTGTGTATTATACTCTGCTTTTTCAGAAATTTGACTTGCCATCTGATTCATAGTTTCGTTTGTACTTTTTGACTTGTCAACTATAGATATGTTGTGTTTAATTTCAACGGATACATATTTTGCAGCCGCAGAAGTTCTATTTACAACAGAACTCATCTTTTCCAACAATAAAGCTTGCTCTTTTTCACTTCTTGCAATTTTTTTAATCCTACTCTCTGTCAGATTTACTATTGATAAAAACACAGGAAAAATTATAAGCATCTCCATACCCAACGATAAAGCCGGAACATACCAATGCTGCCCGTTAACCTGAGTATGAATTTTTTCCGCTACTATAGCACTAGATGCTTGCACAATCATCAATAGTATAAAAGAATACCAAGTAAGTCCCTTTGAAAAATATAAAGAGGACAAAACCAAAGCCGATATCCACACAATCATTACGCCATCAGAATACAAGCTGAAAACTCCACCAAATATTGCTAGTATAGTTACAAGCAAGTATTTAATCCACCACTTGTTTATTTTAAAAAACAATACAAGTGATATAGATACACTTAATATAAACATTAATATAACTAAAATAACAAGCAATTCAATTTCTTCACCAAAAAAATTATAATACATTAAAATACTTATAGGAATTAATAAAATTAATATAAGCAACAAAGCTTTTACTGATATCATATTTGATTCAATTTCATTTTTGATAAATATATTGTTTTTTTCTCTCTCCCATTTAATCATATAACTACCCCTTAGCAGTCAATTGTTAAATCTTCACTTATATTATTTTCAATCTATAAAGGTTCAATAAAATTCTTTAAATCTTGTGTAACATTTTCCATACTTTTTAATGCCTCAATAAATTCATCAAAGGATTCATTTTGCTCATTTGTAAGTTCTGAGATACCTTTAAGCCCTTTTATATTTTCAACACTCATTTCTTTTAGAACTTTTACCAATTCACTTATGTTTATATCACTATCTGCAATAAACCTTATATTGTCATTTACATCTTGAATATGATTATTGACGTTTTTATTCTCAATAGAGGCTTTTTTAAATAGCTCTTCAACATTTTTAATGGTATCCTGACCTATTTGTATACAATTAATATCTTCTTCAATAGATTGACATGCAAATTCTATTTCCGAAACAGTATCTTTTGTCAGTGAAAAAATTATTTGGCTTTCTTTTTCAGCTCTTTCTCCGAGCTTCTTTATGTCATAAGCAACAACCTCAAACCCATCTTGAAAATCTCCTGCCCTTGAGGCCTCTATATTTGCACTTAATGAAAGAGAACCTATCTTTTCAACGGTTTCTTTGATGAGTTCTAATGTACTCATGACAGATAGGGATTTTTGATGAATCAAATCAATTAGCTCCATTCCCTCTTTAGTACTGTCTTCAATACTTTGCATCAACTTAACCGCATTGTCTATTATCACTTCTACACTATCATTCATTGTATCTTCTTGATTGAATATATCAGATATTGTTTCACCTTTTTGGGATATGCTTGAGTTTTTTTCCATTATGATTTCTGTAGTTTGTAGAACATAGTCCATATCCAAAAGAGTATTTTCATAGTTTTCCAACAGATGCTCTATACCTATTGCTGTTTCAGTGTTTAGCTCCTCACTTTTAGTTGCTACTTCCGATATTTGATTTATAGAATCACTCAGTTCATTAGATACATTTGATGATTGTTTCAAAATCTTATCTAACTTTACTAAATTTTCATCCTTCTCTTTTTCACTTCTTTTCATCTTTTGTAATAGAAGCATAATTTTATAATTAACTGCAACACAAAACAATGAAATTATTATAAACTGTATACCATTTGATATAACCAAAACAGACCACGGTGTGGATCCATAAAAGTTTTGAGGAAAATAGTTAAATGCTATATAGTCACTTATTATTAGTGTAAACATTTGAAAGATTATAGAAAACCAATTTGCTTTTTTAGAAAAAAATAAATTAGATAGTATAACTGCATATATCCAAACAACATTTAATTTGTTAATTCGGCAAAAGATATTTACAATAGATACACCTAAAGATAAAACTACTATAATAGCATACTTTACCCAAGGATTGGTCAGTTTAAAAAAATATACAGATGCGAGCATAAATGAGGTAAAAACAACAAAAAACAATATAGCCAGAAATAATCGTTCTATTTTCATTTCCATTATTCCTGTAGAAATAACAATTAACGACAACACTGAAAACAACACTGAAATTGCAATTGTCTTTATTGCAATTTTGTAAGATTCTTTCTGCTGAATTACATCCATGTTTGTATCATTGTGTAGCATTATCGTTACCTCTTCTCATAATCATAATAGTGTATATAATCAGTATCTATATCGTCATATTAGAAATAAATATTAATATTAAAATAGAATGTTTTCACTGAAGAAAGGTTAAAATATAATCTCCACTCTGGGATACCGGGATACAGCAAAAAAACTTGATTTAATAATATTTGACATTATATCGCTGTAAAGTTATTTTTTTGGTAATCGTCTTATTAGAAAAAAGTAAAAAAGAGAATATAGAAATTTATAAAATCATGGGTTGTTATAGTAACCTATTTTACAGCTCGAAAAATTTTATTGTACCTGTATTCTCAGTGGTTCAGAATAAATATCATACACATCATTTATATTTTTTGATAAACTTGCTGTATAGCGAAGTATTATATAAGCTGTGCCAGGCTCTTTAGCCAAAACATTATTATCCTTCACTTCTATATATTCTTCCCCACTTAAAACAACAACCTCTGCCTTTACATTTTTAACTGTTCCTTTATAAGTTTTTATGCTTGCCTCTATCAAGGAAGTTTCACCGTTTTTCATATATATTTGACTATGCTTTGGAGTAATATCCACCGCCCAATCGGAAAGAACATAGGCACAATCCGTTGATATACCCCAAGCACCCATTTTAAAATACTCGATAACTTTATTCTTATCATTAATTGCCCATGGCCATATAGTCATCCCTCTATGTTTCGCAATCTCCATAAAATCTCTGCTTATTGATTCGCAATTTGGCATAAGGCTTGAATCAAGCGATTGAACTTCCCATAAAACAAAACGTAAACATTCATAAATATCAGTTTTATAGTCATATCCACCTCTAACATTACCAAGAGATATTTCAGGCATTAGGGCTTTAGTTCTTTTTAACTGATCATCACTTGACGAAATTGCTATAGCTTGTTCATATGCACCCACTCTTTTTATAAGCTCTACAAAATGATTCACCGTTTTAGGATCCTTGCTCTTTATCTCAACAAAAATAGTTTGATCTTTTTTTCTAAACGTTTCAAAATATTGACTTAATGTAGGTATTTTAGCCGTAGCATATTTATTTGCAAATTGTCTATTGGCAAAATAGGTGCTAATTTGTTCAAGGGTTTTTTCAGAAACTTTTCCTACTCCATTAGTTGTACGCTCAAGGGTTCCATCATGCATTACCACTACATGCTGCTTTCCATCCACTCCTGCCTTTGTGAGCCATACATCATTTTCAACTGTGTCAGCTCCAAGCTCAAAAGCAAGTTTGGAACCTTCAATAGTATTCTCAGGTGCAAGATGGGGAACACCTCTATGTCCAATTAGAAATGGTTTTCTAATAATAGTTGTGTTATTATTGTAAAAAGATAACGCTTCCACAGCCTTATCAGGCGATTGTGTTAAAATACCATTAGTTCCCGCTGTAATTATTTTGTGAAGTGTAACAATCTTTTCACTGTCATTTTCTTTCGTCGTGTCCTTTATCCACACTGTAATCAATCTTTGCTGTAAATACCTTATATTATTTTTTGTCGCAACTTCCATAGGAAGTACTACTATCCTCGAAAGATTACTGTTTGCATAATTTCTAATATTCATAAGTTGATTTTCATCTAAACTAGATGGCATATTTTCAAATTCAATAATTCCCCTTACAAAAGGATAAATTTCTCTTGCCATCTTAACAAACTCAGGATACTTTGAAATCACAAAAACATCCTCTATTCCTTTGTCTTTCAAATACTCTGATAAAACTTTTGCACTATCAGAGTCATTTACCCTAAAAGCCGGCATTATGTTTGTTTTCATTTTTTCATAGCAAGAATCAACGGTACCTATTACACTATTAGAGCCATACCCTGTAATTTCAAGTCTTTTATTAACAGAAAGAATAGCTGTTGCAGCTTGTCCATCGGCAATCAAACTTTCAAATTCCTTTTTATTTTTTATTTCAGTAACCACCGTAGGTGCCATGGCTATCTTTGTATCAGCCTCACTAACTTTGGTAAAATTGTCCTTTGGTGAATTTAATAATGTAAGAGGATTTTCCAACAAAGATACCTTTATGTTGTCAATTTTCATCACACTGCCATCAGCTTGAAATCCTATTTTTCCTACAGAATATTTATTCCAAATTTCTAGATTCATAAGCATTACATTACCAATCCAATGCTGGACAATATTATCATATATGTTGACCTTATAATGATACATTTTTGACTCATTTATATCCTCATAATAGAAATTGGTTTTTCCGACAATCCAACAATTTGAATTATCCCTTTCGGCAAATTCAGTTCCATTTACCACGGTAGCTTTCTTTCTAACCGACATTTGGTAATATGGATAATCATCGTTTTGTATCCTATACATTATTGAATTCCAACGCATTTCATCGTTTGCATATAAATTAGTTACATCAGCTTCAATGGTGTAATTCCCAAACTCACCCAAATAATCCGGTAAGAAAACTCTAACTGGGTTAAGTCTTGCATCAATAAAAAATGCACCATCTTTTACATATGAATTCATACCATGAGCTCCATCTTTTCTAGTCCATTCCTGTGGTAATCTATAATTTGATAAACTATTAAAATTCTCCTCATATAGTACATAACTATCCTCTGCACTTTCCTTTGCAAACAACAGCAATCTTGTAGCAGCACCTTCAATTACTACAGTAACCCTGGTTATACCTTTGTTGAGTATCGTTATTTCTCCATTTGAATATTTTGCAATATCAGTATTGCTAAAATACCAGCGACCTTTATCCCCATCTATTATCTTTCTAGTAAAATCCTGCATTTTTGCAACAAATTTTACTTGCTTTGCTGAAATTATACCCTTCATTCCAAAAATATATCCTTTTTCATGTGTAATTGAAACAATTTTGGGTGTATTAACTTCTTTATTTAAAATAGCACTTATATTACCAAATATAAAATCATTGCACAGTACTTCACTATGATCTGTTTTGTTGACAATATACGCTCCGCTAATAACAATATTATACTGAACAAAAATAAAAATTGATAAAAAAATACACACAATAATCTTCTTCATAGATTATTTTACCCCCAGACCATAAAAACCAATACTTTTAAAACCTTTTTCAATTGGAAATACTTCTATAATGTTGGATTTAGGAAATTTGATTTGAAAGTGCTATTTCATCTTGCTTGACAGAGTTGAAAAACACCTCAATTACCAAACACAGGTAATAGAGTTTTTGATTTTTTACAATACTAAAGTAATTCTTTACCTTATTTCATAAAAACAAAAACACTCAATTGACATGACAGTAGGCTATATATATATTATATACAATACGCAATATTTTGTAAATATCCAAATCTCGATTAGGGGTGTGATTAACCTTTTTGTAATATATTATGGAAAGAACATCTGCGTAGAGGCTTAGAGAATGTTAACGAAGCGAAGGATTAGTCGAATCACTGTTTGAGCGAAGCGAGTTTTGATTCGACCCGTAGCGAGTTTTACATTCTCTTAGCCTCGGAGCTTTAGTTCTTGGAATAATATATTACAAAATCAAATACTGCACCCTCTCAATTAATTTTTTATAGCGTTAAGAAGATACTGCTTTTTTGTATCAATCCATTTTAGCAATTTTGTATAGTCTTGTGAAATATATTTTGTATTAATATATAAGCTTTTATCAAAAACACTTACTTTATAATAATCTTGACAGTAGGCACCAACGGAAAATATCCCTAAGCTTTGCCTTCCCTTTAGCAAACTACTCATAGAATAATCCACTACACCAATTCCGGTAAAAAGAATTAGAATAAAAACAAAAACCATTAGTGTTAACTTAATTTTAAAACGCCTTAGTTCTTTAAACTTTTGAACTCTATTCATTTATTGTCTCCAATATATATTTGAACCTATATTTTCATTGCTTTTTTATTATTGTTTACGATTTAAACAATTTTTATTATACTTATTTTTTCTCGAAAAACATTTTACATTATTTAATTTTAATTTTCGAAAAATAATACATCTGACTATAAAAGTGAAAAATATATAATGTAATAAACTTTTTGACTTTTATATAGAAATGATTAAAATATAAATTCCAACTCTGGAATAAGGTAGTTTCAAAAAAATACACATTCAATATTTCAGTTATAAATCCCATTATGGTAGCTTTTAAGTTTCCATGCATAGGAACATTATTTTGCTATCCCTTAGTTTTTATTTACAACTTCATCTATTACCTCAGCTAGATATTTTACACTCTCAAGACTTTCAGATAACAAATTCCCATCTCCACCCACTTCTATAAGCATAGCACCATCTCTTAAATGCTGATTATACCTGTTATAGCTTATTAGTATAGGTCTTGTCAGCCCAGGATATTTTTTGTTAAGTTTTTGCTGAAGAGCTATTGCAAGTTTCAAGTTTTCTCTCCAATTTGGATGAGTAAGTCCTGTTGCATCAGTTCCTACAACAAACATTACTTTTGCTGTTTTTTTTCCGTTTATATCGGTTGCTACTCGAAGCTGCTTATCCCTAAGCCCATCTCTATGTATATCAATAGCCATTTTTATTGAAGGATAGCTCTTTAAAATATTTGAAGCAGTATTAAGTGACCTTCCATATGCACCTGAAGTTCCAGGATAATCATGTACAGCAGCATTATGTATCACCTCAACACCATATTCTTTCCTAAGGATTTGAGCAAGTTCCTCACCTACTCTTACTACATTCCACCTATTATCACTCGATCTAGTTTGTACTCCTTCCTTATTGAGCTTATTGATATCCCTTAAATAACTTTCCGTTGTATGAGTGTGGTAAATGAGAACTTCCGGCCCTTTTTTACTAAAATCCAGCTTAAGAGGCTCCTTCATAATTTCCTCAACATTAATTTTATACTTAGTATCATTGTTAATCGCTATATTCCCATAAGAAACTGCATCATCATCATTAGTTTTTTGTTCTTCGGTTTCTTCGATATATATACTACTTATAACAGGGTCAGCAAATCCATCTTCACTATCATTTTCTTTTGCAATTTCAGAAAAATTAAAACTCTTATAATCGTTGCTGTTCTCCTCAGCTAAAAACCTTTGATAGTCGTTGTTATAATAATTATGTAATATAGATGATTGGGCATTTAAAATAGTAATTGGGCTATTTAAGTCAAAATGAAAAACATCCTTAAAAATCCCTTTTACTTGTCCTGACAGAGAGTTGCTTGACGCTCCGCTATTATATATCGTGTCAATAATAGGAAGTGAATTTTCTAATGCCGATCGATAGTTATCCACATCGACACTTGCAATAACCATTTTATCAGAGTTGTAAACAAAATCCCCACCGGCTATACCTATCTTTATAGCCAGCACAAAGACAATCATTACTATTATTGTCTTTAGTACAGTAAAAAATATTGTTCTCTTTTTTTTGTATTTATTTCTCTTCTTCATTTTTTCCTCCGTTTAAGGGAGTCTCAAAAAATCCATATCAAGCATTTTAGTTACAAAGTCCGTTGTGAAAGCTCTTAAGCTTGCATTCATAGGAACACTATTTTGCCATCTAAAAAATGTTTTAATCAAGTTTTTTGAAACTCCAGTTGCAAAGTTTTATTGAACTTGCCTAAATTTAATCTACCTGTGAAATAGGATTGCTAGAGTAAAGTTTCACTGACCTTAGGAGTTATACTTCCAGATGAGAAATCCAGCTTTTAAGGTAATATACCAGCTAATAGAAGTATTTTTCATTGGCTGCGAAGCTTTGTGTAAGTATCTATTTCACATCTCTAATTTAATTATAAGGTAATTCCAAAATATATCTCTTTAATAATATTCAATGGAAAATTTTTTTATGATAACTCTTGATTAATATTCCAAATACATATATAATATAAATGTGTCTTTTTTACTGTGTAGTTATTTGTAGGTTCTGTACAAATGCTTACACTAATAATAATTGACCAAAACAATTGTTTTTAAACATATATTTCCAACATTTGGTTTCTATTAGTTTTATTCCAATTGATACTTGTAGCATAAAATTTAATTAACTGCTTTTGTGATGATTTGGTATCATTTTATTGTATTGCTTATACTGCTTAGAAACTTACTTATAAGATTATCTATATTTTTCTTGAAAATATTTTGCATTAATAATTCTATTTTTTTGGAAAACAACATACATTTGAATGTAAAAGTCAAATTGTACTACGTTCAGGGGTATGATTAACCTTTTTGAAATATATTATGGAAAGAACATCTGCGTAGAGGCTTAGAGAATGTTAACGAAGCGAAGGATTAGTCGAATCGCTGTTCTACGCCAAGCGAGTTTTGATTCGACCCGTAGCGAGTTTTACATTCTCTTAGCATCGGAGCTTTAGTTCTTGGAGTAATATGTTTCAAAATCAAAAACTGCACCCTGCGTTCAAACATTGACTTTTATAATACTAACTATTAACTAAGCTTTTTAAAAACACATTATATATGCATAAAACAAATCTACATAATTTAATCAATTAACCAAAAGGAGGATTGGATATGTACGACTTTATGATTTTAAAGTGCTACAATTGTAAATCTGTTATCCTTAGTCTGCCGAAAATTGAAATTTCCAAACTCGATGGACTTAGTTTTCAATGTGACTGCTGCGGACACCAAAATCACTTAAAGGGTTTTAATTTTATTAAAAGCCCAAATAACAACGATCCTTACATAAACATTTTAAGTATTGACAATATTCTTTTATTACCCAAAACTTTGTAATGTGTTTTAAGTGTTTAAAAAAAATTCTTTAGTTAAGAATTTACAGTTCTACCCTAATAATGAAGCAAAGCAGCTTCAAAGCAAAAAATGTAAATCAAATTTTTTGAACAAAAATTGACAAGCTGTTTTTTAACAATCAGCTAATTAAGAAATTAGAAAAGGAAGATTAAGCTTTTAACATCTTGAGAATTCCATAAAATTGTGCTTATCGTTTTATAAACAGGAACTCGTCCATATCTTAAAGATTTGTAAAGTAGCTGCATTAAATATACTCTTATAACAAGCTAACGTTTTTAATTCGTTATAACTAACTATGAAAAATACTTTTACTTTACATAAAAAGAAGTGTTGCAATCTACTCTAGAGCAGATTGCAACACTTCTTTTATTTAGTTTAGGGAGTTTCATAAAATTACCCAATCACACATCACTTACTTCAAGCCTTATTTGCTCTAAGCCGTTTTCTTTTCCTTCCCACAGGGTAAATATCGACTTCCTCTTGTTCAATAGGCGTAGTATCCTCAAAGTTTTTAAATGCAACAGACAACATAAGCTTTATTCTATTCAACTGATTAACCTCACTAGCACCGGGATCATAATCTACAGCAGTTATATTTGCCTTAGGATATCTACTTTTTAATTCCTTAATCATACCTTTACCCGTAACATGGTTAGGAAGACATGCAAAAGGCTGCATACATACAATATTTTGTGCTCCACTTTTTATAAGTTCTATCATCTCTGCCGTTAAAAACCATCCTTCTCCAGTCTGATTTCCTAAAGATAGAATCTCCGATGCCATGTCTGCAAGTTGATAAATTGTACATGGCTCATGGAAACGACTACTCTTTTCAAGAGCCTTTTTCATATCTTTTCTATAGTACTCAATTAAATCAATAGCAACGTTTTTTATCATCTTTGTGGTCTTTTTGTCAGCAAGGTATTTGTGTTTAAAGTTACTGTCATAAGCACAATATAACAGAAAATCGACTAAGTCAGGCATTACAGCTTCTGCCCCTTCTTTTTCAATTATATCAATTACATTATTATTTGCTGTCGGATGAAATTTTACCAATATTTCGCCTACAAGACCTATTTTTGGCTTTTTTACATCATTAATTTTTAAGGTATCAAAATCCTTAACAATATTATATACATCCTCTTTAAAAGTACGGTGTTTCCCACTTCTAACAGACTGTTTACACTTTTCAACCCAGGAATTGTATAAAAGGTTTGCAGAACCCTTTATTTTTTCATAAGGTCTTACTCTGTATAATACACGCATTAAAAGATCACCATATACCAAACCTAAAAGAATCTTGTTTAAAAGGTTTGGTGTTTTCTTAAATCCAGGATTCTTTTCTAATCCTGCAAAATTTAAAGAAATAACCGGAATCTGCGGCATATTTGCATTTTTAAGTGCCTTCCTTAAAAACCCAATATAATTGCTGGCTCTGCATCCACCAGCAGTCTGCGTAATCATTACCGATGTGTTATCTAAATCATAGTTCCCCGACTTTAAAGCCTCCACAACTTGACCAACAACAATAATGGAAGGATAGCACGCATCATTATTGACATATTTTAGCCCTTCATCCACTGCTTTGCGGTCTACCGAAGGTAAAACCTCAACATTATATCCGGACGAATTAAACGCCTCCTCTAAAAATTGAAAATGTATAGGAGACATTTGAGGAATCAAAATAGTGTGATTCTTTCTCATCTTTGTAGTGAATTTTACTTGTTTACAACTTGAGTCACCCTTTGTAAGCTCAAATCCATTTCTATCCCTTTCGTCCATTGCTGCCTTCAAAGACCTTATACGTATTTTGGCAGCACCTAAGTTGTCTATTTCATCAATTTTTAGAACCGTATATATTTTGCCGCTACTCGATAGTATTTCTTCAACCTGATCTGTAGTAACAGCATCTAACCCACAGCCAAAGGAATTCAACTGTACAATCTCTATATTCTTGTTATCTTTAGCAAAGCTTGCTGCTCTATATAATCTTGAATGATACATCCACTGGTCTAAAACCCGCAAAGGTTTTTGAACTTCTCCTAAATGAGCAATTGAATCCTCCGTCAAAACAGCCATATTAAAACCAGTAATAATGTTCGGTATACCATGATTTATCTCAGGATCAATATGATAAGGTCTTCCCGCTAGCACAACTCCCTTGCCTCCGGTTTTCTCAAGGTATTTTAATACCTCTTCACCCTTATTTCTTATATCCTGTTTTGTATTTTCCAATTCAGCCCAAGCTTTTGTTGCTGCACTTTCAATTTCCGCCTTGCTTATGCCAAAGTCTTTAAATTCTTCAAAAAGCCTTTGATTTAATCGCTTTTTATTGTAGAGCGGCAAAAACGGATTCATAAATACCGTTTTGCTCTCTTTTATCACATCCATATTGTTCTTAATTACCTCTGGATAAGATGTAACTATCGGACAGTTATAATGGTTGTCTGCATCTTTGTATTCATTGTTTTCATAAGGTATACATGGATAAAATATGATATCCACACCTTTTTTTATCAAGCTCATAATATGTCCATGGACAAGCTTTGCAGGATAACATACAGACTCCGACGGTATGGTCTCAATTCCAAGTTCATATACCTTTTTAGATGACCTAGGTGAAATCTCTACCCTGTATTTTAATTCTGTGAAAAACGTAAACCAAAAAGGATAATTTTCGTAAATATTTAGCACTCTCGGAATGCCTATAGTTCCCCTAATTGCCTGTTCTTTCTTTAAAGGCGTATAGGAAAAAATCCTCTTGTATTTGTAGTTAAAGAGGTTGGAAACACTCTCCTTCTTTTCTACTATCCCGGTTCCCCTTTCGCAGCGATTACCAGACACAAATTCCTTACCATTTGGAAACTTGTTAACGGTCAATAAACAGTTGTTTCCGCACAAACCGCACCTTCTCATCGATACTTTTATATCAAAGTTTTGGAGTCTGTCCTCACCAAGCAAAGTACTTTTATAACCCTCTTTGTACCTCTCTTGTGCAATCAAAGCCGCCCCATAAGCTCCCATAAGCCCTGCTATATCAGGTCTTACAGCTTCTTTACCCGATATCAGTTCAAAACTTCTTAATACAGCATCATTATAAAAAGTTCCACCCTGAACAATAACCTTATCTCCTATTTCTTTAGGGTCTCTTATTTTTATAACCTTTTGAAGCGCATTTTTTATAACAGAATAGGATAATCCGGAGGAAATATCCCCCACAGATGCCCCTTCCTTTTGAGCCTGTTTAACCCTTGAATTCATAAACACAGTACATCTTGAACCCAAATCCACCGGTTGGCTTGCTAATAACGCTTCAGAAGCAAAATCTTTAACACTCATATTAAGTGAATATGCAAAAGTCTCAATAAAAGATCCACAACCTGAAGAACATGCTTCATTAAGCATAATACTATCAATAACTCCATTCTTCACCTTAAGACATTTCATATCCTGTCCGCCAATATCTAATATAAACTCAACGCCAGGTAATATTTTCTCTGCCGCCTTGTAATGTGCAATAGTCTCTATTTCACCTATATCAACTTCTAAAGCTGTCTTAATAAGACCTTCACCATATCCTGTAACAGTAGAATTAACGATATTTGCATTTTGGGGAAGTTTCTTATATATATCATTTAATATGCTTATTGCTGAGTTTAAAGGACTTCCGTTATTGCTGTCATAATATGAATAAAGTATTGTTCCTTTTTCATCAATAAGCGCAGCTTTTGTAGTTGTTGAACCCGCATCAATTCCAAGAAAACAATCCCCCTCAAAACTCTCTAAGTCACTTGTCCTGACCTTAGATACACTGTGTCTTAACCGAAACTCTTCAAGTTCTTTTTCATTTTCAAAAAGAGGTTCCAATCTTTCAACTTCTTGAATTGTAACCTCATTAAGCAAATAAAGCTTATTCTCTAGAGACTTAAAAGATACAGCGTTTAATTCTTTAGATGATAATGCTGCCCCCATTGCTACATAAAGCTTAGCATTATCAGGAAAAACTATCTGATGGCTAGGAATGTTTAATGTTTCAACAAACCTTTCTCTAAGCTCCGACAAAAACTGCAAAGGACCTCCAAGAAACGCTATATTTCCTCTTATAGGCTTTCCACAAGCCAAACCGCTGATAGTTTGATTTACAACAGCTTGAAATACTGATGCTGCAATATCTTCTCTTGCAGCTCCTTCATTTATCAAAGGTTGTATATCCGTCTTTGCAAAAACTCCACATCTTGATGCAATAGGATAAATAACATTATGATTTTTAGCAAGTTCATTTAGCCCTGAAGCATCAGTTTTAAGCAAAGATGCCATTTGGTCTATAAAAGCACCAGTACCACCGGCACAAGTACCATTCATTCTCTGCTCAATTCCACCCTCAAAATATGTTATTTTAGCATCTTCTCCACCTAGCTCTATTACAACATCTGTGTGGGGAATAAAAGTCTCAATAGCCTTTGTACTTGCAATAACTTCCTGTATAAAAGATACACCCAACCACTCGGAAACAGAAATACCTCCCGATCCAGTCACCATCATAGTAATATCTTCGTTTGAAAACAAATTATAAGCCTCACTGATAAGTGAAAATATTGTCTTCCTGATATCAGAATAGTGTCTTTGATATTTACTAAATAATACTTTGTCGTATCTATCAAGTACAACCAACTTTACAGTAGTCGATCCTACATCCAATCCCACATGTAATAATTTCTTCATAGACAACGCAGCTAAATTTTAGCCGCATTCACACCCCTTTCAACTACATCGACCCTTATAATAGCCTAATACTTGTTTCTGTATAAAAATCAAGAGGCATTTCAAGGTATACCAACTCTTAGGGAGTTTCAAAAAAATACATATTCAATATTTATAATTACAAAGCCTATAAAATCGAATTTTTTGAAACACCAGTTGACCAGTCAATTTTAGGAATAACCTAAAACAAAAATCCCGTGTTCAATATATATTTAATAACATTTATCCGATAGTTTTCTACAAATAATAAGTTGTTTCACATAAAGCATTTTACACCAATAACAACACTCACTGCAAGTATTATTCCTAATACTGTAAATATAATATTTTCCACATGAATATTATACATATATATTTATATGTATAATGTTTTAAAAAGTATGCTTGTCTAAAGGCGTTTTGATAAAACATCATTAATAATTCAATTACAAAATCCATTATAGAAGCTTTTATACCCCAACCATAGGAATGTTACTTACTTTGCAAAAAATATAAATTAAGTTTTTTTGAATAACCTAAAACAAACGGAAACTGTTAAATGGGTAAAATCTCAATAAGGCTTTACCGGTTACGTAATCCAATTTTTCAGTACCTAATGTTCTGCTATCCGTACTCATATAAGGTAGCCTATTATCCCCAAGTATATATATATACCCATCTTCCACGTTGACATCACTATATTTTTCGTTAACATCAAGAGTAGTATCGCCGTTTATATAATCCTCTTTCAGCTCTTCACCATTAACAAAAACCTTACCATCAAGTATCTGAACATGATCACCTTCCACTGCTATAACTCTTTTTATAATTGGGCGAATTTTTTCTTCTAACCTTATAGGATCATCAACCGTAACAATATCTCCTCGCTCAATTTTTCCAAATTTAGGGCTTATCTTTTCAATTATAAGCCTATCACCATCATGAAGTGTTTTTTGCATAGATTTGCCATTTACAACAGTAATCTGTACAACATAATTAACTATCAAAACTCCTAAAATCACTGCTATACCAATGTGAATACCCCAATCTAATGCCTCTTTTAAAACCGGATGCTTATTCGTAAGAATTCCCCCTCAAGCATTTTGAATTCTAATTAAAAATTTGAATTCAATAAGCTATGATATGATTTACAGCTTTAATTGTGATATGAACTCATAATTATAAATTGTATATAATTTGTGAAACTTTTTCAAGTATAATGATAATATTTTATGAATGCAAACCATTTTTGAATATATATTCTATACATAGTAAAAAATACAATTATATAACGTAACAAGAAGGTGGATACTATTAGATTTTTTAAACCTGCAAAAAAAATGAATAGTAATAACGAAATCAGCAAAGATATAACTTTAAATATAAACAGACTTAAAGTTGAATTTGGTAATTATGAAGACCTTGAAGTAAGTAATTATAAATTGGGTGATTTAAAATGTGTTTTCATACATTTTAAATGTATGTTAGATAAAGAATCCATAAATACTTTTTCACTAGAGCTGAAATATCAATTAACAGAAAACAACACTTTCAAAAACACCGATGATTCAGTAACCTATTTATCAGGAATCTGACGTTTAAGTAACAAGTATCTTATAAAAAAAGAGTAAAAGAAGTGAACGATACAAAAGCTTCGGGGGTATGATGCCCCGAAGCTTTTATTCTAATACTCAGGTCTAAGAGTTCGTCATTTGACACTAAAATAGGTTCTACCTTTAATTAGGTTTGTTCTCACCTGTTTATTGGTGTTGTTTTTTATCATTGTTTTTACATTTTTTAAATGCTTTATAAATTCCTACACTTTGAGAAATATATGTGTTTTTTAATCATCTTTTTGCTTATTTAGCTTTATATGAAGTTCTTCAATTTGCTTGTCATCAACCACATCCGGTGCATTAGACATAAGGTCTGAAGCATTTTGTACCTTTGGAAATGCTATTACATCTCTTATACTGCTTCTTCCTGACATAATCATTACAAGCCTATCAAGACCAAAGGCAAGACCTCCATGAGGTGGTGTACCATATTTGAATGCCTCAAGAAGGAATCCAAATCTATCCCATGCTTGATCTTGGGAAAAACCTAAAAGCTTGAACATTTTAGACTGAAGAGCCTGATCATGTATTCTTATACTTCCTCCACCAATTTCACTGCCATTTAATACAATATCATAAGCTTTTGCTCTTACTTTCCCAGGATCGGTATCCAAAAGATCTATATCTTCATCCATAGGTGATGTAAACGGATGATGTTTTGCCACATAACGTTTTTCTTCCTCATCATACTCAAATAGCGGGAACTCAGTTATCCACAGGAACTTAAATTCGTTCTTGTCGATAAGATCGGTTTTTCGAGCTATTTCCAACCTTAACTGCCCTAATGCATCATAAACCACTTCATTTTTATCGGCAATAAAGCAAATCAAGTCGCCAGTTTCTGCCTCTACCCTTTCAAGTATTGCATTAATCTCTTGCTCACTAAAGAACTTTGCTATTGGGGATTTAAGTCCGTTTTCTTCAACTACAATCCATGCCAATCCCTTAGCTCTATATGTCTTTACAAACTCACCTAAACTGTCTATATCTCTCCTGCTGAAAATTTTGCCGCATCCTTTAGCATTTATAGCTCTCACGCTTCCACCATTTTTTACAGCACCAGAAAACACCTTAAATCCACAGTTTTCAACCATATCAGATACATTTACAAGCTCAAGTCCAAATCTGATATCAGGTTTATCCGACCCAAACCTGTCCATTGCCTCCTTATAAGTCATTCTCAAAAAAGGTGTTTGCAATTTAACATCTAAAACCTCATCAAAAGCTCTTTTAAGAAAACCCTCATTTATTTTTAATACATCTTCAACATTTACAAAGGACATTTCAAGGTCTATCTGAGTAAACTCAGGCTGCCTGTCAGCTCTTAAATCCTCATCTCTAAAGCACTTTACAATCTGCATGTATCTGTCAAAACCCGATACCATTAAAAGCTGTTTAAAAAGCTGAGGTGACTGAGGCAAGGCAAAAAATTTACCGGGATGAACCCTGCTTGGCACCAAATAATCTCTAGCACCTTCAGGGGTACTCTTTGTGAGCATAGGCGTCTCAATTTCCAAAAATCCGTTCTGATCATAATAATCTCTGGCAATTTTAGAGACTCTATGTCTTAACATAAGGTTTCTTTGCATATCAGGTCTTCTCAAGTCAAGATACCTGTATTTCAACCTTATAGCCTCATTAGCATCTAAATCCTCCTCAATATAAATCGGTGATGTTTCAGCATCACTCAAAATACGAAGTTCTTTTGCAATAATTTCAATCTCCCCGGTTGGCATTTTAGAATTCAATGCTTCTTTAGCTCTGTATACAACTTCTCCTACAACTGCCAAAACATATTCACTTCTTATTGACTCAGCCTTTTTAAATATTTCACTGCTGACTTCATCAGTAAATGCTACTTGAATTATTCCACTTCTATCTCTTAGATCAACAAATATAAGTCCACCAAGGTTTCTTGTCTTATTAGCCCAACCCATTACAGTAACTTGCTGCCCTACATTTGAAGCGTTAAGTTCCGCACATCTATGCGTCCTATTTAATCCCAAAATCGATTCACCCATAATTATTCCTCCAGTATATAAAATATATTTAAATTTTCAAACGTTCTATAAGTGTATCTAAATTAATATCCTTAGTCTCACCAGTTAACATATTTTTTAGAACAGCCTTATCGCTTTCCACTTCATTATCTCCTAAAACCAAAGAATATATGGCTCCTATCTTATTGGCATATTTCATCTGAGCTTTAACACTCCTGCCCATCAAGTCTGTCTCAGCACTAAAACCTTCCTGCCTGATTTTATAAACAAGCTTCTGCGCATACTTTTGCGCTTGTTCTCCAATAGTAGCAATATACACATCTACAGCATCTGCCTTTGGTATTTCAATCCCCTGATTCTCCATAACCATAAGAAGCCTTTCTAATCCTATCGCAAAGCCTATACCCGGTGTACTCTTACCGCCACATTCTTCAATCAGACCGTCATATCTTCCTCCACCACACACAGTCCCCTGTGAACCTATATTCTTTGATACAAACTCAAAAACTGTCTTTGTATAATAGTCAAGCCCTCTAACGATATTTTTGTCAATGTTATATTTAATTCCTAAATTCCAAAGCCCCTCCTTCAAACCTTCAAAGTGTGCTTTGCAATCTTCACATAAATTATCTATCAAAGATGGTGCATCTTTTGTATATACCTTACATTTCTCTTCCTTGCAGTCAATAATCCTTAATGGATTTCTATCATATCTTGTCTTGCATGTATCACATAGATTATCCAAATTAGGCCTAAAATACTCCATAAGCTTTTTATTATATTCTCCCCTACATTTTGGGCACCCTATGCTGTTTATATTAAGCTCCACATCTTTAATACCTAACCTATCAATAAACATACTGAGCATACTTATTATTTCTACATCAGCCAAAGGCTCCTCTGAACCAAAGCATTCTACACCAAACTGATGAAACTCTCTGTATCTGCCCTTTTGCACATTTTCATACCTATAGGCCGTAATATTGTAGTATAGCTTTATTGGCATAGCTAAAGACGCCATACCATTTTCAATGTAGCTACGCACAACCCCTGCCGTACCTTCCGGCCTTAAAGTTATACTCCTATGACCTTTATCCAAAAAAGTGTACATTTCCTTCTGAACTATATCGGTAGTATCTCCTACACCTCTTTGAAACAACTCAGTGTGTTCAAAAACCGGAAGACGTATTTCCTTGAATCCAAAATTTTTGCACAATTTTGTAATCTTTTCTTCAATATACTGCCACTTATATATTTCCGACGGCAGAATATCCTTTGTACCTTTTGGTGCTTTTATTAACATATTTACCTCCAAGACTTTTTTTAAATATTATGTAGTTCCAAAAAAATCACTAGTCAACTGGTATTTCAAAAAATACAACTCAAGGTACTTTGTAGGGTGCAGTTTTTGATTGTGAGCCATATTATAGAAATAACATCTGCGTAGAGGCTTAGAGAATGTTAACGAAGCGAAGGATTAGTCGAATCACTTTTCTTCGCGTAGCGAGTTTTGATTCGACCCGTAGCGAGTTATACATTCTCTTAGCCTCGGAGCTTTAGTTATTGGAATAATATGGTCCACGATGATTAAATACACCCTACTTTGTACTTTAATTATTGAATATGTATTTTTTTTGAAACACCTTATGTCATGTGCATATTTCAAGAATTAGACTCGTAGAAGCTTAGAATACATTTTTCTTTCTCATAATCATCTCATCAATCCTCGAAATATACTCTTCAACACTTTTTACATTAAAAATTCTTTCAATTCTATTTTCTTTAGGATAGACCACTTTAGTTGTAGCTCCTGCTCCTAATGCAAAAATGGTCTGCCTCTCCTCCATTATCTGAACATTGTATATGCTTTCAGCCCCAGGCCTTGCATAACCTATATTCTCCAAATTTCCAAGTATGTTTTTCTGTCGGTATAGATAATAAGGTATAAGACCCATGTCAGTAATAAATTCATAGGCTTTATCCACCATTTTTGCCACTTCAGAGTCATCTGTGAGTCTGTAGCTGTCCTTTTCATCATTTAGCCTAGATGCTCTTTTAATACTCATCGTATGTACAGTAATACTTTCAGGACAAAGCTTCTTAATACAGTTCAATGTATATAAGAAATCCTCAAGTTTTTCACCGGGCAACCCCGCAATAACATCCATGTTTATGTTATTAAACCCTAACTTTCTTGCTAATTTAAAAGCCTCTATAATGTCTGAAGAAGTATGATTTCTTCCAATTTTTAAAAGTGTATCATCCTTCATAGACTGAGGATTTATACTAATCCTGTCTACCTTGCTTTCTAAAATGGTCTCAAGCTTATCAACTGTAATAGAATCGGGTCTTCCCGCTTCTAAAGTAAACTCTTTCACATAATCAAAGCAAAAAGCTCTTTCTATTTCCTTTAAAAGCTCTCCTAAATAAAAGGAATTAATCGAAGTAGGTGTTCCCCCTCCAATATATATGCTTTGAATTTTAAGCTTCCTATCATTGATTATTTTAGCCACACTTCTAATTTCTTTAGCAAGCGCTGCCATATAGCTTTCAACCTTTTTTTCATATTTCTTTATAGGATTAGATGTAAAAGAACAATATAGACAGCGTGTGGGGCAAAACGGAATCCCAATATATACACTCACCATATTATCCTCTGTACTCTCTAAAATTGATTTTTCCGATAATGCAACATCATAGACAACCTCAGCTTTTTTTGCACATAAAAAATAATATTTTTCCAGCCTATCTATAATGTGTTCTTTATCATAATCTCTATCCAGCATTTCATGTACTATCTTTGCAGGTCTTATCCCCGTAAGTATTCCCCAGGGCATTTCTTTTTTAGTATATTGGGCTAAGGCTTTATAGGCTTGCCTCTTAACCTCTCTTTTTAGCACCTTTCTTGCTTCAAGATCATTGCAAAATCCCTGCATTTTTTCCGTTAGGTTCTCAGTAAAACTGCAAGATATCTTATGTGCACCTTCAATACTTGTATTTAGTTTAAGTACACATTTGCCATCAATATCATTTCTTTCAATAGAGCTTTTAATTAACACTTCATCCAAATCAACATTTTTATCTTGCACCAAAATAACCTTTTCATCTTTAAAAAACAGCTTTAATATATCCTTAACTTCATATTGAAAGTCATGCCCTTCAAGTACTAAATAAATCACTTAAATAGACTCCATCCCATAAAATATTTATATTTAAAGGCTCCTTACATAGGAATTATTTTGCCTTTCAAAACCAATAGTTGTCGAATCACCATGTCCCGGATAAACTTTTGTATTGTCGTCAAGCTTTAAAAGCTTGTGTCTAAACGTATTGTCCATCTCTCTTTGGCTGCCACCATGTAAATCAGTACGCCCGTAACCAAGACAAAATAGTGTATCTCCACTAAATAATTTATCCCCAATTTTTAAGCACATACTACCTAAACTGTGACCAGGTGTGTGCAAAACTTCAAATTTGAGTTCTCCAACAGTAATTGTGTCCTTATCCTCCACAGTTTCATCCGCTTTAGAAGATGCCCTATCTTGTCCAAACAGCCTAGACCCATTTAGTCCCGGATCAGGCAGCATCTCATTATCATTTCTATGTATTATTACCTTTGCACCAGTCTTCTTTTTAAGAGCATCAACAAAATAAATGTGGTCAATATGACCATGTGTTAAAATTATATATTTTATATTAATATTGTTTTCCTTTATAAAATTTAATATTGTTTTATCTTGAACTCCTGCATCTATCACAGCACCTTCGGTACCTTCCCAAACAATATAACTATTTGAACCAAAAATACCTTGATCAAAACATTTTATTTCCATTTTACATTCTCCTTAAGGCGGTTTCAAAAAATAACCTATATAGTATTCAGGTCATAAAGCCCTTCATGGAAGACTAAAGCTTCCAAACAGAGGAACATTATTTTGCAATGCAAAAATGCAAATCTAGATTTTTCGAAACCACAATTCACCAATTATTTTTTTTAAATCACCTAAACTCTAAAGTTCTTTTTCTCTAACCATTACTGTCAATAAGTAATGTAACGGGACCGTCATTTTGTATTTCAACATTCATCATAGCTTGAAATTTTCCCGTTTGTACGTTTATATCAAACTTTTTTAAGTACTCTACAAATTTATTATATATTTCTTCAGCAACCTCTGGGCTTGCTGCTTTGTCATAGCTTGGTCTTCTACCTTTTCTACAATCTCCATAAAGTGTAAACTGTGAAACAACTAGAATATCTCCCTTTACATCTAAAAGAGATAAGTTCATTTTTTGATTGCTGTCTTCAAAAACCCTTAAGTTAATTATCTTTTCAGCCACATACTTAATATCCTTCTCACTATCTTCTAGTCCTATACCCAGTAATACATTTAGTCCTTTTTGTATTTCTCCAACTATCTCTTTATCAACAGTTACTTTCGAATAAGTAACTCTCTGAACAACTGCACGCATTCAAAAACACCTCTCTACTCCTTTACTGCTTACTTCTTGTAACCTCAAATACACCTTTTACTCGATTGAGTTTCTTAATAATCTTGTCAAGCTGTTCGGTGTTTGTTATCTCCATTGTTAGATTCATAATTGCCACCTGAGCTTTTGTTGTCCTTGCATTTATAGCTTTTAATGGAATTTTTTCCTCGCCTATGACGTTTGTAATTTCCATCATTAAAGCTGTTCTGTCAGTTGCAAGCACTGTCACCTCCGCATTATAAGCCACATTACCTGCTTTATACCATTCTACATCTATAAGCCTTGTATCACCATCAATATTATTCGTAACATTAGGACAATCCGCTCTATGAACAGACACTCCTCTTCCGCGAGTTATATAACCTACTATATCATCACCAGGGACAGGATTACAACATCTTGATATCCGTACAAGACAGTTTTCAATTCCTTTGACAACAACACCATTTTCAGGAATACTCTTTCTCTTACGGTTAGGCTTTTGCTGAAAAATATTATCTGCTGACTGCTGTGCAAGTTCTTCAGCCTTTAGAGTCTTCCGATACTCTTCCTTAAGTCTAGATATAATCTTGTTAGCAGTCATTGCACCATAACCGATAGCTGAGTAAATATCGTCAATTGTATTAAAAGTATACTTTTTAAGCAGAATCTCAACCCATTCAGGTTTAAACAATTGAATAAAAGTAAAAGATTGCTTTTTAAGCTCCTTTTCTATCATCTCCTTGCCTCTAACTATATTTTCCTCTCTTTTTTCCTTTTTAAACCATTGGTTTATTTTATTTCTAGCCTGTGAAGTCTTTACTATCTTCAGCCAGTCGCGACTTGGGCCATGATAATTGGAGGACGTCAAAATTTCAACTATATCTCCGTTTTTCAATTCATATTCTATAGGAACTATCTTTCCGTTCACTTTTGCCCCAACCATCTTATTTCCTATGGCACTGTGTATTAAATAGGCAAAGTCTATAGGTGTAGAGCCAGCTGCAAGACTTATAACATCACCTTTTGGAGTGAAAACAAAAACTTCGTCGGTGAATAAATCAACCTTTAGATTTTCCATAAATTCATTGGGATCACGCATGTCATTCTGCCAATCCAAAAGCTGTCTTAGCCACGCTAATTTATAGTCATCTCTATTGTTTGTATTTCCCTCCTTGTATTTCCAATGTGCAGCAATACCAACTTCAGCTACACGATGCATTTCCCAAGTCCTTATCTGAATTTCAAACGGAACTCCTTCCGGACCAATAACCGTTGTATGAAGTGACTGATACATATTAGGTTTAGGCATAGCAATATAGTCTTTAAAACGTCCCGGAATAGGCTTATATATCTCATGTACAAGACCTAAAACAGCATAACAATCTTTTACACTATCCACAATAACTCTAAAAGCAAAAAGATCATATATCTGCTCTAGGGTCTTGTTCTGCTGATGCATTTTTCTATATATACTGTAAAAGTGTTTGGGTCTTCCATCTAAACGTACCTCAATACCAAGCTCTCCTATTTTTTCTTCAAGGGTTGCAAGAATTTTCTCAATATACGCTTCTCTTTCCCGTCTTCTTTTTGCAATCTTATCAACCAATTCATAGTATCCTTTAGGATCTAAATACCTAAGGCATAAATCTTCAAGTTCCCATTTAATTTTAGATATTCCAAGTCGATGTGCTAAAGGAGCATAAATTTCCAAAGTCTCTTTTGCTTTGTCAACCTGCTTTTCTGGAGCCATATATTTAAGAGTTCGCATATTGTGAAGCCTATCGGCCAACTTAATAAGTATTACTCTTATATCTTTTGACATCGCAAGAAACATTTTTCTCAAGTTTTCTGCCTGCTGTTCTTCTTTTGTTGTATAGGGAATCTTACCGAGCTTAGTTACACCATCTACAAGTAACGCCACTTCTTTACCAAATTTATTCTCAAGCTGTTCATAGGTGTAGGTAGTGTCTTCAATTGTGTCATGCAAAATGCCCGCAACAATAGCAGTGCAGTCAAGTTCAAGATCTGCTAAAATATTTGCAACTTCCATAGGATGCCTAATAAAAGGTTCCCCTGAAACTCTCTGCTGACCATTGTGAGCTTCCCTTGAAAGCAAATAAGCTTTCTCAAGCAATGTAAAATCACAATTGATATTATACTTGTTTACTTTTTTTACAAGACGTCTGTAGCCGTCACTCATAAGTAATTCCCCCAAAATATTGCAGTATTACGATCGTTTCTAAAGCCTCTACAGTATGTTATTCTCATAATATAGAATGCTTTTTAAAATATGCCTTCACACATCAGGGAGTTTCAAAAAATGCATGTTCAATATTTCAGTTATGAAGCCATAAAAACTCTTAAGCCTTCTAGCAAAAGAACATTATTTCGCCTTGAAAAATATGTCAACCATTTTTTTAAAACTCAACTGCAAAGTTTTTCATTTAATCTTGCCCTATTTCCTAGTACTCAACAATAGACTTAACATTATACCCTTTTAGCTTATCCCTGCCTTTTAAAAATGAAAGCTCAATAAAGTATACAATACCCACTACCTCACCACCAAGCTTTTCTACCAGCTTGATATTTGAGTCTGTTGTACCCCCTGTTGCAAGAAGGTCATCCACTATAACTACCTTATCACCCTTTTTCACTGCATCAGTGTGGATTTCAAGGCAGTTCGTACCATACTCAAGTTCATATTCCATACCTATTGTTTTATAGGGTAGCTTCCCCTTTTTCCTTATAGGAACAAAACCTTTTCCCATGGCATATGCTATAGGTGTTCCAAAAATAAAACCTCTTGATTCGGGGCCTGCAATTATATCAAATTCCCCAAAATCTTTTATCTGATGTATCATCTGATCAAAACACTGCTTCAATGCCTCGGCATCCTGCAATACTGTTGTAATATCAATAAAGTTTATGCCCTCTTTCGGAAAATTAGGAACCTCTCTTAACTTTGACCTCAAATCCATAGCCTTATCCTCCTGTTTTACTTAACTATTTTTTTATTTGATCTTCCCTTAAGGTGTTTAAAAAAAATTCTTTTAGCAATAATTTCTTTTAGTAATAGTTTCTTTTAGTAATAATTTATAGTTCCAATTTAATAATAAAACAAAACAGCTTCAAACATAGTAAAATTACTTTGCAAAGCAAAACATGCCAATCAAATTTTTTTCAACTCCAGTTGCCCAGTTATTTTTAAATTTTGCCCTATACAGCATCTAGCCCATCAATCTAAATTTTTTTGAATCCGCAGTTGATCAGTTGTTTTTTGGTAACAATCTAAATCTTTGAAAAATAGCTGAGCTCTCAAGATCAACCTTATCTCCTTTTGTATCCACCAGTGAAACTTTCATACCATACTTTCCGTGTTCAAACTTTTCAAATAGATTAAGTTCTTCAAATATTTCAATAATCCTTTTTACTTTAAAAAAATTCATATTTCTTCTATAGCTTTTTGAAACCAAATTGGCAAACCTAAATAAATTTTCTATATGAAAATCTCTTTTAAAATTGTTCTTTACGTACTGATAAACAGCGACCATATCCTGTCTTTCAACAATTATATCATCTTCATCAACTGTAAAACAGATTTTATCCAAAATTAATAATTTATCAAAATTAATTTTTGCAATAATATCGTATAAATAATTTTTGCAAATCCATTCCCCGTATATCATTATACTGTCAAAATGTGTTGCATTAAATTTTTCACATACTGCATTTACAATAATATAAATTCCATTATTATTCACAGCATCTATTTCACTATAAGCTATATTGTATTTAACCCCTATATCGTCTAAAAGCGACTTAATCTTACTTAAACTGTTTATAGAATTTATAAGAACTACTGTCTTTTTATCCTTGTATAAATCATTTTTAAATGCTTCTATAAAACCCACCGTTGTAATCTCATCCCAAAAATTGCCTATTTTATCATCGTCATATATACGCGTAAAATCAACAGCCTTGTCCAAACTATAGTAAAAATTATTTTTAAGAAAAGTATCTTCATTAAACTTCAAGTCTTTAATATTTAGCTGAACTCTATCTATATTGTTCCATGAGTTGATCTCTAGAGAACACGCCGCGTCAAGAACATCAGTCTCTTTATAAATGTCAGCAAGATGTCCTCTGTTAAAACCTATTGCATCAACAAAAGTTTCTTTATCGTTAAATCTAAGTTTTAAATGTTTGTCATTACCAACAGTCTTAATATCTTCTATAATGAGGTTTTTATAGGCAAAAACCGGACTTGGATTACCAGCTCCAAAAGGCGCCAATAAATCAAGTTCTTTTACACTGTCCTTAGAAACATCTTCCTTTGTCACCTCAATATCTATCTTGATTTTAGGAATTAAATCTAGATCATCTAAAACCGTATCAGCATACTCATTAATTAAAATTTTTAATCTTTCAAGATTCTCCTCTTTTACACTTAGTCCTGCTGCCTGCTCGTGACCTCCAAATTTATCAAGTAAACTTGCACAGTGAGAAAGTGCTTCAAACAGGTTAAACCCTTCAATACTTCTACCTGAACCTTTTCCTATCCCATCTTCTAATGATATCAAAATGCAGGGACGGTTGTAACTCTCAGTTATTTTTGAAGCCACTATACCTATAATCCCATGGTGCCAACCTTTTCCCCATACAACTATTAATTTTTCCTTTTCAACGTCAACATCAGTTTCTATCTTAGTCAAAACATCAGAAAAAATACCACGCTCAGTCTCCTGCCGATATTTGTTCTGCTCATTTAGTTCTTTAGCTATAATGAGTGCCTCAGCTTCATCATCGGTAGTAAAAAGTCTCACTGCCCTTGATGCATCTCCTATCCTGCCGGCTGCATTAATTCTTGGCGCAAGCACAAAACCTATCGTGTAGGAGGTAATTTTTTTATCTTTTGAACCAGAGATTTCAATAAGAGCTTTTAGTCCTTTATTTAAAGTATTTTCAATTTTTTTCAGACCATTTTTTACAATAATTCTATTCTCATCTACAAGTGTAACAACATCCGCAACTGTTCCAAGCGCTACAAGATCAATATAATTTTGAGACTGATCATCAATACCCAATTCTTGCGATAACGCTCTTACAAGTTTGAAAATAACCCCAACTCCGGCTAATTCCTTAAAAGGATACGTACAATCATGTCTTAATGGATTTACCAAAGCATAGGCATTCGGAAGCTTTCTCTTACACTCATGATGGTCTGTAACAATAATATCTATACCCTTTTCATTTATATACTCTATCTCTTCAAAAGCTGTTATACCACAGTCAACAGTAATTATCAATGAAGCTTCGTCTTCAATAACTTTTTCTAAAGCTCCTATTGACAGCCCATATCCTTCCTCTTTTCTATCAGGTATATAGTATCCCACATTGGCTCCGGATTTTTTAAAAAAATCATATAAAATAGATGTACTAGTTATACCATCGACATCATAATCTCCAAAAATTATTATTCTCTCTTCCCCTTTGATGGCATTTACTATTCTATCAACAGCTTTTTTCATATCCTTTATAAGAAAAGGGTCATACAAATCATCCATTGACGGATTTAAAAATTTATTTATATACTCCTCATCTTCAATACCTCTACTCAAAAAAACTTTAGTAAGAAGAGGTGAAATACCACATTTATTTGATACCCTATGAACTTTTTCATCACATATTCCATTAATAATCCATTGTTTACTTTGATCCATTCAATCACCTAATCGTATAATAATCGAGCACATATAAATAGTTTCAAAAAAACATATTCAATCTTTAAGTTACAAAGCCCATATGGAAGTTTTTGGGCTTACATGCGTAGCAGCATTATTCTGCTGGTGCAAAAAATGAAAATCAAGCTTTTTGAACTCAAGTAGCAAAGTTTTTATTTGACTCTGCCTACAAAAAGGCGAATCACACCTCTTTTGCACTATATGCTTTATAAAAAAACTAATAGTGTTATTATAATTCATTTATACTACCACTAACAAGTACTTTACATCAATAAGGGTGTATTTAATCATCGCGGACCATATTATTCCAATAACTAAAGCTCCGAGGCTAAGAGAATGTATAACTCGCTACGGGTCGAATCAAAACTCGCTACGCTCAAACAGTGATTCGACTAATCCTTCGCTTCGTTAACATTCTCTAAGCCTCTACGCAGATGTTATTTCCATAATATGTCTCACGATTAAAATATGCACTCCTTCAATAAAGATGTATAAATCCCTAAGGGAGTTTTGAAGCTTTGTGTAAGTAACCTATTTCGCAGCTCGAAATTTTTATTTTAGGTTATTCAAAAAAATAACTGGTCAACTGCGGTTTAAAAAAATCTAGATTGAAGGGCTTTGTGACCTGAATACTGTATAGGTTATTTTTGGAAACCGCCTCATAATACCTAATCTTGAATGAATTCTTCAAAAGAAATATCCAGTAAAGGATACTTTGAGGCGTCTGTGTCATTAAAATGCCACCATTCCGTACTAATTCTCTTAAAACCATGTTTTATCATTATTTTACCAAGCAGTTCCCGGTTTGTTATAAGCTGTTCATCACATTGGTTATAAGATAAGTGCGAACGCTCAGAAAACTCGTCAAATTCAGAAGGCATTTCAAGTTCTTGACCCTTTTCATCCACTAAAGTAACATCCACAGCTGCACCTCTATTGTGATTCGACCCCCTTTTTGGATTTGCCAAATAGGACTTGTCCTCAGTTGAATCCCACATAACTTGTTGCGCAGAATACGGTCTATAGGCATCAAATACTTTTATACTATATCCTAATTCTTTAAATTCATTATTTGCTGCAATGAGTTTTTTAGCTGTATTTTTATGTATAAGACACATAGGTAAACTATAAATTTTCTTCTTAGTAAAGTTATCCTCTGTGGCATATTTTATATCAATAACAAAAGAATGATCTAGCTTTATAAGCTCAACAAGTCCTTGTTTTTCTATAATTTCATTTTTATCATATTCACTCTTTTCAATATCCTCACTACTATCATTTTTGTTCCTAGTTTCACTGTTTACATTCTCATTGCTATCACTATTTGTGATTCCGCTATCTGTGCTTTGAAAGTCTGTATTTTCGTCTTTTTTGTTTTCGATACTCTTATTTTCGGCACTCTCATTTTCGGCACTCACATCTTCCGTACTTACATCTTCCGTACTTACATTTTCCTCACTTACATCTTCAGCACTCACATCTTCGGTACTTACATTCTCCTCACTTACATCTTCAGCACTCTCATCTTCGGAATTTACATTTTCCGTACTTTCATTTTTTGAAACTGTGCTTTTAACACTTGTACTTTCAACATCCGTGTTCTCTGTATCAACCTGTTCTCCATCCTCTATAACGCCTTCATTCACAGATACTACTCTATCAACGGGATCCTTTGAAGTAATATTTTGATATCTAGAACAACCAACATGACTAGTTAAAAGTATTACAACCAAAACAAAATAAAGAGTTATTTTCATGGCACCCCTTACCTCCTAAACTAAAACAAATTCACTTCGTTCGAAAGAAGTGTATAAAAAACTTCGGAGCATCGAGCTCCTTCGTTTTTACTTCTTTCACTTCGTTCGAAAGAAGTGTAACAAAAAAGCTCGATTTGCATCGAGCTTTATCCTAAATACTTTTTTGCAATTTGATTTATCATCTTACCATCAGCACGCCCTTTTACTTTGGGCAATACCAACTTCATGATCTTACCAATTTCTTTAACTGAACTTGCTCCAGTTTCCTGGATAACATCCTTCACAATAACTTCAAGTTCTTCCTCTGTGAGCTGTTGTGGCAAATACTGCAAAAGCACGTCAATTTCTAATTTTAAATTATCTACAAGATCCTGTCTACCCGACTCTTCATATGCCGGCACAGAATCCCTTCTCTTCTTAACTTCTTTTGCTAAAATCTCAATTATACCATCGTCATCAAGAGTAATCTTATTATCCTTCTCCACCTGAAGCACTGCTGATCTAGCCATTTGGATAGTATTTTTACGTATTACATCTTTATCCCTCATGGCTGCTTTCATATCTTCAAGCAATCTCTTTTTAAGGGACATAACTCAATCCTCCACTATTTAAACTTTCTCTTTCTTGCTGCTTCAGATTTCTTTTTTCTTTTAACACTTGGCTTCTCGTAATGCTCCCTTTTTCTTACTTCTGCTAATACGCCTGACTTAGCGCATTGTCTCTTAAACCTTTTAAGAGCACTGTCGAGAGTCTCATTTTCCTTAACTCGAATTTCAGACACGTATTTCCCTCCCTCCGATGGTAACAATTGTGCTAAGACTAAACAACTTCGCCTACTGTGGATTTTGTTGGGAACTAATCTAAATATAGCACATATTACATTATATAATACTATACAAATCCGTGTCAACAATTATTTATTGAGCTATTACAGCAAATTCAGCATTTTACTTATTTTATACTGTATATAATAGCTGACACATCGATTATTGCAAATAATTACAAAAATTTTTGTCATCATTTCCCGTAACAGCTAAAACGCTGGATTATTGTACCGAAATGATAACGGTAGTTATTATACCAAATTTTTTTTTTAAAGGCAATGATTAATTATACTATTTTATAAAATTATATTAACCTTAGTACAGTTTTTACATTATATCCCGCAACAAGTATGCATGTATTTGTAATACACTTTGCAAATTCTTTCTAATATCTAAAGCTGGAATAATTCTCTTATCTCATCTTCCTGGAGCTTTGTCAAAAGATTTTCTCCCGGCTTAATTACATTGTTGATAAGCCCTCTCTTCTTTTGCTGCAACTCAAAAATCTTTTCTTCAATAGTACCTTTAGTAATAATTTTAAAAACCTGTACAGCCTTTTTTTGACCAATCCTATATGCACGATCGGTAGCTTGGTCTTCAACAGCAGGATTCCACCATGGGTCATAATGGATTACCATGTCTGCACCAGTTAGATTTAACCCGGTGCCTCCAGCCTTTAAAGAAATCAGAAATAAATCCCTTTCGCCACTGTTAAATCTATCTACCTTTTCAATACGGTCTTTAGCCTTAGTTGTACCATCTATATAAAAATAACTCCTTTTCTTTTCTTTCAATTTCTCCGCTATAATAGCATGCATGCTTGTAAACTGTGAAAAAAGTAAAAGTCTATGTCCTGAATCAATTGAATCTTCTATTATCTCAAGCAAAGTATCCAACTTACCACTTCCACCTTTATAGTCATCAACAAATAAAGCAGGATGACAACAAATTTGCCTCAATCGGGTCAAAAGAGCAAGTATTTTTATTTTGCTCCTTCCAATCCCTTTTTCTTTTATCTCTGCCGCCACAGTACCCTGTGCTTGTTTTAGATATGCTGCATATATCTTTTTTTGATCTTTCGTCATATCTGATATAACTTTGCTTTCAATTTTTTCAGGAAGCTCCTGTAAAACTTCACTTTTAAGCCTTCTTAGTACAAAAGGTTTTATAAATCTAGATAGTGTATTTAACTTTTCCCTGTCATTATTTTGCACTATAGGTTTCTCAAACTTTTTTACAAAACTGTTATGGCTCATCAAGTACCCTGGCATTATAAAATCAAATATTGACCAAAGCTCTGTCAAAGAGTTTTCGATAGGTGTACCTGTCATTGCAAAATACCCTTTGGCATTAAGACTTTTAACACTATTGGCGTTAAGCGTATTTGGATTTTTTATATGCTGCGCCTCATCCACAAATATATAAGAAAATTTCATCTTTTTGTAGTTCTCAACATCTCTTTTTATAGAACCATAGGAAGTCACAATCAAATCATATCCACTACATGATTTCAAAAGCCTGTCCCTTTCAGCTTTTGCTCCATGAATAACCTCTACCTTTAAATCAGGTACAAACTTTTCTACTTCCGCTTTCCAATTGTATATTAAAGAAGTAGGCGCAACAACAAGACACGGACTATTATCATTTTTCCGCTCTTCTTTTATAAAAGCCAAAACCTGCAGTGTTTTCCCAAGCCCCATATCATCTGCAAGTATTCCTCCAAAACCATAGCAAGAAAGAGTTTTAAGCCATTTGTATCCAAACTTTTGGTAATCTCTCAAAACCTCGCTTAGATTTTCGTCTAAATAAAAATCTATATCCTTAGGGTTAGTTATATCGTTCACAAGTTTTTTAAATCCGTCATTTTGTGCAAAAGCAGTCATTCTTCTTTCATTTAAAAAATTATCAACGAATAGAGCCCTGTTTGCAGGAATATCCAATATCCCATCATTGAATTGTTTTGTATTAAGGCTTAAATCGTTAATTAGCTGCGATACATTTATGAGTTCATCATTATCAATTTTTAAAATCGATCCGTCCTTTAGGCGATAATACTTTTTCTTCTCCTTTATAGAATGAAATAGTCCATCTAGGTCTCTGTCATCAAAGTCTTCTATCTCAAAATCAAATTGCAGTAGATTTGATTTTGAATTGAGTCTTACTCCCATCTTCATTTTGCTTATCTGACGTACTTGAATTTTCTTAAACTCTTCAGAATAGTAGATTTCAGCAAATTCTTTCAACTGTTCAATCTTTTCATTAATAAAATCTGCAATTTTTTCTTCATCATCAATTATCATATTCCCTTTATGCTCATACATACCCAACGACTTTAAAAAATCAAAAACCATTTCTTCCTGCTCAAAATCACGCATATAATAGGCATCTATTTGATTAGACGTTTTTAATAGTGGATTTATAACTTTTTCACCATAGTGATGTTCTATTTTAGCAGAAATACCGTTGTTTATTGCATCTAAATAAATCCTTGTGAGCAATTCCTTTTGAGCCATTTTTTCTTCCAAATCACTATCTATTTTTAATTTATCTTTATTAGGCTTTAAAAACTCCCTTATGAACTGCTGCTGTTCACTTTTTGTAATCTTAAATACTGGTGTCTTTTTCTTAAACCTAATTTTATGAATTTTCTCAACTAAATTAATTTTGTCTTCAGGAATTCTATATATAATTCTTGAAAATGGATCAAAAACCAATCCATAATCCTGTGTAAGTGGCATAATCTTAATATCTTTATCGTAATCAGCTTCAAGAACAAGATAGTTATCTACTTCTTTAATTTGCATATTAATTCTAAAATCATTATGTATCTTACATTCACCAATTGCACTTCCAAAAACTTGGATAGGAATACCACTATCCTCTATTATATCTAAGTAATTTTTCATATTTTCTTCAGTAAGAACAACCCTGTCCGGCTTTATACTACCTAACTCTCTGTCATTAAAATAATAAGTATTATTAAGCTCTATTTTGATTTTTTCTTTTACATATAGTTTTCTAAAAAACTCCATTACTTTTTTATCTATACCTGAAAAACACATTACATTAGGTTGATATGTAAAATATTTTCCAAAATATAAAGTATCTTTTCTTTCTATTGCTTCAAGCAATGAAATAAAATTCTTTACTTTGTAGGGCCTTTCAGTACCAATTCTGCACCGTATCTCCAAATATGAAGGTGTATAAGAATCTCCCAGCACTATTATTTGCTCAATCCACAAATTAACCCTCTGGCTTTTCCTACTAAAATCAAACCCTAATTCAGAAATCGGCAAAAATTCTTCCTTTTTTTCATGTTTTGAATTAGAATTATTGTCTGCAAATTCTATATATTCTAAATTCTCTTCATCACCATATTCATCTTCAAAATATTCATTAGCAAACAACATAACAGCCACAATATGCTTACACGCACCAAAATATGAGCTAAAAGCTTCACAATTACAACTATAACTTTCAACCCTACCCTCTTGATCAACTTCTATTCCCACATCATATGCATAAGTACCATATACCACCGCACTTATAACACCTTCATCTTGCGAGTATTCAAACTCATCAACCATGTCTACAATCTTTATTCCTCGGTTAAATACACCAATATCATTTACTATTCTTTGAATATACTTATCTGTAAATTTCTCCATTTTTACCCTTCTTACGTTTTTTTTATCATTAATATAGTCATCCAAACATAGAAATATTATTATGCTGTGCAAAAAATGCAAAACAGCTCCAAACATAGCACCATTATTTTCCAAACAAAAAAATGCAAATCAGATTTTTTCAAACATCTATTGCAAAGTTTTTAGGAAGCACCTAAAATACATTTTAATTGAACATTAGGCGGTTTCAAAAAAATAACCTATACAGTATTTAGGTCACAAAACCTATCAATCTAGATTTTTGAAACCGCAGTTGACTAGTTATTTTTTGGAATCACCTTAATTATAATACTAATATTAGCATGTCCAAAAATCAAGGAAAAAAAAACCCCCATTTTTTCAAATGAGGGTAAAAGCTTTTTTTATCACTTACTGTACTTCAACCATAGATAATGAATCTATGTATAGTGTAGTTTCACTGGACATTCTATTTCCCAAAAAGAATGTTAATCTGGCGTTATCATCAGTTGTATTACAATCGAAATATGCTTCGTATGTATTCCAATCGGAACCTATTAATACCGTTTGATAATCAGAATAAGCTTTCCATGGAGAATATCTCTGCATTAATGATAATGCTGGAGCTGAAGTTCCATTTGAGCACTTAGCTTTAAAAGTGAGTTTGTATTTTTTACCTTCCTCAACTTTAATTCCCCATGTATACAATTGTATTTGGTTCATAGTAACACCGCTGTTTATACAATCGATTTTGAATCCTGCTGGTGAACTGTCAAAATTGACTGTATCCCTTGTTCCATTTCCATACGTAGCATCCTGAACCCAGAAATCCCAATCCAATGTATTCTTATCAAAAGAAGGATTAACTAAAAGTTCTGGATATTCTATCATTGATAAAGAGTCTATATAGAGTTTTCCGCCATCTGGCATTCTTTCACCTAAGAAAAATGTTATTCTTCCATTGCTGTCAGTTGTATTAGACGTAAAGTAGACACTATACCTTGACCATTGAGAACCTATCTTTACTGTTACACCTTCAGCATAGTTTTTCCATGGTGATGATTTCTGCATCAATTGAATTAGCGGACTTGAACTACCACCTTCACTTTTCGCCATAAAACTAAATTTATAGGTTTTACCTTCTTGTAAATCTAATCCAAAAGTGAAAAGTTGAATTTGATTAATAAAAGATCCATTCGAGGTACAATCAATACTGTACCCTGCATTTTCCGAGTAGAATATTTCAGTATCTCTTGATCCACTTGCATCAGCTTCGCCTTCTTTCCAAAAATGCCAGTCTAAAGAATTATCACTGAAGCTTGGATTAAGAAGCATTTCATGTGAGATTTTTATACTATAGTTTATACCCTTTGCCCCTGAAACATATAAATAATATGTTTCATTAGCATCTAAAAATACATCATAGCAACATGGTTCATCTTTAGAAATTGTTCCAGAGTTTAGAATCATCCCATTATTATCTAGATATAAATATGCTTCTCCACTTCCACTGCACTCAAAACTATACACACCATCCACATTCGGCATTAGCTTAAAATAGTCGGAATCATTCAAAAAGTCAATCTTACCTAGAACCTCACCTTCCATGGAAATTTCTGTAGCAGATGATTTGTCATAGCCATGGTCATCAAGCGGCATATTAACTTTTAAATTATAGGATATACCACTTTGTGCAGAAAGGATTCTAACATAAAAAGTCTCCCCGGAATTCAAAGTTATATCTAAATAAAAACTGCTTAAAGTATCCGAGTCTATACAATAACCATCAGAATCATATAACTCCAAACATCCCTCTCCTGTGGCACTGCTTTCAATTATGTAATTTCCTTTTTCCTCAGTTACAAATTTGAAATAAACAGCGTCACTTACTGTTTCCAATTCACCGGATATTTCAGTATCCAATGCCAAATCCGATGCTGTACTAAAGTCATCTCCTGCTTCACCACTATACACTTCACCTTCTATATCGTCAGGAATAGATGTTGCTGTAATCGTTGGTGTTTCTGTTGGTATAGGTGTTTGTGATGGTACTTGTGTAGGTGCCTGTGTTGGTGTTTGTGTTGGTGTTTGTGTTGGTGTTGGTGTTGGTGTTTGTGTTGATGCTTGTGTTGGTGCTTGTGTTGGTACTTGTGTTGGTACTTGTGTTGGTACTTGTGTTGGCTCAGATGTAATCATCGTAACAGGTGCAGATGTTACTGTAGGTGTTACTGTAGGTGTTACTTTAGGTATTACTGTAGGTGTTACCGTAGGTGCTACTGTAGGTGCTACTGTAGGTGCTACTTCAGGTGTTACTTCAGGTGTATTTGTAACTGTTAGTTTAGATGATTCTGTAGTCATAGGTGTAGCTTTGATTATCACTGTAGGTGTAGGCACTGATGTTGGTGTTTGTGTAACACTAGATGTAGGCGTTTGAGCCTCCGTTGGATTGGCTGTTGATGTTGGCAACAATAACTCTGAAGGTTTTTGCGTAGGATTTGTGGTAGGCTTGTCTTTTAATTCCTCTGACTGTGAAGCATATACATCTTCACTTACTGTTACGGAAAAACTGCTTTCCATTGGATCTTGGCTTGCCGCTTCTGGCAACGCAGATGAAGGTATCAGACCAATAATAGCCATAGTCAAAACAAGCGTCACTGACACCTTCTTGAATAATTTGTTCATTTTTCCTCCCCCAATTTAACAAAATTCCGTAAATAAAAAAAGCAAAATAAAATAAAAAAAATCATTACATTTTCTATGTATATGATTCTCAAAAAACTTATCTTTTTATTTTTCTGTCTTTTCGATAAACCATATACTTCTATCTATTGAACTCAAATATCTTATCTCACAAGCAAAACCAAGAAAATCAATTCACCAAAGTACATTCTTTTTACAAGAGAGATATTATTAAAGCTCAACTATTTCTCTAAGATTATATCAAACTATTTATTAATTTTCAATAATTAACAATAAATAAATAAAAAAATAAAAAAGCAAGCATAAAAACATCTAACTATAACAGTAAAAAAATATAGTGCAATAAACTTTTTTGCTTTTATATAGTATTAGAATTTGTATACATAAATCAATAACCTGAGCCTTTTACATCTTAGCCTCGAAACTTTTATTAATTCAATAATATAGTACACATAAATAAATTAAATATAAAAATGCGTTTGTCAACAAAAATTTAATTTATAATATAATTTTACATTATCTACATGTTTTATATGAAATTTTTACGATTTTTATATTTATATTTTTAATAACTCTTTATTTTTTTACGAAATAGTGTTAAAATATTCCTGATATAAATTGAATTTTGGATTTTTATTTCACATTCAGATTTTGAATCCAATAGACAGATGTGCATAATTTGTCAAAAGATCTAGATAAGGACTTTGAAATAACTTATAATTTCATAAATTCATCACATATATAAATTCTTGTATACATAATTATTAGTGAGGGCGGGGAATATGCATAAACTAAATAAGCAGGCCTATACAAATGTAATTCAGCTTCAGTTGGATATAGTATTTTTGTTTATATCGTATTTTGTTTCTTATTTTATCGCTTCAAAGTTTACCACACTGTTTGATCTAAAAGAGTACCTTTGGATCCTTGTAGTATTCATCCCGGTTTGGATGTTCAGCATGGGATCATTGGGAATGTACAACACTACAACATTTTGCTACATAGACAGAATAATTCGCAATACACTGTTTGCGACGTTTATTTCTAGTCTGTTTCTTTCGTCTATGATTTTCTTTGTTAAGGAAACTATGTTTAGTAGAACAATGTTTACAATTTATGTAATATGTACTTTAAATTTACTACTCTCCGAAAGATTCCTTTACAGGCTTTACATAAAAAGAAGTTCAAGACATATAAATAGAGCAATAAGAGTTATTATAGTTGGTTCACCAAATGTTGCTCGTCAATTCACAAATTATATACAAAAGACAAATATAAATTTCAATGTTATAGGTTATGTTCGTGTGGACTCAAAACAAGTTAAATCTCAAAAAATACTTGGTCATATAAATAACTTAGAACAAATCATCAAAGAGAACGTTGTTGATGAAGTTGTATTCGCCCTTCCTAAAAACTATGTAGGCGAAATAGAGCAATACATACTTTTGTGCGAAGAAATGGGGATTACCTCTCGCATGGTGCTCAACCTTTATGACTTAAAAATTGCAAAGACTCACCTTACATGTATAGGTACACTCCCCATGTTGACGTTCCACACAGTATCTCTAAACCGAACACAGCTCTTTATAAAACGCTTATTGGATATTTGTGGCGCGTTGGTGGGTCTGCTTATTACAAGTATACTTTCCATATTTGTTGGAGCTGCTATAAAAATCGACTCTCCAGGACCTGTTATTTTTGCACAAGATAGAGTGGGGCTTAACGGAAGAATATTCAAATTATACAAATTCCGCTCCATGTGCACTGATGCTGACAACCAAAAAAAGGAACTAGCAAAGATGAATGAAGTGGGCGGAGGATTGATGTTTAAAATAAAAAACGATCCAAGAATAACTCGGGTAGGCAGATTCTTAAGAAAAACAAGCCTAGATGAATTTCCTCAGTTTCTCAATATATTAAAAGGGGATATGAGTCTTGTGGGCACAAGACCTCCAACTTTAGATGAGGTGAGTCAGTACGCCTCATATCATCGACGCAGAATTAGTATAAAACCTGGATTGACAGGACTTTGGCAGGTAAGCGGACGAAGCAGCATAACAGATTTTGATGAAGTTGTAAAACTCGATACAAAATACATAGATGAGTGGTCCATATTACTAGATATAAAAATCATTCTAAAAACAATAATAAATGTATTTAAAAAAGATGGAGCTTATTAATAAACTTCATCCTTTTTAATCAGATTTTTTTAAACACCGAGTAACCAATTATTTTCTAGGTATCACCTTAAATCTCCTAAATAGTTTTATATTAAATAAAATAGTGATAACAGCTATAAAAGCTCCCGATGTATCAATAATCACATCTATTATTTGAGGTGACCTCCCGGGAATATGACTTTGATAATATTCATCTGCTGCAGCAACTATACATACAAACAGAAGCGTAATTATAGAAATTTGCTTCAATCTAATTTCTCTAAGTCTCAATGTAATAAACATTAGGCTTGCCAGTATTGCATATTCTGTAAAATGCAATACCTTTCTGAATATGTAATTTCGATTTTCATAAAGCCATTCATTACTTTCTAGGTATTTCTGAATCCCCAATTTCTGGATCAGTGTATCAACAATATCTTGTGACTTTCCTACAGATATGCCTCCTGTTTGGTTTGAAAATGTAAAAATTATCAGCACCATAGCAATAACCAAAATAGTTGATATAATTAGCAATAAGTTAGCTTTTTTTCTCATTCAGTAATTCCTTTCGTATTTTACTAAATAACTTAATATAAGGCAAGAACAAATAAATAACTGAGCAACTGGAGTTTCAAAAAATTTGATGCCATTTTTTTGCATAGCAAAATAATGTTCTTATGATTGAAAGCTTAAAAGCTTCCATGATGGAATTTTCAACAAAAATAATAAATATGTATTTTTTGAAACTCCCTAAGTCATTCTTGCCACTTTTTAGTTTACTCTTTTAGTATGCGTCTCCTCTTTTCAATACTACCAGTATGGTTTTAAAAATTATCTTAATATCCAGCCAAAATGACCATTGATCTATGTACTGTGTGTCCAAACTTACCACCTGCTCAAAATCCGTTATATTACTTCTACCACTTACCTGCCACATTCCTGTGAGACCAGGTTTAAAACTTATTCTTCTTCTATGATAATTCTCATATTTGCTAACTTCATCAACTGTAGGAGGACGTGTACCAACAAGGCTCATATCTCCCTTTAGCACATTTATAAATTGAGGCAATTCATCAAGGCTTGTCTTTCTCAAAAACTTCCCAACCTTCGTAATTCTTGGGTCAGACTTTATCTTAAACATCAAACCTCCATTTACCTCATTTTGTTTCATAAGCTCTTTTTTACGCTCTTCAGCATCAACATACATAGTTCTAAACTTATATATCTTAAAAATTCTACCATTTAATCCAATCCTTTTTTGACTAAAAAGTGCCGGTCCTGGAGAAGTCAATTTGATTACAGGAACTACAAATAGTGAAGCAATACCAGTTATAAAAAGCCCTACAAGAGCTCCCATTATATCCATCAATCTCTTCATTGCAAGTTCGAAAGTATTTACATTTACAGAATGAAAGGTTATCACCGGCAAAGTACCTATATATGCCATATAAGTCTTTGCTATCTTTAAATCGTAAAGGTCAACAACCATCTTAACTGTAATTCCCATCTCTTCACACATACATACATACTTTCCAAACTCACCGGCATAACCAGTGGGCAAGGTAAATATAACTTGATCCACAGCATTGCTTTTAATTATATTTTCTAAATCTTCAATGCTCCCTAATGTCTTTTTGCTTTTAAAAGGCTTATTATCATAAGCGTTAACATATCCAATTACATTTATCTTAAGATTTGTCTTTCTAATATAATAAGCATATTCCAAAGCTTTTTCAGGCACTCCTACAAAAATTACATTTGCTGCATTATTACCTCGGTATTTGTTTACCAACCGAATATATATCATTCTCTCTACAGCTGTTAAAATAACAGTAGTTATTACAAAACTCACAAACAATGTTTTGCTACACATTGTATCTCTTATAAAAAACATAACATATGTAAGGAACATTCCTGAAATAAATGAAGAGAATAAAATATTCCTAATAATTCTGTCATTATAATTAAACGTTGTATTATTGTACATACCAAGACTCATCATAATCAATACCCATATAGGTATATAAACTACAGGCACCCACATAAATTCCCTTATTCCATACAAGACCCTTAAATTTGAAGAAATATAATAAGCTACAAAATAAGATAGTATCAAGAAAAATACATCCAAAAAAAACTGACCTAAATTTGCATAAGCAAGTTTGTTAGATTTATGCATGTTTTACCCCCATTCAAATATATATCAATGCTTCGATTATGTTACCATAGACCTATAATTGTTAAATCCGTATAATAGACTTTTTAGAAATACCCTTTTTCTCTGTTTATTTTTAAACTAAATAGAGATAGATACCTTATACAATCATGCGGAGTATAAACTTTCGAGCTGTGAAATAGGTTACTTACACAAAGCTTCAAAACCAATGAAAAATCCTTCTATTAGCTAGGGTATTCCTTTAAAAACCAAATTTTTTATTTGGAAGTATACCTCTTGAGCCAATGAAGCTTTGTTCCAGCAATCCTATTTCACAGGTGGTAAACTTTTGGATTGCCTGGGTTAGGGTGCGATCCATAGGGTAAATAGCTGCGATGGGCATATTGATATACCAACTCACCTCTAGATGCCTCCAGACCTATTTCTTTGCTTGTAATAGCCATGTTAAGCATATTAAGTATTCCTTTCCCTTATAATTAATTAAAGCCAAAATCTTAGACTAAATGTTTTATTTTTTATTTCTCTAAATTATTTTTCTATATATTAGGCGGTTTCAAAAATAACCTATACCGAATTTAGTTCACAAAGCCCATAATGGAAAACTAAAGCTTCCAAACAGAGGAGCATTATTTTGCAATGCAAAAAATGTAAATCTATATTTTTTGAAACCTCAGTTGCAAAGTTTTTTTGCAAATCACCTTATATTTATTTTACAAAACATTAAGGTTATTTAAAAAAATCTTTATTTCTAAAATTCACATCCTTAATATAACTCCCAATAAAACTCTGTAATATTTTTGCACAAATTCCCTTAAATCCCATCACACATACATTCCTGAAAACTGTTATCTATAATTCTTCCGTTTTCATTATAGCAAATAAAGGTATTAATGTTAAAGCCTTTTTTGATATATTTTTCGTTTAGGTTATTCCAAAAAAAAAATACTTTGCAACAGAAGCGTAAAAAACTTCCTAACCAGTGTTTTAAACTTTCTCTTTGCCTTGATAAAAATATTCTCCTTACCATATTTATTCGATATACAAGAAAATTTCGTCGTATAATATAACTTCCAAAAATAATTTTTTCACCCCCCTTATTATTTTTTCAATCTAGAATTTATTATATATTTTAATCTAGAAACTAAAGAAAACAGTTGTTTTCTTTCAAAAACGAAAGATGCCAAAAGCCAAACACATACAGCATAGCAAACTATGCTAACAGCGTATACAAACCACTGAAAATAGCTTCTCATATCCATATTAAAAACAAACCATGTTGGAATTACAGTAATAACAATTGAAATAACAGATCTTACTATTCTCCAAACAGTCTCTCTTACCGGTAGTTTAGTTACTTTATGAGGTATATAAAACAATAAGTCAATGTCTCTATAGATATTAGATATTATTAAAGCAATTAAAATTCCCGCTATACCGAATCTGGGCACCAAAATTATTCCGGGTATAACAATTAAAAGAGCCTGTATCGTACTTTGAACCTGTGTTTCTTTATAGTGTCCTGCAGATATCACCATCATCCCCTGAGGTGTTTTAACATTATACAGATAGGCGTTTAGTATAAACAAAATCCCAATTATAGGCTGATTATAATTGGCGTCTGTGATATTTGCCGTATATATACGTATAAAAGGCATAATTAATACAAGCGCAACGGAATATACCATAGTAATAAGACCATAATATGCAAATTCAAAATCTCTATAAGCTTTATGAAGCACCTTCATATCTCTTCTTGAAAGTATATCTCCAAAGGAAGCAGCCAATCCATTCATAAAAATGTCAAGTAAACCAGAAATCCCAACTATCACCATATTAAATATGGAGTAAATACTGACATTTCGAAGTGTTGAAAAAAAGGTTAAAAGTACTGTCGGTGCACCTCTTTGTGCGATTTGAAGCAGCTGCAGATAAAAAGCATTCCACCTTTTAGATAAAGCTGATAAATTAGGCTTAGCCTTCAAATCTATATATGTATATTTCTTCAAACAGTAAAAATACAAATAACACGTTCTGAAAATAACAGATACAATTGCAACTGTTTTTAATACTACAATATTTACGCCTTTATTTGCTAATACAACTACTATAACCAAATTTATTATTGCATTAATAATTGAGCCAGTTGAAATCACATAAGAACGCTGATCCGCAGTCAATAATGCCCTGTACTTGGCCAAAAGAAAAAAATCAATAACACTGTTGAATCCCACAACAAAAACCAGCACTGCAATAAAAAGCGGTGCTAAAGCATCAGTCCTAACAAACACAGGATAAATGGCAGCTAACAGCACCAGCAATCCAACAAAAACCAGCCCTGATTTGTAATAGAAATTCTTTGTCGCAGTCACAATACTGCTTATCTCATCATGGTCTTTCTCAGCTAAAGGTTTATACAGTGAATAAACAGCAGCACCAGATAAACCTGCTTCAACTATTGTAAAATAGGATACAAATTGCGTAATAGATGAAACCAATCCGTTTATTTCCGAGCCATATGCCACAAGCATAATCCTAGGTGTTATCAATCCTACTATCATAACCACCATTTGATATGCCGCAGATGCTATTGTATTATTCATAAATTTCTTTGTTCTAGACATTTTACTACATCCTTTTTAAAATTCCACTCAAAGTAATACCAAAAAAATTAAGAGTTTTATATACCATTCTAGTTCGAAATAACAAATTTCAATGTTCTATTAAAAAGCTAGAATGTACTTTTTTTACCGTTTTCAAGTAATCTCTTATAAATCTTTTGTCTTTGCTTGTAAGAAACACTTCTATCATAGGGTTTTGCTGCCTGTATACATTTAGTTTTCATTTCATCTCTTAACCTTTTGTCTTTCAATCTATCAATTGCCTGTGCAAATTCTTTTTCATCATCCGGTGAACACAAATATCCGGTAATACCATCTTTGACATAATCTACAATACCATGAACATTTGACGCAACTATCGGAATACCTGCTGCCATAAGTTCGATGCCTGCAAGTCCCAAACCTTCTCTTCTTGAAGGTAATGCTCCTATATCTGCGCAATGCGCAATTTGAGGAATATCCGTTCTATAACCCAGAAATAAAACCCTAACACCTAATTGCTTTGACAGGCTTTTCAACTCACTATATGTACCCTCTCCAACCATTGTTTTTCCACAAATCACATATACTAGATTACTGTTATTAAGTTGTGAAATGGCTCGTATTATAATCTGATGATTTTTTCTGTAAGACAACTCACCTATCGAAAGAATCATTAAATCTTCTGAATCTATCCCAAGTGAACAACGGTATTCATTCCTATCAACAGAGGCATTCGAATATTTATCAATATTTACGCCTACTCCGTTAATATGCTCCACTTGCTTACAAAACATTTTTTTTGCATTGTGAAAGTCTTCCCAGTTTATTGTCACTATTAAATCTGTAAAAAGTGAAGCAAAACGTTCAATATTATAATACACTATCCAGTCTTTTTTGCTTGAATTTTTATGAAAATAAAATCCGTGGCTGGTATATATAATTTTACTGCCCTTTTTCCTTAAACCACGGGCTGCCAACCTAGTTAACACCCCTGCTATAGGCGTATGAGAATGTATTATATCAAATTTATATTTATGAATCAATTCACTCATTTCTCTATAAGCCTTAAAAGAATCTTTTGAAACAGGAGACGTTGAAGAAAAATTCACCTCATGAAAAATTACTTTTATGCCAGCAAAGTAGTCATGGGTTTGCTCTAATGTTCTATCATCACCTTTTGTGTTTGCAGCACAATGCACCTCGTACCCCATTGATTGCAATATTTTGATATCATCCAACAAAAATGCACGAATAAATCCAACTAAAGCTGTTACTATCAAAACTTTTCTATTGTTTTGTGTATTTTGGTAAATATCACTATCCATAATTCCCCCTATAGCTCAACATTCAACTATTTTAAAACAGCTTTTATAGCGAGAACAAATTCAATATGTTTAGATCTTAATTAATTCAAAAAAACTTTGCACCTGCGGTTTAAAAAAAAATCAATTTACATTTTTGTATTGCAAAGTAATGTTCCTCTTTTTGGATGCTTTAAGCCTTAATGATGGACTTTGTAACCTAACTACTGTATAGGTTATCTTTTGAAACTCCAGTTGATCCGCTATTTACTTACTCTAACCTTATTTACAACCTTTTTAAGATATTCGACAGCATCGGCCTTTTTTGTATTAATTCTTTGATTAACGTAGGAGTAATCTATATTTTTATTTCTATGGGCATTTTCATATTCAACTGCTCTATCACTCAACAGGAAGCTATCAAGCAGCATACCTAGTCTGCTATTATCTAAACCATCGTCTTTATTATAGACCATGTAAAACTCCTTGTTTAAAATTATTGATAAAGCCGTACCATGAAATGAATTTGTTATAACAAATTTAGCATTTTTAATATATCCCAAAAATTCCTCAGGACTGCACAAGGAACAATTATACTCCCTATCATTAAGCTTAATAAAATTATTTCTAAGGGTAATTAATATCAAATCAAGCCCTGAATCTTTTGCCATTTTTCTTGCAACGTTAAGTACACTTGGCATCAAGTCAACGGAATATAATAAAATGTATTCAGATTTATTAACCTCTGCAGCTATTTTCGTCCATTCATTTTTACCAAGTAAAAACGTCGGATCAATATGTACTTCCACAGTCTTATTTATATTATTTTGAATAAATTTTCTTCCAACTTCCTCCCGTACTGAAATACTCCAAAAACTATCCAGTAATTTCATAGCCTGATCGTATCGATTCGATTTTAGGTTAAATTTTCCAAAACTTGCAGCGTATGAGTTTTTCTTTTCACAATCTTCAACAAAATCCAAAAAGTAAGTAAAATCACCACTTGTACATTCATAATTCCAAACCTGGTCACTTCCTGTAATAAATGCATCAAATCTGCTATTTACCTTTTTAAGCTTATCCTTTGATGAGTATACCTCTTTTGTCATTGTCAAATACTTACGAGTAAACTCATCAAACTGTCTATTCCTCTTTTTCTGCTGCGATAAAAAAAGTACTTTTTTTATAAATTGCTTAGGTTTTAGATCAGCAGACACCTTACGGTAATAGTATTTTTCAATATTAGATGTTCTATAATCTATAATCTCACACTGTGCTCCAAGCTTTTCTATAGCTTTTTCTAGTGCGTAAGCTTGCAGCAGTGCACCATAATTAACTGCTCTATGGAAAGTAATTATCCCAATTTTACTCAATTTTTCTCACCTCATGTTCAACCATACTCATCATCGCAATAGCAATTAAATAACAAAACAACTGTGGGGTATAATAAAACGTATTTCCTGTAACACCATAGATTAACCACATTATCTGAATAAACACCGATACATACAACATATTTTGCAACTCTTTATCATTTACTTTTCTGAAAAGATGCATGCTTTTTATCAAACAAACCGCAAACATTGTAATAAACAACAAAAAGCCAATTATTCCAGTTTCACTTAGCAATTGGATATATATATTGTGTGCATGATATTCCCAAACTGAAAGTGTAGGTTCTCCAAAACTCCACATCTGAATATAATGATTAAAGGTGTTTAGACCTACTCCAAAAATTCTGTTCTTATCAAACATTGCATACGCTACGGGCCATAAAATAGTGGTTCTACTATTCCAAATATCACCCGTTTGCGATGCATTTAGAAACCTTAAAACGACCAAATCTGCCTGCGGAACTATGGACAAAACAACAAACAATGCAGCAGTTGCAACGACCATAAATCTAACAATATTTCTATTAAACCTATTCAACCTTTTAGACAGCAAAAGGGATGTAAAAATTATAACAACAGGTATCAGTGCTAAAGCACGCTTTCCAGTAAACAAAATAGCTATCATATATATACCAGATTTAAACATATCATTATTTTTCCCATACAAAATATATTCACTATATGATATAATAAATCCCAAATTCATTGCAAAAGCCGCTGATGCCCTGTCTGCAAAAAAACCAGAATAAACTCCGGCACTTACGTCCTTTATTAAAACATCTAGAACCGAGTCAATCACCAGTTTCGACAAATAATTTGTCATTAAATCTGGAATCAAAATATTTAAATATATGCTTATTGCACCAATAAACAAAAATGCCGATAAAACATTCAACAAACTTTCAAAAAACACCTTTTTTGCTTTTAAGTAAAGTATTAACGTAAATGTAATAAAAGATATATAAAACGATAATGTACTTGAAAAATCAGTAGTAATCAATAGACCAAACGTACAATAAAAACATATCACAAGCCATATTTTTTGTTGAAGATACATCTTCTTAAATGTTGAGTGATTTGTCATAATAAATATTAAAGCTATGCTTGCAAAAATAAGCTGATAAAGTTTATTAAACTTAAGAAGTTTTGTACTTGTATTTAATAAAATAAAACACATTGGTAATATCAAATACGAAAGCTTTATTCTGATTTTACCGTTATATGAGTTGCATGTGTTTAAATACATTGTATTATCTCCTATTAACAATTTAAGTAAAATCAAAAAATAGATTTTCAACTGGAATTTCAAAAAATTCAATTATCATTTTTTTAAGCAAAATAATGTACCTTTGGTTGGAAGCTTAAAAGTTTTCATAACATACTTTTAAAATGAAATATTGAATATGTATTTTTTTGAAACTCCCTTATGTGATTTGCAAAACAACTCACCTATCTCTTTTTATAAAGCTCAATATCATAAATAGAACAACTATAACAGGAATACATTTATTTTTAAGCAAATAAGCTATTATCCTTCTGCTTCCATCTAGTTTATTGTAGGCTACATTTTTAATAATATCCTCAATATATCTTTTAGAGTAAATCTTCTTAAGATCTTCGACATTTTCACCGAACCTTCCTGTGCAACAATACCTATATGTATATGAAATCAAAACTGAGCAAAAATCAATATACATCAAATCTAATTCATCCGAATTCAAAGACTGTGATTGTAATAGCTCTTTTTTTAGGTAGTATGAATGCTCCAAATCTTTAAACCTTTGCAGTCCATATTTGTGTGTAACACTATCATTATTTTGAGTATAATTGACTAATATATTAGAACAAAATTTTATTGACTCACAGTATTTTAAATACTTTATTTGAAAGTCAACATCCTCCCCCATCTTTAAAGTTTCATCAAAATTTAGTTTATTTACTTTTAAAATGCGACTTTTATACACTTTACCCCAGCAATAATTCATATTAGTAGATGTAATCAATGTTTTGATAAACTGACTGTTTTTAATCATCCCATCTAGATAGGGCACAATCAATCTATTCGACCGTTTATCCTTATAAACCACCTTATAACCGTATATAATAAAATCATGCAATGCTTCAATTTGCTTTTTTACTAAATCATACCAGTCATCTGCAAAATAATCATCCGCATCAAGAAACATTATATATTCCCCTTTTGCATTATCTATTCCTAAATTTCTTGCAGCAGAAACTCCTAAATTATTCTGGTTAAACACCTTCACATTGACAGCAGAGGAATTTATATATGATTCACAAACTTCTAAAGAGCCGTCATCACTGCCATCATCTACCAAAATTAATTCTACCTCTGAGTTTCCGCACAATAAAACCGACTCTATACTTCTTTTTAGATATTTTTTTGCGTTATATACCGGAATAACTATACTTAAATTCAAACTCATTACCCCTTATCAAATAAAAACTTTGTAGCTGGAGTTTCAACTCACTAATACTATAACGGGTGTATTTAATCATCGTGGACCATATTATTCCAATAACTAAAGCTCCGAGGCTGGTCGTTTCGCTACGCTACACTGCTCGCCTATTAAGCCTTGGCTAAGAGAATTTATAACTTGCTACGGGTCGAATCAAAACTCGCTACTAAGTAGAAAAGTGATTCGACTAATCATTCGCTTCGTTAACATTCTCTAAGCCTCTACGCAGATGTTATTTCCATAATATGTCTCACAATTAAAATATGCACCCTACTATAACTTCTACTTCCATCGGTTCACATTAGAGTATATAATATGCATTATCGGTTTACAATAAAGATAGAGCAATAATCCCATCTTTGTCTTTCTTCTTATATTTTTATCTTGAAAAACTTCTTTTGCATACCTCTTTAAATTATTGACAGAATACTCTATTGAATCATCATATTCGCCATTTCTAGGAGCATTTAAATAAACTCTCAAGCTTCCCACAACACAGTAAGCCTTAGCAGCTTTGTACAACTCTTTTGATCTAGTTTGAGAAAACTGCATTAATTCATCACAAATCTGCAATATCTCCGTATCTTTTTTTGAAAAAGCTCCCATAGTTATACTACCCTCACGGTGCAAATAACCATATAATTTTGAGGGTGTATATACAATTTTAGAAGCCCTTTCAAACACCTTGTGCATAATTTGAACATCCTCAAAAACTATTCCTTCTTTAAAACGAATATCACAAAACAATTCTGTTTTATACAACTTTCCCCAAGCAGATGCAAAAAATGATTTTTGATACCACATCTCACAAATAGCTTCATAAGTCTCTAATATAGTCCTAGACTTCGAAAAAACATATTTGGGTTTACCTTGATTAAAAACATGAACCGGGTCACAAACTGCTATATCAGCCCCCGTATCGTTAAGCAAATTAAATAAGGCTTTTATCATATCATAAGATATTATATCGTCACTATCCACAAAAGTTATATATTCACCTTTGACGCTCTCAACACCACGATTTCTAGCATCAGATAAACCACCGTTTTTTTTATGTATAACCCTTATCCTTCTATCTTCTTTCTCATACAAATCACATATTTCACCACTGCTATCGGTGGAACCATCATCTATTAAAACAACCTCAATGTTTTTATAGGTCTGATTCAATATGCTGTCTAGGCATGTCCCTAAATATTTCTCTACATTATAAACTGGAACCACAATCGAAATCAATGGCAGCATTTAATCACTCCATCCATCTATAGGGAAGTTTTAAAGTTTTTATTTGTTCTTGCCTAAGGTGTTTCAAAAAACCCCTTTAACTAATATTTATGGTTTCATCCCAATAATGAAGCTATAAAGCTTCAAGCATAAAAACATTATTTGGGTGCTGTTTTTGATTTTGCAACATATTATTCCAAGAACTAAAGCTCCGAGGCTAAGAGAATGTAAACTTGCTACGGGTCGAATCAAAACTCGCTTCGCTCAAACATTGATTCGACTAATCCTTCGCTTCGTTAACATTCTCTAAGCCTCTACGCAGATGTTCTTTCCATAATATATTACAAAATGGTTAATCACACCCCATCATTTTGCAAAGCAAAAAATTTAAATCACATTTTTTCAAACATCCATCAACTAGCTATTATTTTTAGGAACCTAAAAATAATTTTTCATATTCACCAACAATACGTTCCCAACTATACTGCTCATTTATTCTCCTCTTTGCTCTATTACCAATTTCGCTTATTTCATCAGCTGTCATTTTATCAGCACTATTTATAAGTGAGGACAAATTCCCCGTTTGTTTTGTCCAATACAGAGCACAATCTTCTCCAACCTCTTTATTGAACTTAACATCAAGCAGCAAATTTAAATCAGTGCTCCCAAGTGATTCCAATAAACTTGGATTGGTACCACCCACCTCATGTCCATGAAAGTATCCAAAAGCATTTTCACGAATTTTCTTCAGAAGCTGAAAATCATATACAGTACCAACAAATTTAATCCTTTTGTCATTATCAAATCCCGTTGATAATCTCAATTTTTCATAAAACTTATTTTTTTCAACATTTGTTATAAGAACAAAATCCTTATCCGTATCGGATTTCATAAATTCTTTAATCATTATCTCAAAATTATTCTCCGGTACAAATCTTCCTACAACCAAGTAATATCCTTTAAATTTTAATCCTGCTTTTCTATACCAGTCTTTAACTTCAACGGCATCATCACCAAATAAAGACTTGATTGTGTCTGCACCATAAGCAATAAATCGGGTATTAGGACTTAATTTTTTATATTCACTTCTAATATACTTTTCAATATTTTTTGAATCGCATATCAATACTTCAGCATGCTTAACCATAAAATATTCGGAAATCTTCCAATACTTTTTTATAATCCCATTCCACTTTTTCCTCTTCCATTCATAACCATCAGGATTAACATACAAATTACCACCTAAAAGTTTTATCTGCTTTTTGTAGTGATTTATAAAGGGACCTATCCTACAAGCCAAAATGTACACCACAGGGTTATGAATTTTATTTTCTCTAATATATCTAATACTTTCCGTCAAAGCTTTAATATCACAATATACAGCTTTTGCAACTCCTATATTGGGTACTTTTATGTTAAAACAACGTACCTTGTTATATTCAAAAACTTCAAAGTTATTGGACATACAACTCACATGATACTTAATCTCTTCACTAACTTTATTATGAGTTAGATTTTCAACAAAAGATTCAAACCCTCCATAATTTGCCGGTATGCCTTTAGAACCAATTATAAAAACATTTTTCATATTTGCCCCCCTAAGCAAAATCGTTATTAATTACAACTTTGCATATTCATTCAGTAAGGCTGTTTCAAAAATATTTTAGATAATTTCTAAAAAACTTTGAAATTGGTGTATCAGAAAACCGATTTACATTTTTGGTTTTGAAAATAAAGTTACTATGTTTGAAGCTTTTTAGCTTCACTATTAGGTTGAAACTATAAAAATAAAAAACTTTTTTTAACATCTTATATTGCTAACAAAAAGACTTGATGAGATTTAAAACTGCAATTGATTAGCTACCTTATAGAAATAATGTACGACTGTTAATGTCAAAAAACTGGAATCTAAAATAAAATTACTATTTACTATTTATAACATCGTCAATTATTGTAATTTTAATTAGTACTCTTTTTAAAAATGCTGAGCAATATGTTTTAGGAGATAAGATACTTGAATTTGAAGAAGAATTGAATTCTATTCTAATGATCGAATAGAATTTCAAGAAAATTCGCTTCGCTCATGACTTAAATCTTTTTTGGTTAAAGATACAAATTAATGATAGTGATATTTTATAAACTAACATTAAGGTTGCAACCACCTCGTTTTAGTGTCAAACGTCTCCATTCGAAGACCTTCGCATAGAATCTGTAAGCCTTGTCTTGATAATTTTTCGCCCGCGTATTAAGGACATCCTGTCCTATACGCTATAAATGCCATCCGTGGCATTTTTGCTTCAAATTATCAAGCCTTCGACTACAGATTCTAATGCTCACATCTAAGAATTACGTCATTTGACACTAAAACAGGTTCTACTTAAATTAGGTTCTTTGTTTTTACATATTCTAGGTTTGTGTAAATTCCTATACTCCAAGAAAATTCGCTTCGCTCATAACTTAAATTTTTTTTGGTTAAAGATACAAATTAATAATAGTGATATTTTATAACTAGTATTAAGGTTGGACCTGCACTTTCTTAGGCAATAAAAAAAACGCTTGATTAACAAGCGTTTATTTGTCCTCAGGTGATGTAACACTATCAATTGCAAACCTGAAAATTTTTACTTTTGTCTTTTCTACACTGGTTTCAATTGTAATTTCATCATCTTTAATATTTACAACCTTACCCATTATTCCACCAATTGTTACTATTTCTTCTCCAACTTTAATGGAATTCTGCATTTCTCTTCTTTTCTTGTCTTTCTTCTTTTGCGGCATAATTATCATAACATACATAATTACAATAAGTGCCAACGGAAACAAAAAAACCGATATTAATTGCTGTACTCCTTCCATAGTAAAACCTCCTTATCCTTATATAAATTTATTTATAGCCGAATTTACTGAAAAATTCATTTCTAAAATCACCTAGCCTGTCTTCCATTATAGCCTGCCTTACATCTTCCATCAACTTTAGCAAAAATCTTAAGTTATGCCATGTTGTAAGCCTTATTCCTAAAACCTCACCAGCTTTAATAAGATGTCTTATATAAGCCCTGGAAAAATTCTTGCAGCAATAACAATCACACTCATCATCAAGTTTTGAATAATCCCTGGCATAGGCAGCATCTCTTATTATCACCTTTCCTTTTCTTGTAAGAACAGTCCCATTTCTTCCAATGCGTGTAGGAAGTACGCAGTCAAACATATCTATTCCCCTTATTGCACCTTCTATTAAATAATCCGGGCTCCCCACTCCCATTAGATATCTTGGTTTGGCTTGTGGCAACAAAGGCACTGTACAGTCAAGCATAGCATACATTTCCTCAGCTGGTTCACCTACACTTAATCCTCCAATTGCATATCCCGGAAAATCAAGTTCTAAAAGTTCATAAGCACTTTGCTCTCTAAGTTCTTTGTACATTCCACCCTGTACTATCCCAAATAGCGCCTGCTTATCGGTATCTTTATGCGCATCTTTACACCTTTTTGCCCACCTTGTTGTTCTCTCCAATGATTTTTTTGCGTAGTCAAAATCGGCGGGATAAGGTATGCACTCATCAAAAGCCATTATTATATCCGCTCCGAGATCATTCTGTACCTTTGTGGCCATCTCAGGAGTAAAGAAATGCTTTGATCCATCTATATGTGATTTAAAAGTAACTCCTTCTTCTTTTATATCTCTCAAATCACTAAGACTAAATACCTGAAACCCTCCACTATCAGTCAAAACTGGTCTGTCCCAATTCATAAAACCATGCAGTCCTCCAGCTTCTTTTACGATATCATGTCCAGGACGCATATAAAGATGGTATGTATTACTTAATATTATCTGCGAGTTTATAGATTTAAGCTCATCGGGAGACATACCCTTAACAGTAGCCTGAGTTCCCACAGGCATAAATGCAGGCGTATCAAAATATCCATGCGGAGTATGTACTCTTCCTAACCTCGCTCCCGTCTGTTTACACTTTTTTATCAATTCATATCTTATTGCACTCATAGTCTCCATATTCCTTATCTAGGAAGTTTCAAAAAATACATATTTAATATTTCAGGTGCAAATGCCATTGCAGAATCTTTTAAGCTTCCATAATGGGTACATTATTTTGCTTTTTAAAAAAAAGCTAATCCAATTTTTCGAAACTCCAATTAATCAGTTATTTTTGTGATTTTAACCTACTTTATAAACATAGCATCTCCAAAACTGAAGAATCTGTATTTTTCTTTTACTGCTTCACCATAGGATTTCAAAATTATTTCTTTGCTTGCTAAAGCACTAACAAGCATTAGCAGTGTTGACTCAGGCAAATGGAAATTAGTTATTAATCTATCCACTACTTTAAATTTATAGCCTGGATAAATAAAAATATCTGTCCAGCCACTTTTGGGAGTTAAAAAACCCTCCTCATCTCCAACTGTCTCAATAACTCTGCTACTCGTTGTACCAACAGAAATAATTTTTCCGCCCCTCTTTTTTGCATTATTGATTTTATTACAATCTTCCTCTTTCAAACTATAATACTCACTGTGCATTTTATGGTCAAAAATATTTTCAACTTTTACAGGTCTGAAAGTACCAAGCCCCACATGCAAAGTAACATAAGCTATATCCACACCTTTTTGTTTAATCTGTTCCAAAAGCTCCTTTGTAAAATGAAGACCTGCAGTAGGTGCAGCTGCAGAACCTTTGTGCTTAGAATATACCGTCTGATAACGTTCTTTATCCTCAAGCTTTTTTGTTATATATGGAGGAAGAGGCATTATACCGACTTTGTCAAGTATTTGCTCAAATACACCATCATATTCAAATCGTACAATTCTATTACCGCCATCAACGATATCCAGTATTTCAGCCTTTAGTTCCCCACTTCCAAACACAAATCTAGAACCGGGCTTTGCCCTTTTGCCAGGCTTTAATATAACTTCCCATATATCTTTTCCTGCATTTTTTAATAATACAAATTCAATCTTGCCACCAGTGTCTTCCTTATTGCCAAGAAGCCTTGCCGGTATAACTCTTGTATCATTTAAAACAAGACAATCTCCGGGATTTATATACTCTATTATTTCCTTAAATATTTTATGCTCGATAATGCCCGTTTCTTTATCAACCACCATTAATCTAGATTGTTTTCTATCTTCTAGCGGTTCTTGAGCAATAAGCTCTTGGGGTAAATCATAGTAAAATTCACTAACTCTCATAATTAATAAACACCATCTAATAAAATTTGAATAAACAGCATATTAAGAATAATACATTAAAAAACCATCGATTGCAAGGTATAAAAAGAAATTCCCTATGTCAACTCAATTAACTCATTAGCTCATTTTGGGTGTATTTAATCATCGTGGACCATATTATTCCAATAACTAAAGCTCCGAGGCTAAGAGAATGTAAAACTCGCTTCGGGTCAAATCAAAACTCGCTTCTAAGTAGAAAAGTGATTCGACTAATCCTTCGCTTCGTTAACATTCTCTAAGCCTCTACGCAGATGTTATTTCCATAATATGTCTCACAATTAAAATATGCACCCGCTCATTTTGCTATTGTTGACTTATGAATTATTTATTATATAATTAATCTTTAAGCGGTTTCGAAAAACAACCTATACAGTATTTAGGACACAAAGCCCATCAATCTAGATTTTTTGAAACCGCAGTTTTAAAATTTTTCGAGCTGTGAAGCCAATGAAGCTTTGTTCCAGTAATCCTATTTCACAGGTGGAAATTTTTTTAAATGACCTTAATTAAATTTTAGGAGCTGATTGTATTGAACTTCAAAAAACAGGCTGCATCTTTGCTACTTGCAACTACAATGTTTTTTTCTTTGAGTGCTTGTAACAATAATGTCGAAATATGCATTAATGTAAAAAACAACGATGTTTATAAATACCACACATCTACGTCGGTAACATCAAGTTCAGAAATATCGGGAACAAATGTTGGTCAAAAACAAGATACAACAACAGATTTTAAAGTAACTGTAAAAGGTAAAGATTCAAAAGGAAATTTTATAATGGACTATATGTATGACACGATAAAATTCAAATCAGAAACCGACGCTCAAACTGAAAGTTATGACTCAAGCACCTCTGATTCGAATGATTCATCGAATATATATAATAACATTATAGGTAAAAGTTTTACTGCTAAAATGACTAAGTACGGCGAAATCACTGAAATATCAGACAACGATGACATTCTAGACATATTTTTTGAATCGTATACCGCTGGCATGACTGATGAGGAGTCAATTGAATCGATGAAAAATAGTATAGAATCATCTTATGGAGATAATGCTCTTAAATCTCTAATTCAACAATCTACTGAGTTTTTCCCAAAAAAAGATATAAAAGAAGGTGACTCTTGGAATATTGAAAGCACTATAAATTCCATTGTAGAAATCAAAACTAATACAACCTATACTCTCGACAAAATAGAGGATCAAACTGCACATATTTCATTACAATCAGAATTCTCTACTGATGGTTTAGAAACACACGATTATAGTGGTATGGATATGACGGCAGATTTATCCGGTAATATGACAGGAACAATAAAATTTGACACTACCAATGGTTTTTTGTCAGAGGGTGAATTTACACAAAATATATCAGGTGAAATGAGTGTAGTTGTTCCTTCTACAGAAGGTTCTGAACAAGAAACAGTTGCTGTCCCCATAGATTTAACTGCAAAAACAACTTATTCAACAACAAAAATGTAAATATAATTGCAAAGCTTTTATTAGACGGTTTTTTAAAAAATAACCAATATAAAATTCAAGTCCCAAATCCGCTAATGGAAGCCTAAAGCTTTCAAACAGAGGAACATTATTTAGCACTTTAAATAAAGTAAAACAGATTTTTTTCAAACCCCAAGTGCAAAGTTTTTTTATAAATCACCTTTTTCTACAAATATTTAGTATCTACCTTATAAATGTAAAAAGCACTAGCCCAAAAGGTTAGTGCTTTTATATTTTAATCCTTACTCTTTTATTTTTTAATGCTCACTTTTTTTATTACCTTAGGGAGTTTCAAAAAAAATACATACTCATTATTCGTGTCACAAAGCCCGTCAAATCGAATTTTTTGAAACTCCAGTTGCTCAGTTATTTATTTGATATTACCCTATTCAACCTTAGTTCCAGTAAAATAGTGCATAAGAATTTCTTTATATGTTAAACCAGCATTTGCCATACCCTTTGCACCTTCCTGACTCATTCCTATTCCGTGTCCCCACCCTTTTCCTGTAAATATGTATGTTGTTGGAACAGAAGGTACTTTCTTTTTTGCATCCGAGCCTTCCAAATTCAAACTACCCGACGTGCTTATGGACTTTAATCCTGAAGCAGTAAGAACTTTTTTACCGTTTAGCTGGGTATCTTCCAAACTTTTATCCTGTGCCATAACAGACACATCTGAATCTGTTGTTATATCATACCATTGACTATCTAAGCTTAAAAAAGATCTTGTACTGCCATTAGTGTATACACGTTCATCCTTCGATCCCTTGACTATAAGTTCTATTGCCCTTCCCGCCTCTGATCTCTTTGTTATAAATATACCCAAAATACTTCCAAGTTTAAATCCCCTAGCTGCCATTATTTCATCTATTCTTTGAGCCGTATATGAAACTTGCCAATTATAGTGCCATGACTCACCTGATTCATAAGGATCCTCAACACTTGTAAGATAGGGATAATTATCACTTCCCCACACATTCTTAACATCCTCTGTCATCCCTCCACTTGAACTGAAATAAAAAACTGCGGCTGGTTCTCCTTCATAAGTAACAATCTCCCCTTTTGTATCATCAATAGCTTTATTAGTTGCAGTATGTTCAACACTATAGCCTTTATATACTTGAGAATAAGTAGTTGCACAAATATTGAATTTTAAATGTCCATATTTGGATAGATTATTCATAACATAAGTTCTAGCAGCAACTGCTTGGGCTTTTAATGCTTCAGGAGGAGAACTTGCACCTATTTCTCCCGGAACAACTCCATAAAGATACTCCTCAATAGGTAAAACATTTATAACAGTCATATCGCTTCCGGTTTGTCTTAACACTTCAATTCCACCACGATATACTTTTTTGCCATCACCATTTATTCTGAAGAGTGAAGGCGATTTATCCCCTTTAGGATAAATTCTTAAAACACCCAATGAGCTTTCATAGATTAATTTCACATGACCCTCGGAGGATAGAACAACAATTCTTGAAGTCGACGGAGGAACTACACTAAACTCTACAACTCCCTCCAATTCCAACTGCATAATGTTTTCATCATGATAAAATCCACACCAAATCTGCCACGAGTCGGCAAAAACCGGATATGCATCAATCCCCAAACTTTCATATTGCTTAAGCTTTGCCTCAAGCTCCTCATAAGTCTCAAAATCTCCACCTAATTTAGCATGATAAGCTCCAATTACGTCTTTCTCAGGTAATGATTTAGCATCATACTCAATTAATCCTGTATTACTTTTTATATAAAAAGCATCTTTTCTTATTGTTAAAGCATTATTTGTAGTCTCTTCCACAAGAGTGGTAAATTCTCCGTCAACAAAACTACCTACTTTAAGACCACTTTCTCCATCAACTGTAAAACTTGACACAGCTGTATATTGACTGGTTTTAGAATCATTAAAATACAAACCTATTCTAACTTGTTCCGGAACTTTTGAGTAAGCCTGACCTACTCCAACGGACAACAACACGATTATAAACGTCAATATAAAAAACACCATGTTTTTTATAAGCAAAGGCTTAACATCTATGTACTCACTCTTGCCAAGCTTCAAACTCCTATTATAAAGTTTTCCTACCATATCCATCCTCCGTTTTATCTTTTGTAAAAATGTATATCAAATTATTGAAACTCCTATCACAAAACTATTTATTTAATTCTACCTAATATCATATAATATTTAATATTCGTCAAAAGTTTATATGTCCCTTTATTGTAACAAAATTTTAATACTCTTAACACCTTATTCTTAACCTTTTTAAGTGTTTTTGTAAATTCTCACCAAATAAAATATTTAATCGCACCCATCACATATCACATAAAGGTGCAGTTTTTGTTTTTGTATCATATTATTCCAAGAACTAAAGCTCCGAGGCTAAGAGAATGTATAACTCGCTACGGGTCGAATCAAAACTCGCTACTAAGTAGAACAGTGATTCGACTAATCCTTCGCTTCGTTAACATTCTCTATGCCTCTACGCAGATGTTATTTCCATAATATGTATCACAATTAAAATATGCACCCATCACATAAAATTAATTTGACAACAAAAACTGAAGATGTTAAAATTAATGGAAATAATATGTGATAGAGGTGCAGTTTTCAATAGTACACTTATAGAGAAGTATGGGCTTTGTTGACGTAAGTTGAAAGGGAAAACTGCCGAAGAATGGATTTTCCCAATAAAAATCGTTCTGGTCAATCGGTTAATAACCGTTTGACTGTCATCAAACATTGATGGAGGGCTATCAGTTCATACAAAAGTTGTACTTAGTGCTTCTTTTAAACAAAACAAATGAACTGCTGGTATCCGTACCAGCTTTTTTATTTTGAGAATTTTTTAATATTATTACATATATTTCCTGGTTTTTGACCCACGAATTTTTGTTTGCATAGAAAGAAAATTCTCCTCTTATAATATAAGTATAATAAAACATTAGCACAAAGATGTTTTATATACCAAAAAAGACTAAGTCAGGGGGTAAATACAATGACAGACTAATAGAGAAATTATATATAGTTTGTAGATTGAACTCATGTATTTTTGTATAGAATAAGCAAGGGTTCAATAAGCATTTGTGCATGATTTCTCTAAAAACAAGAAGTATAAACTATAGTATTTTTTTAAAATGCAGGTATGATAATGCTAAAATGTGTAAATTATTATTTAAGAAAGGATGATATGTATGAAGAATCCTGTATTCACAGGTTCAGCAGTAGCAATAGTTACTCCATTTACAGATAATGGTGTAGATTTTAAAAAACTTGAGGAACTTATTGAGTTTCAGATAAAAGAAGGTACTGATGCTCTTTTAATATGCGGTACTACAGGTGAATCATCAACAATGCCTGACGACGAACACAAATCTGCAATAAAATTTGCAGTTGAAAAAGTAAATAAGAGAATACCTGTTATTGCAGGAACAGGAAGCAATGATACTAAACATGCAATACATCTTACCCAATATGCAGAATCAGTTGGTGCAGATGCTATTTTAAGTGTTTCTCCTTATTATAACAAAACAACTCAAAAAGGTCTTTATGAGCACTTTAAAGTAATCGCAAACAGCGTCAAACTACCTATTATACTTTATAATGTACCATCAAGGACAAATTTAAATATTGACCCTCAAACGGTTAAAGATTTATCTGAAATTGAAAATATCACATCGATAAAAGAGTGTAATTTAAACCAAGTTGGGGATATTATAAATCTATGTGGAGACAACATAAACGTTTACTCAGGAAATGATAATCAGGTGCTCCCACTATTAGCTCTTGGCGGAAAAGGTCTATTCTCTGTAATGGCCAATATAATACCAAAAGAAACTCACAATCTCGTAAATACTTTTTTTGAAGGTAATATTGAAGAAAGCAGAAAAATTCAACTTAAGCTTCTAAATCTTATTGAAGCATTATTTGTGGAAGTAAGTCCAATACCGGTTAAAGCAGCAATGAACTTAATGGGTATGAACGTGGGAAAATGCCGTCTGCCTTTAGTGGACATAGGAGAAGAAAACTTAGTTTACTTAAAAGACACTTTAAAACAATATGGATTAATCTAATTAATTCTTACTATTTCGCTTTAAGGCGGTTTCAAAAAATAACATATACAATATTTAGGTCAAATAGCTCATCAATCTAGATTTATTAAAACCACATTTGACCAGTTATTTTTTTACAATCACCTAATACGAAAAAAGATACGTACGAATTTAATAAATGTGTATGATTTTTGAAAAGAAACAAAAATTAAATGTAATGCACTTTTCGAGAAACATGCAAATAAAAATCATTAAAATACAAAAAAGAAAAAGGAAGTGCTTATTCAAATGATAAATATATTATTAAGCGGCTGCAATGGCAAGATGGGTCAGGTAATTACGAAACTTGCCTCTAACAGAGATGACTTAAAAATAGCAGCCGGGTATGATCAAAATACATCAATACAAAATACTTATCCTGTTTTTTCAGACTTAAGTAAATGTAACGTGAATGTTGATGTTATTATTGATTTTTCACATCCCGCTGCTTTGGAGAATCTAATTAAGTTTGCTGTTTCCAAAGAAATACCATCAGTAATAGCAACTACAGGACTTGTCAGTTCTCAAATACAAATGCTAAATGATACTTCTAAAAAAATCCCAGTATTCTTCTCAGCTAATATGTCTTTAGGAGTAAACCTTTTGATTGATTTAGTAAAAAAAGCTGCTCGTGTTCTTGAAAAAGATTTCGATATTGAAATTGTAGAAAAACATCATAATCAAAAAATAGATGCTCCAAGTGGCACTGCATTAGCAATAGCTGATGCTATCAATACTTCTTTAGACGAGCAGCAAGAATACATATATGACAGGCACTCAAGAAGAAAAAAAAGAAGTAAAACTGAAATTGGAATACATGCTGTCAGAGGCGGAACGATAGTTGGTGATCATTCAGTTATTTTTGCTGGCAATGATGAAATAATTGAAGTTAATCATATAGCTACGTCAAAAGAAATATTTGCTGTAGGTTCTCTTAATGCGGCTGTATTTTTACACAATAAAATCGCCGGAATGTATAGTATGGATGATCTTATTCAAAGTAAGTAGATCAAACTATAATATTAACTATATTTTTCTCGAATCGTTTTTACATTATTTATTATTTTCGAGAAATAAGGTGATCCCCAAAAAATAGCTAATCAATTGCGGTTTCAAAAAATCGAAATCAAAGGCTTTGTGGCGTGAATGTTGTATAGGTTATTTTTTGAAACCACCCAATATACATAAGGCTATAAAAGAAAAAAATATACTGTAAAAACTTTTTGACTTTTATATAGTCATTTTTTGGAATCATCTAATTTATAACAAAATTCATGGAGGTGTTTTTTATGTCTCAAAAACCAGTTACAAGTATTGATGTTACATACAATGTTTCACTTATAACACTTAATAATCTTCCCAATAAAATCAAACTAATATCAGAAGTATTTGCATCTATATCCGATGAAGGTATTAGCATAGACATGATAAGTAAGTCTCCTTCTGTAAAAGGTCATACTACTGTATCCTTTAGTCTTCTTTATGATGATTTGGTTAAAACTATGAGTTGTCTAAACCAATTTAATGAGCACGTTCATAACCTAAGTCTTGAAATTGATAGTTTTAACACCAAGTTTTGTATATTCGGAAGAAACATGAAGGAAATCCCAGGAGTTGCTACTAGATTATTTTCAGTACTTGCCAAAGAAGGAATTGAGGTAAAACTTGTCACAACTTCTGAATCGGATATTTCATGCTTAATTCATGAAAAGGATACTGATAAAGCTATAGATTGTGTAAAAAAAGAATTTTCTCTAGAATAAAGCCCTTTTTAAGCTTTATCAAAAATATATGAAATAAATACTTTAGGAGCTGTCGTATAATGAATGCTCCCTTCTAGGCAGACAAGTAAAATAATAAAAAACTTGTTGCTTAGGGGGAGCATTTTTATGTTAAAAAGTAAAGTGAATAATTTCCACCTGTGAAATAGGATTGCTGGAACAAAGTTTCATTGGCTTCAGAGGTATACTTCCAAATGAAAAATCCGGCTTTTAAAGGAATACCCTAGCTAATAGAAGGATTTTTCATTGGTTTTGAAACTTTGTGTAAGCAACCTATTTCACAGCTCGAATAATTTCCAAACTTCAGTTGCAAAGTTTCTTAATTTTGACTAATACTCTATCCCTTCCCTTGCCGTTATTCCCTTCTTAAGAGGGTGCTTAACACAGTCAATTCGCGAAACATAATCCGCAACTTCTATTATTTTGTCCGGTGCATTCCTCCCCGTCAATACCAACTCGACGTTTTCCGGCTTACATTTAATTATACTGAGAACATCCTCAATATCAACAAGCCCTTTTTCTAGCACTGCCATTATTTCGTCAAGTATCAGTACATCACAACAACCTTGTTTAATGGTATCTCTAATAAAATCTAATGTTTTGGCAATATCAACTTTCAACTCTTCTATTTCTTCCTTACTCAAATTCCATATGAAATCCCTCTTTTTTTCAAAACGAAACAACTTAAAACGGGGTTCTAAACTTTTTAAACTTATAAGTTCTCCTGTCTCACTACCTTTTAAAAATTGAACCATATAGACAGTTTTACCTCTCCCAAAGGCTCTTATCCCCTGCCCAATTGCAGCTGTTGTCTTACCTTTACCATTTCCGGTATACACCTGTACCAGACCTTTTTCCATTTTCATCCCACACCTTATACTCAATTTGAAACTCATATTTTTTAAAAATATTCCACCTGTGAAATAGGATTGATGGAACAAAACTTCATTAGCTCAAGGGTATACTTCCAAATGTAAAATCCGACTTTTAAAGAAATACCCCTGGCTAATATAAGGATTTTTCATTGGTTTTGAAGCTTTGTGTAAGTAATCTATTTCACAGTTCGAAAATATTTACTTTTTGGTGATTCCAAAAAAACTTTGCACTTGCGGTTTCAAAATAGTATTTCTCTGTTTGGAAGCTTTATGCTTCCATAAGGGAATTTGTTATTTGAATTCTATATAGGTTATTTTTTGAAACCACCTTAACATTATTATATACATAATATATACTTTTTTACATAGCCTTTTGCTATGAATTTTTTTTGCAAAAGTATTGACATAGATTTTTTATGCTAGTATAATCTAATATGCTGATTGAAAAACTAACAACATATTAGATATAATATTTCTAATAATATTGTGATATGCGGTCGTGGCGGAACAGGCAGACGCGTACGTTTGAGGGGCGTATGGGAGACCGTATGGGTTCAAGTCCCATCGACCGCACCAAAAAACCATCATGCTAGGGTGGTTTTTTCTTATTACCCTTCTTTAGGGCAAAGTGAAAAAAGCAAGGGAAATTCAAATAAATAGTCAAAGGGAGTTTCGAAAAATTTGATTGCCATTTTTTGCATAGCAAAATAATGTTCCTATTATGGAAACGTAAAAGTTTCCATAATAGGTTTTGTACTAAAAATATTGAATATGTATTTTTTGAAGCTTTCTTAGCAGGTGATAATATGTTTGGTTATATAGTTGCAAATATTGATAAACTTACAGATAAAGAAATACAGCATTACCGTTCTTGTTATTGTGGTTTATGCAAAACATTAGGAAGTCGTCATGGCTCAATAAGCCGTATAACGATTACTTATGACATGACTTTCCTTGTTTTGTTTCTGTCTTCACTATATGATACAGACTATACCATTGAAATGGAACGGTGCATTATTCACCCTTTAAAACCTCATAAGTATTGGATAAATGAAATAACCAACTATGCTGCTGATATGAACATAGCATTAGCTTATTACAATTTTCTTGACGATTGGAATGATGATAAAAACATACTATCCCTTATTGAAGTAAAAATGTTCGAACATGAATACAAAAAAATTTCTTTACAATATCCTACCAAATGCTTGATAATTAACCAATGTATAAGGGAGCTATCCGAAACTGAAAAATATGGTGAACTAAATGCGGATATTGCTGCAAATTGTTTTGGAAAACTCCTTGGAGAAATCTTTGTTTTTCATAATGATAGACATGCAGAAAACTTAAGAGCTTTTGGAAAAGCACTTGGCAAGTTTATTTATATAATGGATGCTTGCCTTGATTTAAAAAAAGATATAAAACACAAACGATATAACCCATTAATAACAACATCATCAAAAGATTTTCGAAACATTTTAAATTTGCTTATGGCAGACTGTACCGAAAAATACAAAAGACTACCGATAAAAACACATAACAACCTTATTGAAAATATTCTCTATTCGGGTGTCTGGACTAAATATGAAGCAAAAAGAAAGAAAGGAGGTGTATAAAAAATGATATCTGATCCCTATAAAGTACTTGGTGTATCTTCAAACGATTCAATTGAAGAAATCACCAAAGCTTATCGCAAACTAGCAAAAAAATATCATCCCGATGTAAACTATGGAAATAAAGAAGCATCAAAAAAAATGAGCGAAATAAATTCAGCTTATGAGCAAATAAAGAGTGGAAACTCTTCCCAATCCAATAGATATGGTGGCCAAAATTCATATAAAAACTCAAACTCTAGCTACGGATATGATCCTTTTGGAGGTTTTGATCCTTTCACCGGTAATTACAGACGTGAACAATCTGAGTACGACCCAGTAATAAGCTATTTACGTGCTGGCTATTTTGAACAAGCACTTAACGTACTTAACAATATTTCCGATAGAAGTGCCCAGTGGTACTACTACAGCGCAATGACTAATTACAATTTAGATAATAAAATTACAGCACTAAATCACGCCCAAACAGCCGTACAAATGGAGCCAAACAATTTACAATACCAAAAATTATTACGTCAAATACAAAGCGGTGGTCGTGTTTACCAACAACAAAGCTATAATTTCGGAATGCCTGCAATAAATCTTAGTAATCTCTGCTTAGGTCTTTGCCTTGCAAGATTTTGCTGTGGATGTTAACCTTATGGTAGTTCAAATAAATAACTTTGCAACTGGAGTTTCAAAAAATCCAATGACATTTTTTGCATAGCAAAATAATGTTCCTATGATTGGAAGCTTCCATGAAGGGCTTTGTATTTAATAATGAATATGTATTTTTTTGAAACTCCATTACAAGTGAGGAGTGATATTATGGGAAATTTAAAATATAAGTTAGCACGTTTCATGTATGGTAGATATGGTTTAGATGAATTGTCTTATGCACTATTTGGAGTATATTTTATTTTATTGTTAATAAACACATTCATTCAAACAGGCATTATTAGTCTTTTAATATGGATTATTTTATTCCTGACAACTTTTAGAACATTTTCTCGCAATATTTCTAAAAGACGTAGAGAAAAAGAAAAGTTTATGAAAATATGGAAACCAATAAAATCAAGAGTTTTAGTTACATTTCGAAGAATCAAGGAGATTAAAACGCACCGTTATCGCAGATGCCCACATTGCAAGGCTATGCTTCGCCTACCTAAAAAGACAGGAAAGCATACCGTAAAGTGTCCACGTTGCAGTGATGATTTTGAAGTAAAGATTTTATTTTAATTTAGATTCTTAGAGTTAGATAAAAACCGAGGTGCCTATAGCCCCTCAGTTTTTTCACTCTTTCACTTCATTAATATTCTCTAAGGAAGTTTCAAAAAATACATATTCAATAGTTCAGTTACAAAACCCATCAGCGAGGCTTTTAAGCTTTCATAATGGAAACATTATTTTGATATAAAAAATGACAATCAGTTTTTTGGAAAACTCCAATTGCAAACTTTTTATATAATCTTATCTAAAGCCTTTAATCAATGTTCTTTCCATAATGCGTAACAAAAAGATTAATCTCACTCCCTCTTACTTCTCTTCAATTTAGATAACAAACACTGATACTCAGCTTCAAGGCATTCCTTATCCTCATTAGGATTTGAAAGTTTTGCTACTACTTCAGCTATTTTCATTTCCAGCATGATTTTTTCTGTTCCACTTATCACCTTTTTCTGAGTTTTTTGCCGACTTCTCTTATAATCTTCTAACGTTCCTTCAAAAGTCGTTATTTTTCTGTTCTCAAAAACAATTAACCTGTCTGCAACAGAATTTACAAATTCACTGTCATGGGATACAAACAAAACAGTCCCTTCATAAAGCTTTAGAACACCTTCTAAAGCTTCTATAGACAGCATATCTAAATAGTTTGTCGGCTCATCTAAAAGCAGGATATTAGCATCAGAAACAAAAAGCTTTGCAAAGGAAACCTTTATCCTTTCACCACCACTTAAGCACTGAACCTTTTTAAATACATCGTCAGCTCGAAAGAGTAATCGTGCAAGAATTGTACGTGCTATATTCTGAGTTTGAACACTATCTTGCATCACATTCTCTAGCACTGTTTTATTGTATTCAAGATTTTCAAAGCCCTGATGAAAATACCCGATCTTTGCTTTAGGGACAATACGTATACCACTATTTGAGTTTTTGTAAATCAAATTCAACAAAGTACTTTTCCCTGTACCATTTTGACCCCATAAAGCAGTCTTAGAGCCCTTTGGTATGCTAAAACATGCATTATCTAACACTGTATTTGTACCATATGAAAAAGAGAGTCCTTGGGCCGAAATAACAATCTTATTTTCAGGCGGATTTGTCAGATAAAAATCCAGCTTAATTTTGGGAATCTCCTTTGGTTTTTCTTTTACTTCAAGCTTTTCAAGTCTTGCTACCATACTATTGATTCCGTTATGGATTTTCTCCTGTTTTTCATTGGATTTTCTTTTATGAAGCCTTGCTTCAGAATTACCCATACGCTTTGGTGCTTTTCTTACAGACTTAGCCTTCCCTTGTCTATCCTTTATTGCAGCTTCTAAACTTGATTTTATAGAAATGTATTTTTCATGTTCATTTAATGCATGCTCGTACTCAATTTGACTTTGTTTTTTGTAAAAAGAATAGTTTCCATTATAAACCTTAAACTTTCCATCTTTAACTTCAATTATTTTATTGCAAAGGCTATCTAAAAGAAATCTGTCATGGCTGATCAACAAAAAAGATTCTACTTTAGAAAGCTTTTGCTCTAAAAGTTCAACACCTTTATAATCCAAATTTGCTGTAGGCTCGTCAGCAAATAACATAATGTTTTCATCACTAAATGCATTGGCAATCTTTATTCTAGTCTTTTCCCCTCCGCTAAATTCCTTTTGATGAGATTTTTGAGAAAGATTGAACTCCTTTAGCAGCTTTTGATCTGCACTTATACACTCATCGGAAAACTGGCGTATATATGTGATAGAACAAAATTGCTCTACAAAACCTTCATCTGGTTCAATATCCTTTGATAAAATACTCATAAGAGTAGTCTTTCCACATCCGTTTTGACCTACTATCCCAATTTTATCTCCCGAGTAAATTTTTAAATCATCAATTTCAATAATAAGTCTGTCACTATAATATTTTTTAATATTTGAAGCTTCTAATATAAGCATAAAAAAATCTCTCCCTCCACCTTTTTAAATAACGAATTAAACTCAATAATCATGTTCTCATAACTTTAAAACAGAGAATTATTTTTCGTTATTTGTGAGTGTGCTGGAAAGATACATACAGCTATAAAGACAGAAAATACAGCAAGGTATTATCTGTAATAAAGATGAATTGTCTCACTAATCCAGCACAAATTAAGAGCATACTGCTCTTTAACATCAAAAATCTCAAGGCACTAAACCTTATACGATTTACTATATTTGTCTCACAAATTCTATAAATCGAAATGATTTTTTGCTGAATTAGCCAATCCTCATCAATAAATACCTTACCCTTTCTTAATATTTAATTTTATTTTACCCTAGTATTATGGATAAATCAAGTATACCAATTTAACAAGGGTGTATAAATTATATCTGACACAGATTCTGTAACATTTCCGTCTCATTTACAACATAGGCTCAGTTTTCACATAGAGAAATATTATACCAATGAAAATGGTTAGAGAAACCCAATTTCTATAACCATTATTTTCTAAAACTTTTTTTATAT
>Ga0207799_100052_pt1 | contig 175560 bp, 144 predicted proteins | sample TtanPargueraPR_4_FD_187742 | JGI IMG/M metagenome (GOLD analysis project Ga0207799, IMG submission 187742) | Aerobic enrichment media microbial communities from Bioluminiscent Bay, La Parguera, Puerto Rico - Tt and M2 (SPAdes) | ecosystem: Environmental > Aquatic > Marine > Unclassified ... | reverse complement strand
TGGAGCCGGTGGAAACCATCGATATCGCCGACATTGAGATCATTGAAGAGCCCCCTGCGGCCGGTGCGCCTGTTCCCCCCGGGGCCCGGAAAGCGGGCCTGGATCAAGGGAAGCCCAGCGCCAAGGCGCGCATGAAATTTGCCATGGACCCGCAACCGGGGAACGCCAACCGGAGCCCCGTGTTTGCCGGGGATGACGGTCGCTACCTGATGTCCTGCCCGCAATGCGGTTTCCAGGATGCCGTCTCCGGCCGTCTGTTTGAAAAAATGGGTTCCGCCGTGCGGGTCCAATGCCCCTGCGGCCATCGTTTCCGGATTATCAGGGAGTTGCGGGCCGCCTATCGCAAGGCTGTTCGCCTGGACGGGTATTTTGCCCAGGCCCTGGGAAGCGGCAACAAATTGGCCTCTGGGGATGTCTGGGGGCCGATGGTGGTTAAGAATCTCTCCCGGGCCGGCCTGCAATTCACCTGCGGCAACGCCGGTCAACTTCGCCGTGACGACCGCCTGCAGGTCCGTTTCAATCTGGACAACGCCAATCAAACCCTCATCAAGAAAACCGTCGTTGTGAAATCCGTGGTCGGCAACACCGTCGGCTGCCAGTTTCACGGCACGGATCACTACGATGCCGTCATCGGGTTCTACTTCCTTTAGTCAATCGCCAGCGTCGAATAATACGGGAATTACTGTTTGACACCTGACGGACAGACTTGTATGTAAGAAATGTATCACTACCGTAACGTTTTTTTGGTTTTTACAAAGACAAGCCCCATGACTTAAGTGCCATGGGGCTTTTGTAGAAGCGCGGCACTGCCGGTGTGACGCAAGCGCCATTACCAAACCGCTGTGTTGCCGGTGGTAATACGCCTCTGCCACGATCCGGCCGCTCAACCCTTGCGGGTGGAGGGCTTTGGCAATTGGCGCCGGCGGCCGAACGATTGGCACCCCCTATACGTTTGGAAGGTTTTCCGAGGACGGATTTAGAATCTCTAGTAAATTAGACCAGTAGATAATCGCCAGCACGCTATTCCTTCGGACATGAGCGAAATACGGCTATGATACGACGCGTCTTCTTGCTTGCCCTGGTCCTGCCTGGAGTTCTTCTTTGCCTGCTTATGCCGCCAGCCGTCAAGGCGGACGAGCGCATTGTTCTTGTTGCCCCCCAGGGGCCGGTTTTCGCCGGCCAAAGTGTTATTTTTCGCATCCGCGCCCAGGAATTTATCCTGCCTCTCCAGGCCACCCTGCATTACCGCAGCATCGGTACATCCACCTACCGTGCCATATCCATGAAACAGGATACCGAAATTGAATTCTCCGGCATGATCGAACAGGATTGGGTTTTACCGCCCGGCCTTGAATACTTCTTTGAGGTGGAAGATGGCCAGGGCCGGCGGGTTACCCAGCCCCGCAACGATCCCCGCCGCAACCCACTGCGGATCGAGGTCGCTTTGGATCGGCCTCGGCCCACCGGCATCGTTTTTCCGGCCATGGATAACCAGCGCATCCGCGCGCGTCGACCCAGCGTCACCATCCGGTTTGCCGACACCGGCCTTCCGCCCCAGTGGGCTTCGGTCCGGCTGCTGCTGGATGACACGGACGTGACGCCCATCGCCCTTATCGCCACGGACGCCATCGCCTTTACGCCGGAGTGGGATCTCGCCTTCGGGAACCACCGAGTGACCCTTGAAGTCATGGATGCGGCCGGCAATATGCTGCCGCCCCAGGAATGGACCTTCATCATTCCCCATTCGGAACTGTTCGATCAGGTTGCGGTGGAGATGCGGGTGGATACCGAAGTCGCCCACGAGGTTTACCAGAAAGACGACAGCCCCGAGCCGGATTGGACCGTGCAGTCCAATCAGACCCTCCTTGCCCGCATGGAAAAAGACGACTTGCGAGCGTCTCTGGAAGCGAACACCTGGTATATCACCCAGGACGGGCCGGACCCCCTGGAGGATGATTTCAATCTGAACAATTACCTGGTGCAATTGGAATACCGGAACCAGCACTTGGCCTTTGGGGACGTCAATGTCACCGGCACGGAACTGGTGAGCGAAACCATTTCCCGACGGGGGGGCGTTGTAACGCTGAACGCACCCGGCATCACCGCACAGGGTTTCATGCTGAGCAGTGACTACCTGACCGGCTTCGACGACATGATCGGCATCGATGACAGCGACAACCGGCTGGAGGGCGGCTCCCTGGAAAGCGATCTCCTGGGCGACAGGCGCTTGACCCTGAAGGGCACCGTGGTTACCGGCGACAACGAAGAGCCTGACGATTACAACGCCAGCACCCTGGCCGCCGGGCATGAGGGCACGATCTACAGCCTCCAGGCCACCAGCAGCCTATTCAACGAGATGCTGAACCTGACGGCCGAGTACGGCATGAGCGATTTCGATGAGGACGTCTCGGACGATATCGATGCCGACTGGGACGATGCCTGGCTGTTGCGTTTTTCAGGCCGTGCCGGCAGCTATGACTATGGCGGCGGCTACAAATATTTGAGCGAAGCATTCCAGAGTGTGGTCACGCCCACGGCAGCAAACAATCAGGCGGAGTATTCGCTGTATGGCACGAGAACCTTCCAGGTCGCCAACCTTACGGCCAACGTTATCCACACCCGCGACAACGTCGAAAAAAACGATGCGTTGCCGGTGATCGACAATACGAATGCCGGCCTGTCCTTCAATTGCTACCCCACGGACTGGCCCACGTTTTTCCTGAGCGGCAATGTCGGTTGGCAGGACAGTTCCCGTGAACCCGATACCACCGACCCCATTGAAAACCGCACGGATACCGTCGGGGGTGGGTTTTCCCTGGCCCGCGAAAGGTGGAACCTGTCCCCGAGTTATTATTTTACGAATTTTGACGACGACACCCCGACCGATGCCGACAGCCGGACCCACCAGATTAGCCTGAACGCAGGCTGGCAACCCATTGACATCCTGTCGTTCACCCCGTCGGCCTCCTACACCCGCACCAAGACGGATTTCGACGACGTGGTCACCGAGACCTGGCAGGGCACCCTGGCCGGCATGTGCATGTTCAACGACGCCCACAACCTGAACTGGACCCTGTCCGCCACCGACACCCAGGCCGATGACGATTCCTTCCACACCCGGAATTACTACCTGATCGGCCAGCACAACTGGCATATCGCCACACCCTTCCTGGAAAGCGTGCAGAAGACCCTGTCCCTCAGGGGGCAGTACAGCCGGACGGAAGATAAGATTTTCGACACCACAGACGAGGATTACACGGTATACCTGGTGCTCAGCATCGGCATCCCTCTTTCCTATCCCTAGTCTGGAGGCAAATCCTGGAGCAACAGATGCGTCAATTCTCTTTTGTCATAGGCCGCTTGAAATCGTGGACCGCCGCGTGGATTCGCTTGGGGTTCTGGATCATGGTGATTGTCGGAATCCCGGAGTTGGGCCAAGCGCTTGACGTCAGCGTCACCCCAGCCACCGTCAACATTGTTCCGGGATTGAACAACACCGCCCAGCTTCGCTATAACGGCGTCGATCTCCTTGATCCGAATTTTACCAGCACCTCGGCCCAGGGGCGATTTATCACCGAAGACGGCCGTGTGCTGGGGCGCGTGAACCGGGGTCTGACGATGCCCATCGTGAATTCCCGGGGCAGCGTGGTCGAATTGCTGACCATCCCGGCCGGGGTCATCGCCGAGGCTCTCAAACTCAAAAAGAGCCGCATCGGCTATCAACGGGATTTTCTGGATATCAATAATGAAGTGGAATCCGTTCTGGTCACGCTGCCCATCGTGCCTTCATCGGCCGGGGCCTTCAACCTGGTGCGCATGACCCTGGAGTTCAACCAGCCGATGGCGACCGCCGGTTCACGCCCGTCCTCCGGGGGGCGGATCACCGTGCCGCGTTTCACAAAGGGACTGCGGGCGTTCGCCACCCTGACCTACAACGGCGGCGGCACCCTGCGGGGCCAATGGAAAGTGGACGGCCAGATCCTGGGCATCGTCAACCGGCAGCTCAACCGGGGCTTGCGCGAGGTCACCATTCCCAGCCCCCTGAATCCATCCTTTCCCACCTACGGTACTGGCCTGCACAAGGTGGAATTCGAGATCCTGGATCCGGTGCCCGGATTTGACGAGCCCATCATCTACTATTTCGTCACCGAAGCCTATACAGGTGCGCCTCTGGGGTCCCTCAAACTGTCGGAGCCCCTGGAGCGGGCGTATGTTTTATTTTCGGCCACACAGTTCCCGCGGTTTTCCTGGCGGGCCGCCGGGGAAGATGCGTTGTACCGCTTTCGCCTCTATCGGCTGGATTCGGCGGCGACATTAGATTCCCGTGCCCCGCTGGCCTTTGCCTACCAGAAACCGGAGCTTTCGGCAGTGACCAAGGCCACCCACTACGACCTGACCGCCTTCGACCTGGACGACATTCTCCTGGGTTCTCCCTATTGCTGGCAGGTACAGGCTTTCAAGGACGACGTCATGGTGGGGGCCAGTATCTACCGGCTGGTACATTTCACGGGCCCGGCGGTGAGTTCGGAAAAGATCCGCCTCGATCCCCTGAATTCACGGTCTGCATCCCCCCAGTAGCCTGACCCTTGCCTATCGCGAATTTCTCGAATGCGCATAACGGATAGAGGCGTTGGGTAAATCGCGCCGCTGCTTGGTCCTGGCATCGGCAAAGGCCACCACTCCACTGGACCGTCAGTCCGGACGCGGTCCGCAATCTCACGCATTTTCAAATCGTTGGCCCACGAGATGCCGGATCAGGTACGGCATGACAGACAAAAAGGCGATGCTCTGTCGCTATTCTGTCGCCCGGGAATGGTCTCTGGCGATCAGCATGTAAATCGAAGGGATGACGAAAAGGGTGAACAGGGTGCCGATAGCCATGCCGCCGACAAGCACCAGGCCGATGGAGTTGCGGGCTTCGGCGCCGGCGCCGCTGACCAGTACCAGGGGAAAGTAGCCCGCGATGGTGGCGCTGCTGGTCATCAGAATGGGGCGCAGGCGGGTGAGCGCGGCCTCCCGGATGGCTGCCTTTACGCTGCGGCCCTGTTGCTGGAGCTTGTTGGCGAATTCCACGATCAGGATGCCGTTTTTGGAAACCACGCCGATCAGGGTTACCAGTCCCACCTGGGAATAGATGTTCAGGGTCGTGGTCCAGCTATCGGTCCAGAAACCCACATTGGGATCGGGGATGCGAAGGAAGGTGAAGATCAGGGCGCCGAACATGGCCAGGGGTACCGATCCGCCCAGGATCACGAAGGGATCGCGAAAGCTGTTGTACTGGGCCGCCAGGGTGAGGAAGATCATGATCAGGGCCAGCATGAAGGCCGGCAGGAACTTGTTGCCCTCGATGCGCAGCTGGCGCGATTCCCCGGTATAGTCGATCAGATACCCCTGGGGCAGGATTTTGGCGGCCTCTTCTTCCAAAAATTTCAGAGCTTCGTCCAAAGGCCGAATCGGCACCCCGCTGAGTTTGACAGCGTTGAACTGCTGGAAGCGGTTGATGGACCGCGGAACGGTTCGGTTTTCGACCCTTGCGATGGTGCTGAGGGGCACCAGTTCTCCCCCGGGTCCGGTGACGTAGACGCCGTTGAGCTGTTCGGCCGTGAGGCGGTCCACGCGCTGGATTTGAGGAATGACCTTGTAGCTGCGTCCGGCTATGTTGAAGCGGTTGACGAAGTTGCCGCCCACCAGCGACGCCAGGTCACCCCCCACCTGTTCGAGGTTGAGGCCCAAATCGGCAACCCGGTCGCGATCGATGACGATCTTGGCCTCGGGCTGGTCGATTTTGACGTCGATGGACGGCGGAAAAGCGAACATGCCGCTTTGGATGGCCTTGCGCTGCAGTTGTTTGGCAAAGCCGAGGATTTTATCAGGTTCTTCGGTGGCCGCCAGAACAAATTCCACCGGGAATTGTCCCCCGCCGGGCAGGGCCGGCGGGGTGATGGCGAACATCCGGATGCCGGGGATCCGGTCCAGCCCCTGCTGGACCTCCGGCTGAATCTCAAAGATGGTCCTTTCGCGCGCTTCCCAGGGGGCTACAACCATGCCGCCAAAACCCGAAGACGGGGAGGTGACCTGAAAGGTGAATTGGGTTTCGGGCACGCGCATGAAGACCTGATTGGCCGCTACGGCATACCGGCTGGTCTGATCCAGAGTAGCGTTGGCCGCGGCATCCACGATACCAAAGACCACGCCCTGATCCTCGGTGGGCGCCAGCTCCTTGGGGGACATCATGAAGAGTGGAACGGTGGCCAGCCCCAGCAGGATCCAAACCGTGTAGACGGCCGGCCGGGCCTGGAGGGTCGCATCGAGCAGACGCCCGTAAAAACGACTCAAACGTTTGAAATCGTTTGAAATGCGGCCGGCCAGTCCGCGGTCGGACATGCCCGCGCGCAGCAGTTTGGCCGACATGACAGGGGAGAGGGTCAGGGCCACCACGGTGGAGACGATCACCGCCCCGGTCAGGGTAAAGGCAAACTCCCGGAAAAGTGACCCGGTCAACCCCCCCTGGATGCCGATGGGGGCATAGACCGCCGCCAGCACCACTGTGGTGGCGATGATCGGTCCCACCAGTTCCCGGGCCCCGATGATAGCTGCCTGGAGCGGCGATTCGCCCATTCCCAGGTGGCGTTCCACATTTTCTACCATGACGATGGCGTCATCCACCACCAGCCCCACGGCCAGCACGATGGCCAGCAGGGTCAGCAGATTGATGCTGAAACCGAATATCTGCATCAGGAAGAGTCCGCCGATGAGGGCTAGGGGGATGGCCACCATGGGGATGAAGGCCGAGCGCCAAGAACCCAGGAAAAGAAAAATGATCAACGCCACGATGACCAGTGTCAGCACGAGGGTGTGGGTCACCTCCTGGATGGCATTGTCGATGTATTCGGTCGCGTCATAGGCGATCCGCGCGGCGAGGCCGCTGGGCAGTTCGGCCTGGATAGACGCCATCTCCTTGCGGACCGCCTTGATAACATCCAGGGCGTTGGCATTGGGCAGCGGAAAGATTCCCATGAAGACGGCCGTCTGGCCTGAAAAGCGCACCTCGGTGTCATAGTCTTCGGATCCCAGAACGACATCGGCAATGTCCTCCAGACGGACCAAAGCGCCGTCGCTGGAAAGCACCACCAGGCGTCGGAACTCGTCAACCGAGGTCAGGTCGGTGTTGGCCGTCAGGTTGACCTGCACCAGGGATCCTTTGGTCTGCCCCACCGCCGTGATAAAGTTATTGGCTGCCAGGGCTCGGCGTACCTGGGCCGGGCTGACGTTAAAGGCCGCCATGCGGTCGGGCTTGAGCCAGATGCGCATGGCAAAGGTCCGGGCTCCCAGGATGTCGGCGCGCTGAACGCCGGCAATGGCCGACAGCCGCGGCTGGACGACGCGGACCAGATAGTCGGTGATCTGGTTTTGCTGCAGGATGTCGGATGTGAACGAGAGGTAGGCCGAGGCGAATTCACTGTCGGCCGATTCAACGTTGATGGTCGGCACCTCCGCCTCCGGCGGCAGGTCTCCCCGCACCTGGTCGACTTTGGAACTGATTTCCGAAAGCGCTTTGATGGCGTCCGCATTGAGTTTCAGACGGGCCGTGATGGTCGATACGCCCTGTCGGCTTTGGGAGGCGATGTAGTCGATGCCGTCAGCGGCGGCAATGGCCCGCTCCAGCGGTGTGGTGATGAAGCCGCGCACCAGTTCGGCACTGGCGCCGACATAGACGGTCGTTACCGTCACCGCGGCATTGTCGCTGCGGGGATACTGGCGAACATTCAGATTGAGCAGTGCCTGAAGCCCGGCAATGATAATGATCAGGCTCACCACGGTGGCCAGCACCGGCCGCCGGATAAAGATATCGGTAATGTTCATGGGGTGCCGGCCTCAGGCATTGTCGGGGCGGGGGGTTAATTTGAAGTCGGGTGCCAGGGTGTTGTCCACCGTCACCGGCATGCCGTTGCGCAGTTTGAACACCCCTGTGCTGACCACGGTTTCACCGACTTCCAGCCCGCTTGCGACAGCGATGAAATCGCCGCGTTTCTCACCCAACGTTACGAACTGCTGCCGCAGTATCAGGCCATCATCCTTGGACACGACCACAAACACCGAATCGCTGTAGGGGGCATAGAGCACCGCCGTGGCCGGTATCGCCAGGACGGGCCGGGCGTCGGGCAGGATAACCTCAACGGTGGCAAACATGCCGGGGCGCAAGCGTTCTTCGTGATTGGCCACCGTTGCCTGGATACGAATGTTCCGTGTCGCGGCCTCGACCTGGGGATTGATGGCCGTGATTTGGCCCTCGATAACCTCACCGGAGAGGGCGTCGGTGGCAATCCGGACGGGAAGGCCTGGCTGGATGCGTGTCAGCCGGTCCTGGGGCAAGGAAAAATTGACGAAAATTGGGTCCAGCGCCTGGAGGGAAACAATGGGTTCCCCGGCATCGAGAATTTGACCTAGATTGACCAGTCGGATCCCCAGTCGTCCGGAAAAGGGGGCGCGGATCGTTTTTTTGGCAATGATGGACTTGATGTTTTCAATGGCGGCCTGGGCCTGCTTGTACTCGGCCAGGGCCTGGTCGAAGGCGGCCTGGGTGACCACTTTCTGGGCCAGGAGTTCCCGGGCGCGTTCGTAGTTGGCCTTTCTGAGGGCCAGGGCAGCCTCGTCAGCCCGTAGCTGGGCCCTCTCGGAAGAGATATCCTGCTGAACCAGCAGGTCGCCGGCCTCCACGTGCGCCCCGGGTTCAAAGGCGATTTGAACGACTTTGCCGCTCAGTTCGGCTGTGACGGTCACCCCCTGGACCGCCTCCAGGGAACCCACGGCAGTCAGGCGCTGCTCCCACTCTATGGCGCGCGCGGGAGCAGCGGTCACCACGGTGGGCGGCGGTGCGAACTCCTTGCCCTGGGCGATCATGCGGTTGATCTGCAGGAATTTGATGCCGCCCAGAGCACTGAGCAGCAGTAAGACCCCCAGCACCGACAAATATACTTTCTTATTCATATTTTCTGAACGTTTATGGGTAGTGATGCTAGCTTATAACCAGTTGTAAGAATGGGGCATCGCATTGAAAATGTCAAATACCGGCGGCCTGCATGGTATGCTAATGCCCTGATAATGCTCATTTGTTCAGAATTCGTCATGACCATGGCCCCCACTGGATGGCCAATCCGTCATGCCGTGCCGCGCGACAGGAATGGGGATCGATGGTGATCCGTGCATGACGTGTTTCAAAGACGTTGCCTGACCAGAAGGTTAACATGAAACCTGCAAGGCAAAGACGGCAGCAATCGCCATGGCGGGTATTTTGGCGCCGGTGGCAAATCGCGTGGGGGTTGGACGCAACAGGGATGAAGGCTCGCAGGCCTATCGGGGTGGCAGGAATGTCAGCGTTGCGATTCCCGATGTTTGCTCCCGGAGCACGTTTGCGTTGTTAAATCACGGGGGGGGTCAGTCGTCCGCAAGGGCCCACTCCACGGCCCGGGCGGCATGGATGGCCGTTGTGTCATACAGGCGCACCGGGGTGTCCTCCGGTTTGATGAGCATGCCGATTTCGGTGCATCCCAGGATGACGGCTTCGGCCCCGTCATTGGCCAACTGATCAACGATTTCGATGTAGCGCTGGCGCGAGGATCCCAGGATTTTACCCCGGCAGAGTTCGTCATAGATAATGGCGTGAACGTCCTGCCGGGCCGCTTTTTTCGGAACGCGAACCTCAAGCCCGAACCGGTCGGCCAGGCGGCCGCGGTAGAATTTTTGCTCCATGGTGAAAGCGGTGCCCAGCAGACCGACGGTTTTGACACCGTCCTTGACGAGGGCTTCGCCCGTGGCGTCGGCGATGTGCAGCAAGGGAATGGAAATCGCCAGTTCAATGGCGGGGGCCACCTTGTGCATGGTGTTGGTGCCGATCAGAAGAAAGTCGGCCCCGGCCCGCTGGATGCGGCGGGCGGCGTCCACCAGTATCTCCGCTGTCGTGTCCCAGTCGCCGCGGCTCTGGCAAACTTCGATGGGGGCGAAATCCACACTGTAAAGTACGATTTCAGCGGAATGCAGCCCGCCCAGCGCCTCTTTGACGCCCTTGTTGATGGCGCGATAATAATCCGCGGTGCTTTCCCAACTCATTCCGCCCAACAGGCCGATGGTTTTCATGGCGATGATTTCCTTTAAGGGTTAAACCCAAACTAGCAATAGGGTGTGTGTTAGTATATCATACGACCGTTTATCCATGCTTGTCATGCCGTATTTAACCAACGCATCGGGGTCTTCACGAAGATGGAACACGGCATGAACGCCTGGAGGCCGCAATGGCGGCGTCGCCAGAGCGTTCAATGCCGCGTCTGGAGGAGAGAGCCAAGCTCAAGACAAACAATTGTAATGAGCAATAACCCATAATAACACCTTTCCGGAAAAATACAACCCCTTTCGATCAAAAAAGGCCGATATGCTGGCCCCATTCGCTTCAATGCCATCGCCGATACCCGGAATCGGTCGCTTTTTTGATCCCCCTCACCGGTTAATTTGTAGATTTCATGAAATGTTCGGATTAAGGGGCGGCCGCATCATAGCCTTCCGGTGTCAGGAAAGCGCTGGTTTTCAGCGAATTCATATCCGTCAGGCCTTCGGTGTAGAGGCGTTTCAGGGCGGCCAGCGTATCACTGGGGGCCAGCGGCAGCGCCGCGACGATGTCGCTGACATCCAGAATTCCCGGCGGGCCTTTCCCATCCCATTCCTTGCGCAGCAGGGCAAGGACCTTTTGTTCTTCTTCGGTCATGGTGAGTCCTTTCGGATCAGTGCTTGCCTTCATCAAATGTCAGGCGTCCCAATACCTTTGGGCCGGTGGTGTCAAGATGCAGCACGACCCCCTCCCCCGAAGATACCCCTTCCCCGGTCATGGCACGGATAGTGACGAAATGGGTCACCATGATAATGAGGGGGCCGTCCTGGGGCTGGCGGTCCAGGAAGGATCGCAGCGCATTGATGCGGGCCGGCCGTTCCTCGGGGCGGGCGTAAAACGAATTGAGGGCGGCCAGCGGTTGTACCGCTCCCATTTCCATGAGTCGGGCGGTTTCCAGACAGCGGCACCACTGGCTGGCGTAGACACGGGCCCTGGCAATCCCCTTTCGGCGAAGAAATTCTCCGATGGCGCGGGCCTGGTCCCGTCCCTGCCGGTTTAGATTCCGCTGGGTCGCGCAATCATTCAGGACGAAATGGTCCGGATCGCCGGTTCCCGGAGCAAGGGCATGGCGGATCATCAAAACGCGGCCGTCACCGCGGAGCGCCTCGACAGGCGCCAAGCCGCCGGACGGATCCATCGCATGGCCCGGGGCGGCTGTTGCCGCGAAGAGAAGCATCAGGAAAACCAATGGGCGTCGGATGGTCATTGGGCACCTTCCTGGCGCAGATTGCGGATATGCCGCCGCACAGTAGAACGGTAGGTGTCCTTGTGGACATAGTATGCCATGCGGTCGAGTTTGAGATAGTTGACCCCTCCGTGCATGTCCGGAAAGGGTTCGCGTTTGCTTTTCTGAAAAGCCACCGCCGAAGGGTGCTTCCGCTCGATGCCGGCAATATAGCGGGCGATGAGTTCCGCCTGTTCGTTGCGCCCTTCCCAGCCGAGGCCGGCCGCCTCCACCAGGCCGGCAACAAAAAGATTGTCATAGGCCGGGTGAAACGCATTGAGGTAAAGGTGCGGGGCGGCCCCTTCCCAGTTGAGATGCCGGCGGTCGATGAAAGGATAGTGCGGCTTGTAGCCGGTGGCCGTCAAAATGAGGTCAAAGACCTGGCGGGTGCCGTCCCGGAACACGACGCCATCGCCATCGAGTCGGGCGATGCCCTGGTAAAGGGTGATGTCCCCATGGCCCAGGTGGTGCAGCACCAGGGAGTTGACGATGGGGTGGGATTCGTACAGGTCGTGGTCCGGGGCCGGAAATCCGAATCGCGTGGGATCCCCCGTAAACCACTTCAAGATGATGTTATCGATGCGCTGCTTGAGTGCGAACGGCAGTTTGATGCGGCCGCCCACCGTATCCGCGGGGCGACCGAAAATGTATTTGGGCACGAAATGGTAGCCCCGGCGCACACTCAGTCCCACGAATCGCGCCCGGTGCACGGCGTCCACCGCGATGTCGCATCCGCTGTTGCCGGCCCCCACGATCAGAACGCGCCGGTCTTCGAAAATGTCCGCGCCTTTATAATCGCAGGCATGCATCAAACGACCATCGAACCTACCCTCAAACCGTGGCCGGTTGGGTTCGGACAGGGTGCCGTTGGCCATGACAACCCCCTTGAAGCGTCTTGTCACCGGCGGGCCGCCGCCATTGTCCCGACGGCGGGTGGTGATTTCCCAGCCTTGGTCGGGTGCGCCATCGACAGGCGCCACAAGGGTCACCTCGGTGTTGAATTCGAACCGGTCCTCCAGGCCAAAGCGTCCGGCGTAGGCCTTGAGGTAGCGGAAAACCTCGCGGTGGTGCGGGTAGTCCGCCACCGCATCATCCATGGGGAATTCTTTGAACTCGGTCATGCGTTTGGAAGAGATCAGGTGGGCCGAGCCGTACATGGTGCTGCGCGGATTGTCGATGTTCCAGAGGCCGCCCACCGTGGGGCCCGCTTCAAAACCGATATAGGGGATTCTTTGGATGTCCAGGTTGCGGGCGACGGCCAGCCCGGCCGGGCCGGCTCCGATGACGGCATAGCAATGGGTGGTGTCGATCATGTTTGTATCCTCCGTCGACAACCTAAGGCCTGAACCTGTGCCGTAAAGGTGTCGGCTGAAAATACGTGCAAGGACTTAACCGCATAGCGCGGCTATCGGCTGGGATCTAAATTTATTATCTCCGGCGGAGAGGACCCGGAAAAACCTTACGGTTCCGAGAGATAAGCCTCATTCGGTGGGCGGGGATATCTCGCCAAGGACTTCGGCATCGTTCCCTAATGAATGGTCCTATAAAATATTGGATCCGACGGCGTCACCTGTGGGCCAGCGGGCGGCAGTGTGTTTCACGTGTGAAGCCCAGCAGCACCAGGGCCAACACGGTCCAGACGATCATCAGTCCGAATCCGGCCTCATAGGCGTTCATGTCATAAATGCGTACCCCCTCTTCCACCCGACCGTTCCAACGGAGGTCGAGCATCCATCCCACCAGGGGCTGCAGGAGCATCGGGCCCGACATCACGCCCATGTTGATGACACCGGTGGCCGTACCGGACAAGGGGGCCGGAACAGACTCTTTGCCATAGGCGAAGCTGATGATCATGCAACCGGAGCAAAAGCCCGTGATCACCAAAATAGCAACAAGCATCGGGAGCGACAGGTTTTCCATATAGATCGCAACGGTCCAGCCGATCAGCGTCAGGGCGCACCCTCCGATATAGAGGGGTTTGCGGCGCCCCATATGGTCGGACAGCCAGCCGAAAAGAGGGCCGCCCAGGGCCCAGGCCACCAGGACAATGGTCGTGCATGACGATGCCAGGGTGGGGCTCAAGCCGTGGTGAGTGGTCAGATAGGGAACGCCCCAAAGGCCGGAAAACGTCAGGACGGGGCCCACGATGCCGCCTGGTATAAGGAAGAGCAAGAGGGTGTTGCGGTATCGCAGGACTTGCCCCAAACCCGCCAGCACGGAAACTCTTTCGTCCTTGGGTGGGTCAAGGGAGGTCGCGCTGTCGTTGCCAAATCCCTTTTCGTGCGGGTGGTCGCGTACCTGAAACCAGATGGCTGCCGCAATCGCAAAGGTCGCCAGGCTGGAAACCAGGACGGTGAACCGCCAACCGTTGTGGTCCACCAGGAAGCGCAGCGGCGGACCGGCGCAGACCGCGCCTATGATCCCCACGAACAGCGCCATGCCGGCGGCCATGGCATAGTAGCGGGGCGGGAACCAGTTGTTGGTGAGCTGGAGCAGCCCGACGAAGGCCACGGCCACCGACCCGCCAATCAGCAGGCGTCCGGTGCCGATCAGCAGCATGCCGGGCGCCAGCGCGAAAAGAAGCGCCCCGAGCCCGGCCACCAGAGCCCCGGCGCTCAGCAGACGCCGGGGACCCCAACGGTCGGCAATAATGCCGGTGGGGATCTGCATGGCCACGTAGCTGTAGAAATACAGGGCTGAGAGGTTCCCCAGGGCGGCCGCCCCGATTTGGAATTCCCGCATCAGGGCGTCCGTCATCACGGCCGGGGCCACGCGCTGGAAAAAGGCCATCAGGTAAAACGAGGCACCAATCCCCCAGACCAGCCAGGCCAGCCGCATGGGGGGGGCTTCCATTTGTTGGGGTGTTGCCATGGCGCTGCCTTAAACGATCAGATTGGCGACGGAAATGCTATTCCGGTGGCGTCGGCCGCGTTATCAATCCCGATAGCCGTCTTCGTCGGGGTCGTAGACAATGTCGATCAGACGATTATTGCCACCGGAATACACCAGGCGTCCTTCCTTTTTGTAGTAATCGATGGTGCGGGTCCGGTCGCTTCCGTAATAGAAGGGAATCCATGCTTTTCCCGAGGCAATCATCTTGAAATCACTGGCCGCCCCGATTTTTTCATGGACTTCCGGGCGGGCCATCCCGAGTTCGAGTTTGGCGAACTTGGAGGTGGGCGGAACGGTGGTGGAGGGTTTTTGGGCAACGGGTTCCGACTGTTTCTGGGTTGAGTGGGTGGCGCAGGCGGAAAGTACGAAAAGCAGGCTCAGGGTCAGGACAGCGATAAAGACGATGCGGGTTTTCATTGGCAAGCTCCTTGGATGGGTTGACGATAAGCAACGGTGATTACGAGAGATGGTGCCGTTTTGCCACTTGGGTCGAGGACTGTCAATTCATTCGTCCGGTGCAGCGACGATGAAGTGCTGACCAAGGCGTTCCCTATCGGATCGTTTGTGACCTTTGACCGCCCGCAGGGCGGATGTTAGAGCGGGATCACCCCTCGGCCGGACATCCGGACACCGCAGGGCCATCAACTGGTAGATATCCGCAATTCCAGTCCCTGTAAAGATAACCCTTGAGATTGTGCGCATTATTGCATACCTATGCCGGTAACAGCACCCTGACGGCACAGGCCGCCGGGGTGCGGCCATCCCATCCGAACAAGGAGTGATTGCGGCATGCGGTTTACCGATGTGGAAAATACCCGGGTGATCCTGGAGGATGCGGGCTATGTCTGCACCACGGAGATTGCCACGGTGGTCTTTCTGGCGGCGGCGGCCGATAAACCGGTCCTGGTGGAAGGGCCGGCCGGTGTGGGCAAAACCGAGCTGGCCAAGGCCGTCGCGTGCGGACTGGGGCGCGACCTCATCCGCCTGCAATGCTACGAAGGGTTGGACGAAGCCAAAGCCCTCTACGAGTGGGAGTATGCCAAACAGCTGCTCTACACCCAGATCGTGCGGGACAAGATCAGCGACGTGGTGGCGGACGCCCACACCCTGAGCGAGGCCGTGGACGGCATTGCCGCCCAGGCGGACGCGTTTTTTTCGGAGCGTTTCCTGCTCCCGCGCCCCCTGCTGCAAGCCATCAGCGCGCCGGAACCGGTGGTGCTTCTGGTGGACGAGATCGACAAGGCCGATCCTGAGTTCGAGGCCTTTCTCCTGGAACTGCTGAGCGATTTCCAGGTGACGATCCCCGAGCTCGGCACCCGCCAGGCCACCCATATTCCTTTCGTGCTGCTGACGTCCAACAGCTTTCGCGATATGAGTGACGCCCTCAAGCGCCGCTGCCTGCATCTCTACATCGACTACCCGGGGCCGGAGATCGAACGGGAAATCGTCTGCCGGCGTCTGCCGCAGTTGCCGGGCCGACTGGCCGACCAGATGATTGCCGCCATGGCCCGCATCCGGCGCCTGGACCTGAAAAAGAAGCCCAGCATCTCCGAAACCCTTGACTGGGCCAGCGCCCTGATCAGCCTGCAGTTGGAGACCCTCTCGCCGGAAGCCGTGCTGGCGACCTTGAATGTCATCTGCAAATACCGGGAAGATGCCGAGCAGGTGCGACGGGAGATCGACCAGGTGGTCAACTTCCAATAGGTTCAATCTGAAGTTTTTATACCCATACAGGGGGCGGCATGGAAGCGATGATTCTCAAATTTGTCGCCGCGGCCCGGGCGGCCGGGATGCGCATTTCCACGGCCGAAACCATGGACTGCCTGGCCCAGCTGCCCCGGGTGGACGTCCTGGACGAAAACCAGTTTATCACGGTGCTGCGGGCCAATTTTGCCAAAAGCCGCCTGGAGCGGGCCCGCTTCGACCATCTCTACCAGCTGTTTTTCCATGAGATCCGGGAAGACCTGGACCCGGCCTCGGCCAGCCTGGCCGGGCATATGGAAACCATCCAGGAGGTCCTTCTGGCCATTGAACCCCAGATGCCGGCCATGGTGGCCATTGCCGACTTCCTGGCGGCCGAGCCGGCCGCCTACCTGCGCATGCTCCAGGAGATGCAGTCCGAGGGCAACAGCGCCGGGGACGGCCCCCGGGGGGCGGGATCCAATCTGGGCAGCCTGGTGCGGCGCCTGCCGGTCCTGCGCGCCCTGCACCGGGCGCGGGAGGCGGTGGAAGACTTTCTGCAGGCGAACTGGGATAAGATCCACTGGGAAACCCGTCATGATTTGAAGCGGCACGTGGAGCGGCGTCTGGAAACGGCCCGCCGCCTCCTGGCCGACAACGGCCCTCCCCTGATGACGGTCGAGGCCAATCGGACAACGGCAACGGATGTCCACGGTCAGTTGGGCCAGCAGCCGTTCGCCAACCTCTCCCCGGGAGAACTGGTGCGCCTGCGGGACGTCATCGCGCAACTGGTGCGCAAACTGCGGGACATGGTCAGCCTGCGCTATGCGGCCCGCTCCCGGGGCGTACTGGATGTCAAACGCACCCTGCGGGCCGCCGCCCGCACCCAGGGCATCCCCATCGGGTTGCGGTTCCGCCGCAAGCCGCCGCGCAAGGGGCGCATTGTGGTGCTCTGCGACGTGTCCGGGTCGGTATGGTCATCGGCCCGCTTCATGCTTTCCATGCTCTACGCCCTCCAGGACTGCTTCGATCGTGTGAAAAGTTATGTCTTCATCGACGAACCCGTGGAGGTTACGCGCTATTTCGACGATTTCGATATCGAAAGGGCCCTGGAGGAGATTTTGCACTGCCCGGACATTGCCTACGGCGCGTCCACGGACTACGGGCGGACCCTGCGTCTTTTCAAGGACCGGCACATGGACACCATCACCAAGAAGACCACGGTGATCGTCATTGGGGACGGCCGCACCAACTACGGCAATCCCGAAGAAGGCATCCTGGAGGCGATGCGTGACCGCAGCCGCCGGGTGATCTGGCTCAACCCGGAAACCGAGCAGTTCTGGAACTCGGGCGACAGTGAAATGCGCACCTATGAAGTCTATTGCAACGAGGTGAGGGCCTGCTGGAATCTCAACCAGCTGGCGGCCTTTATCCAGGAGTTGGTTCTATGAGCACGGATGATCTTGCGGTGATCCGTCACCTGCTGCAGGCATCGGTCGGGGTGCCGGCCACCATTACCACCTTGACCGAATGGCAACCGACCTGGCAGGCGGTCGTATCCCGCTGGGAGCGTCCCGCGGACCGGGCGCTGGCGGGCGGTTTGGCCGCCGACCGGCCGGCCTGGGCTTTTGCGGCCGGCTACCAGGCGGCCATCCAGCGCCTTGCACCGTCCTGCCCCAGGGAGCGGATTGCGGCCATCTGCATCACCGAAAAGGACGGCCCCCATCCGGCCCGGATCAAGTGTCGCCTGACACCATCGGCCGACGGGTCCGGCTGGCGTCTGGATGGGGACAAGGCCTTTGTCTCCGGGGCGGGGGAAGCGGAAATCCTGCTGGTGGCGGCTTCCATCGGCACCAGCCCGGACGGCCGCAATCGCCTGCGCATGGTGTCGGTTCCGGCCGATAGCAAAGGGGTGACCGTCATGCCCCTGCCGACCCTGGCCATTGTGCCGGAAATCCCCCACGCCAAAGTCCGTTTTCAGGGGGTGGCCCTTGATGATGCGGCCCTGCTGCCCGGTGATGGCTACACGGTGGCGGTAAAGCCCTTTCGCACCCTGGAAGACCTTCACGTGACCGGCGCTTTTCTGGCCTGGATCTTCGGTGTCGGACGCCGCGCCGGCTGGCCGGCCGAAGCCCTCGAGGCCCTGCTGGCCTTTATCGTGACCGTGCGCAGTCTATCCCTGGCATCGCCCCACGAACCGCAGAACCACCTCGCCCTGGGGGGGCTCCTGGCCCAGGTGCGCGCCTGGCTGGAGACCAACGCGCCCTTGTGGCAAACCGCCGGGGAGCAGGTCCGGGAATGGTGGCACAGAGACCGTCCGGTTCTGGGCATTGCCGAAGCCGTGCGCCAGCATCGCCTGGCCAAAGCCAGGGCTCATTTAGACCGCCGCTGAGCCACACGCCCACGTAGCCGAGGGTCTGAGCCGCAGCACGCCTACAGGGAGCCTACCCGCCCGAGATATTCCGGCAGCCGGTTTCGCGAACGCGCCAGGCCCCCAACACGCCGATGACGGCAAAAACAAACAACAGGTAAAGTCCGTTGCGATAGTCGGACGATGTATATACCCGGAGATCCCCGACCATTTGACCGTTCCAGGTTAAATCCAGCATCCGGCCGAACAAGGGCTGAATCAGGGTCGTCCCCAGGAATGCGCCAGTGTTCACGACACTGACGGCCATTCCGGCCAGGGCCGGATGGATGATCTCCTTGGCGGCGGCGAAGGTGATGACGAAACCGCCCCCTGAAAACCCGAGCCAGGTAAACAAGACATATCCGGAAGGGCCCGGCGACCAGGGCAGTGCAATCAGAAATAACCAGCCCAGGGCATAGGCCATGGCGGATCCCAGCAAGACCGGTTTGCGCTTTCCGAGACGATCGGAGAACCACCCGAAGAAAAGGGATCCTATGGCGAAGGCCAGCAGCATCAGGGTCAGGTAACGGGCGGCTACGCCGCGATCGAGACCATGGACGTCACTGAGATAAGGCATCCCCCATAAGCCCATGAAGGCATAGAGGCTTCCCGTCAGACCCAGTTGAACCCAGAAGCCCGGCCACACGCGGATCTGGCGGACAACCCCCGCCAGATCACGCGTCCAGTGTTGTTGCCGGGGCATGGCCGGTGCGCTTCCATACAGCTCTTCGATGGATGGGAATCCGAAATCCTGAGGGCGGTTGCGGACGAAAAAGAAGGCCAAAGCCGACAGGAGGAGCGATGTCAGACCGATGCCGATAAAGACGGTTCGCCATGAGGTGAAAGCCAGCATGGCGGCCAACGGTCCGGCCGCCAAGACAGAACCCAGGTTTCCGATCAGCAGGGTTATACCGCTCATGAAACCGAATTGCCGCTCGCTGAACCACATGGCGTTGTTTTTCATGATACTGACGAACACGACCGAAACACCGAGGCCGACGAGAAAACGACCGGCACATGCCATGCTGAAAGTGGGGGCCAGCCCGAAAAGCAAGGCGCCCGCCCCCGCGGCCAGATTGCCGCTCACCACAGCCGTACGCGTGCCCAGTGTATCGGCCAGCACCCCTGACGGCAGCTGCATTCCGGCATAGACAAAAAAGTAGATGGCAGCCAAAGACCCCAGCGCGGTTCCACTGGTTCCGAACGCGGCCATCAGGTCGCCCGCCACGACGCCAGGGGCCATGCGGTGAAAATAAACCAGAATGTACGTCGCGATCAGGATAGAGAAAATGGACCAGCGCGTCATTTCGAATTTCAGCGGGCGTAAGGTCGCCGTATGGTTTGCCGTAAAGGCCTTGAGCATGATGACTCCTGAAGATGATGGAATTGCGGCCTTTAAGATCAGCGTTCAATAATCATGGACATTCCCATGCCGCCGCCGATACACATGGAAATCAGGCCGGTGGTGAAGTCCCGCCGCTGCATCTGGTGGATACCGCTGACCATCTGGCGTGCACCCGTGCAGCCGATGGGATGCCCCAGGGAAATCCCACTGCCGAGTTCGTTGGCCCGGTCCGCGGCGATACCCAGTTCCCGGAAACAGCCGATGGCCTGGGAGGCAAAGGCTTCGTTGAGCTCGATCATCTGGATGTCGTCTATCTGCATGCCGGCGGCTTTCAGATTTTTCCTTATGGCCGGTACCGGACCAAGCCCCATATAGGCTGGGTCGAGACCGCCGGAGGCAAAGGCGCGGATCCTGACGATCGGAGCCAGGCCCATTTCGGCGGCCTTGTCTGCGCTCATGAGCAGCACCGCCGCGGCCCCGTCATTGATGCCGGAGGCATTGCCGGCCGTTACGGTGCCATCTTTCTTGAAAACCGGGCGCAACCGGCTCATTTTTTCAAGGTTGGTCTCCATGGGGCGCTCATCCGTATCGAAAACGATATCGCCTTTGCGGGATTTTATCGTGACCGGCGTGATTTCCTCGGTAAAAAGCCCATTATGGATCGCCGCCATGGCGCGGTTGTGGCTCAAGACCCCCAGTTCGTCCTGCTCCTCACGGCTGATGCCATAAAGTTCGGCGATGTTTTCCGCGGTCATGCCCATGTGGTAGCCGTAGAAAATTTCATAAAGACCATCAAAGACCATTAAATCATAAACTTCGCCCTGGCCGGTGACTTCCATCCGGTGCCCCCATCGAGCTTTGGGAAGGGCCATGGGCGCCATGCTCATGCTTTCCTGGCCGCCGGCCAGGACCACCTCCGCCTGGCCGGTCATGATGGCGGCCGTTCCCATGGCAATAGCCTTGAGGCCCGATCCGCAGATCTTGTTGATGGTCACGGCAGGCGTTTCCTTGGGCAGCCCGGCGCGTATCATGGCCTGGCGGGCTGTATTCTGCCCCTGGGCGGCCTGCAGAACATTGCCCATGATGACTTCGTCGACGGTCACCGGCGTGGCGTCGTCATGCCAGTCGGCCGCATCCTTTTCCAATCCGATCATTCCCTGGTCTTTAAGTCTGTCCGGTCCGGCGAGCTCCATGGCTTCGCTTACAGCAGGACGCAGACCGACTTTTTTCAGAACGGCCTTCATTACCACGGCGCCCAGGTCCACCACCGGAACCGTTTTCAACGTTCCGCCGAAGGACCCAACGGCGGTACGGGTACCGCTTACAATCACAACGTCTTTCATGGCTTCTTCCTTTTTTCGATATCGTTGAACAGTTTAACCCCGCGAGCCCAGCCGCAGGCCGCCATGGATAAAATAGGTGTCGCCGGCCAGGGCTTCGTTCCGGTAGATCTCAGCCACCAGGGAAACGACCTCCTCCGGCTCGATCAGGCGGCCGATCGGCACGTCATTCAAAATCTTGTCCAGCGCCTTCTGGTTCATGTTTTTAACCATGGGCGTGCCCACGTAACCGGGGGCCACGGCGGCGCAACGAATGTTGCCGGACAAACCCCGCCGGAAAAATTCGGCCGTGATGACTTTGGGCATTACCGACATGGCGGCTTTGGTGGAGGCGTAGTTGATCTGGCCCGCCGTCCCCAGACTGCCGGTGGAGGAAATTAAGCAGACAAGCCCTTTGCAGCCGTTGTTCACCATTCGTTCGGCACATTCCCGCACGGTGAGAAAAACGCCTGTCAGGTTGATGTCCACCACCTTCTGGAATTTTTCCAGCGCCATTTTGTTTTTAACCTTGCCGGTTTCCCGGTCCGTTGCGAGCATCAGGCCGTCCATGATGATCCCGGCAAACGGCGCCACCAGGTTGATCTTTCCAAACGCCTCGATGGCCTTGTCGGCGAGAGCGCCGCAGTCTTCTTCCCGGGTAACGTCACAGACCATGGTCTCCACCTCGCCGCCAAGTTGCTTCTTGGCATTGGCCAGGGCTTCTTCCGCGATGTCGGCCAAAACAACTTTTCCGCCTTTGGATACCCAATAGTTGGCCAGGGCCAGTCCAATACCGCCGCTTCCGCCTGTGATGACGGCGACTGAATCCTTAATTTCAAGCATTTTCATTTCTCCTTATTCTTGGATGAAGATGGAATGGTTGCTCTTCTAAACGGCATCGAAGCGCCTGCAATTTGCAGGCCATTTTTGCCGGCCGTCGTCTGCGACAATTGGGTGGACAGGAATGGGCTGGTATAAATTTTGTATGTTGCCGGTGGTGGCGGAAGTCTCTTCCGATAATTGTTTTCAAGATAAGAGAGGAGTAAAGGAATGGCCAGTCCATCGAAGCAAAGCGGAAAAATTATTTCAGCCGAAACGGCTGTCGAACTTATCAAGGACGGTGACACCATTGCCTTCGGCGGCTTTGTGGCGACCGCCATTCCGGAAGAAATTTTTGCTGCCATCGAAGCGTCCTTCCTGTCCCAGGCGCGGCCGAATAATCTGACCATCATGTATGCCGCCGGTCAGGGGGACAGCGCGACCCGAGGATTAAATCACTTTGGTCATGAGGGTCTGGTGGCAAGGGTAATCGGCGGCCATTGGGGCCTGGCACCGAACCTGGCCAAGCTGGCCATTGAAAATAAGGTTATCGGCTACAATCTTCCCCAGGGCATTATTTCCCACATGTACCGGGACATCGCCGCACACAAGCCCCGCACCATCAGCCATGTGGGCTTGGGAACTTTTGTCGATCCGCGCAACACGGGTGGGAAGATCAATTCCCGAACCACCGAAGAGATCGTCGATTTGATCGAGTTCGACGGAAAGGAATACCTTGCTTACCGAACCTTTCCGATCGACGTTGCGATCCTCAGAGGAACAACGGCGGATGAGGACGGCAATATCACCACCGAGAAAGAGGCCCTGACACTGGAATCCCTCGAGATTGCCACGGCGGCCCACAACAGCGGCGGCATCGTGATCGTTGCCGTGGAGCGCATCGCCCAGGCCGGAACCCTGCATCCCAAGCAGGTGAAGATTCCCGGCGTCCTGGTGGATCATGTGGTGGTTTCGAAACCGGAAAATCACTGGCAGACGTTTGCCGTGCAATACGACCCCTCTTTCAGCGGGGAGGTCAAGGTGCCCATGGAAAACCTGGCTCCCATGGCGATGACGGAACGCAAAATTATTGCCCGGCGGGCCGTTTTCGAGCTCCAGGATGGCGACATCGTCAACCTGGGCATCGGCATGTCGGAAGGCGTGGCCCCTGTTGCCAATGAGGAGGGGGTGCTTGACCGGTTCACCCTGACGGCGGAACCCGGCGTTATCGGGGGGCTGCCGGCCGGCGGGCTCAATTTTGGCGCCGCGACGAATACCCAGGCTATCATCGGTCAGCCGGCGCAGTTTGATTTTTATCATGGCGGCGGCCTGGATGTGGCTTTCCTGGGGTTGGCCCAGGCGGACCAGCAGGGCAACCTGAATGTCAGCAAGTTCGGCCCGAAGCTTGCGGGAGCCGGGGGGTTTATCGATATCACCCAGAATGCCAAACGGGTCATATTCATGGGGACCTTTACGGCGGGCGGGCTCCAGGTCGCTTTCCGCGACGGCCGGTTGTGTATCGAAAAAGAAGGACGCTTCAAGAAATTCTTGGAAAGCGTGGAGCACATCACCTTCAGCGGCGAATATGCCTTGAAAAGCGGGCAGACGGTCCTTTACGTTACCGAGCGCTGTGTTTTCAGACTGACCGAGGGCGGCATGGAACTTATCGAAATCGCCCCGGGCGTTGATATTGAAAAGGATATTCTGGCCCTTATGGATTTTACGCCCGTGATCCCGTCGGATCCGGTTTTCATGGATTCGCGTATCTTCAACGCCGAACCCATGGGAATCGCAACCACCTTTGCTTAAACGGTTTTCTTCTGGACGAAAAGCCGCTTGGCCGGCACGCTAAGCCGGACAACAAATCCCGATGCCCATTAACAGGGGACTCGGGATTTTTGTCCGGCTTTTTTTGCGTGCTTGAATTGGAGGCTCTGCAGGTCAATGCCGAGCGCGCGAAAGCAATGTATCAAATGTTCTACACATATTTTTTGCTATCGTTGCCAATCCGGTAGCGCTTCATTTTTTTGTATAAAAGGGTACGGTGGATGCCAAGGATACGGGCTGCCAGAGCCTTATTGTTGCCGGATTCACTCAGTGCCTTTTGTATGGCATCCTTTTCGGCGCGCATTTGAGCCTGCTTGAGGGTGGATGGAGACGTTGCCGATTGGTTGCCGGTCTGCCGGAGATAAAACGGTAGATCGTCAAGGGTAATACTGTCGCCTTCCATGGTCGAAAGGGCCCGTTCCAGAACGTTGGTCAGTTCTCGTACGTTGCCCGGCCAATGATGACTTCGAAGGATTTTTTCTGCTTCCGCGGTCAATTCTTTTTCTCCGATCAAAAATTCATCGGCCATATTTTTCAGCAGGTGACGGGAAAGGGGAATGATGTCTTCCCGGCGCTTGCGCAAGGGAGGGATATGGATGGAGATGACATTCAGGCGGTAAAAGAGATCTCTGCGAAAAAGACCATTGCGCATCATTGTTTCCAGATCCCGGTTCGTTGCGGCAATAAGCCGAAAATCGGAACGGATGATTTTGTTGCCGCCAATCCGTTCGAATTCTTTCTCTTCGAGAACCCGCAAGAGTTTCGGCTGCATTTCGATGGGCAGCTCGCCGATTTCATCAAGAAAAAAAGACCCCTTATGGGCCAGTTCGAATTTACCCGGCTTGCCTCCAGGCTTGGCGCCGGTAAAGGCTCCCTTTTCGTACCCAAAGAGTTCGGACTCCAGCAATTCGCGGGGAATAGCAGCGCAGTTGATTCTTACAAACGGGTGCAGGTTGCGGGGGCTGGCGTGGTGTATGGCCTGGGCAAACAGTTCTTTCCCTGTGCCGCTTTCCCCGGTGATCAGAACCGGAAAATGATTGGACGTGGCTTTTAGCGCTTCTTTTTTCAATCTATCGATGGCCGGGCTCACGCCAACAATACTGTCCAGCTTGTATCGGGTGGAGCGCAGGTTGATGAGTTCCTGTTCATAGAGCTTTACCTTGGACTCGAGGAGTGAAAGCTTTTTAACCAACTGCTTGATATCTCTGACATCCTTGAAGACGACCTGACCGTACACGGCGGCAATCCGGCCATCCTTGCGGATAGGAATGCGCTGGACGATCATCTCCTGCCCCTTGATTTTTTGGGCCCGATTGATTTCGGGTTTGCCGGTTTTAGCAACGATATGCATCCGGGTGTTTTCCACAATTTCAGTGCAGTGTTTGCCAATCGCCAGTTCCGGCTCTATACCCAGAAATTTACCGTATGGCTGGTTGAAATGTGTGATGATGCCGTCTTGGTCGGTAACCAGAGCGCCGTCACGTATGCTGTCGAAGATGAGATTAAAGCGGTCCAGGTCCCTTGTCAGGGCCTGGACGACATCAGAGGTATTTGGATTGGAACGCATTGTCTTCATTTTGTCGTGTTCCCCGTATCATAGTAGCGTCATGTAGAATATTTGATACATATCTCCCCTGTAAATGCAAGTTGTTTTTAACGTGCTGGGAGAAGCCACCGACCTGGTCTGTTTTTCTTCGGATCAAACGCCGCCGTTCAGAAAGCCAATCTCCTACCATCACCCCCGAGGCATGAAATTGATTGGCACCAAAGTTGCTTTTTAGCTGGAACGATCGACTAACCGGGAGCAGATAGCCATCAGGATACGCCAAAAAATCAAGCGCCAATCCGAGAAGATCGACAGGGAGCAAATCCTGCTGCTCGATGACCGCGCCTTCAATCCGGACAATGTCTGCATCGTAACCGGTGCGGCGGCCGGTATTGGTCGGGCCACCGCCATTGCGGCGGCCGTCAACAACCTGATGACGGTAGGTCTGGATGCTGACGAGCAGGAAGGCAAAATGACGCAACAGATCGCCCGCGAAATGGGTGGCCAGATGATCTGCCTAACCATCGATCCGACCCGGGACCGTCAGGTTGAGTATGCTCTTTCCGAGGCTGCCAAAATCGGCCAGATTCGCTATCTCGCCAACATTCCCCCATCGGTCCGCACCACGGCGGTCGCCACCATAGAACAATACGACGATATCAGCCGGCGCCTCTACCGGGCCCCTTTTTTGTTCAGCCGGCGGGTCACCGACAGGATGCTGGCAACGCAAAGCCAAACCGGTGTTATCGGGAACATCTTCTGGCAGGAAATCCAAGCGGGGCAAGGGCTGCTCGCGAACAGCCCTGTTCAGGCGCCGACTTTTTATCCGGCGCATCAAGCGGGGGGAAGGGGCGGCATCCGGTATTTCAACCTGAGCATGCGTTCTGACATGGCCGCGGCCTTGCCGGAGGCCATGGACGCCGCCAATTTGATTATGTTCGGACTTTCCCGATTTGCGGGAGCGTTTTTCAGTTCCGGCGAAGCGCGGCACGGTAGGGCCAGAAGCCGTTGAAATTGATACGTGCCCGTATCCGGGCGTGCTGATCATAGCCGGCGGCACCGCGCCGCCGTTGTCCATATATTTACAATGTTTTGGGGAACGTTAATTCAATAAGGGAGGCAGTTATGAGAAGGTCTACATTGGCAATCGTTTATCTCGTGGTCGCTGTATTTCTGATGGTGTCCATCAGCGGACCGGCCTTTGCGAAAAAGGAAAAACCCGTTTTGTTGAAGGTTCCGAGCACCTATTCTTCTGCGCTTCCGGGGTTGGGGACCACCACGACCTGGGTCGCCGAACGGATTCAGACGGCCAGTAACGGCAGCCTGAAAATGAAAGTGTATGAACCGGGCAAGCTGATCGCGCCGTTTGAGATTCTGGATGCGGTTTCCGAGGGCAAGGTCAATGCCGGTTACAGCATTTCCGGTTACTGGGAAGGGAAAATGCCGGGATCCTCGATTTTCTCTACCGTCCCCTTCGGTCCTGAAGCCGGCGAATTTCTCGCCTGGATGTATCATGGCAACGGGCGCAAGCTCTATCAGGAGATGTATGACACGGGTGGCTATAACGTCCATGTGATTCCCTGCGGGATCATTGCTCCGGAAACCGGCGGATGGTTCAAAAAACCGATCAACTCGGTGGATGACCTGAAAGGCCTGAAAATTCGCTATTACGGCCTGGGGGGTAAAGTCCTCCAGAAGCTGGGTGCCTCCGTCAGCCTGATACCCGGCGGCGAAATTTTTCCGGCTCTGGAAAAGAACGCCATCGAGGCCACGGAGTTCTCCATGCCGGCCATCGATACCCGTCTGGGTTTTTATAAAATCGCAAAATATAATTATTTCCCCGGTTGGCATCAGCAGGCGACTCTTTTCGAACTTCTTATCAACAAAGATACCTGGAACGCGATGAGTGAACACCAGCAGATGGTTCTCGAAGTTCTCTGCAAGGCGGCGACCCTGGATGCTTTTGCTTACACGGAGTCCATTCAGGCCAACGTAATGAAAGAGAATGTTGAAAAGCACGGCGTGCAAAACCTCTATTATTCCAAGGAGCTCCTGGCGGCCTTCGAGGGCGCCTGGATGGAGGTCGCTAAAGAACTTTCAGCCGAAAGTCCCATGTTCAAGAAATCCTGGGAAGATTTGAGCGCTTTCCGGGAAACCTACAATCTGTGGGAAAACCACGCATTTCTGCCGCGCGGTCTCGACAAGTAGGCGGTTATGCAAAACGCGCGAAGGCTTGCTGATAACAGCGGGCCTTCGCGTAGTGAAATCAGCCCGGAGACTTCACCGACGATCTGCCGTCAGGCCGGAGGAGCGGTTTGCCTCCGGCAGATCGGCCGGAAAATTGACTTCGGGCGATCAAATCAAAGGGGGTGTTGGGCTTCAAGGCTAGCACCTCCTGATTATCGGAGACAGTCAACATGGCGTTAGAGACGAAAGAACCGTCCAATCGGTTTTGCGACACCATCGACAATTTTATTATGGGGATCGGCCACGTCGTGATGTGGTGCAACGGCATCCTTATCCTGGTGATTATCCTGCAGGTCGTCCTGCGGTACGGTTTCGGCCACGGGATGGTCAAACTGGAAGAATTGCAGTGGCATCTGTACGGCATCGGCATCATGTTCGGGGCTTCTTACGCGCAGATCACCGACACCCATATCCGGGTGGATATCATCCATTCCAGACTATCGCCGCTGTGGAAAAAACGATGGGATCTGTTCGGCATCATTGTTCTGCTGCTGCCTTTCCTGATTGTCATCTTCCACCAGAGTCTGGATTTCGTTTACGAATCGTTTCGTGTCAACGAGAGTTCGGATGCGCCCCTGGGGCTGCCGTTCAGGTGGGCGATCAAGGGGGTGGTGCCGGTGAGTTTCGGGCTGCTGATCATTGCCACGGTTTCGCGGGCAGTTCGTATTTTTGCCGCCCTGAGGAAAGGATAAGGTATCGATGGAGATCAACGACTATTTTGTCATCGCCATGTTTCTTTCATTTATCGGTCTTCTTTTCACGGGGTTTCCGGTGGCCTGGGTGCTCGGCGGCGTTGCCGTGATTTTTACCTTTATTGCGATGATTGCCGACACCTGGTTCAACACCATGATCGGGCTCGACTATCTTACCCTCGGCATGTCGGTCAACCGTATCTATAAGTATATGGACAACTGGGTCCTGGTGGCCCTGCCCATGTTCATTTTCATGGGCTTGATGCTGGACCGATCCGGCATTGCCGAAAAGATGATGAAATCGATGCAGGAATTGTTCGGCAAAGTCCACGGCGGCCTGGCGATCACGGTGACGCTGATCGGCATTATCCTGGCGGCTTCCACGGGCATCATCGGTGCTTCTGTCGTGCTTCTGGGGCTGCTTTCCCTTCCGGCTATGAACAGGCAGGGATACTCCAAGACCCTTGCCCTGGGGACGGTTGCCAGTTCGGGAACCCTGGGCATATTGATTCCGCCCAGCATCATGCTGGTCATCATGGCCGACCAACTGGGCCTTTCCGTCGGGGATTTGTTCATGGGGGCGGTGTTGCCCGGTACGATTCTGGGGGCATTATACATCAGCTTCATTTTGATTTTCTGCTGGATCAAACCGGAGGCCGCGCCGGTGGACCCGGACCGACGCCCGGTCGAGTGGCGCATGGTGCTGGACGTGCTGCGAACGATCATGCCGCCCGCCATTTTGATTGTAGCGGTCCTCGGCTCCATTTTTGCCGGCATCACGACACCGACGGAAGCCAGCGGTGTCGGGGCTCTGGGCGCCACCATCCTGGCTGCCGTAAACCGCAAGCTGAACTTCAAGGTAATCGTGGAGGTCATGAAAAGCTGTTTCAATACCACGGCTTACATTTTTGCGATTTTCCTGGGGGCGACGACATTTGCGCTCGTGCTCCGCATGCTCGGCGGCGACGAGTTTATCGAACGCGCCCTTACCGGCATTCCGTTTGGGCCTTACGGCGTCATGGCGGTTATCCTGGGGGTGGTATTCATGCTGGGTTTTTTCCTGGACTGGATCGAGATAACTTTGATCGTTTTGCCCCTGATTGCGCCGGTGGTTTCGACCCTGGGCTTCGAGGTCAACGGCTACGGCGTCATATCGAATCCCGAACTGCTGTGGTTTGTCATTTTGATCGCCGTTACCCTGCAGACCTCCTTTTTGACGCCTCCCGTCGGGTTTGCCCTTTTTTACCTCAAAGGCGTCTGCCCACCGGGCGTCCAACTGGTCGACATTTACAAAGGCGTTGTCCCGTTTATCATTCTACAGTTGACGGGACTGGTCCTGATAGCCATCTGGCCGCAACTGGTGGTCTGGCTGCCGGCGGTCGTCTATGGGAACTGAACGGTGTTAAACGCGTTGGCGTTTAACACCTGTCGGAACAACGCACCTTTTACAGACCCAATAAAAACCATCGGGCCGGGCACGGATCAGGGATCCGTGCCCGGCCCTTTTTCCCGTCGAAGGGGTTTCGGCGATCACGGCGACGAAAATCAGCAAACAGCAAATATTGGAATATATCTTGCAACCTTGGGAGGCGCGCAATAAGGAACAACACTTGCGCTTAAGCTATATGGGACCGTTCGAATGGCCCTGTCCGTGGCAGGATGCACGCGATGCATTTGACATTCGACCGCAAACCTCTTCTGAAATGGTTGCCGCGGTTGGCTGGCATGCCAAAAACTTATTGCGTCCATAGGGGCTTTTCCTAACCAAGGAAACCAAGATTATGTGTCTCAAATATTCAACATGTATCAAAATTGCTACGAATTTATTGTCGAAGAAAAGCATCGCCCATCAGATTCCTCCCCCCTAAGAACTATCGATACCAAAAATTAGGAGATTCATGACCACCATGGCGGTGGTGCATTACGGATAAAATTGTTTGAGCGATTAATGAGATAAACATCAAAACTTCAAGGAGGCAGCTCATGCAGCGCAGAACATTTCTCAAACGTCTGGCAACCACATCGGCCGGCCTGGCCCTCACCAGCGGTATGGGGGCGGTGCCGCGCAATGCATACGCGAAACGCAAGAAGCAGGATTTCGGGGAAATCAAGAGCCTTAAAGTCGAATGTATTTCAGAAACCAGCTGGTTCGACAACCCCACGCTGGGCAAGGACATCAAGGCCGCCGGCGGCATTAACACCAATCAGTATGATGTGACCTATAACGTGGAAAACCTCGGCGGTTATGCGGCGCTGATCGAGGTCGAAGCCCTGGATGGTAAAAAAACCAAATATTTGCTGGACAGCGGCTGGAGCAACGATTGGATGGATTATGTCTTCCAGAAAAGCGGTGTCGATAAAATGCTACAGAACAAAGAAATCGATACCATGGTGATTTCCCACGATCATATCGATCATTATTTCGGTATCGAGAGTACGCTGAAGCATCAGCCGGACATCAAGATGTATTTCCCCTCGACGTCGATGAAGAAAAGCTTTCAGTTGCTGAAAGGCGCTGATTTTTCCAGCACACCGGGCTGCCCGAAAAATGCGCACCCCCACACGGGCGAGCTCATCGTTACCAAACCGGACCAACTCTACAAACTGCAGGATGGCGCTGCGGTGGTGTTTTTCGATGCGCCGGCGACCCTTCAGGTCCGGGGTGAAAACGTCATGTATTTCAAAGTCAAAGATAAAGGCTATGTGACGGTGACGGGTTGCTGCCATCCTGGCATTCTGACCCTGATCAATTACGCCCGACGTAATTTCAAGGACGGCAACAAAAACTACGGGTGCTATGGCGGCCTCCACATTTCGCCGTTTGAAAACTGGGATCCGAAGATGGATGACATCATCGCGGGCGTCAAACAATACGACATGCAGAAAATCGCCTGCAACCACTGCACGGGCTGGATTTGGGCTGAAAAGGCGGTCAAAGCCGGCCTGCCCATCGTGCCGGGCACCGATAAATTTCTATCTTACAAGAAGGTCGGCACCCTGGCTAAAGCGAATACATCGAATGTTTATACCGGAAATGGAGATACGGTTGTTTTTTGACGACAGGGCGGACCGGAACGATCGGTTCCGGGCTCTGTGGCGGCGGACCGGCCAGGTGGCTGTCCGTCGCCTTCCGTCAACATGAAGCATTGGAAAGGCTGGATACATGGGCACGCAAAATATCAGGCAAGGTTGGCTGGCTGAAAGACAACTGGTCCCCCGCTGGAATGTATGGGCGTCGGGTTTGCTGAATCTGGTGGTTCTCGCTGTTACCGCAATGGTGGTGTGGTGGATCTTTTTTTCAAATGGCGGTCCGCTGAAACTTTACACGCCCCTGTTGGGGTTTTCCCTTGTGATCTGGGTATTGCTGGTGATCATTTGGCAGACGGAATATTTCGATTACTGGCCCCTCAAAAGACCTTATCTGGCCGCAGCGCATCCGTTGCAGAAGGGTGGTATTCTGACCGGCATAGCTCTCGGGGTCTATTTCGTTTTTATTTTCGGTATCATGTTTTACATCATTGGGCGTTACGGCATTACCTATTTCAACTGGCACAGCCTGACCCAATATGGGGAACTGGGGCAGGATGTCATGTCGACCCGTGAAACGACGTCCTGGGCTTTTATTTGTCTGTCGGTTCCCTTTTTATGGCTGACCACCGTTTTGATGGTCGGAGGGGACAAAACCGCCTGGCCTGACAGTCTGCAGCCCGGTCAGGGTCTGGCCAACTGGTTGCTGATGGGGCTGCTTTCCGTCCCGCTTTACCTGGTGTTTTTCCATCCCCATATCGGTTCGATGTTTTATCCAGCTCAGGTATACGCCGCCGTACCCCCCTGGTGGAAAGAGATCGCCGGAACGAATAGCGCAGAGTACGGCCTGGGTATCCTGTTCTGCAGCGTGATTGTGATTTTCATTACGCTGCAGCTTTGGGAAGGTCGTCCCTGGAATCTGGTGAAAGGGCAGCCCTGGAAGTTTATCGCGGTTGTTGTCGGGGGGTTGTTGCTGGGGTTCCTGTTTTTCAAGGTTCAATTGGCTGTCATGGACTACCTCTGGGACGAGGCCTATATCGGCGGCCAGAACGAATATAACTATGGCTGGCGTTACAGCCACACGGTGACCATGGGCAACTTCATTCTGGTGCCGGCCATCATTCTTGGCACCTATTTCGGCGAGGCATTTTCACGTTTGGCGCCTTGGCTGCGCGGGCTGACGATGAGTGTGTTGTCGGTTATCCTGGGGCTGCTTTTCGCCTGGGCATATTATGCCTGGGCGCCGGTGCTGCTCGGTGTTTGTGAGGGCGTATCTCATCCGTCCGAAAATCCATCCGCCTTTTTGGTGCTGTTGATTGTGCTCTTAAACATCCACGATGGCTTTATGGATAAGTGGCCGGGGTATCGCCTCGTAGTGCCGGAGGGGCCCCGGTGATGATGTCACACCGTCATGTGGACCCGGCGCGGGTGATCGAAGAAGTATTTTATGCGGCTCTGCACCGTCTGTTTCATGATGAGGGTGCCCGGTCCCATTTCGGTTTCGCCCACATCAATGCGTTTAGTCTCCGCGATGGTTTGCCTGGATGGCATCTATGGTTTGCCGACCGCACCGGGGCTTACCAGATGTCCCTGATTCATGCTGATTCTGTTGCGTCTGGAAACCAGGACCTGTCCGAATGGATAACAGGGCGGTGGATGGTACGTTATTATCCCGCCATGGACGAAGCGGTTCTGGCCAGATTTTCCGCTATCGAAAATCTGGCCCGGCTGGGTCCTTTGTTCGATGCCACGGGTACCCCGACACCGGCCGGACAAGAACAACTATATCGGAACTTGTTTGTCGTGGGGTATGTGGATGTCCGAATCGCTCTGGATCGCGGCTTCATCGAAATAGCCGGCATATCTCAGGATCGGTGGCGTGAAATTCGTCCTGAAGGGTTATACCTTGGCAACGAAGGGGAGACACCCGTGGAAGTGGTTGCCCCCGGTGACCTTGACCGCAACGTGCCGGGTTGGGAGCTGACCTTCCTGTTTTATGACAAGCTGCTTTGCGGTCTTTGTCATACCTATGGCAGCTCCCCCGCCTATGCTATCGATGCGACTCGTCCTGCCTGGCAGCAGGAAGTTATCGGAAGGCGGCAAGGCCGTCCCATTCCAGATCCGGAGGCGGCAACGCATCTTATCTGCGTGGGGTTGCCGCTTACGTCTGGTGCTGATAAACGCAGGCTTGCCGACGCGATAGGCGAGGGTGCCGCCCAGCGCCTGAAATCGGAAGGGTGGCGTATTGCGGAAACGGTGACCGACCCCGACCATTCCGCTTCTTTATTTGTCAATCCACTGTGGTGGTCCATAAGGGACCGGATCTTCGCACCCCCCCATGGAGCAGAAGGGCATATGTGCTGCTACCACGACCATTAGTCCGCGAGAGAGACGATGAATCCGACACGACGCAATTTTTTTAAAAAATTTGCCCTGCGCAATGCTGCCAAACTGGCGGGCGAGGTCTGCAGCGCCTATCGGCAGGGGGCTTCCGAAGCCGCCTATTTCGACTCATACACCTCCAGCTATCCCCTGGTATCGGAGTACGCCAGTTTTATCGACGAGGAAGTGGAAGCACTCGGCATAGAAACCGAGGGTAAGAGCGCTGCGGAAATAGCTGAAACGGTTTATGCGAAGCGTCATCATTCTGAATGAAGTTGGCGTACCGGCAGTGCGGGTGCATGGAAACTCGACGCCATCGCCCGCCAGGTTGTCGACGGCGGGGGCCATTTACGGAAAACCACCTTCAGCCGCGATCCATTTATCGGCACAGCACGATCATTTTTTTATCTGACGGAACAGAAAATTTTATATGAGCACTTCGTTCGGCCTGCCTTATGTTTGTGATCAGGGCGCTGTGGCATCCAGGAAAACGTTAGCGTCTTGAATGCCTAATCGCTGCCATCTTGCCAAAATATAGATGTACTGCACGTACCTCTCACCACGGTTGCTTTAAGGAACACCATACCGTTTCAATCGCGATGGATTCAAACAAATTGGGGGGCGAAAGCGGGGTGTACGTTTGACCCTTTCGCGCGCGTAGGCCCCATCATGTCAAAGCTTCAAAGGGCAAAGGAAAGATTGATCGTCATAAGAATCTATTGTATGCCAAGGCAGATCAGATGGTTGGCGCGACCGCTTGAGAACTGAAATCACTGGAATGCCCATGGATAAATCATCCGCAGCATTGGCGAAAGAGACCGAGCGGCGCAGATCTGCCGAAAAGAAGCTTGAGGCTTTTAAGTTTGTTTATCGCCGTCTCTATGACAATGCGTCGGACGGTATCGTCCTGTTTGATGACCGTGAAATCATCTTCAACGCCAACCCCACCTTTCTCCGGATGCTGGGCTACCGCTTCGGAGATATTCAGGGCCGTAAAGTTACCGAGCTGATTCATCCCGACGATCTTAAAAAATTGCCGTCCCAGATCAAACGGCTGCTGGCAGGCGAGGCCGTTACCATCGAGCGCCGGCTGTGCCGCAAGGATGGGGGGTACATCTGCTTCGAGCAGAGTGTCAAGCGCATCAGCGAAAATGTGATCATGGCCTTGTACCGCGACGTGACCGAACGGAAAAAGGTCGAAAAGGAACTCCACGAAGCCCTGGAATCCGCTGAGAGCATGCAAGAACAGCTGGAGGACGCCCTGAGTCGTGTCAATACCATGGCCATGGAGGCCGAGGTGGCCTCGCTGGAAATGAACCAGATTTTCAACGCCACCTCGGATGGCATCTGCGTTATCCACAAAGACCGGCAGATATCCAGGTTCAACAGCGCCCTGCAGGACATGATGACACGCATGGGGTTTGAGATGACCAAAGGCAAATGCGCGGATGTCTTTGGGCATGACCTGTGCAACACCGATCGGTGCCTCATGACGCGTATCCTCCAGGAAGATGAGGAGCGGGTCGAGGAAGAAATCGAGGTTGTTACGGCCGGAGGGGGCAAGCAGACGTTTATTGTCAATGTCCAGCCCCTGCTGGACCTGACGGCGGAAGCGATCGGCGTCGTGGCCAATTTCAAGAATATCACCGACCGGAAACTGATCGAAGAAGATCTTCGCCGGATGGCGACCATCGATCCCCTCACCGGCGCCTTCAACCGGCGTGAATTCATGAAACGGGCCCAGGAAGAAATCGATCGGAGCAAACGCTATCACCACCCCCTAAGCCTTCTGATGATCGACATCGATCATTTCAAATCCGTCAACGATACTTATGGCCACGACGCCGGCGATGAAGTGCTCAAACAGATGGTGGCCGAAAGCCAGGCCCAGCTGCGCGGCTCGGATCCGTTCTACCGGCTGGGCGGCGAGGAGTTTGCCGCTATCCTCACCCACACTCTCCCCGAACAGGGTGTCCTGGCGGCGGAACGGTTGCGCAAAGCCCTGAAGTCGCTGGCGGTTTCAACCTCCGGCGGTGAAATTCACTTCACCGTCAGCATCGGCCTGGCTTCGATGGGCCAGGGCGGTCTCTCGCTGGAGCAGATCATGAAGCAGGCCGATACGGCCCTTTATGAAGCCAAGGACCGGGGCCGGGACCGGGTGGTCATGGCCGCCGGTTCAGTGACCCCAACCTAGTTTCGCATTTCTTGCCGAAACGCTTCCCGATCAATTTTTGCCGCCCTTGCCTGCTGACGGTTTCATTATCCGCCCAACAAGGGCGGCCAGGCCTTGTTGAAGTGGCGGTCTATTCTCCGGCCATACGGTCCTTTATCTCCTGAAGGCCCTCCACCGGGAGCGTCATCCTGCCGGTATTGTGCAGACGGTCGACAGGCGTAACTGATTGACAATGCCATCGCTTTATTTTAGAAGTCACTAAAAACTTAAAAGTAGATCGTAATGACAGATAGTCAGAGTGCCGATGTCAAAGTGGACCTGAATATTGTAACGGTCAAACTTTCTTTTTAAGCAGGAGCGCTGCGATTTCATCCTGCTGGAAATGGACATGCCGGGCCATGGACGGTTTCGAGGCCGCCCGGGCCATGCGTGCCTGGGAAAAAGAGCAGGGGCGTTCTCCGGCAACCATCGTCGCCCCGACCGCGTGCGCCCTGCCTGATGAGGCGGCCGCCGGTTGTGATAATCACCTGCCCAAGCCGGTCTCCAGTGCAGCACGGTCCTGGGTGCTGGGAGACCTTTCGTTGCGCTCAGCGTGACAGCCGACCGCACCATATTTAGCTCCTCGATCAAACCCCCGACAACCCCGGACGGTGTCGTACCCCCCTGTAGATGAAAGGAATGTTGCGGCCATGCCCTGTAAAAACCCTTCTCACCGCTTTTACCAATCTGCGCGTTTTACACTATCTTATCTCCTTCTGCTTTGGGGCCTGTTGCCGGGCCCGTTAGGGGCGGCGACCTACACGGTGACCAACACCAATGACGCCGGTGCGGGCTCCCTGCGCCAGGCGATCCTCGACGCCAACGCCAATGCCGGCCCCGATATCATTATGGTGCCCGCCAGCACTTACGTGCTGGCCAGCGACCTGCCCACCATCACCGACAGCGTCACCATCAGCGGGGCCGGTGTCGGCATCACCACCATTGACGGGACGGCTGCCATCTACGGGTTTGCTGTGGGATCCGGGATCGTGGCCATCCGCGACGTGGCCGTTCAAAACGGCGGGGTCATGGTATCCAGCACCGGCACCCTGGGGGGCACGGGCAGCGTGGGTGCGGTTACGGTGAACAGCGGCGGAACCCTGGCGCCGGGCAGCGCCATCGGGACCATCAACACCGGCAATTTGACCTTCAATGCCGGGTCGGTCTACGAAGTGGAGGTGGACGCGGCGGGCAATTCCGACCGGACCAGCGTCACCGGTACGGTCAGCCTGGGGGGCGCCACGCTAAGCGTCCTGGCCGAGAACGGGGCTTACGCCACGGCCACCGACTACCTGATCATCAACAACGACGGGGCGGACGCGGTGGCCGGGACCTTCGGCAGCCTGACTTCCAACCTGGCTTTCCTGGACCCCTCGGTGAACTACACGGGCGGCGATGGTAACGACGTGATCCTGACCATGACCCGCAACCACATATCCTACAGCGAGGTTGCCCTGACGGACAATCAGCGGGCCGTGGCTCGAGCCCTGGAAGCCACTACGCCCGGGGCCTCCGGCGACATGGCCGACGTCATTACCGCCGTGACCGGCCTGTCGGCCGAAGGCGCCCGCAGCGCCTACGACCAGATGGGGGGCGCGGGCCTGGCAGCCTTTTACGAGAGCGATCTGAGTGCGGCCACCCGCATGCTGAAAACCGTCTCCGGCCGGCTGACGTCCCTGCGGGCGGACACCGCAGGCACAGCCCTCACCCAATGGGATACCGGACCCCTTTTGGCGGCCAACGATACCCTGGCCAGCACGGACGCAGGGCCGCTGCGCTTCGGGCTGGGCAATGCCGGACCGCTGGCTCCCGGCGCGGATTGGGGGGTCTGGGGCCGTGGGCTGGGGGTGTGGGGCGACCGCGACGGCCGGGACGTGGCCGAGCAGTATGACTACACCATCACCGGCGCCACCCTGGGTATGGACCGCCGCCTGGGCGACAGCCTGGTGGCCGGGATCAGCGTGGGGTATGTGGATGCGGACCTTGACTACGACCAGTTGGACGACAGCGCAACCTCCCGGGGCTGGGAGACGACCTTTTACGGGGCTTGGATGAAGGGCCCATGGTATGTGGATGCCATGGCCGCCTATGCCCGCAATGCCTACGACACCAAACGCCACATTGCGTTTGGGGGCATCGACCGGGTGGCCGAGGGCGACTTCGACGGGGACGTGTGGTCGGCCTACCTGGAAAGCGGGTGCTCCTTCGACTGGCAGGGCCTGATCCTCCAGCCCCTGGCCTCGCTCCAGATGGTGTACATGGATTACGACAGCTACACCGAGACCGGGGCCGGGGCCCTGAACCTGGTGGTGGACGACGGGGACGCCACGTCGGTGGTGGGCTCGGTGGGTTTGCGGCTGGCCAAGGTGCTGGCGGGCGCGGACGGGGGCCAGGTGGTGCCCGAGGCCCGGGTGCGCTGGGCCCATGAGTTCAGCCATGACGACCGGGTGATCAGCGCGGGGTTTGCGGGGGCGCCGGCCGGGGCCGGGAGCTTCCGGGTGGACGGCGACGACCCGGTGCGCGACCGCCTGATCCTGGGCTGCGGGCTGACCGCACTGTACAACGATGCGGTCGGTGTTTACCTCAACTACGATGCGGCCCTGGGCGACCGGTCCCTGGACCACGCCCTGTCCCTGGGCCTGCGGGTCATGTGGTAGAAGGCAAACCTGCGTGAATAGCATGCCATCCAACGGATTCTGAGATAGCCTTTCGTCATTGGGTGGAACGATCCCTCGATATGGCAGACCGTTGCGCAGAAAAGGCCGCGTTCAACAGGCGCGGTCTTTTTACCTTTCCAGCCCCGTCCTGCGGCCCTATCCGGCAAAATTACCGCGTTTCTTCCACCAGCGTTCGCAGCAAGTCCATACTGACGGTTTCGCTCCTGCGGTCCCGATCCAGATCGGGATTCCAGGTGGATACGGACACCGCCGCGACGCGCCCGGTTTTTGCCAGGCGCCCGAAGACGGCGTGCAGGCAGGCAGCCGTCGGTCCCCCTGGGGCCGGGTAGTTCTGGGCCGGCGATTCTTCCAGGGCCACCACATCCATGTCGAAATGAACATACAGCGGTCCGGCAGGCAGGTCGCGCGCCGTCAGGTCGCCGGGCTCCTTCACCACGGTCACCGTCGATCGGGCCAGTGCGGCCGCTTCCCCGGGGTCCAGATCCCGCGCGTCCGTCAGGATCACCTGGTTTTCAGGCAGCGGTGCCAGGCCCACCGCCTTTGGCAGGGAGAGGTCGCCACGGCCCACCATCATGGCCAGGGGCATGCCGCCCAGAAAGCCGCTGGGGGTGGTTTCCGGGGTGTTGAAATCGCCGTGGGCGTCGAACCAGATCAGGGTCGGGTCGATCCCGGCCCGTTGCAGCCCGGCCAGGACACCGATGGCCGTACAGCAGTCACCGGCGATGCTGATTGGCCGGCGGCCAGCCTGGACGGTGCTTTTGACCTGTTCGGCAAGGGCCTCATGCACCGCCGACATCCGCGCCAAACGATCGGACGCGGGCAGTTTTGGCTGGTTGACGGTCCACCCCGGTTCCACCAGGGCCCCCAGACCCGGCACGGGGCGGTCGAGAAAGAGCGGGGTAATCATCACATGGTTGATCATACCAATTGCCTCCTAAGCCTGGAAATTTATCCTCAAGTTTCCATCATTCTGTCCAATAGTATTTCCCAGTAGCTCAAAACGGAACGGGCCCCAAGCCCTCTTTTTCAATTTGACACCCTTATATGAGACCTATAAGAGATTCGGCTCCTTTACCACAGGTGTATCGATGCCGGTACGAAATGGGATACCGAACGGCCGCCGAAGCGGGCGGCGCCTACGGCCAGTTCATGCTGGCGAACATGTGCCTGGCCGGAGAGGGGGGCAAACGTGATCCGGAGCGCTACCTCTTTTGGATGGCGCGATCGGCGGACAGCGGTTATCCGCCGGCCAACTATTTGATGGGAATGGCCTGCATTTCCTCCAATGCGGGTGCTGCCGTGCCCTATTTCGAAAAGGCGGCCCGGGAAGAACATGGGGCCTCGCTGCACATGCTCGGCCTGATGTATGCGAGCGGCACCGGGGTGGATCAGAGCGATCTGGAGGCCTTGCGATGGTTTCGACTGGCAAAGGCCCAGGGGGTGCGGGTGGACGAACGGTTCCTGTCCGTTTCCGGCATCCAGGCCTACCAACGGGAGGTCAACCGGGGGGCCGCCCAGGCGCGCCGCAACGCCCAGGCCCGGCAAAAACTGGTGCGTGAAATTCAGCAGATCCTGACGGATCTGGGATACGAGCCCGGCCCCATCGACGGTCTCTACGGCAGCAAGACGCGCGCTGCCATCCAAGCCTTCCAGCGTGAAAATGACCTGGAACCGAAGGGATCGGCGACGCCCCGGGTCCTTGAGGCCCTGAAAAAAGTCCTTTAGCGTTTATCGAAGTGACCCCTCAAAAAATGCCCGGTGTAGCGCATAAAGTGACACCGGGTATTTTCGTATTGCTCTTGTTCAGAACAAATCGATAAGGCATCGTCAACTCGATACTTGACAACCGCCTGTTTTCTTGACAAAAACCAGGGCACAGTCCCAAAAGTTTACGATCCCGCAATTACCTTTCTTTGCTGACGGCCGAATCATACATGGCTTGCGCGAAAGCCTTTCGATAATTGCGCCGGACCTGCACGAAGGAATTTGAAGTCGACGATCTCGACGCCTTAAGGGTATCTTTATGGAATGCGCTCACTGTCGGTCTGCGAATCTGGACAACGCCAGGTTCTGCAATCAGTGTGGTTCGCCTTTGGAACCAGCGGCCCGTGAAGATTTTTCCTTCCCGTCGTTTGACGACAACCTTGCCAAAATTCAACGCTACCTGCCCCAGGGGCTGGCCAAGAAGATTCTGAGCCAGCGTGACCGGATCGAAGGGGAGCGCCGGCTTGTTACGGTCATGTTTTGCGACATGGAGGGCTTCACACCCCTGGTGGAGCATCTCGGTGCCGAATCGGCCTATCTGGTCATGGATCAGGTTTACGAGATCCTCATCCGGCAGGTTAACGATTACGAGGGCACCGTCAATGAAATGACCGGGGACGGCATCATGGCCTTGTTCGGGGCACCCATCGCCCTGGAGGAGGCGCCCCAGCGTGCCCTGTGGGCCGCCCGTGCCATCCACCGGGAAATGGCGGTTTTCAACAAAGAAAAAATGGGCCTGAATTCTGTTCGCATGCGGATCGGGGTTCATTCCGGACCGGTGGTGGTGGGCACCCTGGGCAACGACCTGCGGGTGGAATTCAAGGCGGTGGGGGATACGGTGAACCTGGCTTCGCGCATGGAGCGACTGGCGGAACCGGGAACCACCTGTGTGACCCGTGAGGTGTTCAAACTGACCCGCGGGTTGTTTGAGTTTGAAAATCTTGGACGAAAGGTGGTCAAGGGCTGGGGTGAGAACGTCCCCGTCTACAAAGTGCTGCCCGGCCACCAGGACATTCACCGCCCGCAATTGGGTTCCGAACGCCTGATTTTTTCCGAGATGGTGGGCCGTGACAGCAAGCTGGACCTGCTGGAGCGGCATGTGGTGAAGCTGAGGGGTAGTGAAGGCGCCATTGTCAATATTATCGGCGAAGCCGGTATCGGCAAATCACGGCTCATGGCCGAACTCAGACAGCGGCAACCGATCCGGCAGGCCACCGTTTTGGAGGGCCGGGCCATATCCATGGGGCGCAACCTGCCGTTTCACCCGGTTGTCGACATCCTCAAGCAGTGGGCTGGCATCGGGGATGAGGATGGCCAGCGGGTGGCGCTGACCAAATTGGAGGCCGCCCTGCAGCCGCTTTTTCCGGGAAGGGCCGGGGAGATGGTGCCTTTTTTGGCGACCCTGATGGGCATGAGTCTGCACGGCCCCTACCGCGATCGGTTGAAGGGGATCGAGGGCGAGGCGCTGGAAAAACTCATTCGCAAAAGTTTGCGGGAGCTTTTGATCCGGCTGAGTGAAAGGCGACCGCTGATGGTCGTCGTCGACGACCTGCACTGGGCCGATAGCAGTACCATCGAATTGTTGGAATTTCTCTTTCGTTTGGTAAAGCAGGCCCGCATTCTTTTCATCAATCTGTTCCGGCCCGGCTACGAGGAAACAGGGCAGCGGGTTTTAAAGACGCTTCAGGACCATCTTGCAGTTTACCATGTCGATATCCAATTGGGACCCCTGGATGACGGCATGAGCGAGGCCATGATCACCGACATGCTGGACCTGAAGGGATTCAACCATGCGGTTGTGAAGCAGATCGTCGAGCGTGCCGGCGGAAATCCCTATTTTATCGAGGAGGTCGCCCGCTCCTTCATCGATGAAGAGGCGGTCATCCTGCGGGACGGTCAGTTCAGGGCCACCGACAAGTTCGGCCGCATGACCATACCCAACACCATCAATGACGTGCTGATGGCCCGCATCGATCGCTTGGAAGAAGATGCCCGGGAGTTGCTCAAAATCGCCGCGGTGATCGGCCGCAATTTTTTCTATCGTGTGCTCGTGGAAGTGACGGGTTCGGCGCATCGTGTGGACGAGCGTTTATCCTACCTTAAAGAAACCCAGCTTATCTTCGAAAGAGAGCGGCTCGATGAGCTGGAATACCAATTCAAACATGCCCTGACCCAGGAAGCGGCCTATGCCGCCATTCTGCCCCAGAAGCGCAAGGCCCTGCACTTGAAAGTCGCCCAAGCGATTGAAAAAGTATTTGCTGAGAAACTCTACGCGTTTTACGGCATGTTGGCTTACCACTACAGCCGGGCGGAGGACCTGGAAAAGGCTGAGGACGCCTTGATCAAGGCCGGCGAGGAGGCGCTCAAGTCGTCCGCCTCGAGTGAGGCGCTGCACTATTATCTGGAAGCCCTCAACCTTTATCGGCGAAAATCGGGCCGGTCGGCCGATGCGGCCAAGGTCGCGATTCTGGAGAAAAACATTGCTCTCGCCTTCTATAATCGCGGGCAGTATGAAGAAGCCATCCAATATTTCGATCGGTCACTTGACGTCTTTCTGGGTAAAACGCCCCGAAATATCGTGACATCATGCTTGCGCTTCACCAGCAGTTTCATCCATTTGCTGGTGGCCCTTTATCTGCCGTTTCTAAAATTTAAAAAAATGCCGACTGCGGATGAACGCGAGGCCATCGACCTCTACTATAAGAAGTGCCAAGCGTTGATCGTTATCTACCCTCGCCGCTGGTTCGTTGAATCGTTTTATTTCTATCGGCATTTTTCAAAATTCAACTTCGCCAAAATTCCCAATGGGGCCGGTGTTCTCGTGAGCGCCAGCGCCATGTTTACCTTTACAGGTATTTCCTTCCGTTTGGGCCGGCGCATCCTGTCCGTGGTGCAAAGCCGTTTGGATACCGAAGACCCCCGCCAGATGATTACCTACGATCTTATCCAGACAACGCTGCATTATTTCTCGGGCAACTGGGAGGCAATCGACCGTCCCAACGACAAACTGGCCGAAGCCTGCCTTGACATGGGCGATTTCTGGGCCGCCTCGATGCACTTTTACTGGCATGGTTTTCCCCTGCTTTTCCAGGGCAAGCTGGAGGGGGTACGCCATTGCATAGGGCGCCTGGATACCATTTCGGAAGTATACGACAATGACTTTTCGCTGTCGTTCAAACAACTGTTGAATGCCGCTTTGCTGATGGAAACGCGGCGATTTTCTGAGGCCCTGGAAGAAATTGCGGCGGGGATCGAGGTCGGCAAAAAAAATCGTTCCGGATTGTCTTTGGTTCATTTTTACGGATGCCAAGCCCAGATTGATCTTTTGCTGGGGAACAGCCCGACGGCGGAAGAAGCGCTGGAAAAAGCGGATGCCATTCAACGCAAGCAGGAAACCGTGCCCTGGATGTTGTCGGTTTTCTGCCGCAGCCAGGCCGAGCTGGCCCTCTATCGTTTGCAAAAGGCTATCGATGCCAATGGCGAAGGTGAGATGTTAAAACATCGCTTGAGGGCCCGTAAGGCCTGCCGGGCGTTGATGCGGCAGACCTGCAAAGTGGCCCAACACCGCACCGAGGCCTGCCGCCTGATGGGAACTTACTGCTGGTTGACGCGCCGACACCGGCCCGCCCTGAAGTGGTGGCGTAAATCCATACGGGTCGGGGAGCAACTGGGGGCGCGGATCCAATTGTCGCGAACCTATTTCGAAATCGGACGGCGCCTGTCGGAGGCAAAGACCCCGGTTACCATGTTGGACGGTATCCGGTCCCAGGCCTATTTAGGAAAAGCGGACACGCTTTTCCGCGAATTGGGGCTTGAGTGGGATTTGCAGTTGTTACAGTCGCTCCGGTCAGGTAGCGCTGCATCTGCCCGATCCTTACAGGCGGCGACCGGGTCATGCTGACGCAACACCATACACCCCGAACCCAGAGAGCTAAATGGCAAAAAGCACAGGTATAGCGAACGCCGACGCCAGCCCTTTGATCCGCTTCGGCCCCATCGCCTTGAATGAGGCCCTGATGTCCTTTCGCCATGAAATGAATGCGGAAATCATGGCCCTGTTGCGGTCCTTGCCGGAAACGGTGCATACGGATGCCGTTGTTTTCCTCATGCGGCATTGCGGAACGCCCTTTTTCCCGCAATTTGACTATTTTAGTAACTATTTTGCGCCATCCTGGTCCATTCTGTATTGGCTTCATCGGGAGTACAACCACACCGCCGGACGGGCACCCCAGGATCTTCGCAACGCGCAAACGATCCATGCCATGGCCCTTTTCATGCACCCCCTCGACGATCACCTCAATGATGGCCAACTGCCGGCGAGCCACCTGAACGTGCTCATTCGCAGTCAGGCCTGGATGCGGATGAATCTGGCCGCCGCCCGGCTGGCCGCCGGGGTTGCGGATGGCGAAAGCCGGGTGGCCGCTTTATTGGATGCCTATTATGCTGCCATCGGTTCTGCGCCTGCGGACGAAACGATGGACGGTTACTGTGGCCATTTCCGTGCGCAAATGGCCACAGGACTCATCGCCCCGTCTCTTTTGGGCCGCAAACTGGGACGTGACGATGATTTCGTGGCCATCCTGCTGGACGCCTACGCTTCCTTTGGTATTGCCTGGCGGTTGATGGACGATTTGCAGGATTTCGAGAGCGATATGGCCAGCGGCAGCCATACCGCCATTTATTTCGGCTTGCCGATGGCCCTCAGGGCCCTGTGGGATCTGGCGCCCGGGGATCAAAACCAGGCGCACTATACCCGCATTCGATCGGTTGTCTACGACGGCGGCATTTGGGAGATGGTACGGGAGAGAATTTTTCGTGAATTGACCGCGGCGGCGTCTAAGATGGCCCGTCTTCATCTGGACGGTCTCGCCGAAGAAATCCGTTGCCTGGCCACCCCCCTCACGATGGGAGCGACGCTTTGATGACGGCTGCTGTGGAGGCCCAACAGGGGCCGATTGACAGCGCCAAGCCGCTCGGCATCGAATTGACGACACGCTGCAACAGCGCATGCACCCACTGTTTTGCCCGGGCCGGTTGGGCCGAAGAAGCCTGTTTGGCGCCGGATATTGCCCGGGCAATTTGTACCGAAGGATACCGGGAAGGCTATCGGCAGCTGCATTTGACAGGGGGCGAGCCCCTGCTTTGGCCATCTCTCACAGACCTTCTGGACCATGTTTTCACCCTGGGGTATCGATCCGTATTTTTAAACTCCAACGGCATGCTGCTGACCGACGCGGTTGCACGGCATTTGGCGCAATATCCCGGCCTGGCCCTGTCGGTGAGCCTGCAGGGACCGGAAGCGCTGCATGACCGCATGCGCGGCAAAGGGGCTTACCAGGGGGCGTGCCAGGGCTTAGCAGCAGGGCTGGCGGCGGGGCTGCGACTGTCAATTTTTACGGCCGTCGGCCGCACCCTGTTGCCTCGGCTGCCCGCGTTTGTTGCGGATGTATATGCAAAATTTGGCACTATCGAACGGCTGACATTGATCCAGATGATCGCGGTCAAAAACGCGCCCCTTGATTTGTGTAGGGAGCTGCTGGCGCCGGAGGCTTTTCTTCGGCTCATTCGTATGGTTTCGGCGCTCAATATCTGTGGCTATCCCATCCATGTGCTCAATAATCCGTTGGTCAATGTGGCGGCGGCCCGGTTGGGCCTGCCCATGATACCCCGCTCCTACCCGCTTTGCCGTCCGGGTAAACTGATGGTCCGGGCCAATGGTGACATGACCCTGGCCCATTCAATCGGGAAAAGCTTTGGAACGTATACGGCGGGCATGATCGGTGCCGTCCTGTCCGATGACGGCTACGCAAACGCCGTCGCCCCGGATACGGTTGTCTGCCCGACCTGCCGATTTGTTGCGCACTGCCGTGAAACCGGTATGCCGCAACCCCCCAATGAAGCATTGGATCGGGTCGTGGAGCCGTATTATTGCCAACGGGCGTTGGCCCTCATCGATCAACAACGCGGCCATCGGCCGCGGCAACCATGGGATGCACGCGGTCTCCAAAAATAGCGGGCGTCCCGATGATCCTCAACAGGGCATGGCCCCTACAGAAAAGGAGAAGAAGATGGCAGGTATTCTTGATTTTTTGACGGATGTCGGTGGTGATCGCGACTTATCAGGAGAATTTGTCCGCATCGTAACGAGTCCTGACTGTACCCAGCAGGATCTTGCGGATTTTTTTGCCGCCCGCAATTACAGCGATGTGACGGCGACGGACGTGGACAAGATCCTGGCCCAGCGGGAAAGTATTAAACGGGACTTCAACGTTCCGCCCAACGTCGATTACTAACACCGCCGAACCGGGTCACGGGAGGTCTTCCGGTGGTTGATTTTCAACGCACAGGTTGGCTTCAGCCGGCCGGTGGCCCGGCGCCGTAAGGAAAATGGATAACCGGCGGGGCCCGTTTGGAAGGGTTCCCCCATGGCCGTTCGGCAGACCCGCCAGTTCCGTAAGCGGAATTACCAGCGTTGAGCCCGTCGGCTCCGTTTTCAACAGGCAGGACGCCTCATCCCAAACCGACAGAACCGCCCCCGGTGGGCATGGACGCATGCTGACGTTCAGCTGATTTTGAACCCGGTGTGCTTCCAGCACCAGTTTCTCGGGCGCTTGTGTCCAGATCGGCAGGGTCGGGTCGCCGACGACATGATAGATTTCCAAATGCTTCTGCGTGTTGGCGTTGAACCCGTGGGCCAGCAGGAGATAGGCTTTGGCATAATTCATGATATCGCCGATACGGCTGTATTTCACCGGGAGTCCGGTGGTCGTGTCGGGGAAGCAATGGATGATACCCGGCCAGGCGGCATCGAACAGGGCCTTGATCATGCTGTCATTGCGCCATGCCCCTGACAGTTCGGTGGCGGCGATCAGGGTCGGCGCACCTCCATTCAAGGCCAGAATCTTTTCGGCAAAGCATTCCCGGCCGCCATCAAAGCTGCCCGTTCGGCAGTTGATACTGAAAAAAACAGACGGACTGGGGACCTGGACGCTGGTAAGATCGTCCGTTTTCAGCGGCGGATTAAGCCAACCGAAGCGATCGCCGTGCCCCCTGTGCCCAATGACCAACTGACCTTCGTCGATCAATCGGATGAGCTCCCCGGTGGCAACGGCGGCATCCGCCTTGTAAATCAGCTTTTTCTTAACGTGCGGCGGCACAGGGGTGCCGTCACAGTACGTCCGGGGTGTGCGCGTGTTGGATACATAAACGCAACGGACGTCGAACCCCTTTGACGCCATGTGTCCGCGAACCGTTTCCATGGTTTTCAGATAGGCCTTGTTGGCGCATCCGTCCTGGCGGCCCCCGTTATCACGATCCTCGAAATAGGCGGCCACGGTCATGCGATCGTAGTACTTCAAATCATCCGGAGGGGTTTGTTCATAGCGGATGATCTGCTCCACGACCGACCAGCCTTCGCTTTCTTCGGCGGCGGCGATGCGTCCGCCGGCAATCCAGGGCAGCAGGCATTCCGCCTCCCGGGCATCCCGATGGGTAAAGTAGTAAAAGTCGGTGGTATCGAACTGGGGGGCTGCGGCGGTGCCGGGTCGCGGCCGCTCTTCGGTGGGGATGACGCTGATATCGCCGAAGAGCAGAACGTATCGCAGGGGTGAAAAAGGGATTTCGCGCTGCGCCCGGATATAGGCCTTGAGCCGGGCCACCTGTTCTTCCCGGGGCGTGCCGGCGTATGCGGGTGCGATGATTTTCGACAGGGGGACCACTCCTGTTTCCAGGCCGCATTTCTGCTTCCAGGCTTGTAGTTTGCGCGCCGGGCCCTCGAAAACATCCCCGCAAATGATCAGGAACTCCGGAATATCGGGCCGATGCGCGGGTATGCCCACCGGCATGGGCGGCAGGGCGCGTTTTTCGAAATACGCGCGCTCCGGATTAAAAAGAAAATTGCCGAAACCCTCCAGGTTGTGGGCACGGTCCTGGTAGCACCATGCGGGTGCTTCACCGGTTTTGGTTCGGTTCCGGCCGGTTGCCGTTTCGGCGGACAGTTCGATGGACACGTCGATGTTGCTGTAGCCGTGCAACAGCTTCCGTACCGGGTTGTACTGCATGGGCCGGACGTGAATGCAAATGACGCGATAGCCGTCCATGTAGAGCGGCGGACTGACGGCAACGGTTTCATCCGGATAGAATTTGTCTTCGTCATAGGTGGCCCGGTCGAACTCATAGACCCAGGCATTCTGGTCCCGATCGTTTTCCTGGGCGGGTTTGATGTGAACGTCTTCATGCGTTTGCCGTCCGGCCGTTGCCACCTGAACCGTACAATGGTATCCGGCCGGAATCTGGAGAAAGCGCCCGAAGGAGGGCAGCAGGGGCTTGCCGCTTTCCGAGATAAAACCGGCGCCGGCAATGCCGATTTCATGGTGAAAGGCGGATGCAGGCTGGGTTTCGTCAAAGGGCACGGCGACCGTGCGGTCCGCAAAGCTGAAGCCGGGAAACGTATAGGACAGCCTGAGGGTGCTGTCCTCGAAGGTGAACGCGACGATGGGTTTCGTGCCATGCCGGCCGAGATCGAACGTCTCCGATAGCCCCTGCGCTTTTAACGATCTGAGATGGTCCATATCATGCTCCTCAAAACCTCATCGCTGTTGGGTGCCAATGGGTCGGCGATGATTTCCCTGCCGGCGGTCTAACGCCTTAAAACAGCAACAATTGCCAGCCCCGGGCCTGATACCAGTCCAGTGTTTGCGTTTCCGCGCGCACCAGTTCCGGCGGCAGGCGGGGCGCACGCTCCGCAAGATTGCGTTGCATATCCGGAACCAGCCCGCGCGCCAGGCGGCGATGATCGAAGAAGCGCTCCATCATCTCCTGCGCACTGGTGTTGTGGTTAAGGTGGGTTAAATAACGATGGGGCGACTGGCGGGCGTCATCGGGGTCGACATAGGTCTTGGAATCGAGGGACCAGCGGAACCAGTCCTCCAGGTTGTTCAACAGGCGTTTGATCCGCCAGTTTTCCGGATGACGGTGCAGCGCGCTGCCGGGCAGCACATGCAGGTTTTCGATCCAGTAGACAAACCCCCCGGCCGCCACCACCTGGCGCAGCATCGCCTGGGTTTCCGCGAATTCGTCCGCGGTCTCGCCCGGCAGATTGCAGATCCAGGACGTTACGGCCAATGCGCCGGCATCGGCAACGTCTTTGACACTTTGCAGGAACCGGCGGGTGGGGGCTTGTCGTCCGACGCGCTTCAACACGGCGTTGGAGCCGCTTTCGCACCCCATGGTAAAGCGATAAAAGCCTGCCGCCACCATTTTCCGGAGCAGGGTTTTGTCCGCAAAGAGAACGGGATGGGTTTCCAGCTCGAAGGCCATCTCCAGATTTTCGCCCATGATCCCTTCGATCAGCCCCCGCATGAAGGCCGCGTCCAGAAAATGGTTTTCCCCCAGAAAGACGCTTTGGATGCCATGGGCCTGGTACACGTTCAACTGCGCCAGGATCCGGTCGATGGTCATCGTCTGAAAGGCCCTGGGGTTGATGGCCCGGTTGTTGGCCACACAAAAGGCGCAGGTCTGCGGGCAAAGCCCCCGGGAAATATTCATGAAGCTGCGCCGGGACCAGGCAACCCGGCGAAAAGGGGGCGCATCCGGTTTGATGACGGGCATTTCATCGAGGGCCAGCAGGTGTTCGGGTCGCGGCGGGTTGCAAACCAGCCCGCCTTCGGGGGTTCGGCTGGCGACACCGGGGATGGTGTTCAGGAATCCAGGGGTTGGTGTTTCGGCTTTGGCAACGATGGTTTCCATGGTCTTTTCACCCTCCCCCAGCACGACACCGTCAATGCCGGGAACGGCGGTCAGGATTTCTTGCCAGCAGGCACTCGCCATGTAGCCCCCCGCCACGATCGTGCTGTCGGGGAAGAGATGGCGGTAGATGGCGGCGATGCGCGTCGCGCCGGCGGTGTAAAGATAAAAATGCGTCTGGATGCCGCACACCCGGGCCGGATAGTGGGTCAATATGGTTTCGATCGGATTGTTCAGCGTCTCGATGGAAAGCCCCAGGCGCTGCAGGGCCTGCATTTCATGCGGGAGATGGATCACACGCACTTTGAGGCCGCGATCATGCAAATACTGGGCGATATGGAGGATCCCCAGGGGGATGATCATGGACAGGTCCTGGACCTCCCCGGTGCCGGGATCGGGAATGGGTTGGCCGTTTTGGGTGTAGTCGTAGTGGGGACAGATCAGGATCGCATCAAGCATGCCGGCTACCCGTTTCTTTTTTACGTCCTACGTTGTTTGGGCATGGTAACCCTTCAGGCCATGAAAGCATTGAAGCGCGAAGCCGATCGGGTGGAACCGATAGCGTCGTTCGATGGCATAATGATCGGGGCCGGTTTGGCCTGGCGCTTCGGCGCGTCGTTGACAACGCTGTTTTTCCGGGGCACAAGGTATGCGGCGGCGGTGCCGTCAACCCGGATATTTCCTAACTGTTTTCACCCTGCGGCCGCGCCTGAGGCATCTATTTTATGCGTTATCAGGAGGTTGCGGTAGTATAGCAGCGGCGCTCCTGAATGCCCTGCCAATGGATGCCTCAAACGCGCGCAATATCCGGTATCGCGTGATTTGGTTTTATACGATCCGGGCATTGAACTCAACCACTCGTCGTTGTCGCGCAACGATAGGGAATGGCAGCATGTTAAGGGCATATGGTGAATAACCCATCCATCCTGCTCATCTATCCCCCCGTGGCCAAGCCCTGCGAGCCGCCGGCCGGCGTGGCCCGTCTGGCCCGGGTGCTGCGCGCCGGGGGCGTGGACTGCCGGGTCTACGATGCCAGCCTGGATGGCCTTCTGGCGCTGCTGCAGCTTCCTCTGGAAGCGGAAGACACGTGGTCGCACCGGGCATTGATCCATCGGGAGGACCACCTGGCGGCCCTGGGGTCGCCGGACCTGTATCGCCAGGCGGATCGCTACAAGCGGGCCGTCATGGATGTCAACCGGGCCCTTCAGCTGGCGGGGCAGCCCGCCGGGGTCGCCATTTCACTGGCCAATTACGGATCGAAGGATCTTTCGCCCGTGCGCAGCCGGGACCTTCTGCGGGCGGCGGAGACGTTTGAGGCCAATCCGTTCTTCCCCACCTTTTCCGCTCAATTGACGGCGCTATTCCGGGACCGGGAGCCGGCCATCGCGGGCTTTTCCATCAACTTCATGAGCCAGGCCCTGTGCGCCTTTGCCATGATCGGATTTATTCGGGCCCATTTTCCCGCCACCCGCATCGTGTGCGGCGGCGGGCTGGTGACCTCGTGGATGCACATCCCCGGCATGGGCAATCCGTTCCGGGGCCTGGTGGACGACTTGGTCTCCGGGCCGGGCGAGGCGGCGCTGCTGGCCATGGCCGGCGGCCATCCGCCGGAAACCGACACCGGTCCGTCCTACGATTATGGATCCTTCGATCGGGAGCGTTATCTGGCGCCGCTGCCGGTGCTGCCCTACAGCACCTCCCGGGGCTGCTACTGGCGCAAGTGCGCCTTCTGCCCTGAAAAAGCCGAAAAAAGCGGTTACCGGCCCATGGCACCCGCCGCCGTTGCCGACGACCTTGCGGTTCTGGCCAGGGGATCGCGGCCCCTCATCCATTTTTTGGACAATGCCCTCTCGCCCCGCCTGCTGGCGCATCTGGTCGCCCATCCGCCCGGCGCGCCCTGGTATGGATTCGTGCGGGTCACCCCCCACCTGGCCGATCCGGAGTTTGCCGCCGGTCTCAGGGCCGCGGGCTGTGTCATGCTCAAGCTGGGGGTGGAGTCCGGCGACCAGGAGGTTTTGGATGCCCTTTCCAAAGGGGTCGACATCGCCACCGTGTCCGCGGTGCTGAACAACCTCAAAAAAGCCGGCATTGCCACCTATGTGTATCTGCTTTTCGGCACGCCGGCCGAAGATCTGACGCGTGCCCGCCGGACCCTGGACTTCACCCTGGCCCACGCCCATGCCATCGATTTTCTCAACCTGGCCGTCTTCAACCTGCCGGCTTACAGTGAGGAGGCCGCCGCCCTCCCGACCGTGCCCTTTTACGACGGCGACCTCTCCCTCTACCGGGAGTTCGCGCACCCGCAAGGCTGGCACCGGGATCAGGTGCGGCGCTTCCTGTCCAGGGAATTCAAGAAATCGGCGCCCATCCGCACCATCCTGAAAAATGATCCGCCGTTTTTCACCTCCAACCATGCGGCCTTTTTCCGGATGACGCTCTGATCCCGGGGGCAAAAACATCTTTGGGCTAAGATTGATGGTTTCGTGAAAAGTTTTTTAATCTGTCATTCCGGACTTGATCCGGAATCTTTAACCTAATGAAAGTAATAGATGCCGGCTTCCGCCGGAATGACGAGGGGTGCCGCAGACGCGGGGACGAAGAAGCGTAACGTCGATCTATAGCCCCCCAGGGGAATCGGGCATTTTGCAAAACCGTCAAAGATTTACCTTGAGATTGCGTTGACTTTTCAATACCTACACACAGGTCCGCTCTTTATAACTTTTTTCGAAAGCCGCTTTATTCATGACCAGACGCCGTAACCATCGTTCCCGGTCTTCGCGATCACCGGAGAAAATACTGACCGCCCTGGTGGCCAATGCCAAAGGGGAGATCATCGATCTGGAGGGTTTTGCCGCCGTGGGCATGGACGGCCCCCTGCTGGCGCCCCTCACCACCCGCACCACCCGGAAGATGCCCCACGGCAGCGAGTTCATGTTCCTGCCGGACCGGCGGCCCGTGGTGTGCGATTTGGAGAGCGATGCGCTGGTGATCGTGGAAGAAAACCCGTTTGCGCCGGGCGAGCCGGTGTTTCCCGTGGCGGCCTTCAATTCCCCGGGGTATATTATCACCCAGCTGTGTGCCTATGAAGAAACCGCCGACGCGGATTGCCTGCCCCTGTTTTCCTACGGGGCGGTGGGCTGGCACGACGGCGCGTTTTACACGGCCGTGCAGCAGGTGGACAAGGAGCGGCGCCAGGATCTGCGGCTGATGCCTCTGGAAAAGGTCCGGGGCGGGGTCCGGCATTTCCAGAAGACGATGGCCGGCAACCGCCTGCGCAAGCACCTGGAAAAATGCGCCCTGGAGTACGGCTGCCCGGCGGCCAAGAATTTTTTTATCGGTCGCTGCGAAGCGCCCCTGCCCAGCTCCCCCCGGTGCAATGCCCGCTGCCTGGGGTGCCTGTCCCTGCAAAAGGATTCGCCCATCCCTTGCAGCCAGGACCGCATCGATTTCATGCCGAGCCCGGAAGAAATTGCCGAAGTGGCCCTGGCCCATTTCGAGCGGGTGCCGGACGGCGTGGTCAGCTTCGGCCAGGGCTGCGAGGGCGATCCCCTGCTGGCGGCCGCATCCATCGAGCCGGCCATCCGCCGGATCCGACGGCAAACCGATCGGGGCACCATCAACCTGAACTCCAACGCCAGCCTGCCGGACACGGTGGCGGCTCTTTTCGACGCCGGCCTTGACAGCATGCGGGTGAGCATCAACAGTTTGCAGGAGGCCTGCTACCAGGCCTATTTTCGCCCCCAGGGCTACCGGTTCGACGACGTGATGGCGAGTGTGGACCAGGCCCTGGCCCGCGGCGGGCATGTGGCCCTGAACTATCTCAACCTGCCGGGCTTTACGGACACGCCGCAAGAGTACGCGGCCCTGGCAGCCTTTCTGACCAAGCGCTCCATCCACCTGATCCAGTGGCGCAACCTGAACTACGACCCCCTGCGGTATTACGCGGCGATGAAGGCCGTGGCGGAGCATGGCGAGCCCATGGGCGTGCCGACCCTGCTGCGCAAGCTCCACCGGCGATTTCCGGAATTGAAGTTTGGGTACTTTAACCCAGCCTTGAAATAGCTGAGGCACGGACCTAAGCAGCCTTTTCTGATACAGGAAGCTGCGAAAATTGATAGATTCAGGTTTTTTCAAGTTGTTACTTTTCTTCCGCGTGGCAGAAAAGTAACCAAAAGAAGACGCCCGTGTCCCGCTTAACCCTGCGCGTCCCGCTTGCGGTCGGACGCGCCGAAACTCGCCCCACCTTCGCCAAGGCTACGGCAGGGCTCAAACAGTCGCCGCGTCATTTTCGCCCGCAGACGGGATGCTCGGCGCGGGGCAAAGGGGACAACCCCCAAACCTTCAAAAATGTTTAACACCTCTTTTTGAGGCACTACCTGAACCCTCCCGTTCTGTGGTAGTAGATTCAAACAAGGTTTTTTAAAGCCATAAAAGTTCATTACCTACTGGTGGTCTGCAACAGGCGGTGGATTGCGTTCCCTGGCAAGGTTCCAGCCCATTTAGATGGCGAGACGGTTTCGTAAGGGCTTCGAGATCAAGGCTTGCAAGCCCTGAGAAATACCGCTATCGCGGGAGTCGTAGGCGGCGTAAATTTGTACGCCGCAAAGACGAGGGGCGAAGCGTATCACCGGTGGCAATAAGATTGTGTGTTTTCACAAGTGGTAGATTGCGTTCGCCGGCAAGGCCGCAGCCCATTGGTCACCACAGGCGTAGTGGTCCTACGTCGAGGATGGCCAATGTGGCGAGAACGCCGCCGGAGGATGTAAGATGCCGCGTGTGAAGACACACTCACAGGAGCGCACCTATGGAATGGATCGAAGCCAAGGTCGATTTCGATGCCCCCACCTCGGTGGCCGCCGAAGAACTCATTGCCGACGTGTTCTACCGCTTCGGGGTCAAGGGCGTGGTGGTGGACGATCCCACCATGGAGGTGCCCCCGGGGGCCGATGTGATCCTGGAAGATGGTGTGCGGCCAACGGTCAACGCCGTGGGCGGGTATTTCCCGGCCGCGACCTTCGACCAGGCCCAACGGCAGGCATTCGAAAAGGCCTTGAAGCTGTTAAGCCGGCAGATACCCATGCGCCTTCGTATTTTTTACCGTTCCCTCGACGAGGAGGATTGGGCCGAGTCCTGGAAAGCCTTTTTCTGGCCGGATAAAGTTTCTGATACCATCGTGGTCAAACCCACCTGGCGGGACTATCAGCCCGCCGGTGATGAAAAAGTGCTCGAAATCGATCCGGGCATGGCCTTCGGGACCGGCACCCACCCCACCACGGCCCTGTGCATCCAGCTCACGGAAAAACATCTGCAGCCGGGCGAACGTCTGCTGGATGTGGGCACGGGTTCGGGCATTCTCATGGTGGCGGCTTGGCTGCTGGGGGCGGCCGCGGTGCACGGCATCGACAACGACCCGGTGGCGGTGGCGGTGGCGCGTCAGAATCTCGCGACCAACAGGGTGCCGGCCGAAGTCAGCCGGGTCTGGACCGGCGATCGGGTGGCAAGCGTGACCACACGCTACGAATTCGTGGTGGCCAATATCCTGGCCGAGGTGATTATCGGTCTGCTGCCGGACATACCCGGGCTCCTGGCCCCCGGCGGTCGGTTTATCTGCTCGGGCATTCTCCACAGCCAGCAGGAGGATGTGACGGCCGAAGCCCGCAAAGTTGGATTGGATCTGGTGGAAGCGCTGGAGCGTGAGGAGTGGGTGGCGCTTATTTTCAAATAAAGAGCCTCTTTCATAACGCTGGTGGGGCCTTGAGGGTTCGAGGGGCCAAGGATTCAAGGGGTTGAGAATTCCGCTACCTTGGGATAAGGTCGGTTTCCGTTTGGGCACCCTCATTTTGAGTGTCCGTCCAGAGATGGTAGATTTTGGTTCCGGACAAGGCCGCAGCGATGTGGAAACCACAGGCGTAGGCAGACTACGTCGAGGATTTACATAGAGCAAGAACGCCGGACGGTGCCGAAAGATGCTATTTATGGATGGGCACGAAGCAACAGGAGATCTGCTTGTCCGGACTGACCGAAATACTGCTGATACTGCTGATCATTGTCGTGCTGTTTTTCCTTCCCCGCATGGTGTCCCGGTCCGCCCCGGCCGTTCGCATGGCTCCGCCGCAACCCCTTCTCAAGAAACTGTCCGGCCGCTGGCGCCTGGCCATCCTGGCCTCGGTGGTCTGGCTGGCGGCCACGGCTTTGTGGCTGCAGCCCTGGGTGGGCAACCAGAACCTTTTTGTCGGCCTGGGTGCCGCCCCGGTGATTGTCGGGTGGGGGGTGGTTTGGGTGATGGCGGGGTTTCGGAAGCGTCGATAGGGACACCACCGCAGGCTCGCCTCAAGCCTATATCACTTCGCTTAAGTGGCTCCCGTGGGGCGCGGCCTTTTCTCGATTTATTCCAGAACAGTATTAAGCAGACGGGTCGAAGCTTTTTAGCATTGTTACTTTTCTTCCGCGTGGCAGAAAAGTAACCAAAAGAAGACGCCCGCTTCCCGCGGTGCTTCGCACTGCCCTGCGCGTCGTCGGTGCGGACGAAGCGCGCGGAAACTCGCCCCGCTTTCAGCGGTGCTCAGACAGTCCGCACGCTAATTTCCGTCCGCCCCGCCGATGCTCGGCGCGGGACAAAGGGGATGAACCCCGACCACCTCAGAATCGTTGCAAAAATTTCAAGAAAAGAATCGGCCTGTGGCTCTCACACAACGCAAAAAGGGCGGTCCGAAGACCGCCCTTTTTCTATTTGTATTATGGCAAAAGGATTAGTCAGGCCGCTACGGCCGGTCGTCGACGCGTGTTGGAACGGCGGTTCGCTGTGCTACCCGCGGATGATTTGCGCTGGGACCAGGTGTTGCGACTTTTAGCAGCCCCGGTGGGGCGGCGGTTGCGGCTGGCCGGGCGCGGGGGACGGGCAAATTCCTTGTTCCGTTTAGGCGCCGGTGCCTGGTAGTCGAAATCCTCCAGGTGGCGGCGCTCCAGGGGGTTTCCCAGGAGCCGTTCGATGCTGCGCACCATGCCGTTATCTTCCTGGGTGGCCAGGGTGAAGGCGTCCCCGCTGCGGGCGGCCCGCCCGGTCCGGCCGATGCGGTGGATATAGGCCTCGGGCGTGTCCGGGATGTCGTAGTTGATCACGTGGGAGACCCGGGTAACGTCGATGCCCCGGGCGGCGATATCGGTGGCCACCAGGATCTGGAAGGTGCCGTCCCGGAAGCCGTCCATGGCGGCCTTGCGCCGATTCTGGGACAGGTTGCCCTGCAGGGAAGCGGAACGGTAGCCAGCCTTGCCCAGTTTGACGCCCAGTTGTTTGGCGCGGTGTTTGGTGCGGGTAAAGATCAGCACCGATCCCGCGGCCGTGCCGTGCAGGAGGTTCATCAGCATGGCGGTCTTGAGGTGTTGGGCCACCGGATAGAGGGCGTGGTTGACGGTCTCCGCCGGAGCGGTGCGCCCCACCTGGACGGTTACCGGTCGGGTGAGGACCTCCTTGGTCAGCCGTCGGATTTCAGGGGGCATGGTGGCGGAAAAAAGCAGGGTCTGGCGCTCACGGGGCACCTGGGCGACGATGCGCCGGATGTCCGGGAAAAATCCCATGTCGAACATCTGGTCGGCTTCGTCCAGCACCAGGACTTCAAGTTTTTTCAAGCGCACGGTTTCCCGCTGCATATGGTCCAGCAGGCGTCCGGGGCAGGCCACCAGGATATCGATGCCCTGCCGGAAGCGGTTGATCTGGGGGTTGATGCTCACCCCGCCGTAGGCCGTGGCGCTTTTGAGCCCGGTCTTGCGGCCCAGGAGGCGGATGGCCTCGTGGATCTGCTCGGCCAGTTCGCGCGTGGGGGCCACGATCAGGGCCCGCAGGGTCCCGCGGGGACCGTTTATCAAACGGTTTAAAATCGGCAGCACGAAAGCTGCGGTCTTGCCGGTACCGGTCTGGGCCAGGCCCATGACGTCCCGGCCTTCCATGACCGTGGGGATGGCCTCGGCCTGGATGGGGGTGGGGGTGGTGTAGCCGGCGGCCTTGATGCCGGCGACCACACGGGGGTGAAGGTCAAATGAATCGAAAGTACTCAAAAAGGTAATCCTTTGGTTGTCGCGTTCCGCACAGAAGCCTACTCAAAAATTTTGTACGGGCTTCCAATAAAAAAAGCCCCGGATGCATTCCGGAGCTTTCACGATGATGTCGTTTGTTTTCCAGGAACAGCGGTTAAAGATGGTGTACCATACACCCGCGGCAGGGCGTTGTCAATCCTGACGATTTCGTAAAAGGCCCGATATCTGCGTTACGCGTATCTTTCGTCACTGCAGCGTACGATAAGTACGCACCCTTCGGGCCCCGCGTTAGCGGTCTTCCTCCAGAATCGCAAGCCTTGATCTCGAACATTTTACGAAACCGTCTGAATAGTGACTTGTTACGAGTCTACCAATTATGTATATCGCAATCGAAAAAGACTGAAGGCCGATCCCGAACCCGATATCGATAGCGATTTCGAAAAAGCAACCGGCCAACATTCCACATGCTTGTGTGCGCGCCCTGCGCACTTTTTGAATAGCGACACCATGCAAGGATCTACCATGACGGCAAGCGACAATCGGCATAAGGATGTTTCCGCAATTTTTCAGCAACGCCGGCGAAAAGTGTTCCGGTTGGCCGTGCCCTATATCATTGCGATTGTGGTCATTCTGCTGCTGCAAACATTTCATGTGCAAAGGGTGGCCGGGGTCGAGCTGAAATACGTCGTGTTCGCCTATGTGGGGGCCGCGGTCGGGTTTATCATGTTCGCCCGCAAGAACTGGCGCTGCCCAGCCTGCGATGAAATTTTAGGACGAGATCAGGATCCCCATTACTGCCGCAATTGCGGTGCTAAATTGCGCTGAACAGTCCAGCGGCTGGTGTATTCGGTCGGAAGCGATCGGTTCCCAAGACCGAAGCGGATCAAGTGCCAACAAATTAAAATGGGGGTTTAGCATCTGGCAGGCTCGTAAAACGATTCAACCCGTCACGCCTGCGCAGGCGAGCGTTCAGGTTTACGAGTCCACCAATTGTCCTAATCCAAATCGCTATCGGGATCGCAATCGCAATCGATAAAAGCCAAGGATCGATCCCGAACCCGATTCCAATAAGCGGGAATACCTGCTGGAGTTTGCCCGCGGTCGGCAGCGGTGATTAGAGGCTGTTTCAAAATCCCTTCTAACGTCCAATGTCGGTGTTGTCGCTTTCTTCAAAATGCTCACGTATGATTGAATATGCTCCGCCTTTTCATCAAGTGGCGCCTTGCCCTCAAACGCGATCTGGAATTTTGAAACAGCTTCTATCAGTCGCTTGAATGTCGATCGATACCGGCGTATGTTCTCATAGCATCAGGAGAAACATCGAAATTGCTGCGTGAAAAGGAAGACATTAAGGTGTTCATCTCTAGCCGAGAGTCGCGGTGCGATGCGTGTGGCGAAAAACTCGGTTCAAAGGCCTGGATCAATCTTGCCGGAGAGAGGGGTGCGCTTTGTTTATCGTGCGCCGATTTAGACCATCTTTTTTTCCTCCCATCCGGAAATGCGGCTCTGACCAGACGCGCCCGCAAACACTCCAGGCTTTCTGCTGTTGTGTTGCAATGGAGTCGTGCTCGAAAGCGATATGAACGCAAGGGGCTGCTCGTCGAAGCTCAGGCGTTGGAGAAGGCTGAAGAAGAGTGCCTTGCCGATGTGGATATCAGGGAGTTACGTAGAAAGAGAGAGGCCACTCGCAGAGACGAATTAGACCGCCGGTATGTGGATCAATTCGCTGCACGGATAAGAGCGTTTTTCCCCGCATGCCCATCTGGAAGGGAAACAGAAATAGCGGAGCATGCCTGCCTCAAATACAGTGGACGCGTTGGACGGTCGGCCTCTGCCAAGGCATTGGATGGTGAGGCTGTCCGTCTGGCCGTCATCGCTCACCTGCGACACAGGGAGACGAGATACGATGAACTCCTGGCAAGGGGATACGATAGGTGGGAAGCGCGTGCTGCCGTCGAGGGGAAGATTACTCAAGTTTTGCAAAAATGGTCGGTAAAATCGGGTCATAGTAAGGACAGTTCAAACGGCTCGGACCAATCCAACATAGATTAACAGTCCCCAAACCGGAGTCACCGGGTCTGAAAAACAGAAATCGCGATTACTGACCCATGGCTGAAACCCTCTATTTGTGCCTTATTGTCTATCTGGGCGGGCTCGTTCAGGGAATGACCGGGTTTGGTGTGATGCTGGTGAGCCTCCCCCTCATGGCGCTGATGATCGACATCAAGATGGCCGTCCCGCTGATCCTGATGCTTGGCTCTGTGATGAACGTCATCCTCGTCTTCCGGCTCGCCCGCCACGTTCAGACCCGCAAGTGGCTGCCCCTGCTGATGGCTTCGCTTCCGGGGGTGCCTGTGGGGGTCTACATCCTCAAAACGGTCGCAACGCAATGGTTGGAGTTGCTGGTGGGGGGCGTGATCATCGCCACGGCTGCCGCGACCTGGCACCACGGGTCGTCTAAAGGTGAGTTGAAGAAACGCTGGACTTTAACCGCAGGCTTCATTGCCGGGCTTCTGGGCGCCAGCATAGGGGCGGCGGGTCCGCCTGTGATTGTATACACGGCCCTGCAGCCATGGCCCAAACACCAGATCAAGGCCACCCTGGTGACATTTTTCTGTATCAGCGGTGCGCTGGTCCTTGCGCTGCAGTATTTTTCCGGCCTGATTACCACGGAGGTGGTTCACCACTTCATCTACTGCCTTTTGCCCCTTTTGGCCGGTGTTTTCACTGGTATTCGACTCTTTGATATCATCAACCAGAACCTTTACAAGCGTACCATCTACATCCTGCTTTTCGCCCTGGGTGCGATGATGCTGGTTAAGGGCGCCGGGGGATTTGGCCCGAATGTTTCATAAATTTTTCTGCTAAATAAATTTTATGTAAATATAATGGTGATATAAGCACTGTTCGAGGAGCGAATTTCCGGTGACAGTTTGTAACCTGTGCCGATTTCAGGGAAAGCAGAAAAATTTACCCTGCGGGCGCGTCCGAGATGTCAATTGGCTGCGTTATCAGGGGCTTGCGGTAGCAAAAGTACAGCGGCGCCCCTGTTGCCTTGCCAAGGAACATCTCGAACGCGTGAAATATCCGGGTTAGCGGCTGATTAAGAATGCTGTCGGGATTGTCGAAATCGGTATCGGGATCCAAATCGGGTTCGCCATCGAAAGAAAATAAAATGACACTTGGACACGAAAAACTTGATGTCTACCAACTTTCGATCGGACATGTCGCCTGGGTGGCAGAGGCTATTGCGTGAAGGAAACCTCTGCGGCTTATGGATTTGAGGAACTCGATTTCGATACCGATACCGAGCCCGATTTAAGATCTTCAAACGGATCGGACCAAGCCAACTATTAGATTTCACTTGTAATTGTTTCTAAAACCAATTTATAAATGCATTTTTGAACTTCATAATCTGGATTGATCTTTTTCGCTCAGGGGCAAGCTGTCGCCGCCTCAAGGAGGGTGTGAGTGCCATGCGTTTGCTGATCTGGTATTGTGACCGTTTTGGATGGAACCCGGCCATGAAAACCCTGGAGGATGCCCCGGAGGCGCGTCCCATGACCCACGAGAAGGCGGTCGTGGTCTTCATTCACATGGAACCGCCCGACGCCGAGGCGGGCAGTTCGGCTGAAACCAAGCTGGTGAAAAACGCCAAATGGGCGGCCCGGAAATGGGAGACGCAAAAGGTCATCCTGCACTCCTTCACCCACCTGGGAGAGCGCAAGGCGGACCCGGAGGCGGCCAGGGACCTCATCGACCGGGTGCACGCAAGGCTCGAAGCCGCCGGGTACGAGCCGGTTCAGACCCCGTATGGCTACTTCAACGACCTGACCATGGAGGCGCCGGGACACCCGCTGGCGAGGATTTACAAGGAATTCTGACGCCGTGTAAAATCAGGTCAGGAGATTTTTTTGAAAAAGCGGGGGGCTATGGAAAAGCGTTTTAGACCGGATTAGGCCTCACCGGGCGAGATGTAGGGGGCGCGTCTCAACATTCAACAACGGGGGTGGAGCCCAGGTCGCCGATTAAAAAGCGTGTCTGACCAAGCCAACCCATACATTTCACAAGTGAGTGTTCTTACCACCATCATATTGCTTCTATATTTTATAAGTTATGAGCGTACATTATTGATTCGATCTCACTGCGCGCACATAGTTGTGCGTATTTTTTTCATACCAGGATGCGTAGCCTACCCCACCCATGTACCATTTTGCCTTTTCAATCCGTCCGCTCACAAAATCAACAATCCACACCGCATGCTGCGCACCTAATTCATTGTGAGTTTTCTCAGCCATATCACTGCTCCAGCATCTTTTATGTTGTTTCGTGAAAGCCTTTTCTATGTGCAGGTCATTCGCCGTTGTCTTGGCAATAATCGAAGCCAATTCTTCAATGGTCGGCAGACGCCAATCGGAGAATCCAGCGAACTTATCTTTATTCAATTGTTCGATATAACTCTTGGCACCGATGAATGATTTTTCATTGGGTGAACCGCTCCTCTGCCACATTAAACCTGTTTTCGCGTCTAAAATTACATCTTCGCTCTGTATCGAAAACTGGTTCAGGAAAGATCCACGGGGATTGCGACCCGTATCGTAAAACCCATACGTGGTCACTATTTCATCGATATCCGACTGATTGGGCAAATGCATGCTTTCGGACCTAAGTTTGAATTGAGGAACCTGGCGCTCATCCTTGGCATATGCCAGGAGTGGCTTTTGCGGGTTTTCAATAGCAGGTTCTGGCACTTTTGACGCTTCTTTCGGTGAAGAGGAAGACCTCAGTGCCTGCGATTTATAGCGGGCAATTTCTGAGAAAACGCCTTTTGGGAATTTGCGCAGATAGGCTTTAAACAATTCGGGATTGTCTGAGTCTTTGATGGACTCCCAAAATATGACTTCGGTGCTTTCGCGCGAACCGTTCGGTTGGTTTTTCCCGAAATCTTTCTCCTTGCGCGGCGTATCCTTTTCCACTACCGGCGATGCAAAATAAAAATCTCCGGTCAGTGAAGAGGCCTCCCAGGGAACCTGCTTCTGGTTCGTATCGCGAATCACCCCAATTCGAACGTTTTTGAAGACCTGCTCTACCGGAATCCCTGGAGTCGCCATATAGGCCAGCAAATTCCGGGTATAAACCCCATTACGTTCGTCACCGTCCGCCGCTACCGATCCCGGTGCCGTGGCATAAGCAATCAGTGTGCCCCGGGGGGCGTCCATACGCGCCAAACCACTGCGTGCCGAACGAAATCCACGGGCAAACGGGTTGTCCCGGCAGGCATCCAGAATCACGATATTGAGCCCGTTGCCCGCATCCTCCATCTTGCCCAGCACGCGGCCCACATCCAGCGCTTCGAAACGCACGTCCGACTCCGACTCAATCACGGCGTCCACAGGAATCAGGTAATTGCGCCCCTCGACCTGCATGCCGTGGCCGGCGTAATAGAAAACCCCGGTACCGCCGGAACTCAACTGACGGCCAAAATCGCGAATCGCCTTCTCCATCGCGCGAATGCCTACATCCTGTCGGAGCATTACCGTAAAACCGAGTTGCTTCAGCAGTTGGGCAACATCTCTGGCGTCGTTTGCAGGGTTTTTCAGTGGCGAGGACGGGTAAGCGCCGTTCCCGATCACTAATGCATTGCGACCGGCACTGATCTGGATACCACGGTCCGTATCGGCAAAAGATAAAGAAACCAATAACGAACCAACTATCACTAGAATGGTTAACCAAAAGGGTGGGGTGTAGGGGATGGGTTTCATCTAATTAGCCCGGAAAGGTTCGTTAGAGTACCAATAACGGACTCAAATGTATCGATTCCATATCAAAAAACCATTTTGGTGATTGCCTGTCAAGCAGCAGGCGACGCCGGTGCTTTCGCATGATCGTTTCAGTTAAGAAGGGACGAGCCGGGTCGTAACAGACCAACGAATAGATTTCACATGTGATTGTTCCTAAAACCACCATGATAATGCCCCTATAACTGCATTTTTGACCTCGAGATCGGCGTAATACGAATCTGAACATTTCATGAAATTTTTTCTAAACAATAAATTTTATGCAATAGATCAAGTTCAAAAGCGAAAAAGAGGGCCGCAGATAAACAACTGAAAGCGGTCGCCTATGACCTGCCTAACCAAATGGTTGACAGACCTGGACGCCGCCGACCACCCTTTCCCCTATCAAATCGACGACCGGTTCAAATCAGCGACCAAAAAAGTTCGGGGAACCTTACGAAACACCAAAGCCGCCGCACCATAGCACCTCGTCCCCTTCTGGATCACCGACGATATGGAAACCGAAAACGGCCTGATAATCCAACTCTATTTAAACAAATTAGAGAAAACCAAGCTTTAATGATATATTGACCAAAGCCAATGATATGGAATACCAGCATTCAACAAATTATTTTAGCTGGAAAGGGTGAATATGAAACACACGCTCGAAGTCAGCGAAGATGGTTTGCTGTTCACCATTGTAACAGAAGGTGCTGGTGACGTTCTGGGAATCATTGCGTTTTTGAAAGATATTATTTCTCATCCCCACTGGCGGCCAGGCAAGCACATTTTATTAGACCATCGCGCATTGAATATCGATGGAATATCGGCATCTGGAATTGAAGATGTATCTTTCTATTTTATTTCAATTGCAGACAAACTTGGAAATGGTAAAATCGCGCTTGTTATGAATAGAGATATTGATTTTGGAATTGCGAGAGCATGGGAAAGTATTACGAATTTAGATGTTGATATCGAAATTCATGTGTACCGCAAAATGAACGACGCGATGAACTGGCTAAAAGAAAAGAGCAATGCGGAGAACGCCTTTAACTTTTACTACCAAGAACGGCCTCCACAAGATTGATCGTCGTGACTATAGGGCTTCTATTTTTCAAATAAACGGAAAGACCATTATGCCAGAGAAGATTTACAAAATTATTAAAAAAACATCCATGTGGCAATGGTTGCTTGTCTGTATAGTTACTTCTGAATTGTTGACATTCTTCATAAGTTTTTTTTCCAGCCATATATTATGGGGAAAAATGTCAGATGAAGTGCTTATAATAGGCATTATTGATTCTTTATTTGTATCTTTTGTGATTGTGGGGGTACTCTTATTATCTATACATAAAATTAGAGAGCTTTACGGCAAACTTGAAAACCAGAATAGAGAACTCTCATTGGCAATTTCAGAAATCAGGACGTTGCAAGGGATTCTGCCCATATGCAGTTATTGCAAACAAATACGAAACGATAAAGGTTATTATGAGCAGATAGAAGCTTATATTCACAAGCATTCAGGTGTTGACTTCAGCCATACAATTTGTCCTAAATGTTTCAAGGAGCATTATCCTGAAGAGTATGAGCAAATTCTTTCGGAGGAGAATACAGAAGGGTAATGTATCAACTTTTGGCAGTCTATGAACCCAACATATCAGAAACCATCTCAGAAATTGGATTTTTGTTCGAGATACGGCGTGGCCGAGTATTCCCGCAGGGCGGGACTTCCCATCTGATCGATTCCTCAGCGGTGGGTGCAACCCGCAGGCGCCCCGAAGGAAGTGCCCTTGGGGTACATACTCAAATATGTCGAGGATTTTAGACGAGGACACGCCGATACTTGTCCGCCTCAGGCTGATCGGGCGAAAAGACTTTTTTGAGATAGCTTATAGAAACTTCAGGCGATACAACGTGGCCTGCCTTTGACTATTGGATATGAAAAGTTCCGTTCCATATTGAATAAACATCTACGATCAATGGACAAAAATCATGAGTGAAGATCCACGGCTGGGAACACGCACGGTTTGGGCAGGAGAAGAAGACTATTTGATGCAGGGTGCCACCCAGGTGCCCGTTGTCCATAGTGTGTCATTTGGTTATCGGGATTTGGATGAATGGCTGCAGGTCGCCTTGGGGCGGAAAGAGGGTCATATCTACAGCCGCAACACAAATCCAACCGTTCAGGTTTTCGAGGAAAAAGTTCGCAATCTGGAAGATGCGGAAGCGGCCACAAGTGCCGCAACCGGCATGGGTATCATCAGCAGCACATTGTTTGGATTGCTTTCCGCTGAAGATCGTGTGGTCACGGTTAAAGACACCTATGGTGGCACCAATGTGATTTTCAATGAATTTTTGCCAAGGTTCAAGATCAAGGTAACATTGTGCGATACGACGGATCATGAACAAATCGAAAGAGAAGTATCCCGCGGCTGCAGCGTGCTTTATTTGGAAAGCCCCACCAACCCCACAACGAAAGTGATCGATATCCCGCGGTTGGTGAAGGCCGCTAAGGCTGTCGGTGCCATCGTCGTGGTCGATAATACGTTCGCAACCCCCATCAACCAGAACCCTATTCCAATGGGAGCGGATCTGGTCCTGCATAGTGCCACCAAATTTCTTGGTGGTCATGCCGACGCATTGGGCGGCGTTGTCTGCGGCAGGAAGGATTTAATCGATCAGATCTACCATTATCGCGAAATCAATGGCGCGACGTTGCACCCGATGTCTGCTTATCTGATTCTGCGGGGTATGAAGACGCTTGAATTGAGGATTCAGAGACAAAATGAAAGTGCGCTAAGGATAGCCCAATATCTGGAATCCCACCCAGCGATTGCGCGTGTTTTTTATCCCGGTCTTCCTTCGCATGAAGGCCATGAGATTGCCAAACAACACATGCGTGGTTTTGGCGGCATGATGAGTTTTATGCTGAAGGAGAATACGCTTGAAGCCGTAAGCCGGTTTATCCCGCGGCTGCGTTTTGCCCATGCCGCCGCCAATTTGGGATCAGTTGAGACAATCGTAGGGCCGCCGGCGACCACCAGTCATGTGGAATGCACCCAAGAGGAACGCGCCAGGTTGGGCATACCGGAGGGGTTGATACGTTACTCGACCGGTATTGAGAATGCAGACGATTTGATTGCGGATCTGAAGCAGGCGCTGGATATTTTTGAATAGAAAGAGAAACGAAGGGTCCGGTCGACACTTTTGGCAAAGTCGCCCAGACACTTATACTTCCGGGAAAATGACAAAGGGATTCTCTTTTCCCTTAAAGCATGGGACATTTAACCTTGAAGACATTAATGAAGCCTGAGAACGAAGCCGAAGCCAATGTCATCAAATCGGTTTTAGAGGAACATGGCATCCACGCTGAAATAAAATCATTTCACGATACGGCGTATGACGGTCTATTCCAGGCGCAATATGGTTGGGGCCTGATTCGTGTTTCTGAAACGGATCTCCCTGAAGCACAGAGAATTATCGAAGAATGGCGTAATGCCGCTCCTGATGAGCTCCCATGGCAAACCCAATCAACTGATGGATGAACGCAACCTGCAAACAAACGATGGAGGCAGCCATGCGGTGTGACGATTGCAATGCAACCATTGAACCCGACGAACTGCGGGACCACCTGGGGCGCAAACTCTGCGAGGACTGCTATATGGTGGCCCTGTCGCCGATGAAAACCTGCGACCCCTGGGCCGTGCACAGCGCCAAATTATATGAGCAGCATGCCGGTAACGACAGGCCTTTGCCCCGGCTGCAAAACGACATCCTGCGAATCCTGAAGGCGGAAGGCCCCCTGGAGCCCGTCGCCCTGCAGCAAAAGCTGGACGGCAATTCTCCGATGGAGGATTTGGAGCGGGCCTTCGCATCCCTGCGCCACATGGAAAAGGTCCGCGGTGAAAAACAGGGCCAGCGGGTGTTGTGGCGATTATGGTAAGGAGAGAGAGCATGTCGCGCGCCGCCGTTTTCGATGAGATCTACGCCAACTACCTGGCCGAAGTGGCCGCCCTCGACCTGGATCGCATCGCTGCGCGCCTGAGACTGGACCGGGACGGCGATGCCGTCGTGGTCCCCTTCTATGGAAGCCCGTTCCGGGTTTCCGGCGCCGGGGTGGCTGATGGACAGGGGTTCCGCCCGAGCCATGCGGTGAGCGTGATTCTCTGCCAATATTTTCTGCTTTGCCCGGCGGAGGATCCGCCCCGCAGCACCGAATGGGTGCGCTACAGGACCTTCAAGGATGCGCTGCCTTTTGCCGCGGGCTTCCGCAATACGGCCGAGCAGCCGATCGGCAAAACCTTTGCCGGCCGCCTGGAGGCTCTTCGCGCGGCCGCCGTCCGGCTGGGCGGCACCCCGACGGAAGCGCCCTTCGCCTGCGATTTGGCGCTGCGCCTCCCGGCCCTGCCCACCGTTCCCCTGCTCATGATGTTCGACGACCAGGACGAGGAGTTTCCGGCCCAGTGCACCCTGCTGTTCGAAGATCGGGCGGCGGTTTTTCTGGACATGGAGTGCCTGGCCATGCTCGGCATGGTGCTGGCGTCCTGGCTGAAAGGCAAGCCGACCCCCGGCGAAGAATACCCCCCTGACGATTTTGCATGAGAGGGCATGGTCCGGTCTCAATCGGCATATTGCCTGCCAAATAAAAGCAAAATGAAAGTTTGACGATGCCAACAGAATTTCAGAAGAAAATGTTCCGCGAAATGGAACAAAAAGCGGTTTTCAGGCAGGCGCAGGCATGTGCCTTTGACTATGCCGATGGGGTTCGGGAGCGCGATGTTTTTCCGACGCCGGAGGCCATCGCCGACCTGGATCGGTTTGTCGAAGACCTTCCCGCATCCACGGGCAATGCCGAAGCCATCATAAAGCAATTGCATCAGTATGGCTCGCCGGCCAGCGTGGCCCAGACCGGCGGCCGGTATTTCGGATTCGTCAACGGCGGGGTCATCCCGGCTGCGCTGGCCGCACGCTGGCTGTCGGATTTCTGGGATCAGAATACCGCCCTTTATGTCATCTCGCCCATTACTGCCAAGCTCGAAGAAGTCGCGGAGTCGTGGCTGCGGGAACTGTTCGGGCTGCCGGAGAATACCGTGGCTGGTTTTGTGAGCGGCTCTTCCCTGGCGATATTCTGCGGCCTGGCCGCCGCGCGCTACCGGATTTTGCAGAACCTTGGCTGGGACATCAATAAAAAGGGGTTTCCCGGGGCGCCGCGGGTCAGGGTCGTGGCCGGGCGCCAGGCCCATGGCACCGTTGTCAAAGCCATCGCCCTGCTCGGGTTCGGCATCGACACCATCGAATGGGTGGATGTCGACGATCAGGGCCGGATCATCCCGTCCGCCGTTCCCGAACTCGATGCCAGCACCCTGCTGATCCTGCAGGCCGGCAATGTCAGCTCCGGGGCCTTCGATCCTTTTGAGGCGATCTGCGAAAAAGCCAACATGGCCAAGGCCTGGGTGCATATCGACGGCGCCTTCGGGCTTTGGGCCGCGGCCGCGCAACGGCTGCAGCACCTTACCCGGGGCATGGCCAAAGCCGACTCCTTTTCGGTGGACGGGCACAAAACCCTCAACGCCCCCTACGACAGCGGCATCGTGCTGTGCCGGGACAAGGAGGCCCTGACCCACGCCCTGCACGCCTCCGGCTCTTACATCGCCTACAGCGAGAACCGCGTCGGGATGCTCTACACCCCGGAAATGTCCCGACGGGCCAGGGCGGTGGAGCTTTGGGCCGCCCTGAAATACCTGGGCAAGGAAGGCGTGGATGCACTGGTGTGCGGCCTGCACGAGAGAGCGGTGCAGGTGGCGCAGGAGCTCGCCGCGGAAGGTTTTCAGATTTTAAACGACGTGGTGTTCAACCAGGTGCTGGTTGCCTGCGACAGCAATGAAATCACGGCGGAAACCATGCGGCACATGCAGGCTTCAGGGGAGTGCTGGGCGGGGGGCGCCAATTGGCAGGGCAAGACGGTGATCCGCATCAGTGTCTGCTCCTGGGCCACCACCGAGGCGGATATTACCCGGTCGGTGCGGGCCTTTGTGGCCGCACGAGAGAAGGCGGTTCACGACGTACGCCGGGCATGAAAGGGTATCTCCAGAAGGTCTAAGAAGTCGCTATCCCGCTCAGATCACCATCGTACTTAAAAGCGCGAAAGACTCTTAACCCTTCCCGTTGTTACTTTTCTTCCGCGTGGCAGAAAAGTAACCAATCACGCCTTTCCTGAAAACGGCGTGACAGGCTTCAGACGCCCGTGTCCCGCGGTGCTTCGCACAGCCCTGCGCGTCGTCGACGGGGCCGAGCGTGTCGGAACTCGCTTCCCTCAGGCAGCCGATACGCTTTTTACGCCCCCATCGCCGATGCTCGGCGCGGGACAAAGGGGATTAACCCTCAAACCTCCGAAAGCGATATAACGTCTTCCCTGGGGGTGCTTGGGGTCTAACGTTCTGCAAAATAAGATCTACTTTCCCCCGATTGGCAAATTAGGCTTTTTAGACAGTCGGTTTGGCTTCCATCATCTGCCGCAGGGCCCGGGCGGTGTGGGTGGCGACGCGCTTTTTCAGCCACTCCTCCGGGGCGCCCTTGGCCACGATGCGGCCGCCCTGGTCCCCGCCGTCCGGTCCCAGGTCGATGAGGTAGTCCGCCGCCCGGATGAACTCCAGGTTGTGCTCAATCACGGCCACGGTGTGGCCCTGGTCCACCAGGCTCTGGAGCACGTCCAGCAGCCGGGTGACGTCCGCCAGGTGCAGGCCGGTGGTGGGCTCGTCCAGGATGAAGAACGTCTTGCCCCGGCCGGGCTTGGCCAACTGGCGGGCCAGTTTGATGCGCTGGGCCTCGCCGCCGGACAGGGTCGGGCTGGGCTGGCCCAGTTTGAGGTAGCCCAGGCCGATGTCGCACACGAACTGGACTGCTGTGCGAATGGACGGAATGGCGCTGAAAAACTGCAGGGCTTCAGCAAAGGTCATGTCCAGCACCTCGCCGATGGTCTTGCCCCGGTAGGTAACCGCCAGGGTTTCGGGATTGAAGCGCGACCCCCGGCAAATCTCGCAGGGCACGTAGACATCCGGCAGGAAGCTCATGGCCACCTTGGGGTGTCCCTGGCCCTGGCAGGCCTCGCAGCGGCCGCCGGTGAGGTTGAAGGAAAAGCGCCCCGGGGCGTATCCCCGTGAGCGGGCCTCGGGGGTGCGGGCGAAGAGCTGACGGATATCCGCCAGAAAGCCCACGTAGGAGGCCGGCACCGAACGGGGGGTGCGCCCGATGGGGCTGTGGTCCACCTCCAGCACCCGGTCGATCGGCTGCCATCCTTCGATGCCCTGGCAGGGGCCGGCGGGATCCTCACGGTCGTGCAGGTGATTGGCCAGGTTTTTGTAGAGCACCTCCTTGAGCAGGGACGACTTGCCCGAGCCAGACACCCCGGTGACACCGATCAGGCACCCCAGGGGAAAGTCCACCGTAACCCCCTTGAGATTGTTGGCCACGGCCCGGCGGACTTTTATTTTGGGGTGTTTCCGGTAGGGGCGCCGACGGGATCCGCTGTCGCTCGGAATGGCCCCGATAAAGGCGCCTGTGATCGATTCCGGGGCCTGGCGAAGATCGTCAAGGGTGCCCTGGGCCACGATGTCGCCTCCCTGGGCGCCGGCCCCGGGACCCAGATCGATGAGGGTGTCCGCCGCCTGGATGGTTTCCTCGTCGTGCTCCACCACCACGATGGTGTTGCCCCGGTCGCGCAGGTCTTGCAGGGCCTGGACCAGGATGCCGTTGTCCTTGGGATGCAGCCCGATGGTGGGCTCGTCCAGCACATAGGTGACGCCGGTGAGGTTGGAGCCCAGCTGAGCGGCCAGGCGCACCCGCTGGGCTTCGCCGCCGGAAAGGGTCTCACCGCTGCGGCCCAGGGCCAGATAGCCCAGCCCCAGGTGGTTCAGCAGCCGCAGGCGGGATCTGATTTCGGTCATGACCGGATCGGCCACCGCCGCCTGGTGGTCCGGAAAGCGCCACTTGGAGAGGGTCTTTTCCAGACGCTGGGCCGGCTGCTGGACGAGGTCGCCGATGGACTGGCGGCGGATTTTGACGGCCAGGGCCTCGGGGCGCAGGCGCGTGCCGTGGCAGGCCGTGCAGACGGTGCCGGGCCGGTCGTCGTCTTCACCGCCCTGGATGCCCAGCCCTCCGCACTGGGGGCAGGCCCCCTGCTTGCTGTTGAAGGAAAAGAGACGCGGGTCGGGTTTTTCCACCCCGATGCCGCAGGCCGGGCAGATACCGTGCCGGCTGAAGATCTCCTCGTGCTTGCCCCGGATGACGATCAGGCTGCCGTCCCCCTCCTTGAGGGCCCGGGCCACGATATCCTCGCGATCCTTGGCGGAGAGGCTCCCCATCACCAGGTCGATGGTGTGTTCATGGTAACGGCTCAGGGCCATGTCCGGTTCGATCGCCACCAGTTGTCCGTCCACCCGGGCGCGTTGGATGCCCTTTTTCAGGGCCAGTTTGAACACATCCTTGTGAAAGCCCTTGCGGCCGGCGATCTTGGGGGCCAGGATCCAGCCGGCCCCTTTGGGATAGCGGGTGTTCAGCTGGCGCAGGATGTCCGCGTGGGACTGAGCCGTGAGGGGCCGGTGGCACCCGGTGCAATGGGGCACGCCCAGTTTGCTGAAAAGCAGGCGCAGGAAATGATAGATTTCGGTCAGGGTGGCCACGGTGGAACGCCGGCTGGCATGGCTGACCCGCTGCTCGATGGCCACGGTGGGGGCCAGGCCGGTGACGAGATCCACATCCGGCCGCTCTAGGATCTTCATGTACTGGCGCACATACGGCGCCAGGCTTTCCAGGTAGCGGCGCTGGCCTTCGGCAAACAGGATGTCGAAGGCCAGGGTGGATTTGCCCGACCCGGACACCCCGGTCAGCACCACCAGTTCCTTGTGGGGAATGGTGACATCGATATTGCGGAGGTTGTGCTCCCGGGCCCCCCGTATGCCAATCGTATCCGCCGCCCGCCCGCTTTCGTAAGCCGAACGGGTTTCCTGGGCCCGGTTGACCCGGGGCTGGCCGGCCACGGGTTTCTGGGCTTTCAAAGACATTTTCAGATAACGGCCTGTGTGGGAGTTTTTGCTGCGGGCGATGGTCTCCGGCGGCCCGGCCGCCACCACCTGCCCTCCCCGGTCGCCGCCCTCGGGCCCCAGATCGATAATCCAGTCGGCGGCCTTGATGACATCCAGGTTGTGCTCGATTACCAGGACGCTGTGCCCCCGATCCACCAGGGACTGGAGGGCCTGGAGGAGAATGCGGATATCCTCGAAATGCAGGCCGGTGGTGGGTTCGTCGAAGATGAGCAGGCGACCCCGCCCGTCTTCCCGGGCCCGACCGGGTGCCAGGAAGCGGGAGAGCTTGAGGCGCTGGGCCTCCCCGCCGGAGAGAGTGTTCAAGGGCTGCCCCAGGCGCAGGTAGCTCAGCCCCACCTCGGCCAGAGGCGCCAATGTGGCGACGATCTTGCGACGGTCGGCAAAAAAGGCCAGGGCCTGGTCCACCGTCATCCTCAGGATGTCGTCCACGTTGCGGTCCTGGTAGCGCACGGCGAGGATTTCATCGGTGAACCGCCGGCCGTGGCACTGGGGACAGGCCACATAGACGTCCGACAGGAACTGCATCTCAATTTTTTCAAACCCGTCCCCCTTGCAGGCGGGGCAGCGGCCTCCGTCTACGTTGAAGGAGAAGTGCCCCGGCCCGAATCCCATGGCCCTGGCGTCGGGCGTCTGGGCTAGGAGGCGACGGATGGGATCCATGGCCTTGGTGTAGGTCAGGGCGTTGGCCCGGGGGGTGCGGCCGATGGGACGCTGGTCCACCAGGACCACGTCCGCCAGCTGCCCGGCGCCATGGATGCTTTTATGGCGGCCGGGCTTGCCCTGGGGGTCGCCCAGTTCCTTTTTCAGGACGCGAAAGAGAATGTCTTCGGCCAGGGTGGACTTGCCCGATCCGGAGACGCCGGTCAGACAAACCAGGAGCCCCAGGGGAATCTCCACGTCGATGTTCCGGAGGTTGTGCTCGGCGGCGCCCTTGATGCGCAGCCGGTTCTGGGCGACCGGCGCTCGCCGTCGGTCCGGCGTGGGGATCGTCCGCTGGCCCCGCAGGTACTGGCCGGTCAGCGACCCGTTGACCCCGGTGGTGGGGCCGAAATACTGGATTTCACCGCCCTGCTCGCCCGCCCAGGGCCCGAGATCCAGGAGGTAGTCGCTGGCCCGGATGATGTCGGGGTCGTGCTCCACCACCACCACGGTGTTGCCCAGTTTGCGCAGGCCCTTGAGGATGCGGATCAGGCGGTGGTTGTCCCGGGGGTGCAGCCCGATGCTGGGTTCGTCCAGCACGTAGAGGGTGTTCACCAGGGAGGAACCCAGGGCCGAGGCCAGGCTCACCCGCTGGACCTCGCCGCCGGAGAGGGTGCGGGACTGGCGGTCCAGGGTCAGGTAGCCCAGTCCCACGTCCTGGAGGTAGCGCAGGCGCTGGCGGACCTCGTCCCAGACCAGGCGGTCGGCCTCGTTGCGGATCGTGTCTTCCAGGCCGTTAAAAAACAGCATGGCCGCGTCGATGTTCATGGCGTAGACGGCGGCGATGTCGAGTCCATTCAGCCGATAGAGCAGGGTGGCGGGCTGGAAGCGCGTGCCCTTGCAGTCCGGGCAGATGTCGTAACTGCGGTAGCGGGAGAGAAAGACCCGCACCGGCATTTTATAGGTCTTGGTTTCCAGCCACTGGAAAAATCCCCGGATGCCGTACCAGTCGCCCCGGCCGTCGATGACGGCCCGCTGCTGGTTCTTTTTGAGGCGGCGGAAAGGCACGTCGGTAGGGATGCCGGCCTGGCGGCAGAAGGCCATCAGGTCGTCGAACTCCATGCGGTGGTTGCCGCCCTCGTCGAAGCCCCCCCAGGGTTTCACGGCACCGTCTTCCAGGGAGCGCCCTTTATCGGGGATGATCAGGTCCAGATCGATATCGATCACCCGCCCGAAGCCGCGGCAGGTGTCGCAGGCCCCGATGGGGCTGTTGAAGGAAAACAGGTTGGGCAGGGGGGCGGCATAGGACCGGTCGCAGCGGGCGCAGTGCCGGGAAGCGCTGAAATCGAGGCGGTCGGTAGCGGTATGCACGCTGAGACGCCCGTTGCCGAAACGGGCGGCCGTCTCGAGGGAATCCAGAATGCGCTGGCGGCGGTCGGGCCGCAGGACCACCCGGTCGGCCACGATTTCCGGCTGCCGGTGGGACGCCCCGGGATCCCAGGCGTCGATGTCCTCCATCTTCCCGTCCACGTAAAGGCGGTCGAAGCCCAATCGGCGCAGGGTTCGCCGCACCTGGTCGGGGGGCGGCGGTCCGTTGCCGTCGGCCGGTTCCACGAACCGGTCGGCGTCGAAGGGAAAGGTCAGCACGAGCCGGCTCTCCGGGGGCAGATCCTGGAGGCGGTCCCAGATGACCTGGGGGGTTTCGGGAATCACCGGTTCCCCACAGGATGCGCAGTGCAGGACCCCCAGGCGGGCATAGAGAATTTTGACGTAGTCGGTGACCTCGGTCATGGTGCCGACGGTGGACCGGGAGGTGCGCACCGGGTCCTTGCGGTCGATGGCGATGGCCGGGGGGATGCCCGTGATGCTCGCCACCCGGGGGCGGTCCATGCGGTCCATGAACTGCCGGGCGTAGGGCGAAAAGGTTTCCACATAGCGGCGCTGGCCTTCGGCATAGAGGGTGTCCAAAGCCAGGGAGGACTTCCCGGAGCCGCTGACCCCCGTGACCACGGTGAAGCGGTGCAGGGGGATGTCCAGGTCGAGATTTTTGAGGTTGTGCTGACAGGCCCCCTTGATTTTGATGGCAGGATCATTCATTTTTAACATGGTCGTGGCAGTCGTTTCCCGGATGCGTATTCGGATGGGTAAAATGGATTTTATCGGTCCCGGGATGTTTGCAGCCCGGAACGCAGCCAGTGATCATAATAACCATCACCCGGTGAAAAAAAAGCCTTGATGGCCCATAAACTGAAAGAGGTCGTGATCCCGTGACATCCGCTTCCGCCACCCGTGCCATATCCCCGAAACCGGAGGGGAACGCCTGCCTGTCCTGTGGCACACGGGAGAATATGCTCCGCCGCAAATACTGTTCGGTGGAATGCCGCCAGCGCCTGCGCTACAAGCTCCAGGTGCGTACCGGCCTGCTCAGGGCCCTGCAGACCCGCTACGCGACCTTTTATTTCGATGACCGGGTGATCGTGCTCGACATCTTGCCTTACGGCACCCAGGAAATCTACAGCTTCATATTCGCCCGCCGGCCCGGGGTGGCGCCGGCCGACGATTTCAGCCGCATGGCCAACGTGCTGGGCAACGACTGGTGGGCCGAGCGGCGCCGTACCCAGAAGAAATACCGGGCTTCCCAGCATCTCCTGCGCACGGCCCGTCAGGGCAATGGCGACATTCGCTCGGTCATGCCGGCGGAAGAACGCCGGGCCGTGATCAAGGATAATTTCCTGACCCAGTTGAAAATCGATCGTAAAGACCTGGATGCGCCCAATCTGGACAAGGTGGTCAAAACGGCCTATCGCCAGCAGGCCCTGCGCCATCACCCGGATCGCGGCGGGCGTCCCGAGGCCTTCCGCCGTCTCCAGAAGGCCTACGAGAACCTGATGGGCTGGGCCGAGAACCCGTCCTTCACGCGTCGGCGCGGGTTTCCGGACAAGTGGTTTTATGATGGCGAAACCAACCGCTGGGTGCAGCCCGTGCCCGTCTCCCGCATGCGGGACGGCCGTCGCTAGGATGGACACCGTCGGGGATTCCATGGGGATGGAACATGGGCCGGCGTCCGTCCTAGAGCCGGTGCCCTGGCCCACGGATCGCCTGTGGGCGGAAGCCCAGGCCGTCTTGGGCCACAGCCTGGTCCGGAACGCGGCGCGACTGGCCCCGGCCCGCCGGCATGCCGAAGCCGTTGCCCATTCCCTCGACCGCCTGGCCGACCTGTTCGATCAATTGGCCCCCGCCACCTGCGCGGTCTGCCCGGACCCCTGCTGTGTCCACGCCAAAGTCTGGCTCGACTTCAAGGATCTGCTGTTTCTGCATCTCAACCGGGAGCCCCTGCCGCCCCATCAACTGCGGTGCAATCTCCACGAACCCTGCCGCTACTTAGGCCCAATGGGCTGCCGCCTGCCGCGCCGGTCGCGCCCCTGGATCTGCACCTGGTATATCTGCCCACTCCAGCAGCGGGTTTTGGAACGGGAAATTCCCGGCGGCGTGGTCCAGGCCGACGCCTTGCGGCGCCGGGTGAAAGCCCTGCGGCATGCCATGGAATCCGCCTTTCTGGAGGCGGTCGGGCGTGGCGCGGTCGCCATTTGATGAGTCTCTACCTCTGTTTGCGTACCGGCTACATGGAAATAGAGCCGTCACGGAAACCGGTGCGGCCGATGTGGACATTGATCAGGACGGGCCGGCCCCCAGCCGCTGTTCGGCGCGCTTCTTCCAAGGCGGGCAGGATTTCTTTCGGTTTTGCGATGCGAATCCCTTTGGCCCCGAAGCCTTCCACCACCCGCTCATAGGCGGTGGGCGCCAGCACGGTGGCGACATCGTCTTTCAGGTAGGTGACCTGGTCCCGGGCGATCTGGGACCAGCCGGCGTCGTTGCCCACCACGGCGATCACCGGCAGCCGGTGGCGTACAAAGGAATCGAATTCGGCCAAGGTATAGCCGGCCGAACCGTCCCCGTAAATCAGCCAGACTTCGGCATCCGGGCGGCAGAGTTTGGCCCCGGCCGCAAACCCGGCGCCTACGCCCAGGGTGCCGAAAACCCCCGGATCGAGCCAGGACAAGGGGCCCCGTGGCCGCAGGGTGTAGGCGGCGGCGGCCACGAAATCGCCGCCGTCGGCCACCAGGAGGGCCCGCTCGTCCAGAAAATCCTCCAAGGCCAGCAGAAACTGAAGCGGGTTGACGCCGGTCACCGTTTCGGCCGCCTGAGAACGGATGGCGGCCTCCCGCTCGGCTTCATTGGCTTGCAGTTGTTCCCGCCAGGAAGACCATTGTTCGGCCGGAAAGGGGCCGGCCTGGGCCAGGGCCGCCAGAAAGGTGCCGGGGTCGGCCGCTGCGGCCAGTTGGGGCGACCGGTTCAACTTCAGGTCGCGGCGGCTGCGATTGATGCCGATCACAGTGGCGGTGCGGGCAATGGCCCGCCCGTAGTCCAGCCGGAAATCGCAGGGCATGCCGGCGACCAGGACCGTATCGGCCGCCTGGAGCGCCCGGCGGCGCTGGTGGCGGAACATCAGGGGGTGTTCGCGGCCCATGAGACCCCGGGCCGTTCCGGTGAGAAAAAGGGGGATGCCGATCTGCTCCAGATCCCGGGCCAGGGCGGCGGCCCGTGACGGGCGCAGGACGGCCTGACTGCCGATAATGGCAACGGGCTGGCGGCTTTGACGGAGGATTTGGGCGGCTTGGGCAACGACGGCCGAATCGGCCGTGTCCTCGGCCAGGGTCCAGGGTTCGGCTTCCATGGTTTCGAAACTGCAGGCGAACATGCGGTCCACGTGGCGTCGCAGGTAGGCCTGGAGCAGTCGCTCCCGCAGGCTGCGGGCCGGGGCCTCCTGTTGCTTGCCGCCATACCACGACCGCACCAGGCTTTCCGGATAGAGCAGGTCGATGGGGCACTCCACGAACACAGGGCCCGGCACCCCCGAGGTGGCTGCCGCGTAGGCATGGGTCAGCACCGGCAGGATGTCGCAGTTGCGGTTGATGGTGACGGCCTCCTTGACCACCGCCCGCAGCAGGTTCATCTGGTCGATATCCTGCAAGGCGCCGCGGCCCTTCAGTACTGTCGGGGCGGCACCGCCGATAAGCATCACCGGCGACTGGGCCATGGCGGCGTTCTTCAGGGCGGTTACCGTGTTGGTAACGCCGGGCCCGGCCGTTACCGCCGCCACACCGGGCCGGCCGGACAGGCGGGCGACAGCATCGGCGGCAAATACGGTATTGGCTTCGTGACGCATGTCCACGATGCGGATTCCGGCCGCCTTGGCGGCCACCAGAATCGGGGAAATATGGCCGCCGCAAAGGGTAAACAGAAAGGGGACCTGGCGTTCGGCCAGAAAGCGGGCCACAACGGTGCCACCGTGTTCTTCCATGAGGCATCCTGTCTTTCGGGCCCGGTGCTAACCGGCCGGGCCTCAACCGATGAGATGGACAATTTCCGAAGCCGGCACCAGCTGGACCTGTTTCTGGAGATCCGGCAGCATTTCCTGGAAAATTTTCACGGTCAGGGGATGGGGGTGGGCAATGGCAACCGCCTGGCCGTGTTTGCGGGCTTCCTTGGCCAGCAGTCGAAACTGCTTGCGTATGAACGCGGCTTCCTGAAAATGATCTAAAAAGATATCGCGCTCGGCAAACGGCACCTGGAACATGCGGGCCGAGGGGCGGCAGATGGTGTCGGCCGTGGATCGGCTGTCGACAAAATAGAGCCGGCGTTTTTTCAGGACCGAAAAGACCTGGTACATGCGGGCGGAATCGGTGGTGAGCTGGGAGCCCATATGGTTGTTGACACCGCGCACGCCCGGAAAATGGTCCAGATTGCGTTCCAGCTGAGCGATAAGTTCATCGGCCGACATGGCCGAAAGCAGGGCCCCGGGACCGGGGTTCACTTTGGGATATTCACGGGGCTCCATGGGTTGATGGAGCATCAACTCATGGCCCTGGGCCTTGATCTCTTTGACCAAACGGTCACCGAAGGGGCTTTCGGGCAGCACGGAAAAAGTCAGGGGGACCTTGAGGGCCAGGAACTGACGTGTCAGGCCCCGGTCGTAGCCGATGTCATCGATGATAATGGCCACCCGGGGCCGGCCGGACACCGGTACATTCGGCTTTATGGGTGTCCGGTGCGGGCCGGCAACGTCGCGATCCGGATAAACTTCATACACCGGCGGTTTTACCGAAGCGGGTGCTTTTCGGGTGGGCTTGGCGGTTTTGTGTGCTGGCGTTACTTTTGGTTCGGACGGCTTTTTTTGGACGGCCACCGACGATTTGGGGCGAACCTCCGTCGGAGAAGATCCCGGAGCGGGCGGCAGGTAGCGGTGCAGCAGCAGGCCGGCCCCCACGACAATGCCGATCAGCAGGGCCAGGGCAACGGCAATCTTGATGCCGGTTCCCTTCGGGATGGCTTGGGGTTTGGTCTTGCGTCGCCGCTTGGAGGGCGTTTTCTTTTTCTTTTTTCTGGGGGTGCTCATCCAGGACGGTCTCTATGGGGCCGGAGGCGGCCGTTTAAAAGGGGCCGGACGGGATCGAACCGTTGGCGTTTGCCCGTACTGCCGAACCTTTGCTTCGGGCCGGGCTCGGCAGTACGGCAACCCATCAGGAATCCAGGTGTTTAAACAGGTCGTAGGATATCAGAATATCCAGGGCCCGCATGACCTGATTGTCCCGCTTCAGATTGTCGAGTTCCAGCGGATTGACCCGGGACTCCGGACTCTTCATGGGCCGGTCCTTTTTCTTGTCAGCCTCGGGTTTTTCCTTCTCTTTGGCTTGCCGCTCAAGGTGATTCTTGAGATCGCTTTCCTTGACAAAGCCGTCGTCGCCATTGGCATCGTCCGGTTCTTCCAACGGCTTGAAGGGTACGATGATGTCCGGTTCGATGCCCTTGGCCTGGATGGAGCGGCCGCTCGGGGTGTAGTAGCGGGCGATGGTCAGCTTCAGGCCGTAGCCATCCCGCAGAGATTCCACAGTTTGAACCGAGCCTTTGCCAAAAGAGGTCGTTCCCAGAATAAGGGCGCGCTTGTGGTCCTGCAGGGCCCCGGCGACGATTTCCGACGCACTGGCGCTTCCGCCGTTGATCAGCAGCACGATGGGATAGTCGCGTTTGGTGGAGGAGGCTTTGGCCGGGAAGTCCTTGGCATTGCCTTCACCGCGTCCCTTGATGGACAGAATGATGCCTTCGTCGATAAAAATATCGGAGACGCGCAGGGATTCTTCCAGGAGCCCCCCCCCGTTATTGCGCAAATCCAAAACCAGGCCTTTCATGGGCGCGTTTTTGCTTTCGAGATTCTCGAGGGCGTCCAGGAAATCTTCGGTGGTATTGCCGGTGAAGTTCGTAATCCAGATATAACCGTAGCCCGGTTTGAGGGACTGGGCTTTGATGCTTTTGACCGGAATGACATCCCGGATCAGGTCAAACTCCAGGGGGTCGGTCTCGCCCTTGCGCAAAACGGTGACTTTGACCGGGGTGCCCTTGGGGCCGCGCATCATGTTGACCGCCTGTCGCAGGTCTTCCACCGGGGTGTCGTCGACCTTGACGATGCGGTCCTGGGCCTGGATGCCGGCCTTGAAGGCCGGGGTGCCTTCAATGGGGGAAATCACGGTGACGAAACCGTTGCGCAGGGTGATGTGAATGCCGATGCCGGTAAAATTCCCCTTGGTGTCGATGCGCAGATCCTCATAGGCCTCCGGCGCCAAAAGGCTGGAATGGGGATCCAGGCTGTGGACCATGCCCTGGATGGCTTTTTCGATCAGTTCGCCCGTGTCCACCTCGTCCACATATTTTTCGGTAACGATTTCGAGGACGTCGGTAAAGAGTTTCAAGCCCTGGTAGGTCTCGTCACTGCTGGCGGAGAGGTCTTTCAGGAATCCCGTGCCCACCGTCCAGAAGATGACGGCAGTCGCTAGGATCATCCAGAGTTTGATACTTCCGTTGCGTTTAACTGTCATGTCAATCTCCTTCATGCGTATTCATTCCGCCAACGTCTCGCGGGTGGCGCGCCGCCGGTATCGGCAGGCTTTTCAAGGCCGCTTTTTAAGCCATGTCTGGGGATCTTCCGGTTTGCCGTGGTGGCGCACCTCAAAATATAGACCGGGGCCGGATAGCGTTCCGGAGTCGCCTACGGTGGCGATCACTTCACCGCCTTCCACCGTATCGCCTTTCTGTTTGAAAAGCTCTTCGATATGGGCGTAGAGGGTGCAATAGTTGTGACCATGGTCGATGATGACCATATTGCCATACCCCTTAAACCAATCGGCAAAAAGTACTTTACCGGAAAATACGGCCTGAACCGGCTCGCCCCGGTCAGACTGGATGTCGATCCCGCTGCGAAAATTCATAACATTGTAGCGCGTATTTTTAAACGGTCCGAAAAAATTAATAATTTTACCTTTAACAGGCGCATCTAGCAACCCCTTTAATGTACCGAGGGAACCTGGCGGCGGGGCGGATGGAAGCGTATGGCCGTGGTTCAGCGAGGCCATGACCGCGTCGAGCTCACCAGCGGCATTTTTCAGCGCGGCGATGGCGGCTGTTTTCAGGGTTTTCCGGCTGCGGACATCATCCAGCAGGGCGGCCCGGACGGCTCTTTCGCGATCCAGTTTGCGAATGCGGTTTTCATACCCGGCTTCCAGAGCCAATTCCTCTTTGCGGCTGTTTTCAAGATCGATCTGGAGAAACGACCAGCGTTCGTAGTTAAGCAACAAGGCTTCCCGCTCGATGTTGTCCACGGCGAGGATGCGTTCCAGCGCCGCCTTACGCTGCACCATGCCGTTGATGGATTCCGCGGATGCCAGCACATTGAGGTTGCCCAGCCAGTTGAGTTTATACAGCGCGACAAGTCGGCGGGCCACATGCTGCTCCTGCGCCTCGATCCGCTTTTTGACCTCCTGCCGCTCGGTTTCGGCGTCGGCAATACGTTTTTCAATGGTTTTGATTCTCTGGCGGATATCGCCGGCTTCCTTGCGCGTGGTCTGGATGTTGCGATTAAGGGCGTCCAGCCGATCCAGCAAATCACTTTCATGCCCCTGGATATCCGCCAAGGCCTCGCGATGGGTGGCCAGCTCCCGGTCGATGGATTCACGTTCTTCCCGAACCCTGTCCACGGCCGGGGACGTATCCAGATAGCGCTCACGGTTGCGCACATAGCCGATGGTGTCCTTGTAGCGCACTTTGAGCCAATCCGCTCTGCTCTCCAGAACGGTCAGGCGGCTGCCCTTGGCCAGCTGGCGCAGGCTGGCGCTGTCCGTTCCCGGCTGGGCGCGCAGATTCAGGCGGCTCACCCGGACCGTCACCTCGCGCGGACCCTTGGCCAGGGCCATGCCCGATCCGCTCCATCCGGCAAGGAGGAGACAGACCCCCCAAATCAGACACGGACGTATTGTTTGACCGATAAATGACATCCCAACCATCCCACCAGCATACCGCAAGCCACGATAACCAGCATCGCCCCTGGCGACAGGAAACGGAGCGGGACTACCGCCGCGGCCATGTCCGCCGCGATGCGGGACTGGATTAACCGATACATGACATAAAGGATCGCAAGACCCGCCACGCCCCCCACGGCGGCCTGGATCAGACTTTGAAAGTAAAACGGTGCCAGGATAAAACGCTCCGTGGCGCCCACCAGGCGCATGATTTCGACCTCCTCCCGTCGGGAATAGAGCACCAGGCGCACGGTGTTGCCGACGATAAAGATGGCCGCCATGAAAAACAGAGCCCCCAATACGGTGCCGGTCAGTTGAAACAGGTTGAAGACATTGATGATGCGTTTGATCCAGCGCTGGCCATATTCAACTTCGCTGACCCCTTCGAGTTTTTCCAGGGACCCGGCCAGTTCCTCCACCTTTTCCCAGGACTGGTGGGCGGCGATCATCTGGATTTCAAAGGCATCCGGCAGCGGATTGCGGTCCATGTTATCCAGAATCGAAGCCTGGCGTCCCATCTGGGTCCGCAGACGCGAAAGCGCCTGGTTTTTGGGAATGAAAGCGGCCTGCTGCACCCCGTAGAGGTTTTCCATACGGGCTTTGAGATGGCTGCGGTCGGTGGCGGTCAACCCGTCCTGAAGATAGGCCATGACCCGGATGCCCTGCCGCCAGCCGTCGATGAGATCGCCCATGTTGGCGAAAAAGAGAAGGGCCGCGCTCACGATGAGAATCGAAAGTGCGAACGTGCTGGTGGTAACCAGACTCAGGGTGCGATTGCTGCGGATATCCTGCAGGGCGCGTCTCAGGTGCAATTTGAGAATCGGCATGGTCAGGGCTCCTCGGCGCTCATACCGTCGGAGCGCCGGTGAGACGTCCTTCCTGGAGGTAGATGATGCGGCCGGGAATGCTGCGGATCAACTCCCGGTCATGGGTGGCCACCACCACGGTGGCCCCCCGGGTATGGAAGGTTTTTAAGAGTTTTATGATCAATCCGGCGGCTTCCGTGTCCAGGCTGCCGGTGGGTTCGTCGGCAAGGATGATGGTGGGATCACCCACCACGGCCCGGGCCACGGCCACCCGCTGCTGTTCGCCACCGGAAAGGCTGGGCGGCAGGGTTTTGTGCCGGTTTTCCATGCCCACGGTCCGGAGCACGCTGTTGACTTTTTTGCGGATATAACTGGGTTTGCGGCCGGCGGCTTCCAGGACCAGGGCGACATTGTCGTAGACGGTACGGGTGGGGATCAGTTTGTAATCCTGGAAGATGATGCCGAATTTGCGACGCAGGAGATGAATCTGTTTGCGGGGAATGCGCGCCAGGTTCATGCCGTCCACCAGTATCTGTCCCTGGGAGGCGACTTCCCCCCGGTAGAGCAGCTTGAGCAGGGTGGTCTTGCCGGCCCCGCTGGGGCCGGTGACAAATAGGAATTCGTTGCGGTAAATATCCAGGGTGACGTCGGTCAAGGCCCGTGTGGCGTGAAAATGCCGGTGCACATGAAAAAGTCGAATTAATGCGGCATTACCTTCTTCTACGGACATAGACGTGTCGGCCGTTGTGCAGCGACCATCCTTTCGACGATTGACCCGGATCCGATTAGCTGGTAAGTCTGGCCTCGAGTTCAGGGAGTGCCGTCCCCGGTTTTCCTTGCTCAAGCCTCCACTATAACCCATTAAACAGGCTTCTTCCAAATTAGTGGAGGCTTTTTTATATCCAAATTGCGTTTCAAAATCAACTGGTTAACCATAAGGGTACCGCGCTGCGGAAAAGATTGACCCAACGGGGGGCCCTGCAGCAAGAACGGATGGCGGGTATGACCTATCAAGAAGAACTGATTGCCCTCTTGTGTGCCAAGTCGTTTCAGTACAGTCCCGAGCCGAAATTCAAGCTCGTATCGGGGCGGCTCAGTCGCTTTTATGTCAACTGCAAACCGACGACCCTGAGTCCCCGCGGCATGTTTCTGGCCGGTCATCTGGTTTTCGATGCCATCAAGGCCTGCGGCGTCCAGGGCGTTGGAGGGTTGACGTTCGGCGCCGATCCGATTGCCGTGGCCACGGCCTTTGCCTCGGAACTGCAGCAGCAGCCCATCCAGGCCTTCTCCATTCGCAAGACCCGCAAGGACCACGGCATCATCCGTTGGGTGGAGGGGGATCTTCAGCCCGGGGCACCGGTCGCCATCATCGATGATGTCGCCACCACCGGGGGCTCCACCATCAAAGCTATTGAACGGGCCCGGGAAGAGGGCCTCAAGGTGGTCAAAGCCGTCATCCTTGTGGATCGTCAGGAGGGTGGACTGGAGAATATCCGCGAACAGGTGGCGGATGTGACGGCCGTTATTACGCGGGACGATCTGATGGCCCATGTGGAAGGATCGGCTTGACCCCGCTGTGCCGCTTGGCACGGCCGCGGTTTACAGCACCTTGGACGTCTCGGGGTCGATCAGGCCGGAATATAGGTGGCGGAGGCGTCGTCGGATTCCCAGGCGGTCACCCGGGAGACGCGGATGCCGGGATTTTCCAGGCGGGTTGCCAGGCTGTCCCCCAGGTAGCGGGCAATGTTTTCCGACGACGGCGGTGTGCCGTTGCGGAAATACGCCAGTTCATTGAGGAACTTGTGGTCCAGGGTTTCCATCAGTTCCCGTACATGGCGTTTGATGACGCCGAAATCCACAAGAACACCCCCCTTATCGAGGGATTCCCCCTGGACATAAACCTCGATCTTCCAGTTATGCCCGTGCAGGTTTTCACACTTGGTACCGACCATGGTCAATTGGTGAGCCGCCGCAAAACGGGTGACAACGCGTAGTTCAAACATAAAGAGTCCTCAACGGTGACGGACGGTCGCCGACCTTCGGGTCAGGTGCCGACGGACTCACCGCGCAGAATGTTTTTTATCCGTTTGGAGATTTTGCCGGATTCCAGCTTGGCGAATTCCTTCAAGAGGGATTCCTGTTTTTTGTTCAGACTTGTGGGGGTCTTAATGATGACCTGAATGATCTGGTCACCCCGGCGTCCGGTGCGCAGGGAAGGAATGCCCTCGCCGTTGAAGCGGAACACATCGCCGTACTGGGTGCCCTTGGGGATGCGCAGCTTCTTTTCCCCGTCCAGGGTGGGTACTTTGATGGTGTCCCCGAGGGCGGCCTGGACAAAGGAGAGCGGCACCCGGCAGATGACGTCGGAATTGTCGCGCTCGAAAAAGTCGTGGGGTTCCACATGGATGAAGACGTAGAGATCCCCCCGGGGTCCGCCCTGCCGTCCGGCTTCGCCCTCGTTGGTCAGCCGCAGGCGTGAGCCGGTATCGACACCGGCCGGGATTTTGACCGATACGGTTTTACGGGTCTTGATCTGCCCGGTGCCCCGGCATTCTTGGCAGGGATTGCTGATCATCTGCCCGGTGCCGCGGCAATGGGGGCAGGTGGTGCGTACCGTAAAAAATCCCTGGCTGCGGGCCATCTGTCCGGTGCCCCGGCAGAAGTTGCAGGTCTCCGGCTGACTGCCGGGCTCACAGCCACTGCCTTCGCAAGACTGGCAGGTGTCCATTTTATCGAGAGTGAGCTCCTTTTCCACCCCGAAGGCCGCTTCCAGAAAATCCAGTGAGAGGTCATAGCGCAGATCCGCCCCGCGCTGGTGCCGGCTGCGGGACCCCCTTCCACCGCCACCCAGGCCGAAAAAGTCCTCGAAAATGTCGCCGAAACTGGAAAAAATATCCTCGAATCCCGAGAAGCCGGAGAACCCTGATCCCTCCAGGCCCTGATGCCCGAAGCGGTCATAAAGCTGGCGTTTCTGGGCATCGGACAGCACGTCATAGGCTTCGGCGGCTTCCTTGAACTTTTCTTCAGCCGCGGCGTCACCGGGGTTGCGATCGGGGTGATATTGAAGGGCCAGCTTACGGTAGGCTTTTTTTAGATCGGCATCACTGGCATTGCGGTCAACGTTGAGGACTTCGTAGTAATCCCGTTTGTTGCTCATGGACACATCCGCTTTTCAAGGCAATTGATAAATGGCATTGTTATCGTGGTTTCCTGGTCCAAGCCCAAACAATCCTCAGGACCTGCAATTTCAATATACGCGAGGGCTATGTGACCGATTAAACGGTTATGGCATACATCTTAAATGTGGCGTAAATGTAAAGCAAATTCCAAAAATGTCAATCGATTCCGGTCGTGGACAAGCGATTAATGCTCAGGCACCATGGTCATCAATAAGTGGGCGTTCCGAAGCCGCCGCTAAGCCGTCGCTACCGCTGGTCAGCCTCTGGAAGCTGCAGACGCCGAGGATCATCACGATGCCACCAAAGGGAAAGGCCCATTTGAGCTGGAGCTGGTCCATGAACAACCCGGCCACGAGGGCGCCGGTCATCATTCCTAGACTGTGGCCGAGGGTCAGGATGGCCATGACGGAGCCCATGCCGCCGGACCGGCTGCCTTTGCTGACCGCCATGCCCATGAGGGCCGGCATGGCGATGCCGCCCCCCAGACCAAACAACCCGCTGCTGAGCAGCATGTCGCTAAACGTCCGGCCCCAGATAAAGGTCAGAACCCCCATGCCGGCCAACAGGCCGCCCACGACCACCATCCGTGGCTTTCTCACGCGATCGGACAGATACCCCATGGGAACATGGAACACACCGCTGACCATGACGCCCGTCATGATGAGGGCGCCGATGGCGGAACGGCTCAGATGCAGGGACTGGTCGGCAAAAATGGGCAGGAACCCCCAGATGACGCCGATACAGGTCGTATAGGCCGTGCGGAAAATGAAGAGCCCGAGGATTTCCCGGTCTTTCAGGAGCTGCCGCCAGGCCAGCGGGGCGGTGTAGTGGCGCAGGGCAAACTCCCTTTCGGCGGACGGAAGGCCCACCGCGCTCAATAGAAACCCGGTCAGGGCCAGCACGCCCATGCTGGCAAAAGCCGCCTGCAGCCCCCAGTGATCGCTGATCACGCCCCCCATAAAAGGGCCCATGCCCATACCGACGAAGGTTGCCAGGTTGAAAAGGCCCATGGTGAACCCCTCCCGTCCGTCCGGGGTAATGTCGCCCACATAGGCCTGGAGCACCGGCATCATCATGGCCGAGAAGATGCCCTGAAAAAATCGGATGCCAATCAGCGCCATGATGTTGGTGGTGTAATACAGGGCAAGGGCCACAGCGGCGTAGCCGAGCAGGCCGGCGACAATGAACGGCTTGCGTCCCCGGCGGTCGGAAGCGCGTCCGAAATAGGGGATAAACGCGGTTCGGGAGATGGAGAAAATGCCGAAAATCATACCGATAGCGAACCCGCCAGCACCAAGGTCCCGGGCGTAAACTGGCAGCAGCGGCACGACAATGCCGACGCCGGTCAGGGCGGCCAGGACCGCAACAAAAAGGATGCAGAAAATTTTGATTTCTCTGGGATTCATGTGGGGCTTCCGTTCCGACGGGTCATATCACCTGGGCGGACCGGGCTCAACCGGCTTTTTACCCCGGAAGGATTGCCCCGAACGGGTGTCACAGACTGGCGGCAATGGCAAGGCCCCCGATGATCCAGCAATAGGGTGCGAACAGATAGAGGCGGCCCTTTTGGACCAGAAACACCAGGATGGCCAGGGCGGCGTAGCCGACAGCGAAGGCCGTTAGGCCGCCCAGCAGGCAGGTGGGCAGATGCACATCACCGGCGTGGAGGGCGTCTTTGAGCACCAGCAGGGCCGCACCGGCGACAGCAGGGATGGAGAGGAGAAAGGAAAAGCGGGCGGCGGTTTCATGGCGGATGCCGGTCAATATCCCCGTGGCAATGGTGGATCCGGAGCGGGAAATACCCGGCATGATCGCCAGACCCTGGACCAGCCCCATCACGAGGGCATCGGTGCGGGTCAACTGTCCGAGCGTGCGGCCCTCCGCCCCGACGGCGCAGCGGCTTGTGCGGGTCGCAAAAAGGAGTCCGCCGGTCATGAGCAGCATGCAGCCGGTCAGGAGAGGTGATGAAAACAGGCGGTCGGCAATCCCGTGCAACCCCAACCCGATGGCGGCGGTGGGGATGGAGCCCAGGACGATGAGGCCGGCCAGGCGGACCTGGGCGTGATCGGCGTTACGAATGGGACGGTGAGCCAGGCTAGCCTGAAGGGCCCGCGTTCCCCCGCCGAGGATACCGAGTATATCCTTCCGGAAAAAGAGCATGACCGCCGCCAGGGTGCCCACGTGGACGCTGACATCGAACGACAGCTCCGCACCGTGCAGGCCAAAAAGATGCTGCACCAGGACAAGGTGCCCGGAACTGCTGATGGGCAGAAATTCCGTCAGTCCCTGGACGATACCCAAGAGAACGGCTTGAACAACGGTCATAACCTGAACGATCCCTCCGAGACGTGAGGCCGCCGCCTGCCTTGGGCAGGAAGGGCTTGGCCGGTTTAGCGGTAGTGTTTATAGCTTATCCCGAATTTCTGGGCTTTGTAGGCAAATTTGCGCACGGTGGTTTTCAGGATTTTGGCCGCCTGGGTGATGTTGCCGCGTGCATTCTTGAGGGCATCGATCAGCATCTCCCGTTCGAGATTGGCCACCGCCTCCTCCAGCGACAAGGCCGGAAGGGTGTCGGACTCCGAACCGGTCTGCAATGTGGGCGGAAGGTGATAACTGTGAATCACGCCTTCTTCACAAAGCAAAACAGCCCGTTCGATACAGTTTTCCAGTTCGCGCACGTTGCCCGGCCAGTGGTAGGCCATCAGCATGTCGATGGCCGGGGTGGAAAAGCGGCGAATATCCTTGTTGTTCTCCTGGGCGTATTTTTCCAGAAAATGGTCCGCCAGCAGCAAAATGTCGGTTTTGCGCTCCCGCAGGGGCGGCATGTAGATGGGAAATACATTGAGCCGGTAATAAAGGTCGCCCCGAAAGGTGCCTTCCTCAACGGCCTGTTCCAGATTCTTGTTGGTGGCGGCAATGATGCGAACATCCACCTTGATGGTCCGCTGACCGCCGACCCGTTCGAATTCCCTTTCCTGGAGTACCCGCAGCAGGTTGACCTGGACGTCGAGCCCGATGGATCCGATTTCATCCAGGAACAGGGTTCCCCGGTTGGCCAGTTCAAATTTGCCCAGCTTCTGGTTGATGGCGCCGGTAAAGGCGCCTTTCTCATGACCAAAGAGTTCGCTTTCGATCAGATTGGCCGGGATGGCGGCACAGTTGATCTTGACAAAGGGCTGCTGGGCCCGATGACTGTTGTAGTGCACGGAATTGGCCACAAGCTCTTTGCCGGTGCCGCTTTCACCGCGCACCAGAACGGTGGCGTTGCTTTTGGATACCTGGGAGACCATCTGGAAGACCTCCCGCATCTTGTTGCTGTTCCCGACGATGTTGGTGATGCGGTATTTGTTTTCCAGCTCCTGCAACAGGCGTCGGTTTTCTTCCCGCAAGGTTTGTTTTTCCAGACGGATCGTTTCCAGGTTGATCACGTGACGGGCCACCATTGTGGCCACCACGGCCAGGAGCTTTTCCGCCTTTTTGAGGGAATAGGATGCCTCGTAAGGTTTGTCCACGCTCAGGGCGCCGATGACCTGGCGGCCTTTTTTAATCGGCACGCAGATAAACGACAAATCCAGGTCCTGCTTGGTCCGGCGGGATACGGTGCGGTTGAGGAATTTGGGCTCTTCGCTGATTTTGGGAATGGATACGGCCGTGCCGGACTGGATGACCCGGCCGGTAATCCCCTCCCCCAGCTTGTACTTGACCTGCTGCATGGCCCGCCGCGTGATGCCATGGGCCACCTCGATGCGGATTTCGTTGCGTACGGGGTCCAGAAGGGTAATGGTGCCCCGCGCCATATCCAGGGAACTGGATAGAATATCGAGCACTTTATAGAGCGATTTTTTCAGCTCGAGGTGTTCGTTCAGCGTTTCGCTGATTTCATAGAAAAATGAGGCTTCTTTAATCTTTTTCATTGTTGGCCGCCTCCCTGCATTGACGGATTCTCAGGCGTTTGACAGGGGCTGCTGTCTTGCCTGGTCGTAAGAGGTGGCTTTTTATAACAATATTGTAATGGAAAGCAACCTTTATAAACAAAAATGTTGTCAGGGAGGCCCGGCCTTTTCTGGAAGCAGGGCCGGCGTGGGATGATGAGGGGTGGTGATGGGTCAGAGACGCCCTTTTTTGATAATGGCCACCAGCAACCACAGGCCCATGACGGCGCCGGTAATGAAAATGATGATGCCGATCAGGGAAATACCGTAAAACAGGGGGGGCACGCCGGAAACGACGATGATGGAAGAGCCGATGATCAAACCGGCAATGATGATGGCGAAGGAAACCCGGTTGCTGATCTGATCGTGGGTTTCCAGCATGGTTTTGAGACTTTCCAACTCCACATGCACGGTCAGTTTTCGCTGGCGGATTTGCCTTGTAATATCGAGAAGTTCATTGGGAAACTGCTGCAAGAATTCGATGAAGTCCGCTCCCAGGCGTACGACGTCGTCGGTCAGTCGCCGAGGGTGGTAGCGCTCCATTTTGACGCGTTTGATAAATGGCGCGGCGGCGGCAAAAATGTCGAAATCCGGATCCAGGCTCAAGGCCACGCCCTCGACGGCGGTCAGGGTTTTCATCATCAGGAATATATCGGGCGGGATGACCAATTGATGGCCTGCAGACAGTTCCAAGAGATGCTGCAACAACAGGCCGACCTGAATTTCTTTTAAGGGCCGATAAAGATGCCGGCCCATGAATTCGGCCACGGCGCGTTCAAAATCGCGCATCCGCGGCCTTTCATCCCAGAGGGTGATTTTGAGCAAAATCTGGGCCGTACGGGTTTCCTGCCGATGAACCACGGCATCCACAAGGTCGACGAAATCTTCCCGTGTCTGGCGGTCCACCGTGCCGACCATACCGAAATCCAACAGGCAGATCACGTCTTCAGGCAGCACGAACAGGTTGCCGGGGTGGGGGTCGCCATGGAAGAAACCGAAATCGAAAATCTGACGCAGGAGAATTTGGCTGCCGCGTTGGGTGATTCTGCGGCGGTCCAGGCCGGCCGCTTCCAGCTTGTCAAACTCTGATATCTTGATGCCGTCGATAAATTCGGCGGTCAACACCCGCGCCGTGGTCAGGTCTCGATAAACCTTGGGGATGTAAACGGTCGGATCGGCCAGAAACTGTCCGGCCATGCGCTCCATGTTGACGGCTTCGAAGGTATAGTCGATTTCGCGTTCGAGGACTTTGGCAAATTCTTCGACGATTTTGACAGGCCGGAAAAAGGCCATCTCTTCGACATGGCGCTCCATCAGGGTCGCCATATGAAGCATGATTTCCAGATCGACCTCGATGATTTTTTGAATGCCGGGCCGCTGGATTTTGACGGCGACCTGCTCACCGTCCCCTAAGGTGGCCCTGTGAACCTGGCCAATGGAGGCCGACGCGACCGGTGTGCGATCAAAAGCGGTAAAAATTTTTTCCGGCGGGGCGCCTAACTCGGCCGTGACGATTCGATCGACTTTGCTGGCGTCAAAGGGCGGCACTTCGTCTTGAAGCTTGGCCAGTTCGGTGAGAAAATCAACCGGAATAAGATCCGGCCGGGTGGACAGCACCTGTCCTAGTTTAACATAGGTGGGACCAAGTTCTTCCAGGGCCATGCGCACCCGCTCGGCCCGGGAAAGCCTCTCAAGGCGTTCCCGGCGGTTGCGCGATATCATTTGCAGCCCGATTTCGATGTACTGGTCGATTTTTAAGAGATCGACCAGGTCACCGAAACCGTAACGGAAGAAGACGGCCAGGATTTGCCGATAGCGGGTCAAGTGGCGGTAGGTGCGGCCGATGACGCCGATTTTACGTATGCTCAGCATGCTGTCGTCACCTTATAAGCAGGACCAAAAGGTTGCCAGCCGCGCCGCCCGTCGGGGGTACCGTGGGGGCATCAATTCAAGATCAGACCATGGCCGACGTTCAGTCTTCAGTGCCACCGGTGGTTTTGTTGATGGTCTGTTTCAGGTCGCGAATTTCCTTTTTGAGCGCTTTCAGTTCATCGGAAGTGACGATGTCGGCTTTTTTAAGAAACTCTTTCACGGATTTTTCGACACGATCCTCAAGCTTGCTTTGGGTTTCATCGTAACGTTTGCGAATGTCTTTGAGGAATTTCTTCCCCTCTTCTTCGTTAAGATTTAATTTTTTTTCCAGCTCCTTGGCCAGATCTTCGGCTTCGTCCTTGGCGGTCAGTGCCAGGCCGATGCCCGTCAACAGTGCGCGTTTGGTGATATCCAAGACGTCCGGCATGTCCTGTCCTCCTCCTGAGTTGGTGTTATTTCGTGCCCATCCATAAGTGGTATCTTTCGGCCCCTGGCGGCGTTCGCGCGCGTTTTCAATTCTTGCAATAGCGGGCGATTCCTCCGGTTGCCACCCACCGATCGGAATCGATGCGATGGGAAGTCCCGTCGCCTTGCCAGGAACCAAAGTCTACCTTTTATGGGCGGACACTATTTCATTTTTCCCAGCAGAGCGCTGGCGATGGTGTTTTTCTGTATTTCCTTGGTGCCCTCGTAGATTTCGCAGATCTTGGCATCGCGGTAGAAGCGCTCCACCTCGTACTCGGCCATGTAGCCGTAGCCCCCGTGCAGCTGGATGGCCTCGTCGCAGACATCCACCGCCGTCTTGGCCGCATACATCTTGGCCATGGAGGTCAGCTTGGGATCGATGCGCCCCTGGTCGAAGTTCCAGGCCGCCTTGTAGGTGATCAGCCGCGCCAGCTCGATTTTCGTGGCCATCTCCGCCAGCTTGTGCTGGGTGATCTGAAACTGGGCGATCTTTCGGCCGAACTGCTCGCGCTGCTTCACGTAGGCAATCGCCCGGTCATAAGCCCCCTGGGCCGTGCCCAGGGCCTGGGCCGCCACCTGGATGCGGCTCTCGTCAAAAAAATGCAGCACGTGGTAAAACCCTTTGTTCTCCTCACCGATCAGGTTCTCCAGGGGCACGCGCACCTCCTTGAAGTTCACCTCGGCGGTGGCCATCATGCGAATGCCCATCTTGCGGCCCACATCGGCGGTGCTCACCCCCTCCCGGTCGGCCTCCACCAGGATGACACTCATGCCCCGGTGGCTCGGGGTGACCGCTTCGTCGGTCTGGCACAGCACACAGTAGAAGGCCGCCAGCCCCCCGTTGGTGATGAAGGTCTTGGTGCCGTTGATCACCCAGCTGTCCCCGTCCTTGACCGCCGTGGTGGCCATGCGGGTGATGTCCGAGCCGTGATCGGGCTCGGTGAAGGCGCCGGCCGAGAGCACCTCGGCCTCGGCCACCCTGGGCAGCCAGGCCTTTTTCTGGGCATCGCTGCCGTTATGCAGGATCAGCTCGGCGGCAAAGGGGGCGAGGGCCACTGCGGATCCGATGGTGGAGTCCCCCCGGCACAGGCCCTCGATGACCAGGATGTCTTCCAGACAGCCCAGCCCCTGGCCCGAATATTCCTCGGGGTAGTGCACCCCGATCAGCCCCAGATCCCCGGCCTTTTTCCAAATCTTGGTGGGAAATTCGTGGGCCTCTTCCAACTCCAGGGCCAGGTCCTTGTCAAATTCGCCCTTGGTGAAATCCTTGACGGCTTTCTGAATCTCCTGCTGTGTTCGGTTGAGCTCAAATTCCATGCGCGTGTCCCCTTTTCCTAAAGCAGTTGACGATTATGGGCGGCGGGGATGGCCTCGCTGGTATAGCAGCGCTTGTCGGCAGACCTTTAGCGGGGTGCGATCCGCACAAGGCCTCGGTGTCTGGGAGATGCTTTTCGGAAAACAATTTTTTAGCATAGGGCCTGTTCGTTTGCAAGCCGGTCATATCGATTGCCGACCGGTCATCTCATGGCGTCAATTAGGGGAAGCGTGTTGCCGTCAAAACGACCATTGGCGCTCCCGTTTGCGCACGGGAATCCCGATGAAACGCAACCCGATCTGGCCAAACTGAGGGATTTATATATCGGTTCTTGACTGTTGGCGGCAACTGTCTTAAGTGGTTAATATCAGTTGATATCGATCACCAACGATGGAAAGGAATGTGACATTATGCCGTTTTCGATTGCTTTGGCCGGTAAGGGTGGCACGGGAAAGACCACCATGGCCGGTCTGCTTGTGAAGTACCTGATGGATGCCAACAAGACGCCCGTGCTGGCCGTTGATGCGGACGCCAACGCCAATTTGAACGAGGTGCTGGGCGTGCCCGTTTCGGGTACCCTGGGCGATGCCCGCGAAGATATGAAAAAAGGCAAAGTTCCCGAGGGAATGACCAAGGATGTATTCATCGACATGCGCATGCAGCAGTCCATCGTCGAACACGACGGCTTTGACCTCGTGGTCATGGGCCAGCCCGAGGGGGCCGGGTGCTATTGTGCGGCCAACTCACTGCTGACCCGTTTCATGGACCAGTTGACCGGCAACTATCCCTATCTGGTCATGGACAACGAAGCCGGCATGGAGCATATCAGCCGGCTGACCACCCGCAACGTCGATATCCTTCTCATTGTCGCCGATGCATCGCGCCGGGGCCTGCAGGCCGCTTTGCGCATCAACGAACTGGCCAAGTCGCTCAATGTCGGCGTGGCCCGAACCTGTCTGATGATAAACCAGGCCAAGGGACCGCCTCCGGAGGCCGTCATGGACATCATCCGTGAAGCGGAACTCGAGTTTGTCGGTACGGTGATGGAGGATGACACCCTTTACGAATATGATCTCAACGGTCAGCCCACGATTACGATGCCCATGGACACGCCGGTCGTTAAGTCGGCGTATGCCATTTTCGATAAACTGCTGGCGTAAATCCTTGCCCCGGAGGGGCTATGAAGCGCACGGGTTTTCTTTATGACGAACGCTATTTGAACCATGTGACCGGTCCCTATCATCCGGAAGTTCCCGAGCGCCTTACGGCGATTTACAACGGGATCGCGCAAAAGGGTCTGCTGGAGCATCTCTGTCTGATACCGGCCCAGCCAGCCGAGCGAATGTGGATCGAGCTGGTGCATGACAAGGCCTATATCGACCGTCTGGCGGCAGCCTGCCGGAATGGTCATAAGACCTTCGACAGTCCTGACAACCAAATGGGACCGGCAACATTTGAGACGGCGCTGCTCGCCGTGGGCGGTGTATTGGACACCATCGACCGGGTGATTGCCGGTGAAATCGACAATGCCTTTTGTGCCGTGCGGCCGCCCGGTCATCATGCCGAGCGTTCCAAGGCCATGGGGTTTTGTTATTTTAACAATGCCGCCATTGCCGCCACCTATCTCCAGACCAAGTGGTTTTTGCAGCGCGTGGCCGTCATTGACATCGATGTCCATCACGGCAATGGGACCCAGCATATCTTCGAAGAAGACGAGACCGTCTTTTATTACTCCATCCACCAGCATCCATCCTTCGCCTATCCGGGGACCGGACGGGCTTTTGAGAACGGTGAGAAACGCGGTGTCGGTTATACCTGCAATGCCACCGTTCTGCCGGGGCAGGGGGATGATTTTTATCGGGAAGCCATTGCCGGGGAATTGGCGACGGCCATGCAGCGCTTCCGGCCGGAATTCATTATTGTTTCCGTCGGGTTCGACGCCCATGAGGACGACGATATGGCGGATGTGGCCCTGTCCACCGAGGGTTATTCCTGGGTGATGCAGCAACTGGTGGATATCAGCAGGCGACATGCCGACGGGAATCTGATATCCATTCTCGAAGGGGGCTACAATCTTGAGCGCCTCCCTGAACTGGCCGCCAATCATGTCCAGATATTGCTGAACGATTAACCGCCGTGGTGCCCCTTGGTATTGAATGACAGGGGAGATCACCATTTCCACATACACGGTCCGGCACGGTTCGCGTGCCCATGGAGGTAGCGATGTTTGTCAGCAAGTCAATGACACGCAAAGTGGTCTCGGTAAATCCCGGGACGAGCGTCGTCGAAGCCCGTGACCTTCTGAAGCAGCACCATATCCGCCATCTGCCCGTCGTAGAAGATGGGGATTTTCTTGTCGGCATCATTACCGACCGGGATATTCGCAGTGTACTGCCGGCCGCCTTTTATGCCAAAGCCGATACCCTTCCTGAGACCGGCAAATATGCTGATCTCAGGGTGGCCGATGTCATGACGGTCAATCCCCACACCGTCTCCCCCGAGGACACCATCGAGGATGTTTTGCTGCAGATTCAGACCATGCGTGTGGGCGCTTTCCCGGTGGTGGACCGCAAAGGGCTGTTGCAGGGGCTCATATCGGTGCGTGATCTGCTGCGCGCCTTTATCAACGTGCTGGGCATCGAGGAACCGGGGACACTTTTGGGTATTCTGGTGGAAGAAAAATTGGGTCAGATGAAAATGATTGTGGACGCCATTACCGAAGAGGATATCTCTTTCGGGTCCATTCTCGTGGCGCGCCACTGGGAATCCAACATGCGGGCGGTTTTCCCCTATTTGCTGACCAACAATGTCACCCGGGTCAAGAAGAAACTGGCCGATCTGGGATTCACGATTTTGGATCCCATGGAATGGACCATGGACCGTTTGCCGAAGCATGACTGAAACTGCCTGCCCCTCACGCGCTGAATTCGCCTATCGGCCACCCTATGACGATCTGTATATTTACTACCTTGAAGGTCGGGTTCAAGAACAGGGGTTGGCGGACGTCGAGACGTATATTGGCACCTGGGAAGAGGACGGTTTTTCATTCGTCTTTTTTTCCGCCGCCGCCGCTACGGTTGTCGAGACGCTGGTGCAACGCCAGCCTTCCCTGACCCTGATCGATCACTACCAAATGCGTTATGAAGACTGGCAGGGGGAGCGCATCGCGGCTTTTCGGGCCGGGCGGTTTCATGTGCAGCCGCCCTGGGAAGCCGGTGCAACAGAGGCGCATAACGGCCCGAAGCTTGTGGGCGAAATTGCGCTCTTGCTCGATCCCGGCGTCGTCTTCGGTACCGGTACGCATCCCACCACGCGGGACTGCCTGACCGCCCTCGAACTGCTTTTTCAAGACACGCCTATTGAAACGGTCCTGGATTTGGGCACGGGAACCGGTATCCTGGCCATTGCCGCCGCAGGCTTGGGAAGCCGGCGCGTGGCGGCGGTGGATTTCAATCGTCTGGCGGTTCAGACCACCCGCCACAACATTCATCTCAACGGCCTTGACGATCGCATTTTGCCGGTCCAGGGTCGTGCCGAGCAGCTTGTGGCCATGCCCGCAGACCTCCTGATTGCCAACATCCATTATGATGCGATGAAATTGTTCATAACGACCCCGGCTTTCAAGGCCAAACGCCACTGGATTCTTTCGGGCCTGTTGCGCAGCCAGGCCCGTGAGGTGGAACGGCTGCTTGGGAGCAGCGGCGGGCGCATTGTCAAGCGCTGGACGCGTGACCACATCTGGTATACATATCTGGGGGCCCATGATCAGTCTTGAAGTGATCTGTGGTGGCATAAAAGCTTTCAATAGGGTGAGCGAAAGCATGCCGCCCAGCAACACGATACATGCAAAGCGCGCGAGGACGATATGCAGGCGCTGATACAAGAAACGGCCAGGGCACTGGTGCAGGCGCGCCATGCCGTGGCCCTCACCGGAGCCGGCGCGTCCATCGAAAGCGGGATTCCGCCGTTCCGGGGACCGGGGGGCCTGTGGGAAAAAATGGACCCCATGGAAGTGGCGCACATCGACGCCTTCCGCCGTGATCCGGAAAAGGTCTGGCGACTTCTGATCCAAGGCATGCAGGAGGTTTTGACGGCGGCCCGGCCCAATGCCGGACACAGGGGTCTGGCACAGTTGGAGCAGTGGGGCTATCTCCAGGCGGTGATCACCCAGAACGTTGACGGATTGCACCAGGCAGCCGGGAGCCGGGATGTAATTGAATTCCACGGCAGCTTCGCCTGGCAGCGCTGCCTCGACTGCGGCCGGCGCCGCGAGACCCATCGCGTCGATCTTGCCCAGATACCGCCACGATGCTCCTGCGGTGGTATTTACCGGCCGGACTGCGTATTTTTCGGCGAACTGATTTCCCCCCAACTCCTGGCGCGATCGCACCAGCTGGTGTCCCGGTGCGACGTCCTCCTGGTGGTGGGTACTTCGGCGACGGTGCAGCCGGCGGCCATGATGCCCCTGCTGGCCAAGGAAACCGGCGCCCGGGTGATTGAAATCAATCCGGAGCCGACGCCCCTCACCGGGCGGATCAGCGACTTCCTCCTCCAAGGCGGGGCAGGCGCGGTAATGGATGATATCCTGGCCTCCGTTGAAGCACTGCGTGGTTCAACGGTCTAACAACCTTTTATTTATACCTATTGTTATGAGCCATAAGGCATCGTGATTGCCCATGATGAAAACTGGAGATAGTCGCCGCACCTGGATTGAAACCGTCACGCTGCCAACCCCTTCCCTGTCGGACAACACCGCCGACCAGGAACGTCTTGTGGGGGTTCTGCAGAAACGCCTCGGAAGCCCCAATGTTAATCTGGATCTTGATCTCGTCGCGATATTGCCGGCGATGTTGCGTGAGTGGAACCATGCCCTCCGCTGTGCCCTTATCCATGATCGCGGTACGTGGCATGTGTGCGGCCTGTCGGGCATGACCGACCCGCAGCCGCTATGCGGCCTGGCCATCGATCTCGGTACCACCCGCATTGTGCTCAGCCTTCTGGACCTTGAAAGCGGCCAGGTCCTTCAGGAAGACGCCTTCGACAATCCCCAGGGGGTCATCGGGCCGGACGTGTTGACCCGGGTGCATTATGTCGATGAAGAGGGCGGGCTGACGCACCTCAACCGCCTGGTGACCGACGGTATCAACCACATGATCGCCGGCCTCTGCCAGCGCGCCGCCATCGGCCGGGATCGCATTGTGTTGCTGGCCCTGGCAGGCAACACTACCATGACGCACCTCTTCATGGGCCTTAATCCGCGTTGGATCATACGGGAACCCTATATCCCGGTGGTCAACCGTCCCGGTATGCCACCGGCCGCAAGGTTGGGCCTGGATGTCGCCGTCGGTGCCCGGATCGTCATTTTTCCGAATATCGGGAGCTATTTCGGTGGCGATCTGATTGCCGGTATTCTCTACAGCGGCCTGGACCGCCGTGAGGACACCGCCCTGCTGGTGGATGTGGGCACCAATGCCGAAGTGGTGTTGGGGGACCGGAACTGGTTGATTGCCTGTGCCGGTGCTGCCGGGCCGGCGCTGGAAAGCGGTGTCAGCCGCATTGGTACGACGGCGCGACCGGGGGCCATTGACCAAGTCAGGATCCGGGGCAACGCGCGCCGTTTTGAGTTGCGCACCATCGAAAACGCACCGCCTGTGGGGATTTGTGGTTCGGGTGTTATCGACCTGGCGGCCCAGTTGTTCGCCAGTGGCATGATCGATATTCAGGGGCGTTTTGTCCCTTCGGTCTGTGGTGCACGCCTGGTTGCCGAAGGCGATGAACAGCGTCTTGTAATTGCGGCCGCGGACACCACCGCATCCGGCCAGGCGCTCACCATCAGCCAGGCCGATCTGGACAGCTTGATTCGGTCCAAAGCGGCCATGTATACGATTCTGGAGACCATCACGGAGGCCGTGGGCATGACGCCGGAGCAGTTGTCGACCTTTTTTGTGGCGGGGACTTTTGGGGCGTTTATCGATCCCTGGTCGGCCATTACAATTGGCATGCTGCCCGATCTTCCGTTGGACCGCTATCATTCCCTGGGCAACAGTTCATTGGAGGGAGCGAAAACGGTGCTGCGGGAACCGGAGAGTCTGGAACGGGTGGATGATATCCGGGACCGGATTACGTATATGGAACTCAACGTCAACCAGGCGTTTATGAATCGTTTCAGTGCGGCCAAATTTATTCCCCACACGAATCCGGGACGCTTTCCGTCGGTGGCCACCGGCCCGGCGTCGGCTGGATAGGCGGATGTTGCGATACCACGGACGACAGCGGCGATAACAGGGAATCGTATGGCAAAATTATATATTTTTACCAAAAAAGGGCGCAGCGAATACAACCTGGTGGATCACAACGTGATCGGTCGCCATCCGAAAAACCGAATTAAAATTTTTGAGGCGGGCATATCCAAAGTTCACTGTCTGATTGCCTCGGAAGCCGAACAGGGGTTTTCCATCCGGGATCTTGGCAGCCGCAATGGCACTTACGTCAACGACACGCGGATCAAAGGCAAAGCCTATCTCAAGGATGGCGATGACATCCGGCTGGGCAACACGCGCTGCCTTTTTCGAGAGGAAATGGAGGTCCGCAAGGTCAAGTGGCTCGAGGAGGATGAAGAAGCCATCAAGCGGCAGATTCTCCACAAGGTGCCGCCTGAGCAACTGAACAAATTTTTCCCCCAAACCAATATTATCGATGAAGAAATGCTGCGGGCTGATTATGAGCGCCTGCGGATTTCTTTCGAACTTCAGCGGGATATCGGCTTTGATCTGCATGTCGATTTTATTCTGGGGCGGGTGCTGGACCGCGCCTTCGAGGTGTTGGATTTTGACCAGGGGGTTGTCCTGCTTTTGGGCCCGGAAGGTGAATTTGCCGTTCATGCTTACAAAACCAAAGAGCTGGACAAGGAGTTGACCATTTCAAGCACGTTGGCCGATCTTGTGGCGGATGACGGCCAGGGCGTGGTTTTGATGAACCCGAACCCCACGGCAAGCCGGGAGGCCCCCGATTTTATCGAGACACCGGTTAACGCCACACTGGCGGTTCCCATTCGGGATGAACATGAGCTGCAGGGTGTCATCATTCTTAATCGCTGGGCCGCTTATAATCCCTATGGCGAAAAAGATTTGAACCTGCTTTCCAATGTCGCCAACAAGACGGCCATGTTCATCCGCAATTCACAGATTGCCAAAAGCGTGACGCGGGAATCTTTGGAACGGGAACGTTTTCGCCGGCTGTTTTCGCCTGAAATGGCCGAAATGGCGGTCGCGGGGCAATTGCCGGTGGATATGGACGGTCGGCAGTATCACGCTACCCTGCTGATGGCCAATATCATTGATTTTAAAGCATTGACCGAGGGGATGGCCGCCGATGCACTGATCGCGTTTCTCAATGACCATTTTGAGCGGTTGATCGACCGGGTGTTTCACCACGAGGGCATGGTGGACAAATGTATGGGAGACCGGCTCCTGGCGGTTTGGGGTGTACCCCGCAGCCACGAGGACGATCCTTTTCGTGCCGTGACAGCCGCGGTTGAGATGCAAAAGGTGATGGAGGCCATCAATGCGCAGCGGCAGAAAGAGGAGCTGCCCCTGCTGGAGATCGGTGTCGGCGTGGCGACCGGAGCGGTTGTGGCCGGCAGCATTGGATCGCGCCGAACCCGACAGTACGCGATTATCGGAGACACGGTGAATACCGTCCAGGCGATTTGTGCTTCCGCGCGCTCGGAGCAGGTGCTGATTTGCGAGAAAACCTTCAAGGCGGTGCGGAAGCAGTTTGACATTGACGAGGCCCACACGCTCCAGATGGGGGACGGGGCCGTTAAATGCTTCGAAATTATCGGGGAGCAGGAGGGCCGGCCCCAGCAACCCTGGAGCTATTTAGGATAGCACTCCTTTAGAGAAGTTCTGTGCTTTTATTGAGTGTCCATCCATAAAGGGCATCTTTTGGCCCCGAGCGGCGTTTTCGCTCTTTTGAAATCCTCGAAATAGTCCATTATTCCTGCGGTTTCCACCCACCGCAGAGAATAGGACAGACGGGAAGTCCCGTAGAGCGGGATCATATCCCGCGAAGCGGGAAAAATCGCACAGACCTTGCTCGGAACCAAAATCTACCATATCTGGACGAACACTATTTAAGATTTCAATGCTCCAAGAGAAAATGACTGACGAAGCGCGGATCGATACGATCGGCGTTGACCCGCCCGTAGTCTTCCTCCAGTTCGAGAAACAGGGATTCCAGTGACGATCCGATGGATGTGGAAAGTTCCGCGGCGGCTTCCGCCGTTTGGGTGGCCAGCCATTCCAGAAACTGGGATCGCTTTGCATCGCTGATTTTTTGCCCCTTGTCCGCTGGCGCTGCGCCGGGCTGGAAAAGGGTTTCAAAAAACGGTTGAAAGGCCTCGGAGGCAATGGGGCGTCCTTCCTCCGAAAGCCCCAGTTCGTTGCGTGCCCACAGGGTGAGCAGGAGATTTTTGTAGGTCAGAAAAGCGGCTTTGGCGGAAGCCGTCAGCGTGGGGCCAAGCCGGCCGAGCAGACCGTCAAAGTGTTGCACTTGCACCAGCTGCCGGCGGCTCCAATCGATATCCTCCTGACAGGCAAACTCGCGGTAAATGCGGCCGGTTTGGTAGTTGTCAAAAAACAGCGGCCGTTTGAGCAGCAAACCGCCGATCACGCCCAGCCAGGTTTCCCCCCAGAAGGTCAGCGAGAGGCCCTGGCTGGCGAACCAGCTTTGGTGAACCCATTCTTCGGCGGTACGCTTAAGGCGGGCGGCTTCTCCGTAACCCAACCGGAAAAGTCCTTCCAGGTGATAGCGGCGGATTTCCCGGGCAGCCGTTGCGTCGTTCGCTCCTGATGCGTTTTGGGGCAGACGTTTTTGAAGGCCGATGTGGATATAGCTACTGGCTTTGGCCACCACGGTGGCTAAGGCCTCCCGGCGATCGATTTTTTGCCGGTCGGCCACGATGATGCGGTTGCAAAGTGCCGCGAATTCCTCCTGCAAGGCCTGATGCTGTTCGCGGTCATTGAGGCTGGCCAGGGCACGGGTGAAAAGGTTGCCTTCGGGAAGGACGGCTGTGGGCACCAGGGGAAAGAAATCCGGCTGCGCCGGTGCCAGGCGATGTTGCCGCCGGGCCTTGTGGGGAAAAACCTGATCATTGAGGGCTTGGTACAGGCCAACCGCCTCTTCAAACGGCAGAAAGCCTTTTTCCGCCAGCCTTACCGTGCGCAGGCGATAGGCCTCTTCTTCGGTTTCCGCCGGCAGGACATGGGCGGTTTCGAGCAGGATACCCTGCAGCCGGACGTAATCGCTATCGGCCAGGTGATCCAGCAGCTTTTTCACGGTATCCTGAAAGGCGGCACCTCCCGGTGAGGGATTTTCTTCCTTCGGAACAGGCGGTGGACTGATGATCCGGATATAAAAAACATTGTCATAGCTAAAAAAATCCGTGCCGAAAACAGATGGATCCTGATCGTTTTCCCGCATCTGAACCTCGATGGCGCGGGACAGGAACAGTTCGATTACGTCAAGCTTGTCTTTGGCCAGCCACTGGATCGAACGGGTGGGTGAGGGATCCGCCCGCAACAGCCGATCGAGCCAGCGGGCGGCGGCGGTTAAATCGATGCGGTCGCGCTGCCATATTTCCTGGTCGAGCAGGTACTCGCGTTGCTTGTTGGATGCCAGGGCGATCAACGGCAGCGCGTCTTCCGGACCGATTTCCCGGATAAGGATGTGGAGATCCTCCTCGGGGAAAGCATGCACCAGGGCGGCGGGCTGGGGCGAATCTAAAATCCGTTCGAGGGCCTCCTCCGGTGCCAGTCGTAAACATTCTTCGCGTTGGACGGCGAGATTCCGGCGCAGGGCCAGAATTTTATCGTCAGGATTTGGGGTGCTCATGGGTACGCTTCTTTCTTGGGGGTATTGTGTGCGGTGCACCATGGACCGCTTCATTTGCTTATCGTAATCATTGCCGGGAGAATGCCCATCCCCGGTCTTTACGGCAAAGAAACCGGTCGGGTGCGGTGCCACGGGGCGAACTTCGTCAACATCAGCAAACCGGGAATGGCAATCAGGGTACAGAAAATGAAAAAACCCTCCCATCCCATTGTCTTGGCCATAAAACCCGTCGGTGCGGAGGCGAAGACGCGGGGAATGCCCATCAGACTGCTGAGCAACGCATATTGGGTGGCGGTGAATTTTTTGTTGGTAATGCTGGCCATGAAAGCCACGAAGGCGGAGGTGCCCATACCGCTGCTCAAATTTTCAAAGGCGATCACGCCGGCCAGGGTGGGCAGATGTTCGCCCACTCTGGCCAGTACCGCGAAACAAGCCGTGGAAAGCGCTTGCAGAACGCCGAAAATCCAGAGGCAACGCGATATCCCCAGTCGCAGCATCGCGATCCCGCCGATGCCGGCACCCGCAATGGTGGCCCAAAAGCCGAAGAGTTTCACCACGGCCCCCACCTCGGATTTGGAAAAGCCGATGTCCAGATAAAACGGTGTACTGATGGCACTGGCCATGCTGTCACCGATCTTGTAGAAAAGAATAAAGCTCAGCATCCACAGCGCTTCCGGTCGCTGGAGGTACTCCACCAAAGGGGCGACCACGGCGTCTTTCAAGGTGGTTGGCGTGCCTTCGACAACCGGTGGCTCCGGCGTCAGCCAGGTGGTGATCAGACAGGGCAGGAGGCAAAGCGCCATGATGCCGTATACCTGGGAAAACGGCATGTGATCGGCCATGATAAGGCCGCCGCCACCGGCCAGCAGCATGCCCAGCCGATAGCCATAGATATAGAGCGAGGATCCCAGACCCAGCTCTTCGTCCGACAGGTCCTCGCGGCGATAGGCATCGATGACGATGTCCTGGGTGGCGCTGAAAAAGGCAACCAGGCCGGCCATGAGGGCCATGAGGCCGAAATGGTCCCGGGGGTTGGACATGCCCAGACCGACGATTGCCGTGATCAAAGCCAACTGAGCCATCATGAGCCAGCCCCGGCGGCGTCCCAGAAAGGGAATGGCATAGCGATCGAGCAACGGGGCCCACATGAATTTCCAGGTATAGGGAATCTGCACCAGGTTCATCAGTCCGATGACCGTCAGGTCGACGCCGGCATCCTTCATCCAGGCCTGCAGGACCCCGATGGTCAGCAGCAGCGGCAGGCCGGACGAGAACCCCATAACCAAGGCTACCAGCATGCGCCGGCTGGCAATCACGTTGAGAAAGTTAGCGGTGGTCATGGTTTGTCAAGCAACCTGTCAAGGGTATTGGGATCCACACCCCCGGATGCCGGTGGACAGACCGGCGCCCGGGGGTGTGGCGATCGGGCGTTACCGGCCGGTGTCGGCAGCGATGAGTTGGGCAGGCGTTACGATGGGGCCGTATTGATGTTTCAGTGCGGCCAATCCATCCCGCTGGGTCTCCAGCACGCCGAACAATTGGGCCGGAATACCCGCTTCTTTACGGTAGGCGTCGATCTGGAGTTGGATGCGCGCCAGTATATTGTCGATATACAAAGAAAATTGCTGAATGTAGAGGGTTTCCGGGTAATCCTTGGCAATGATGTCGTTAAACAGCTTTTTCAGGTCGGCATAAAGCGGCAGATAGCCGATGGGTGTCTCGATGGCGTCCACTTCAGCGTGGGCCCGGCGTTCGAGCCAGGCAAGCCAGACCTTGACATCGCGCTTTTCCCCTAAAAGTTTGTTGCTGCTTCCGCCCCGCGCTTCATGGGTGAGGAAGTAGTTCAATCCGGCCATCACCGGCCGCTTAGTGGCAGCGATACGGTCACTGCCGAAAAATTGAAATTGGGCTTCCATATAATCCCCCAGGGCGCCGGGGATAAACGGCGCATTGGCCCAGGGTGCGCGCTTGACGCCGGTGGCACCGACCTCGGTGGCCGTGGCGGCGGAAACGATACAGGCGCCGATGACAACGCCCTCTTCGGCATTGCGGGCCGCCCAAACGGGCGGCATGGTGTTGCTGTCGCGTCCACTGTAGGTGATGACGCGGGTTTCCACACCGGCCGGGTCCTCCGCGGCCTCGGAATAGTTGCCCAGGGCTGTGGAGGACAGGGTGCAGCGGGCGTTGGGATGGGAGATGGGGATTGGTTTGCCGTCGGTATTGGTCATGCCTTTCTCCCAGGCGCCCTGGAAATTCGTGCCCTTGGTGGGGTGGTCTTCGCCGTTGCCTTTCCAATGGGGTACACCGTTAGCGTCGATGAGGACATTGGTCCAGATGACTTCCGTACATTCTTCCCGCAGGCAATGCATCAACATGGGATCCCCATCCCAGTTGACGTCCTCGACGATGCCGAAAATACCGCATTCCGGATTGGTCGAGCGGATGGTGCCATCCTCGGCGATCCACATCTGGGCCAAATCATCCCCGACGAAATGATTGCCGGCCATGGCGGTGGTGGTTTTGCCGCAGCCGCTGGGGGCGGCTCCGGTGACCCAGGTGATGCGGCCGTTGGGGCCGTCAATGCCGGTGATGAACATGTGCTCGGCCAGTTCACATCCGCGTTTTTCGTAGACCGAGCGATCCACCGAAAAGCGATGGTTGCCTTTTTTGAGCAGCAGTGTGTTGCCGGCATAGGTGCATTTGAAGCTGTAGGTCGTCCGATGTTTGCGGTCCATAAACACGCGGGCATGCGGAAGATCTTCAGGGCGATTCAACCCTTCGCTGTGGATGTTGGTGTAAAAATGGCCCTGGCGTGCGACTTCTTGGTCGAATTGGCTGAAGGCATTGCGGTAGAGGATTTCGGCGCTGTGGGAGACATAGGCGGAACTGGTAATTTCCAGGGCGGGATTGGAAACCGGTGCGCCCACCGGACCCCGGATATAGAAGCCGATGATCATGGTCATTCCCTGCATGATGGAACCCATTTCCTGCTGGATTTCTTCCAGGGCATCATCCCGCAGTTTTTTCAGCGCCAGGGAACTGACCGCTTCATCCGCATCCGCAATGTAATAGGTTCTGTCGATGATGCGGCCCTGCTCCTGCTTGAGGTCGTAGTGGATGGTATGATCCGGCATGGGGAGCGCTTTTTCTTCCCCCTTATCCAATGCGTGCTGCTTGATCCAGGTGCGGTCTTCCGCCGTGCCGGCGTTGACAAAAATAGCGGACGGATTGCAGATGGCAATGGCATTGGCAATTTTGACCAGAATGGACGGTGTTTTGATCTGCTGGATTTTGGCAAGTTGGTCGGCTGCCAGGCGTGTTTCGAAAAGTTCCCGGGCCGCCGCCTCGGTTTCGATGCGGCCGAGCACCTGCGCGATATCAAAACTTTTGCTTTTTGGGGTCATACGAGTCTCCCTGCAGACGGATGATTGGGGCAATGATCGATTTTCTGCGCGTGGTACAAAACGGCAGTTTCATTCATGGGATCGTGTCGCCGCTGAATGGGTTGCGCGGCGGCCCGCCGGGGTTTAAACCGGCTCGGATCCATCGTCAGTAGCACAAGCGGTGCGGATGACCACCGGCATATGCTGCCGGATCCAAATCAAAACTTTATCAAATTCGGATTGCAGCTCCCGCAAGGCCAGTCCCCGATGGCTGACGGTGCTTTTTTCAGCCATGGTCATTTCGGCGAACGTTTTGTTGAGCGGGGGATAAAAAAAGATCGGATCGTAGCCAAAGCCATGTTCACCTGTCGGTTGGTGGGTGATCTGGCCTTCACAGCGCGCTTCGTAGGTGAGCGCTGGCCCTTCGGGCACGGCAATGGATATCACGCACTCAAAGGCGGCCGTCCGGTCCGATTGGCCTTCCATGGCTTGCAGGAGTTTATGGCATCGATCCGCGTCGGTCGCATCCGGCCCGGCATAGCGGGCGGAGTAAACCCCCGGAGCACCGTCCAACGCGGTGACCGCCAGGCCGGAATCGTCGGCCAGCGCTGGAAACCCCAGAACGCGGGCGGCAAAATGAGCCTTTTTATAAGCGTTCTCATCAAACGTCACCCCGTCTTCCTCGATTTCCGGTATGGGGCCGAAATCATCCAGATTTCGGATTTCAATGGGAAAATCCTTCAAAAGATCCCGGATTTCAGAGGTTTTACCCTTATTGCGGGTCGCCAGGACAAGGACGAGGGGCTGTTCCATGATTGTGCTCGCTTTGATGCGCTCCGTTTGGCGATTGAAGAAATCCTTATCTCTATATCACCCCATTGGCTTTGTAAAGTGGTTTCAGCCGGTTTGCCGACCTCCCTTCTGTCGAACAGTGTTGAGAAAGGGCTTTACAGCGGAATCGGTGCTGATATAAAAAATAAGTTTTATGTAAGACCCCCTTTTGGGTGTTCGGGATGCGGTTGCACCCGTCTGATCCGATGTTTGCCATTAAAGAAAAGGATTTGCCATGCACAAATTGCTAGCAGACCAGGCCGGGCAGAAAGTGCTCATGCTGGGTAATGAAGCCATCGCCCGCGGGGCTCTGGAGGCCGGTGTTGCCTTCGCTTCCACCTATCCGGGGACGCCATCTTCGGAAATATCCCTCAACCTCTTTCAAATCGCGCAGGAAACGGATTTATATTTCGAATACAGTACCAATGAGAAAGTGGCTCTGGAAGTTGCCGCCGCCGCCGCCAATTCCGGCCTGCGCAGTATGTGCATGATGAAGCATGTCGGCGTCAATGTGGCTGCCGATGCACTCATGACCCTTGCCTATGTCGGTACCCGCGCCGGTCTTGTGATCATTTCCGCTGACGATCCGTATATGTTTTCCAGTCAGAACGAGCAGGACAACCGCTATTACGGGAAGCTTTCGGGACTTCCGATCCTTGAGCCATCGTCAGTGGAAGAGGCCAAGGCTATGGTGCCGGCGGCGTTTGAATTGTCGGAAACCCTTGGGGAACCGGTGATTTTGCGAACCACCACACGCATCAACCATTCCAACGCGGTGGTCACGTTGGGCGCACTTGTCCCTCCCCGGACCAAAGGGCACTTTGAAAAAGACCCCTTCTGCTATGTGACCGTGCCGGCCGTATCCCGCCGATTGCATGCACGCCTGCTGGACAATATTACCCGGGCCGAAGCTCTGGCCGAGGAAAGTCCTTATAACTTCGAGGAAGGCAGCGGTCCATGGGGCATCGTCTGCAACGGTGTCAGTTACACCTATGTTTATGATGCCATTCACGATCTTGGCATCGAGGACAAGGTAAGGGTCTTGCGGATTGGGTTCTCCCATCCTCTTCCGGCCGAACGCATCAGTACCTTCCTGGCGGCTTGTGAGAAGGTTCTGGTGGTGGAAGAAGGCGAGCCCTATCTTGAGGAAGCGGTCAAGGCGTTTGCCCAGGAAAAGGGCCTTACCCTGCCCATCAAGGGCAAAGGGCCGGCGCTTTTTTCCCGCCTGTACGAATTCGATCCGGCCATGGTGCGACGGATCCTTGCAGACTATTTCGGCATCGATTGCCCCCCGTCGTCCGTGCCGGATTTATCCGACGTGCCGGAGATCCCCCAGCGGCCCCCCACCCTCTGCGCGGGCTGTTCCCACCGGGCAACGTTTTATGCCGTCAAAAAAGCCACCGAAGGCCTGGATGTCATTCACCCCTCGGATATCGGGTGCTATACTTTAGGGTTTCTGCCGCCGCTTTCCATGGGCGACTTCGTGATCTGCATGGGGGCTTCGACCGGAAGCGCCGGAGGCTTTGCCCAGGCCACCGATCAGAAAGTGGTGTCCTTCATCGGCGACTCCACCTTTTTTCACTCCGGCATTCCCGGGCTGATCAATGCGGTCTTCAACAACCATGACCTGACCCTGATCATCCTGGACAACCGGACGACCGCCATGACGGGTCACCAGCCCAACCCGGGCGTCGACATGCAGGAACTGAACCTGGACGGTTACGGACGGGTGGCACTGGAACCTCTGGTAAAAGCCATTGGTGTCCAGCATGTCGCCACGATTCGACCCTATCAGCTCAAAAAGAGCATTGCCGCCATCCGCGAGGCGGTGGCATTCGAAGGGGTATCCGTGGTCATTGCCGAGGAAAAATGCGCCCTATACGCCAAGGCCTTGCGCCAATTGCGGGGTAAACCCTTTCAGGTGTCGGAGCGCTGCCGCAACCACAGGGACTGTATCAACGACCTGGGCTGCCCGGCGTTTTACCTGGAAGACGACCGGGTGTGCATCGACGCCGATATTTGCATCGGCTGTGCGCTGTGTGCCCAAGTCTGTCCCGAAAACGCCATCGTGCCCCTGAAATCGAAATCATAACCCCCCTGACCGCAGGCGGTGGTCGAATAACGAGGAGCTATCATGAAACCGACACGTTTGATTATTGTAGCGGTTGGCGGCCAGGGCAATCTTCTGGCATCCAAAGTGCTGGGCGAAGCGGCCCTGCTGGCCGATATTCCGGTGCGCATGAGCGAAATTCACGGTATGGCTCAGCGCGGGGGCGTGGTGGAGTCCGCTATGGTGTTTGGCGATGCCCGCAGCACCATCATCTCCGATGGTGAGGCGGATGTTCTGGTGGGCTTCGAGCCCGCGGAAACCTTGCGGGCCCTGAACAAATGCAATCCGCAAACCACCGTTATCACCAATATGGCGGCCCTGCCGCCCTTCACGGTGTCCATTGGCCGGGGAACCTATCCGGATCTGGACCAGCTGCAAGATTTGATAGCAGCCAAAACCGGCCGGCTGATTGCACTGGATGCGGCCGGACTCGCGCGCACGGCCGGCAATATCATGTCCGTCAATATCGTGCTGTTGGGCGCCCTTTGTCAGACCGGCATTCTTCCCGTTACCGCGGCCATGGTGCGTGAAGCGATCCAGACCCGGACCAAAGCCGCCTTTGTGGATACCAATCTTAAAGCATTTGAACTGGGATATCAGGCGGCGGCCTAACCGCGGCGAGCCGTAAATCCTATCTGAAGACCGCAATGCGACCGGTGATCATCAGGGCCGGCAAGCGGGGGGCTTCCGCCCCGTTGGAAACCGATCTGTTTGCACTGCGGACAACCAGAAAACCCCTATAGGGGGCGGCTTTACAAAGGAATCCGGCTGTGCCATAGTACCGCGGAAATCGGTATCCGACACCAGGTGTTGGGGTAGCCTATTTCAAAACGCAATCCGTGGCCGATACGGACGCTCTCGCCATGCTTCGTGACCTCTCCATAAAAAACTTTGCCATCATCGATGACCTGCATATGCAGTTTGATGCCGGGCTTACCATCATGAGCGGCGAAACCGGTGCCGGAAAATCCATCATTATCAATGCCGTCAAACTGCTGCTGGGGGGACGGGCCACAGCCAAACTGATTCGCACGGGCGAAGACACGGCGGAGCTCGAAGCGCTGTTTGAATTATCCCCTTCGGCTTCGGTCAACGACATTTTGGCAGCGCAAGGTTACCCGGCCGATGAGGGGCTCCTGATCCGGCGGATCATTTCAAGGCATGATCGTCATCGTATTTTTATCAATGGTCGCCTGGCCACCATGCAGGTTCTCCAGACCATTACCGAAAACCTGGCCAGTATTTCCAGTCAGCATGCCCATCAGTCCCTTCTCAAAGACGATTTTCATCTGGATGTGCTGGATCAATACGGCAACCTCATGCGCCAACGGGAAGCCTTCGGCGACCTGTATCGGGAAATCCTCCCGCTTCTTGAACGGCGGGAAGCGTTGTGCACGCTTCGTGATCGTCAGGATGACCAGCGCGAGCTCCTGCAGTTCCAGAAAGCGGAACTCGAAACCGCTCAACTGGTTCCCGGCGAAGATGAACAGCTGGAACAGGAGCACCGTCGCTTGCGCAACGCCCAGACCTTGATGCAGACGGTGCACCAGTGTGTGGAATCCCTTTATGGTGCCCAGGATGCGGTGACGGATCGTTTGGGAGCCATCCACCACCAGCTGGAAACCGCCACGGCCATTGACACCGACCTCAATGTGCCCACTGAGCGGGTGGCGGAAATTTCATACTTGGTGGAGGATGTTGTCGAAGCGTTGCGCCGCTATCTGCGCCAGGTGGAAGGGGACGAGCACCGCTTGGAGGAGGTGGAAGCCCGCCTGGATACCCTGAATCGGATCAAGCGGAAATACGGGGGGACACTGGATGACGTTTTAACCCAATACGACAAAATCCGAACCGACCTGGCCGGCCTGGAAAACCTGGGCGACCAGATTGATGCTTTGGATGAACGTTTGAAACAATGCCATGATAGCCTGCAGGCCGCCGCCCGTGATTTGCACACGCGTCGTCAGGCCGTGGCGGCAGAACTGGCCCAGGCGATCACCAATGAATTGGAATCTTTAAAGATGCCGGGAACGCGATTCAGGGTGGCCCTGGAACCCGTGGCGGCGGATGCGCATACTTCGGAATTCCTGACCGTCGACGGTTGCCGGGCCGATGAACGCGGCACGGAACGGGCGGTTTTCATGATCGCACCCAACGTAGGGGAGAAGTTAAAGCCGTTGGCAGCCATTGCGTCGGGGGGGGAGCTATCAAGGGTGGTGTTGGCCCTGAAGGCCATCCTGGCGGCCGCCGGTTTTCTGGAGACCATTATTTTCGACGAGGTGGATGCCGGCATCGGCGGCGGTGTTGCGGAAATTGTGGGCCAAAAATTGATGGCGCTGGCAGCTCATCACCAGGTGGTTTGCATTACCCACCTGCCCCAGATTGCCAAATTTGGAAACCAGCATTACAAGATTTCCAAATCGGTCAACCGGGGCCGTACCCGTACCACGATCGACCCCCTCGATGCCGACGAGCGCCTGGAAGAATTGGCCCGTATGCTCGGTGGCGTCAAAATAACCCGCAAGACGCTGGACCATGCCCGCGAGATGCTGGCCGGCAACTAAACAACGGCGTTTGTCGCTTGACAAGGCTGAATTGATAAGCCTAATAAATGGCCGGCTGAAACAGGTTTGCGCCTGATTAGCACGGCCTTTTGCCAAAAAATAATGGGCCTGCCGGCCGGGCGTGAATCGATTCCCATAACAGGATGCCGACGTGTTCGTCGAGGAGTGTTAGATGCCGATTTTCGAATTTAAGTGCTTGAAATGCAATGAGGTCTTTGAATTTTTGGCTGTGCGCAGCGAGGATGCCGTGGAAATGCGATGCCCTCATTGCGGTGCCGAAGATTTTGAACGTATCATGAGCACAACCAATTACGCTGTCAACAGCAGCGGTGGTCAAGGCCCATCCAAGCAAACGCGGACCTGCAGCAGCGGCAGCTGCACGACTTACGATATACCCGGGCCATGATGATACGGCTCTGAAGCACACACCGGGTATATTTGATTTTAAACGTGGCCTTGCTCCCAAAGGTATCTTCATCCGGTCCCCTGTTCGAATATGATCTTGAACGCGGACCGGATGCGTGCTTTGCGGGCTGCCCGGCATGGTGTAGTTGGCCCTGTTCACACCTGCGATGACCTTCGGCCGCCGGTTCATCCTGCCAGACGGTGTTGCGCAAACCTGGAATATCCATGGTATTCCTTATTTCTTGCGTCTTGTCAGCCGGGCGCCCTTGTGACGTCGCTGGTTTTAGAGGCTGGTTCTTGTGGGAGATCGAATGTGCCCGAAGTCTTGCCGGTCTATGTCCGATCCCATTCGAAGGGGCTTGTAGCGCATCGGGTGGCGGCTGCCCGTGAACGCCTGCGGGCATGCGATCTTTGCCCCCGGCAGTGTGGTGTGGATCGCCTGGCCGGCGAAACCGGCTTTTGCCGCACCGGCGAAAGGGCCTGGGTGGCCAGTTTTGCCCCCCATTTTGGAGAGGAGGTACCGCTGGTGGGGCGCTACGGGTCGGGCACCATCTTTTTTACACATTGCAACCTGGGGTGCTTGTTTTGCCAGAATTATGACATCAGCCACGAAGGGGCCGGCCAGCCGATGACGCATGCCCAATTGGCCGAGATCATGCTGCGGCTTCAGCACCTGGGATGCCACAATATCAACCTGGTTTCCCCCTCTCACGTGGTGCCGCAAATTCTGGCGGCTCTGGATATAGCCATCCCCAGGGGATTGCGCGTGCCGCTGGTTTACAATTCCGGTGGTTATGATGCGCCGGAGACCCTGGCGCTTTTGGCGGGTATCATCGATATTTACATGCCGGATTTCAAGTTTTGGGATCCGGCCTTCGGGAAAGCCTATTGCGGTGTTCCGGACTATCCGGCGGTCGCTTGCCAGGCGCTTCAGACGATGCACCGACAGGTGGGCGATCTGGTCACGGACAAGGGCGGCATCGCCCGGCACGGCATGATCGTGCGGCACCTGGTGATGCCGCAGGGCATTGCGGACACACGACAGATCCTGGCATTTATCGCCGAGCAGGTGTCCCGCAATACCTATGTGAACCTTATGCCGCAATATCGTCCCTGCGGCCGGGCGGCGGATTTCCCTGAACTTGCGCGTGGCCTCAGTCCGAGGGAATTCGATGCCGCCGTCGCGGCGGCCAGGGAAATCGGCCTGAGCCGCCTGGATTGAAACCGGTTGGCCATTGGTAGCCGCGGCAAGGTGCGTTTATGCCGTGCAACCGGCATTGTGTCGACAGACGAGGAGGAACACATGGCCCTTTTGACGTGCCGATCGGGCAGGTTAACGATGGCGGTGCGGCTGATGGTGCTGCTTTTTATAGTCGTGGGGTGGCAGGTTGGCACGGCCTGGGCGGAACGTATGTCCGTCAAGGCGAACAAGGCCAACATACGCTCCGGACCTGGTACGACCCCATACGAAATCCTGTGGGAGGTCGAGCGCTACCATCCGGTGGACGTTATTCGCAAGCAAGGGGCATGGGTTTTCTTCCGTGACTTTGAAGGTGACGAAGGCTGGATCCACGGCAAATTGCTGGGAAAAGAAGCCACGGTGATTACCCGCAAGGGCCTGGTCAATATCAGGTCCGGTCCCGGAACCCAGCACGACATTGCCTTCAAAGCGGAAAGGGGGGTTCCTTTCCGGGTGTTGAAGCGGCAGGGTGACTGGATTTATATTCAAGGCCGGGACGGCGACAAAGGCTGGATCCATAATAAATTGGTCTGGTAGTCGGGAGGGCAAACCGTTGGTTCGAAAAAGAGCCACGGTACCGTGATCAATATGGCTCGCCTGGTTTAAAAAAAGCGCCAAAACAAGGAGAAACGGTCCCCAATGGGCAATGGTTTTTTTGAGGAAGGAGATTCACGGCTGGTGGTCGGCATCGGGTCGGTATTGGTGGATATTATTGTGCCGACGTCGGATGCCTTTGTCGGACGGTCAGGCGTGCCCAAGGGGGGGATGGTTTATTTTGACGCCGACACGATTCAGCAGGTGTTGGAGCGGGCCGATGGTGAGGCGCAGGTCGTCCCCGGGGGCGCGGCCTGCAATACGATTCTTGGGGTTGCCAGTCTGGGCGGGGCCACCCGTTTTCTCGGTAAGCGCGGCCAGGATGAATTCGGCCATCTGTTTGAAACCGATCTGAACCGATGCCGTGTCGATCCGTTTCTGGTGAAAGCACCGACACCGACCGGGCGCGTTCTGTCCTTGATTACACCGGACACCCAGCGAACGATGCTGACCTATCTTGGCGCTTCCGCCGAGATGACGCCCGACGAAATACCGGAAAACGCTTTTGAAGGCGCGGCGATCGCCTTGGTCGAAGGTTATCTGGTTTACAATCGGGATCTTTTCCTGGTGGCGCTCGAGCAGGCTCGGGCTGCAGGGGCACGCATCGTGCTCGACCTGGCTAGCTTTACGGTTGTCGAGGAAAACAAGGCTTTTCTGACGGACATTGTCAGGGAGTATGTCCACATATTGGTGGCCAATGAGGATGAGGCCGCCGTTTTTACCGGCTGCCAGGACGAGACGGCTGCTTTGGAGGCCCTGGCGGAAATGGCAGACTTGGCGGTTCTGAAACTGGGTGCCCGAGGCAGCAGGATCGCGGCTGATGGGAAGGTGCATGCCATCGCGCCGGCCGGGGCGGATGACGTCGTGGACACGACCGGTGCCGGAGACTTGTGGGCGGCCGGGTTTTTATATGGATTGGTGCAGGGATTGTCGCTCGAGAGGTGCGGTCGGCTGGCATCGGCCTGCGGATATGAGGTCTGTCGGGTTATGGGCGCCAGTGTTCCGGAAGAAGCCTGGCAGCGCATTCGCCGTGAGATCGTCTAAAATGTTTTATGGGAGCACCCCATTTGTAAGGAGGAGGCCTAATGGCGCAGAAACGAATTTCAAGGGCGCGTAAAAGGGACCTGGAAAGGCCGGATGAATTTTTAACGCTGAGCTCTCGCTTGATGGAGAAAATCAGTCTGTATTGGAAGCCGATCAGTGCCGGCTTCTGTGTGTTGCTGGTTGTGCTGGGCGGGATTTTGGTGTTCCGTTATTTTAGCGACAAGGCTGAAGATAAAGCCTTTGTTATGCTTAACCAGGCCCTTATGGCCTATGCGGCCGGACAGGAGCACCAGGATTTGGAAAAAGCACTTGAGGCTGTGACACCGGATTTTAATACATTGATTTCCCAATACGGCAACCGCCAGGGCGGCATGGAGGCTCGACTTGCTTTTGCCCGCATGAATTTCCAGGCCGGCCGGATGGAGACGGCCATTGCACATTATACCGCGGCCTCGAAACTATTTCCGGAAGGTTCTTTGGGCGCATCGGCCGCCTGGAGCGGGTTGGGCTATGCCCTGGCTGCCGCCGGTCAACATGAAAAGGCCATTGCCGCATTTGCCAAAGTTGTTGATGGAAGCGATGCCGTTTTAAAGGCCGATGCGCTTTATCAGCGGGCGTTGCTTTATCGGAAGACGGGCCAAGATGCTGACTATAACAAGTCCCTGCAAACGCTTAGGGAAAAATATCCGGCCTTTATGTATGCCGAACTGTTGCCTGAGCCGACGGAAGGTTGATGGAGAGCCTTAAGCCCGTGTAACTGTCGAACATTCCGTGCAGACGTCTTGGGTCAGTGCAAAGATACCCTAATGGTATGGCCTTGCGTTTCAATTCAAATCGAATTTTTTTAATTTTTGATTGAGTCCGCTTTTACCAATGCCGAGTATTTCTGCGGCCTTGGTTTGAACGTTACCGGCCATTTTCATGGCACGCACAATCATTTTTTTTTCCACCAACGTCAACGTTTCAGCAAGCTTCGCATCCGCCGGGATACCCTCGATATGCAGCGTGTTGTGGACCTGATCACGGAATTCAGGGGGCAGGTCGTCGATGGTTACGGTCGGCCCCGGGCAAAACACCATAATCCGTTCGATCATATTTTCCAATTCTCTCACATTACCAGGCCAGTGGTAGTCGGCAAAAAGCCTTTCAACTTCAGGCGCCACTTGCCGGATGGCCTGCTGTCCGGCAGGGCGTTCGGTGCCGTATTTGTGGAGAAAATGATCAACCAGCAGGCGAATGTCCTCCGGTCGCTTTTTCAAGGGCGGCAGCTGGATCTTGACGACATTTAGCCTGTAAAACAGGTCTTCACGAAACCGGCCTTCTTCAACTTCCTGCTTCAAACTCCGATTGGTGGCGGCGATGATGCGGATATCCACGGGAATGGACAGCACGCCGCCGACCCGTTCGATTGTTTTTTCCTGCAGCACCCGCAAGAGCTTGACTTGTAAGATCGGCGATAGTTCCCCAATTTCATCTAAAAAAATGGTGCCGCTGTCAGCCAATTCAAAGCGCCCTTTTTTACGGGCAACGGCACCCGTAAAGGCTCCTTTTTCATGGCCGAACAATTCGCTTTCCAGTAAGGTTTCCGCCAGGGCTGCGCAATTGACGGTCACGATAGGTTTTTCCCGGCGAGGACTGTTAAAATGGATGGATTTAGCAACCAGTTCCTTACCGGTACCGCTTTCGCCTTCGATGAGTACGGTGGCGGATGTGGGGCCAACCTTCTGAATGGTGCGAAATACATCTTGCATCGGCTTGCTTTTGCCGATGATATTGTCAAAACTGTACTGGGTTTCCACTTCGTGCTGGAGCCGCTGGTTGTCCATGACAAGCCGATGGTGTTCGATGGCTTTACGGGCGTACATGACAAGCCGTTCGTTATCGAAAGGCTTAAGAATAAAGGTGTAGGCGCCTTTTTGCATGGCTTCCACGGCTTTGTTCACGGTGCCGTGGGCGGTCATGATAATAACCGGCATTTCCGGTGTTTTCTGCTTTATTTTTTCCAATAAGGCCAGCCCGTCCATGCCCGGCATTTTCATGTCGGAAATCACCAGATTGATTTCTTCCCGTGCCAGGATTTCGATGGCTTCATGGCCATTATTGGCCATGCAAGTCTCAAACCCCTCTTCTTCTAGTACGGCGCTTAATACGGCCGTGTAGTTTTTTTCATCGTCGACGACAAGGATGGCGTCCATCATTCGGTCTCCTGGTAAAGCGGCAACAATATTTCGACAATCGTTCCACCGGAAGGCGCATTGTCGATCGAAATTTTCCCGTCATGCGCTTCGATAATCTGTTTCACGATGCCAAGCCCGAGACCCGTGCCCCTTTCCTTATTCGTAAAGAAGGGATCCCAGATTTTATTGAGAATCAGCGGATCCACGCCGGGGCCTGAGTCCTGAAGGGTCAGTCGCGCGTAATGGTCCTGTTCCGACAACACAATTTCAATGCGGCCGGTTTTTTCAATGGCCTGTATCGCATTCAATAGTAAATTTAGAAGCGCCTGATGCAGCATATCGCGATCGAGCATGACTTCGTGAAGGTCGTCATCACACCGCTTTTCTATCGCGATGTCGTGCTCCTGGGATTCAAAGGCAAGGTGCTGGAGCGTTTTATCGATAACAGGTTCCAGAAAGCCGGGGTGCAGGTCCGGTTTGTGGGGACGGGCAAAATTGAGAAAATTAGTAATAATGTCATTGAGGCGAGAGGCTTCCTCAACGATGATTCCTGGCATCGGGTTGGCGGGATCGAGTTGACGGACTTTTTTCTGCAGCAGTTCAGCCGAACTCTTGATAATGCCGAGTGGATTGCGAATTTCATGGGAGATACTGGCGGTCATTTCACCCAGGTTCGATAAATGCTTGGCGCGAGCAAGTTGTTCTTTAAGCTTTAGGCGTTCCTGGGCACGTTTTTCGATGATACCTTCTCCTCTGCGGACCACCAACAGGAGGATGAGAAACAAGGTCAACATGACGACGGTGGAGGTCATCACCACTCGGATTTGAACCCGATAAATGGCCTGATATTCAGACGTGATATCCTGCACCAGTTCAACAACACCCAGTATCGGTCCAGGCGTACGGGCTAAAGGCTTTTCGGCACGTAGCGGTGCGTAGGTAATAATTTTACTTTCATCTGGGATACCGAAAAAAAGCTGAAGGAAATGGCCTCGTTGTTCCAGCCGGGTACGACGCTGTCCGGCCAATGCGTTCTGGTAATAGGTGCCGCCGGCATTTTCCTTCCCGACAATTTCGCGATCAAAACTGTAAGATATGGTATTGTTGAGGTCGTATATATTTACCCGATCAACTTTGAAGCTGTGCAATGTGCTTCGGACTACTTTGTCCATCAATTCAAATTGGTCACTTTCACGCAGATGGATGTTCCCATGCTTCAAAACAGTTGGAATTATGAATTGTAGAAAAATTTGATGATTTAAATTTTCAATAAGCAAAAGAGCGTAGTCTTCGCTTTTTTCGATCTGCATCTGTCGGGCCCAATGAATATTGAGCGCTGAAAGAATGATGGCGCCGGCCAAAATAACAATCAAACTGCTAATTGTAAAAAATTTGACCAGCCTGAAAGGTTTAAGACGGTTTTGGTGATCAGTCGGATTTGATTTCATAAGCGAATAAGGGCTATTCCGTAATATGGATATTTTTGCCTAAAATCAATCGAGCGCTCCTGGGCTATGGTTCGGATAAGCACAACAGCAGAGATTTCTGACCCGTAACACACTCACGTCAATTTTTCTTGATAGCCGGCCGGCATTTCGCATGGACCATCATCATAGTTAAATTGCCGTCGTGAAAACCGCAAGCTTAGACATATCAATCTATAAGGAAAGGACCGCTTTTTGTTTAACAGCGGGGTCGGCGTAACGGTCAAGGTCGCGGCAAAAGCCACCGTCCTACATGGTGCTCATTGCTTGGCGCTGTTTGAGTAAATATAAGGAGCCGAATAAACATGATGATCACATTTTTATCCTGATTGATGGAAATTGTCTACCCAAGTTCGATGGTTATTGAAAGGAAGGTTATACCAGCTTGATTGGTTAAAAAAGGGTCAACAATTCAATGGAAATAGCCGATAAGGATTTTGTAGGTTTGAATTTGGGCCTCGATGCAAAAAAACCGGAATACACAAGGATTGACCACTACATATGGTGAAGTAGCGACCAATAATGTACAATATGGAGTAACTACATATAATTATAGTCAAATTTTGCATAATTTCCTTGACTTCAAAGGGACAGGGTGTAAATCAAAATAACAGGGTAAAAAAAATAAAAACACTTTAAGACTGTGTAGAAAGTTTATGGGCGGCAAAAACTCGTTAAAAGAAGTTCGCGAATCCCTTCTGATGAGCAAGGCGGAATTGGCCAGGGATGCAAATGTTTCACCCATAACGATTTCGCGGATTGAAAAGGGGTTGCCCTGTCGAATGGAGACAAAGCGGAAGATATTGCTGGCATTGGGCCTGAGTCTTTCTGAAAAAGACAAAATATTCAAAGAATAAAAGAATAAGAGAACCCCATGCTGTTTGGAAAAAAGAATCATTTGATTGGCTTGGATATCGGATCCCGATCCATAAAAGCGGGAGAGGTGGTAGATGGTAAGAAGGGCCTCGTGCTTAAAAAATTCGGGATGATTGATATACCCGCCGGGGCCATCGAAGATGGGGCGATAAACGACCCTGAAGCAGTCGCCGATGCTATCCAGCAATTGTTCAAGACATACAACATCAAAGAGAGCAATGTTGCTGTTTCCATAGGAGGATACTCGGTTATCGTCAAAAAGATAAATGTACAGACAATGCCGGAAGAGCAACTCCAGGAGACCATCCAGTTTGAAGCGGAGCAGTATATTCCTTTCGATATAGCTGACGTCAATTTAGATTTTCAAATCCTGGGCGAGAGTGAGCACAACCCCAACCAGATGAGCGTGTTTCTGGTGGCTGCCAAGAAAGAGATGGTCAATGATTATATAAATATAGTGAACATGGCAGGGCTCAACCCATGCATTATTGATGTGGAGGCGTTTGCGCTTCAGAATATATTTGAAATGAATTATGACGCTCAGGAAGAAAATATCGCCTTGATCGATATCGGAGCAAGTAAAACATCTCTCAATATACTAAAGGGCATGGCATCGGTATTCATGCGGGATGTTGCCTTGGGTTGCGGTCAAATCAATCAAAAGATTGTATCGTTAACCGGTTGCTCGGTCGAAGAAGCAGAACAGCTTAAGCATGGCGAGCAGCAGGATAAAATCAGCAGTGAGGATTTGAAGAATATTGTCTCGACGGTTGTGGCGGATTGGTGCACAGAAATTAGAAGGGCCTTGGATTTTTTCTATTCGACATATCCTGAGGACCAGATTACAAGAATTGTGTTAAGCGGTGGAGGGGCAAATATCGCAGAATTCCGACAGTTGCTCGGTGCGGAAACTTCGGCGCATGTTGAAATGATCAACCCCTTTCAAAACCTGCACATAGAGGACGACGCGTTCGATTCGGCCTACATTCAGCAAATTGCGCCACAAGCAGCGATTTGTATGGGGCTAGCCATCAGAAGAGTTGACGATAAATGATACGTATAAATTTACTTCCGTTTAGAGCCGCGCGTAAAAAGGAAAATATTCGTCGACAAGTGTCGATTTTCTTTCTATGCCTGCTATTGGTACTCATTGTAATGGCTTGGGTACATTTTTATCTCGGCAGTAAACAAAAGAGCCTGAAAACGAATGTGGCGGATACCAAGAAAGAGTTGGCGCTTTACAGAAAAAAGAATGCCGAAATAAGAGAGATACGCAAGAAACTCCAGGATTTGGAGAAACGGCAAAATGTGATCCAGGATCTTGAACGAAAACGTTTCGAACCGGTTCATATTTTGGATGAGTTGACCGGAAAAATCGTATCGGAAAGAATGTGGCTGACAAGGCTGAATATCAGAGGAAACCAGATGGATGTGGATGGAATCGCCTTGGATAATAAAACCGTTGCTGATTTTATCGACAATCTGGAAAAGATGTCGAAGCTAAACGATTCAAATTTGCCGATGTATGAGAAGGTTCGTTTAAACAAACTACAGGCTGAAGAAATACGCAGTCTCAATATGAAAAAATTTGAAATTTCAGCTCTCAAGGCTGTCAGCCAGGCTGAAGTCCCTGATGATAAGAAGAAAAAACGAAAGTAGATGACGAGTAACCATAATGGATAAATCCGGTAGCACATCAAAACAATTGGATGCTCTTTTTGAGCGTGTGAGTGAGCTTTCGAAGGTTCAGCGGATAATGATCTGCGTCGGTGTCTTTGTCATCGTTTTTATATTATTTTGGTTTTTGTCCTATTGGCCAAGATGGCAGAGCATTGGCAAACTGGATTCCGAGTACAAGAGGCTGACGGCAGACCTCACGCGGTCGAAGAAAAATGCGATGCAATTGGCAGCATTGCGAAAAGAATTCGAATCAAAGCAACGGGATTTTAACCTTGTAATGAAGTCGTTGCCAGAGAAAGAGGAGATTTCATCTCTTCTTACGGGCGTATCACAGTCCGGCCAGCAAGCCGGGTTGGAGTTTCTTCTATTCCAACCTCAAGGAGATGTGAACAAGAACTTTTATGCAGAGATACCGGTTTCAATCAGGGTTATGGGGGGGTATCATAATGTAGCCCAGTTTTTCGATAAGGTAGCCAATTTGTCGCGGATCGTAAATATTCGCAATATTCAAATATCACGTGATAAATCCGGAGCGCTTACCACTTCTTGTGAAGCTGTTACCTATAAGTTTATTGAAGCTTCACCGGATAACGCTAAGCCGGATGCAAAAAAATTAAAAACGAAATAGCCGTTCAGAGTCGATCATTGTGTTGATAATTATACAACAAAGCGACCAAAGATGAGCAGATTGAAAATCGCACAACGAATAGGCCTAATTTTTCTGACCAGTCTTGCGTTCATCCTATGCGCATGCGATGGCCAAAAGGGAAAAGGCAGCGCAAAAGAGCCAGTTGTGACAAAACAAATTGGTAAAACCGGAGCGCAGGTTCCCACCAAAAATGTGGCCGTTAAAGGTCAAACAGGACCTGCCGACACTGCAGTGGCTGCTGAACAAGTGACGGCTGTTAAGGTATCGACGCCTAAACGCATGCCCTATAACCCTGTTGGTAAAGTCGATCCTTTTTCTCCGCTCTATAAAGAGGAGAAAGAAAAGGAAGCCAAAAAGGTAGTGGTAAAGCCTAAAGGGCCGGAACGGCCTAGGACGCCTTTGGAAAAGCTTGATTTGGCTCAACTGAAACTTACGGCGATTGTGTCGACCTCGGATCAAAAGCGTGCGCTTGTCGAAGAGGTCTCCGGAAAGGGCTATGTCGTAGAAATCGGAACCCGGATTGGGCTTGAGCGGGGCGAGGTCGTTGAAATAGCGAAAGATCGTGTCATTATTGAGCATCAAGATGAAGACGATTTTGGAAAAACCGCGAGTAAAAAACGTGAATTAAAACTTCAGAAACCGCCTGGAGACTAATAAGAATGCGCTTCATAGGTCTATCCCTGGTTGATTTGCGAAAAGCCGCCTTTTTTGGTTGTTATTTTTTACTGCCCCTGATCATTTTCGGGTGTGCCGGTAATGCGGCCGTCAACCCGGTGGAAAACACCGGGATAACAGACAGTGATCTTAAAGTAATCGATAAGCTCGCTGTTTCCGAAGATGATAATGGCGTTTATCTATCCATAGAAGGCAGCCCAGATCTGTTGTTTTCCGATATCCGCAAGGCTTCCCCCCCGGAAGTGACCTTTTATTTCCCGGGGACCCAATTGTCTGGCATTGAAAAACAATACCCGGTCGCTTCCGAGCCGGTCGATCAAATTCAGACCTCTGAGGTGGTTGCCGATGGCCATACCGCAAAGATTACGGTCGCTTTGAAAAGGGAGGCTGTTTACCACGTCGATCAGAGCCAAGGGGGCCTCATCATCGGTTTCTCACGAGAGGCCGTCGAAAAGAGTGTTGCCAGTGCAGAAGAAATAAAAGAGAGCGAAGAAGAGATTGTCGAACCTGACGAGGCAGAAGATCTGGCAACTGCCCCGCAAGGCACTTGTATTGAAACGGTTAACGTTGAAGAGCGTGCCGACGGGATAGATGTTACAATTCTGGCCGATGGAACGATTCGGGAATATTCGGCGTTTACGGTTGACAACCCTCCGCGCATTGTTTTCGATATTTTCAACATGAACAGCCCTTACAAGGGGCTGCAAAAAGTTGTTGTTAATTCGGAATGGGTTACAGGATTGCGACATTTCTGCTACCCAGACAAGCTGAGGGTCGTGCTGGATACGGACCGCAAGTATATGACCTCTTTCGCCTCCAAACCGGTTAAAAACGGTTTGGTTATCAGCGTTAGTGAAGAGAAACCGATCATTCGGGAAGATTTGATTGTACCGGCTGTTGTAGAACAAGTTGCTGCCGAAGAATCAACCGAGAAAGCCGAAGACCAAGCCACTTCGTCTGGCATCGAAAAATCAGCTTGGCTCAATAAAATTGAGTTCACCGGAGCTGAAGGCGGCGAATCGGTGGTCACCATCGGCACGACCGATGTCGTTCGTTACGACATGCAACGCATCAATGATCGGAAGCTGCAACTCACGCTTTTTGATACGCAGGTACCCCAGTATCGGAAGCGCCCCTTAATCACAACGCGTTTTGAAAGTGCTCTGGATCGTATTACCCCTGTGCAGACGACCGAAATGGGGGGTAACGCCGTGGTGGTGTTCGAGCTGCGCGAGCCGGTTCCCTTTGAAATCGAGCAGGAGGAAAACTTTATCCTGGTGCGGTTTGCCCCTTCCGTTGTTCCACCGAAGCCTATGGAGACGACGGAGGCACCTGAATGGAAAAAAGCACTCGAAGGCGAATCCGCTGAGCAGGTCGAAGTTGCAAGTGTACCCTCTGCTGGAGGCCGTGGAGAGCAAACCGGCGAAAAGAAAAAGCCGGGAGTTGTCATTGAAGCAGAGTCCCTCAAGTGGGGCAGTGCTTCAGAGGTCTTGAGGGATGAGGGGGAAGTCGTAAAGCGTGTTGACGAATCAATCTTGACACCTAAAAAGGTTTACACCGGTGAGAAAATTGCCCTCAATTTCTATGATACGGACATCAAGAATGTATTTCGCATCCTGGGTGAAATTTCCGGACAGAATTTTGCCATCGACAAGGATGTTACCGGCAAGGTAACCTTGAATTTCGAGCAGCCGGTACCCTGGGACCAGGTACTGGATCTGGTTTTGAAAATGAACCAACTTGGTCTAAAGGAAGAGCAAGGTATATTTCGGATCGCGACCCAGGCTACCCTGGCCAGGGAAGAAAAGTTGGAAAGTGAAAAACTGGAAGCGGAACGCAAGAAGGATGAAGAGCAGGAACTGGTTACGGAATTCTTTCTGTGCAGCTACATCGACGCCCGTGCTACAGCGTGTGCGCATATTGCCCGGGAATGTGAAGAGGTTACGGAAGTCGGTTGGGACAGCCGTTTTAGCCCCCGCGGAAATGTATCTGTCGATATTGCCAAAAACATGATCATCGTCAACGATATCCCCAAGGCCGTGGAGCGGATTCGTGAAATCATCCGCATCCTCGATCAGGTTACGCCACAGGTGCTGATCGAAGCCCGCATTGTCGAGGCCAATACGGATTTCCAGAGGGATATCGGATTTGACTGGGGAACGGTCAGTATCGGAAGTTTTGACCTGGGCGATGTTTTTGAGGTTACCGGCATCGACATGACGGCGGATAATATCCCCGCGACGGCTCTTGACAGCGGTGCGATCGGCTTCGGACTCAGCAAGATATCCGGAACACCCTTTGACATCATCGATGCTCGTCTCCAGTTGGGAGAAGAAGAAGGGAAAACGCGCATTATCTCATCACCAAAAATTTTAACGCTGGACGGGAAACTGGCCGTCATCAAGCAAGGTGTTGAAATCGCATTTCAGGAAAGGGATTCAGCCGGGGGTTCTTCGGTAAAATTCAAAGAAGCCGATTTGGAGCTGCGGGTAAGGCCCAAAGTCACCCCGGATAATCGGATTATGATGGCCGTTTCCATCAAAAAGGAAGATGTCCTTGAAATCGCGGCCCAAGAAGAGCCGCCCATTTCCACTAACGAGGCGATTACCGAGCTATTGCTGGAGGATGGGGAGACCATCGTTATCGGCGGCATCATCAGGGCCACGGTGTCCGAAAGCGAATCCGGTATCCCGGGATTGCGGAAAATTCCGGGGTTGGGATTGCTTTTCAAATATGGGAGCAAGGCTGATGAGCAACGCGAATTGTTAATCTTCCTTACACCAAAAATCGTCAAGCTTGCCCAGAAGGAAGTCCAAACACTCAAATAAAAGAATATTAACCAAAATTACAAAGAGCCATCTGCGTTGAATACGATGCAGATGGCTCTTTTTGTTTAGGTGAGAACCGGTTATATCATTTCAAATGCACGTCTGACCCCGTAGGCTAATAGAAGCTATCTCAAAAAAGTTTATTCACCCGATATCGGTGTTGTGCCCTCGTCTCAAGTCCTCGACATACTTGAGCATGTACCCCAAGGGCACTTCCTTCGGGACGCCTGCGGGTTGCACCCACCGCTGAGGAATCGATCAGATGGGAGTCCCGCCCTGCGGGAATACTCGGCCACGCCGTATCTCGAACGAAAACCCTAATTTTGAGATGGCTTCTACCAAGTTGAACCCCGCCGTTTTTATCAATCGACCAACTTCAGGTGATATTTGCCTTTAAAAGTGAGGGGTCGGGTTTTTAGCCAGTACCGCTGCAGCGCAACTCTGGAAATTATATCGCTGCATCAGATCTGGTGGGGGCTATTGGGCCAATTGTTGTAAAATCTAAACCAGTTAGCGCTAAAGATCGCCGGCTTCCTTGGCTGCGATATCGGCAAGTTCGGTGGCCGGAGCCAGTTCAATGACGCGGTTGTAGGCTTGTCGCGCATTTGGTGTTGAGCCCGCCAGTCGATGGGCCCGGGCAATATCAAGATAAAGATTCGGCCATTTGGGCGCCAAGGGAACCACCTTTTCAAGGTAGGATAGCGCTTTATCCGGATTGGATTGCGCCAGCGCATTCAGCCCCAAGGCACGCAATGCTTGAATATAAATGGGATCTTTGGGAAGCCCGGAAGAGTAATAATCCAGCGCTTCTTGTAAGTAGCGTGCTGATTCCGGATACTGCTTTTTTAAATAATATGTCCACCCGAGAAGATATTTCGGATACTGAGGCCTGGTATAGATCTCAAATGACAAGTCTTCGATCGTCTGTTTTAAAATAATGACCGCCTGGTCATAATCTTCAGTTTTAATATAGGAAATGCCCAGGCCGATTTTAGCTTTTGTCATATCGGGTTTGAGGGTTAAGGCGTTGTTAAAATGCTTTTCTGCACGTAGGTAATTCATTTTTTTCTGATAGGTCATCCCTAACTGGTATTGTAAATCAGGGTCGTCAGCATAATTTTTTTCGGCCTCAAGATAATAGCGCAGGGCATTCGTGTAGTCTCCCTGACGGAAGTAGGCGTCAGCAAGTCTGCGCTTGTCTTCGGAGATGGCTTTGGACTTTTCAATAGTGTAATTGGTTGTCGCACACGCCATCAGCGGTATAACCAAAAAGGCTCCCGCTAAAAATAATCGAAAGCAATTTTTCATCGGTCATTCCCCAATAGAGAAAAAGAAAAACGGGAGAAAAGGATCTTAGGCCACCGGCAATATTTCGTTAAGGGTGTCAGCACGATGGCCATTGATAATTTAGCGTTTCTTCAGCCCCAAAACAGTGGCGATGTCCTGAGCAACATGGTCGACGAATATTTCGAATTCACGACCCGTTAAGGGATTGCCAGCCTCAGGAAGCCGTTCGACACCTTCCGTGGATACGCGAATGGGGGCATTTTGTAAAGCCGCATCCGGTTTGACGCTGAATTCGGGTGGAAAACGGTCTTCGAAGTAAAGGTCTTGAAATCCGGCAAATTTCAGGGCATGGGCCGTTGAATCCAAAATGGCCGTTTCATCGGGCCGGACGTATCCGGATGCAAGGGCCTGAATCAATCCGGCCAGGCACTCCCCGCCATGCGTGCACGCGATGTGGCCGTTACGGTTGGCGCGTAGTTCCCAATCCATGATGTCTTGTTCACTGACTTCGACGAAAAAGATATTGGCTTCCGACGCATTTCGTTTGTATTGTTCGACCAGGTGGATAACCCTCGGCATGGACACCGGGTTGCCGATCATAGCGGCCTGGGCCACACTGGGTTGAACCGTGACCGGTTCAAAACGGCGTTTGGCAGGATCGGGCTCACGGAAATACCGATACACAGGATTCGCATGGTGGGATTGGACGCCGACGATTTTGGGCAGGCAGGTGATGATCCCGGCATCCAAAAACTTGAGAAACCCACGCATGACAGCCGTGATATTGCCCGCATTGCCGATAGGAACCACCACCACGACATTCGTCAAATCATATTCAAAATCCTGGGCGATTTCATAAGCGTAGGATTCCTGTCCCAGAATTCGCCAGGCGTTCTTGGAATTCAACAAGGCAACCTGGTAGTCTTCGGACAACTTTTCAACAACCTTCATACAGTCATCGAACACGCCAGGAACTTCAAATACCCGGGCCCCGCTCCCCAGCGGCTGTGCCAACTGCTGGGGTGTCACTTTGCCTTGGGGCAATAGAACGGCAGACTTGATGTCTTTTTGCAGGTAAGCGGCATAGAGTGCTGCAGCCGCGCTGGTATCCCCGGTAGAGGCGCAGATGGCCAGTAAATCTTTGATTTGTCCCGTGCCCATCATATAGGAGAGGTAGCTGAAGGCACTCGCCATGCCACGGTCCTTAAACGAAGCGCTCGGATTTTGGCCATCGTTCTTGAAATAGAGATTGAGCCCGACCGTTTCCCTAAGACGGGTATTGCCCTGAATCATGGGGGTATGCCCCTCCCCTAAATAGACAATGCTGTCGAGGGGCAGCATGGGCCCGATAAATTCATGGTACCGATAGATGCCCTTGAGCGCCGGATCGGATAGCATTTTACGGTAATCGAAAATTTGATGCCAGGTGGACGCTGGCAAATCCCGTAAGCGGTCAGACTGCAGGTCTTCGATCAGGAGCACTTGGCGACAACGCGGGCAGACATAATGTAAATCAGTGATCTCGAATGTTTCCGCACACCCGAGGCAACGATACATCATGTTGCCCCCGGTCCGTGGAATGAGGTAGGGGCGAATCGTTTCCGGAAAATCTTGAAGTTTCAATTGTGAATGCTTTCTATATTACCCATATAGGGGCGCAAGGCCTTCGGCACGACTACGGAACCGTCGGCTTGTTGGTAGTTTTCCAGGATAGCCGCGAACGTTCGCCCTACTGCCAGGCCGGAACCATTAAGCGTATGGACGAATTCGGTGCCTTTGCGTCCTTTGCGACGGAAACGAATATTGCCCCGTCGGGCCTGAAAATCCTCAAAATTGCTGCAGGATGAAATTTCACGGTAGACACCCTGGGCGGGCATCCAGACTTCAATATCGTAGGTTTTGGCGGACGAAAAACCAAGATCGCCCGTACAAAGGGTGATAACGCGATAGGGGATCTCCAGCAGCTGAAGAATGCTTTCGGCGTTCTGAAGGAGTGACTCGAGTTCATTATAAGAGTGTTCCGGCGTGGTAAATTTTACCAATTCAACCTTGTTGAACTGGTGTTGCCGAATGAGTCCGCGGGTGTCCTTGCCATGGGAACCCGCCTCGGAGCGGAAGCAGGGCGTATAAGCGGTGTAATAAAGCGGCAGTTCCTCCTCTGACAAAATTTCGCTATGATGAAGATTGGTCACCGGCACTTCCGCTGTGGGGATCAGAAAATAATCCCATCCATCCAGTTTGAACAGATCTTCTTCAAACTTAGGCAGTTGCCCGGTGTGGGTCATGCTGTTGCGATTGACGATAAACGGTGGCAGCACTTCCAGGAACCCATGCTTGTTGACATGGACATCCAGCATGAAATTGATCAGGGCCCTTTCCATCAAGGCGCCCTGGCCTAGATAGAGAGGGAAACGTGCACCGGTAATTCGCGCTGCCCGTTTGAAATCGAGGATGCCAAGTGTTTCGCCAATATCCCAGTGGGCCTGTGGCTCAAAATCCATGCCCGGCAGATTTCCGATCGTACGGATGGTTGGATTGTCGTTTTCATCCTGGCCAACCGGAACGGATTCATGCGGGATGTTGGGTATCTGCATCAGAATGGTTCGAATGATGTCTTCGTTTTCGGACAGGCTGGTTTCAAGTTGTTTGATGCGGCCGGAGACCTTACGCATTTCGGTAACGGTGTCTTCGGCCGATTCCCCCTTTTTTTTCATCTCGGCAATTTGATCCGAGACAACATTGCGTTTATGGCGCAGGGTTTCGATTTCCTGTAAAACGTGTTTCCGGTTTTCATCGGCCCCAACCAACCGTGACCAGTCAATGTGATCCCCTCGGTTTTCAATCGCTTTTTGGACCTGCGGCAAATTTTGGCGGATGAACTTGATTTCGAGCATATGGATACCTATTATTAGTAGTTATACTTCGATCGCATATCGAACCAGACGGCCTGCAAAACCGAGTGCGAAGGCTAACACCTACTGTTAATTTAGTCAATTATGATTGCTGGTTGAGTCGCATGGATACCGTACCAGCAGCAGGTCGGCACAAGTCCAAAACCGGGGGTTGCTATGGAGGAAGTCCGGGAAGCAAAGCAGGAGTTGCGTAACCAAGTCGACAAATCGATTCATGAACTTTCAGGGGAAGAACGTGAAAGCAAGGTCAGGGCGGTTGAAGCGCGTCTGTTTGACTTTGCCAATTTCCTGGAAGCCCGCATCGTGCTGTTGTACATTAGTGATAAAAACGAAGTGGAAACGCGGAACATTCTCAGCAAAACATATGATTACGGTAAAATCATTGTATTGCCGGTTTTTGACCCGGTGAAAGGCAGCGCCCGCCTATTGAAAGTCGATGACCTTCAAAGGGATTTAATCGAGGGGCCGCAAGGCCTTCTGGAACCCAATGCGCAGCGTTGCCGGGAGGTTCCGCTGGAATGCATCGATATCGCGATTATTCCGAGTGTTGCCGTGGATGAGAAAGGGGGGCGTTTAGGGGCGGGGGACGGTTTTTACGATCGCCTGATACCGCAGTTGCCGGTTACCACGCGTAAGGTGTCGCTGGCTCTGGAGGACCAAATCGTGTCTCAGGTTCCGGCGGAATCCCACGATAAGCACGTGGATATCATCATTACAGACAAACGAACCATTTACAAAATTTAACGATCCCAATGTTGCAGCGGGTGACGGGCATACCTATTCGTTCTCGGGGTTGAGCTCATTGGCCAAAGCCAGGAGGTTGTGCTCTTCACCAACGGCAATCAGGGTATCCCCCGGTTGAATTCGGGACTCAAAGGAAGGGTTGAAGATCATCTCATTATTGGCTTTTTCGATTGCGATAATGATAAGTTCATAGCGTTGCCGGATACCTGAATCTTTCAGCATGACATTGGCTATTTTGCATTTTTCGCTTACCGGGATTTCTTCCATCAAAATATCTTTGCGTTTGCTACTGAGCGCAAAATCCAGAAAACTGGTGACCTTGGGGCGCAATATGCGCTGGGCCATCCGAAGCGCTCCCATTTCATAGGGGCTTTCGACAATGGTGGCGCCGGCCATTTTGAGTTTGGACTTGGAGGCCTCCTGACCGGCGCGCGCGAATATGGGGAGCTGGGGGTTGAGTTGGCGCGCGGTGAGAACGAGGAAAACATTATCCGTGTCCGTCGCCAGGACGGCCACAAGGCCCCGGGCGCAAGCAATACCCGCTTTGTTCAGCAGGCTTTCTTCCGCCGCATCTCCGGAGAGGTAAAGAACGCCATCCTCCTCCATTACAGGTATGAGGCCGGGGTCTTTTTCAATCACAACGATATTCGAGATTTTTCTCAGCAGGTTGCGGGTCAGAACGCGCCCGATACGACCATAACCGCAAACGATATAATGATTTTTTAAACGGCGGATCTTCCTGTCCAAGCGTCTCCTCCCCATTATTTGTCGGATGCGACCCTCCACCATGAATTGGACAATCGCCCCTGCCACATATAAGCTGAACCCAACACCGGTCAGAACAATGAACATGGTAAAGATGCGGCCTATGGCATCCACCGGACGCACTTCACTGAAGCCGACCGTCGATATGGTGATGACAGTCATGTAAAGCGCATCCATGAACCCCCAACCTTCGATAGCCATATAGCCGATCGTTCCAAAAACCAGGATCAGGAAGGCCAGGGTAATCGATATCGCTAGGTGGCGTGCACTGTTCATCAGGCGGTGAATCCTGTCGTCAGCATGCGGGAGTTTCCATGGAGATGAATAAGGTATATCGGTAGGGAATTGCAATCCCCTTTTAAGCTTAATGGATACGGCGATGGCGCACAAAATCGGGATTCTTGACGAAATCGAGGGCGGCTGTTAAAGACCACTCCATGACAGTCTCAGGGCACACATATGATCGTCGCCGTTCGGAAATGGTCAAACGGCAAATTGAAGCGCGGAATATTTCAGATCCCCTGGTGCTGTCCGCCATGCGCCGGGTGCCGCGTCATTTGTTTGTCAGCGAAGCCCTGCGGCATAAGGCTTACGAAGATCACCCGCTGCCGATTGGCGAGCAGCAGACCATTTCCCAGCCTTTTATCGTGGCTGAAATGACCCAGGCGCTCGAACTCACCCCGAATGACCGCATATTGGAAATCGGAACCGGGTCCGGGTATCAGGCCGCTGTATTGGCCGAAATCGCTTATCGGGTCTATACGATTGAACGGTTGCACACCTTGTATCGCCGCGCACGCAAACTCTTTGATACCCTCCAGTACCATAATATCGTGACCCGCTATTCGGATGGCACCATGGGATGGAAGGAAGAAAGTCCTTTCGATGCCATCATCGTGACCGCAGGCGCACCACGCATTCCCGACGTCCTGCTAGCGCAGCTTGCGGTGGGGGGGCGAATGGTGCTTCCCGTCGGCAATCAGTATACGCAGGATTTGGTAAAAATCGTGAAGGACGAACGCAGCTGGCGTCAGGTCAGCTTGGGGGGCTGCCGTTTTGTCAAGCTGATTGGCGAAGAAGGTTGGGGATCGCCTTAATGTGGATCGATTGGTGTTGGAAATTACTCATCCCGACCCCTCTGAAGATAAAGACATCGTGTTCCCGACGTGATTCATGATGAAGCTCTGGAAAGCGTTTCCCAGAGGCGAAAGCGTTCGCCGCTCATCGGAAACAAGGTAAAAATCCCGCCGAAGGTCAATACCATCGATATTCAACGCTTTCAATGTACCGTTAGCCAGGTCGTCCTCAACAGCTCTGGTCGAGAGGATGGATATCCCCAGACCGCTCTTGATCCCCCCTATAATGCCGACCGTGTTGCCAATTTCCGCGATGATATTGAACTGTTGATTGGCTAACTCAAACCCTTGCGTCCTAAGAGCGTTTGTAAAGACCTCAAGTGTTCCCGAGCCTGCTTCCCTTACGATCATGGGTTCCTGCTGCAGCGCCTTAATGGTGATCGATGTTTTTTCCGCCCAAGGGTGATCCCCTGGCACGATGAGCTTGAGCATGTCATGCATGCACGTCGTTTCGACCAAATGCGGTTCTCCATAGCGTGTTCCGATAACCCCCAATTCGATTTCGCCCGCCAGCGTTTTTTGTGCGATTTCATGGGAGTCCCCAATCGTCAATGAGATTTGAATGTGAGGGTATTGCCCGTTAAAACGCCCAATTATTTCAGGGAGAAGGTAGCCGCCGGGAATCGTGCTGCCGCCGATGGCCAAGCGCCCTTTATAATGGCCTTGAAATTCCGCCATGATGGATTCGGTTTCATCTCGTAGGGCGAGAAGCCGGAGGGCATTCGTGTACAGGAGCGCGCCGGCTTTGGTAGGAACCGCATGCCGCGACAGGCGATCAATGAGCGGACAGCCAAAATGCTGCTCCAAATCCTTTATATGGCTGCTGACCGTGGGCTGGGACAGGTGAATGGCTTGGCCCGCCTTGCTGAAACTGGCCAGCTCCACGACTTTGCAAAAAATTTGTAGCTGCCAAAGATCCATAATAACTTCAAGTATTCAACTCTGAAAATTTTTGTTTTAGGTTTCTCTGGACGATTTTAGGCACCATGCCATTAATATTGCCGCCAAATCGGGCGGCTTCCTTAATGATGGACGAACTGGTAAAAATCCACCGCAAGCCGGTCATCAAAAATACCGTTTGGATATTCCGGTTAAGGCGGCGGTTCATAAGGGCCATCTGAAATTCATATTCAAAATCCGATACGGCGCGCATTCCTCTTAGTATCGCATGGGCCTGGCGTTGCACCGCATAGTCCACCAAGAGGCCGTCAAACGTTGCGATTTCGATATTTTTCAGTCCGTTCAGACTGGAAGCCAGCATATCCTTACGTTCGTCGACCGTGAAAAGCACCTTTTTGGCGGGGTTGTTTAAGATGCAGACGATGATGTGGTCGAAAATTTTGAGTCCCCGAACGATGATGTCGACATGACCGTTGGTGACGGGGTCAAAAGAGCCGGGGTAGATGGCCAGTTTTGGCATTCGAAGAAAAATCCTCCCGTCCAGTTTGCTGGCAAAGGTGTAGGCCTATTTGAAGGGGCCCAGCGTCGTTGAGTCGCTCCGCCTATACCATAGGGCTTAAAAAGGACACAAGCGTTTTTCCATAGGTACGCTGGTCTTCCAGAAAGAAACCGGCAGGGCGATCTACCAGGGCCTCTTCGGCCTCATGCTCGGCGACAGCCAATTTAAAGACCGTTTGGGCCGTTGACAAATTTTCGAGTGTGCGCTGGATGAGTCCCCGCCGGTAGGGTGGGTCCATAAAAATGATATCCCAGGCGCCCTGTTGGCGGAGGCACAGGAGATCGCGGGCAATGTCCCAGGCGATGACCGTTGCCCGATCGCCGGCGTTAACTTTGGCAATATTACGTTGCGTCAACGCCAATGCCCGGGGATCCTTATCGATAAAAACAGCCCGCTTGGCCCCACGGCTTAATGCTTCAAGGCCTAAGGCACCAGTGCCGGCATAGAGATCCAGAATGGAAGTTCCCCGGATTCGCGGACCGATGATGTTAAAGATCGACTCGCGCAAACGATCAGATGTGGGGCGAATGGCGTTCCCTGATGGTGTGTAGAGGCGCGTTCCCCTGAAATTTCCAGCAATTAGGCGCACCCCTACCCCTGGACGTTCAACTGTTTGAGCTTTTTATGCAGATAGCTGCGCCCGACACCTATTTGTCGGGCTGTCTGGGAGACATTGCCTCCATTTTCCTGTAATTTTTCGCGAATATAGACTTCTTCAAAGGCTTTTTTGGCATTCTTGAAATCGTCGATGGCCAGGTAGTCATTTTGGGGTTCTCTCCCAGGTGCCTTCTCAGTCCTGTAACTGGGCGGGATGTCATTGACCGTTATCTGGTTTCCGGGCACAAGAATAACCAGGCGTTCTATCAGGTTCTTCAATTCGCGGACATTGCCAGGCCATTGGTAGGTTGCCAGCATGTCCAACGCTTCCGGGTCGATGTCCTTGCGGTGGGTACGATTTTGGAGGGCGCAGTCATCCAGAAAATGGCTGACCAGGACAGGAATATCTTCTTTTCTCTCCCTGAGAGCAGGGACTTCGATGGGAACCACATTGAGGCGATAATAGAGGTCTTCACGGAAGGTGCCCTTCTCGATTTCCAAAGCGAGGTTTTTATTGGTGGCTGCGATAACACGGACATCGACGCTGAGGACCCGGCTGCCGCCGACACGCTGAAACTGCTGCTCCTGCAGAACGCGTAGAATCTTGGCCTGGGTCTTCAGGCTCATATCCCCGATTTCATCAAGAAAAATGGTCCCTTCGCTGGCAAGTTCAAATTTTCCGCGTTTTTTGTTGGTTGCACCGGTGAAAGCGCCTTTTTCGTGCCCGAATAGTTCACTTTCGATCAGTTCTTCCGGGATAGCGGCACAATTAACATCCACGAAAGCCTTTTCCGCACGACTGCCCAGTTGATAAATGGTGCGAGCCACAAGTTCTTTGCCGGTGCCGTTTTCTCCCGTTATAAGAACCCAGGTGTCCGTGAAGGCCACAGCGGCAATCTTTTGCTTTAATTCCTCAATTCGGGGACTGTGACCGTCAATGGAATTCTTTGCCAGGGTCTTCTTCCGCAGATAGCGGTTTTCTTCTTCCAGACGCCTGAAATTCAAAGCATTGTTGATGCCGACGATTACTTTATCGATAGAAAGTGGTTTTTCAATCAAATCGAAGGCCCCAAGTTTAGTCGCTTTCACGGCTGTTTCCACATTGCCATGGCCGGTGATAATAATGACCTGAATATAGGGATTGTTCGCCTTGATTTCTTTGAGGGTCTCGATACCGTCAATTCCAGGCATCCAGATGTCCAGCAAGACCAGGTCCGGCGAGTCGTTTTCAATTACCTTGAGCGCTTCATAGCCGTTAGGAGCCGTCAGCACCTCAAAGCCTTCATCACTCAATAGTCCTTTCAGAGATTGAACGATGGAAGGTTCGTCATCGACAATGAGTACGGATGGAAACATATGACCTCAACAGACTGTTTGGCAGATTAACCTGTTCAATTACGATTATTTTTTGTTTGGTCGGTATTGTCGATTAAGGGATGCCTGTATGTCAAGGGCAAGAAAGCGCCCATCAGGCATGCGCTTGCCCCCCTGATGGTTGCAAGGGCAATTCAATAACGAACCGAGCCCCGCAGGGCTTGCTATCTTCCACAGTGATGGTGCCCTGGTGGTCCGCGACAATTGTGTTGACAATCGTCAACCCCAAGCCGGTGCCGGCTTTTTTGGTCGAAAAATTGGGTTCGAACAGCCTGGCTTTATCCGCATCGGAGATTCCGGGGCCATTGTCGGAAACTTCGATGCGCAAGTGGTTCCACGAATCAAAATAAACCAGTCTGATTTCGATTTGGCCGTGTCCTTTCACCGCGGCAATGGCATTGTCGACCAAGTTGATCATGGCCTGTTTGATCTGTTGACGGTCGAGATGCATGGGCGGGATGGGCAGATCCCCCTCAATTTCTGTCGTAAATTCGATATTTCCAAGCCCTTCTTTGTACAGGGCGACCGTCTCTTCAATGATTGGCGGCAAGTGGCATGCCGCCAGATCAGCCGTCGGAAAGCGGGCAAAGGCGGAGAACTCGTTGACCAGATTGCGAATGAGATCCACGTGATCGATTATCATGCGGGTGCATTCGTCAAAGACCGGGTCATCGATCTGGCTGGCATATTTGCGCTTCAGACGCTGGGCTGACAAGGATATCGGGGTCAGCGGATTTTTAACTTCATGGGCGATGCGCCGGGCGACTTCGCGCCATGCGGCCATGCGCTGTGCTTTCTCCAATTCGGTTAAATCATCGAAAACCATGACCACCCCCATGTGGTGGCCGGTGTCATCTTTTAACGCGTTGAAATTAACAAGAAAGCTTCGCGGTCGTCCTTGAATGTTCAATCGGATGGGGAACTCGACGGTATCATTTTTGGCGGAGTTGAGCTCCTGCAGCACCTCGTCCGCCAGTTCCAGATAGTGACCCTTCAGAAGCTCTGCGTAATTGTGGTCAATAAGGTCCTCGGCATTAAGGCTGAGCATCTTTTCAGCAGAGGTGTTCATGGTGGAAATCATTCCGTGGGCGTCCAGCGAGATAACCCCAGCGGATACATTTTTTAAAACGATTTCCATGTATTGGCGCCGTGCCTCGATTTCAATGTTGCGCTGACTGAGCATCTCGGCAGACAGCTCAAGCTGCTCACGGCCGGAGCGAAGGTCCCGTGTCATTTTGTTGAAGGCATTGACCAGGATGCCTATTTCATCTGTCGCTTGGAGGTCCAGGTGGAACTGAAGGTCGCCATCCGCCACGCGGCGGGTGCCTTCAGCCAGCTCCATTATGGGGATGGTGATGCTTTTGGCCAGATAAAATCCAAACCACACAGCGCAAAAAACCACCAGCAAGGCAACAATCGACAAGGAGATGTAGTAGGTAATCTGAATCGGCTTTTTAAGCAGCTTGATTTGCTGGTATTCTTCAAAACCTTGGGATATGGCTTTCATATCGTTGGCGAGCAAGGGTGGCACGACGATGGACAATACGACAAATCCTTCCGCCTCGTTACGTTTGACGCCAAACGGGATGGTTGCCACGGTACGCACGCGTTCACCGGTTTGTGAAAACTCCGTCAGGGTTTTGACTTTTTTAAAAACGTCGTCTTTATCAAAGATCGCGGCGGCCACAGGCGGCAGGTTTTCATTTTCCATTTGAGGGGATAATGCGAAGGTCAGGCGTTGCAGCTCGCGATCGTAAACTTCGACCGTGTCGATATTAAACTCGCGTTGGACCACCTGGATGTAGCGGGACAGCGCTTTGTGTTTTCGCTCCTGAAGAAGCTTGTTGGCGTTGATTTGGTACGCGACGCGTTCCAAAAAGAACTGGTTGTTGTGCTCAATGCGGTCATAGACCCGGCGGCCGACATTCAGAGATTTCTGGAGCGCTTGCTCAACCGGCACGTTAAACCAGAATTCGATGCTCGTGGAGATAAAGCTGATCGAGAAAAAAAACAAAACGGTTGTTGGCAGCAGTGTCAGCGCCACAAATGCGACCACCAGCCGCGTGCGCAGGTTGGCCCCTACGGCATGACGCCGTCGATCGTAAAGCAGTTTGACGAGATTTCGGAAAACGAGAAAAATCAACAGGACCAACAACAGAAGGTTGATGTTGATCAAAATAAACATCAAAATCGTGTTGGACACCGGGATATCGGTACCGAATCGAATCAGACGGGTTTCTATAATGGTCAGAATGCCGACAATTCCCAGAACACAGGGGATTATCAATAGCTCGCGTTTGCGCCGCCGCCGTTCGTTTTCAGGGTTGGGTTCCTGGAATAGATGCGAAGGGGTGTTGGCCATATCCCTTACCGGACTTACACCTGTCTAATAAACAAACACAACTGAATGCCAGTCGGTTTCAAAATCCCATAATGAGACAAAGTAGAACACGTAATGAAGATAAAACGGAAGGGTCATTTCACGCAATTCTGCTTTGGCTTGCAGGTGATATTGCTGATTCTTTTGCATTTTGTGGATGTCGATAACCGTCAACCCCCGGATGTGGGACATCAATGACTGGGCCTCGGCCAGGGATTGCGTAATGATGGGTTTGGCATCGATCCATGAACGATAAACGGCAAATTCTTTTTTCAAATTATCGTATTTGATGGTGTGGGTAACCTCAATATCCGCAAGTTCCTCATCAGCCCACCAACTGCGGGAGCGGTCGAGTTTGATAAGAAATGAAAAGTCCGCCGGGACCCCCCTGAGGATTGCTTCCATGACATTTTGTGTGAAGGCGCCTTCCACCTCTAAACTGACCAGAAGTTTTTCTTCTTCACTGGAGATGGTAATATTTTTCAGGCGTGCTTCTTGCGCGCCGGCTGCGGCGGGGATAATCGTGATGGCGATGAACGCAAATGCCCATAGCCAATTCTGAAACCCGGCCAGAGGAGGCTTCGGCCTTGGCCTGAAAGGAAGTGGATCCGATAGGGCGATGGGCTGGTTTAGCTCGGGGGATAAAATCCTCATGGTTGTATCGGGCATGTAAATGGCGTTTGATTGTGTGGGTGGTCAGGTAACTTTTTTGGTGTGAAATGTTTCAACCGTTAAAAAATATTACATAATTTCTTTAAAACAACTCAATCAATAGCGGATTGCGCCCTAAATGGCAAGCGCTTTTGGCTGGGCCGGTATCGTTGATCGGGAATGGGGGGGTATCGGGCAGGCGTGCCAATTTGATTTGTTTTGGAACAGATTTTCCAGAAATGCGTGGTTGAAGGCATGGCCGGATCGATGGGTGACCAGATGACCGACAATGGGCATGCCCAATAAAGAAAAATCTCCGATGCAATCCAGCAATTTGTGCCGGACGAATTCATCGGCAAATCGCAAACCCCCGGGATTGAGAACATTTTTCCGATCAATCACAATGGCATTATCCAGATTGCCGCCCCGGGCCAGGCCGAAACGCTTCATCATCTCCACTTCATGCATGAAACCAAACGTACGGGCAGAAGCAATTTCTTTTCCAAACACCTGTTCATCGAGGTCTACCGTGATGGACTGCGTTTGGATCAACGGGTGGTCATATTCGATGGTGCATGAGAGTTTACGTCCCGCATGGGGGTAGGCACCCACAAACTTGTTCCCCTCACGCAGTTCGAACGCCTTATCGATAATGAAAAAACAGCGGTCGGCTTCCTGTTTTTTAAGATCGGCACGCTCAAGCAATTCAAAAAACGGTCCAGCGCTGCCATCCATAATGGGCATTTCATAGGCATCGAGTTCAATGATGGCGTTATCGATGCCGAGCGCAGATAAGGCGGCCATTAAATGTTCTATGGTGGATACAATACATCCGTCACTGCCGATGACCGTGGCTAGGCTTGTATCCACAACCTGGTTAAAAAGAGCTGAAATCATCGGTGTGCCCGGCAAGTCGGTGCGAACGAAACGGATGCCGTGATTGGCCGGTGCCGGTTTGATGGTCAAATTCGCTGTTTTTCCGGAGTGAACCCCAACACCTGAGCAGGATACGGCGTGCCCAATGGTCTGCTGCTTCAAAGATGCTGTTGCTTTATTCATCAGGATTGAATCCTTACATTCGATGGATGTCATATTGCCGATTCACCCCATTAGCCAGATAGGGGAGATTTGCCTTTCCAACAGGGCCGGCACTTTTGTGCGTTGGTTTTTTCATCTTAAAACAGCTGTGATGTTTAGATAATACAAATACTGTACCAGTTGAACCATAAAGGCGCAATTATCAGCTAACCTATTAAAAATATACCAATTCAGGCCAAATAGCTCACTCTGATTGAGTTCTATCGGGCAGCCAAATCGGCCATGGTACTGTGGTATTCATATCACACCTGTCTTTCATTGGAAACAGATGGGGGATTGCCACCGTTCATGAAATTTGTTAATAGTTTCAAAGCTTCGGCCCACCGAAAATCCCTAAATGGAATCCTCCGTTTGTATCCATCGTCCCTGAATAGGTTGGCATATTCCGACAACGAATAAGGAGCCCTTCTTGCTATCCAAGGTTCTCAGCGGTGCGGTTATCGGTATTGATGCGTATCTGGTGGAAGTTGAAGTGGACATTGCCTCGGGTCTTCCCTGTTTTACAACCGTGGGTTTGCCGGAGACGGCGGTCAAAGAAAGTCGTGAAAGGGTCAAATCGGCCATCCAGAACTCGGGTTACCGCTTTCCGGATGACCGGATCACCGTCAACTTGGCTCCCGCCCACATCAAAAAGGATGGTACCGGATTTGATTTACCCATGGCCATTGGTATTTTGGCGGCCACCCGCCACATTCCTGTCGAAAGTTTGAATGACTTCCTGGTGTTGGGTGAACTTTCATTGGATGGGCGCATCAAACCGGTTGCCGGCTCTCTGCCGATGGCGATTGAAGCCCGTCGGACCGGCTATGCCGGTATTATCGTACCGGCGGGTAACGGCCTGGAAGCCTCGGTGGTAGGGGGGGTTGAGGTGCTGCCAGCGGAAAACTTGTCCCAGGTGGTGTCCTTTCTCAACGGGGAGACAAGGCTAGATCCCGTGTGCCCTGACCTCGAGGGATTAATGAACCCAACGACAGGTCAGGAGGATGATTTTGCCGACGTGGTGGGGCAGGAACATGCCAAGCGTGCTCTTGAAATCGCGGCGGCGGGTGGTCATAATTTGATGATGATTGGGCCGCCGGGGTCAGGCAAGACCATGCTGGCCCGAAGAATACCGACCATTCTACCATCCCTCACTTTCGAAGAGGCGATTGAAACAACAAAAATATACAGTGTCATGGGGATGCTGAGCAAGGATCAGGCTCTGATCGTTCAACGGCCTTTTCGTTCGCCCCACCATACCATTTCCGATGCCGGACTAATCGGCGGTGGTCACATACCTCGTCCGGGAGAGGTCAGCCTGGCGCACAACGGGGTGTTGTTTCTGGATGAACTGCCGGAATTCAAGAAACATGTTCTGGAGGTCCTGCGTCAACCCCTGGAGGACCACCGCGTCACCATATCACGTGCGGCCTCGACGCTCACCTACCCGGCGGGTTTCATGCTGGTGGCGGCCATGAATCCCTGTCCCTGCGGGTATTTTTCAGACCCCAACCATGCCTGTGCATGTTCTGCGTCCCAAATACAACGCTACCGGTCTAAAATTTCCGGTCCGCTCATCGACCGGATTGACATTCATGTCGAGGTGCCGGCCGTGCCGTATCGGGATTTGACCATGGGAGAAAAGGAAGAGTCTTCGCAGATTATTCGTCAGCGGGTAACGCGTGCCCGTGATATCCAGAACCACCGTTTCCGCCGCTCCAGAATTTATTGCAATGCTCAGATGAACAGCCGGCAGATCAAAACCTATTGTCCTATTGACACCGGATGTACACGGTTGCTTGAATCGGCTATCGACAAATTGGCTCTGTCGGCCCGGGCCTACCATCGGATTTTAAAAATTGCACGCACTCTGGCGGACTTGGCCGGGGTAGAATCTCTCAGCGAGCAGCATATTGCCGAGGCGATTCAATATCGCAGCCTGGATCGGCCTCGTTAAGGAAGGAACGGATCAAATGTCGTTCAAAAAGTCCTGAATAAGCGTGTCGGCGTAATTGAAATCGATTTCCGACTGCTTTTCATACGCCAGTTCCTGGTTGGTTTGCTTCAGTTTTTTTAACAGGCTCAAGATGATGGTCATCAAAACCTTATTACCGGCCCGCGGGTTGTCTTTAATAAACTGAAGCAGATCGCCTTTGTGAATGCGCAGCGCCACCGTATCGTCTGCGCAGGTCACGCTTGCCGTTCGGCTTTCAGCAGTGAAAAAGGCCGTTTCGCCAAACATGTCGCCGGCATCGACGGAGGAGACGAACATTTCATCATCGTTCAGGTCGCGAAAGCTGACATCCGCTTTGCCGGTTACAATGGCGTAGAGAAAATTACCGCTGTCTCCCTGGGCGACGATTTTTTCACCTTTACTATAGAGAACCGCCTCCGACACGGTCAGGAACCGGTCTAATTCATTTGCTTTAAGGTGATAAAGAATTTCAACTTCCCGGACCTGATCCAAGTAAATACCGATATCCACAGTTTCAGCCATTGCACACCTCTTTTGAAAGGCTCGAACGGGTTTTTGATGTTTATCAACCAAAAAGCATATATAACCCCTTTCAACGTGTCAAGAATCAAGCCGCGGTTGACAGGATCAGCAACCGGCTTTATACTGACGCAGATTTGATGATAACCCTTTGGTATTTAATGAATATTTTGGATTTAAGGCCGTTGCGGGAGAAGCGGAGCCAAGGCGATACCAAACACCATAGGCGGATACCATGATCGACGCGGATTTTCTTAAAGACAGCGAAATGATTATTCAGAAACTGATGAAGATTCCGGCGATGCGTGCGCTGGAAAAAACGCATCTGGAAGCTTTGGTGGAAATGAGCGAGATCAAATCGTTTGAGCCCGGCGAGCAGATCATGGAAGAAGGCCTTTTTGAACGAAGCATCTTCTATCTGATCTCCGGCAAGGCCCGAATTGTAAAAAACGGTAAAGAGTTGGCGATGATCCGGCGCACGGGGGATGTTTTTGGCGAAATGGGGGTGATCGACGGATCGGCCCGGTCCGCATCGGTCTTTGCCGTAGATAGAACCGTTTGCCTGCAAACCGATATGGCGGCCGTGGAATCGCTTTATGGTGATTCAAAGCTGGCATTTCGTTATACGATATTCCGGGGCTTTGCGCAAATACTGGCGAATCGATTGCGCATGACCTCTGAAGAACTCCTTCGTTCACGAGAAGAACTTGCCCGATTGAAACAGACGTCCAACTGAAGACAGATCCGAAGACATATAGCGCTCGCCCCGGTACATCAACGCGGTATGATCTGATGGCTTGACGCGCTTCATTGAAATACCGGCGGCATTTATACCCATCCAACCAGAGCAGGGGACATCCCCAGCGAAATAGCGCGAGGGTACGCGATAACAGATTGTAACCGTGGTGCGGCGATCGTTTTGAATGCGTTCGTGACTGTGTTTGCCCACCCAAGACGGCCTGCATAAGGAGCACAATATGAAAGAAGACTGGGAAGAAAAACTGGCCTGTGCGATCGTCTGTTCTTCATGTGACAAGGCGATCGGCCCGCAGGATCTTCGTATTCTCTCGTCCTACACCCACCTCCCCATTTGCATGGATTGCAAAAAATTAGAGGAGCAGAAGCCGGACTATCCCGAGGTGTCCCAGGGAATGATTGGCCAGTGTATGATAGAGACCGAAATTTTATACGGTGACATCGGTTCCTACTGCTACCATCACTTCTATCCATTTAAATGCTGATCCAAATCCAGATGGCCGGAGTCTTCTGGATGCCGGGATGATAGTAAACAGCCAAAAACTTACCGCAAAAGGTGTTGCCATTGCGCCTTTCGGTGCATAGTTATTGCGTTCTAAGGAATAGACATAACCGACGTTGATGAAAAGGACTGACGAATGGAATCTCGGCGTGTCGTGATTACCGGAATGGGCGCTTTGACCGCCATTGGCAACACCCTTGAAGACTTTGACACGGCGCTCATGGCGGGGCGTAGTGGTGCCGCACCAATAACGCGGTTCGATGCGGAGCGTTTTAAGACGCGGTTTGCATGTGAAATCAAAGGGTTTGATAGTGACGACTATTTCGACGCCAAAGAAGCCCGCAAAATGGATGCCTATGCCCAATATGCCCTGGTGGTGGCTGACGAGGCGGTCCGGGATGCGGGATTGGATCTGGAACGGCTGGATAAGGAGCGCGCCGGGGTGATATGGGGCTCGGGCATCGGGGGGTTGCAGACCTTTCAGGATGAAGTGGCCAAATATGCCCGGGGTGACGGCCGCCCGCGATTCAGCCCATTTTTTGTTCCCAAGATGATTGCCGACATTGCCGCCGGGTATTTATCCATCCGCTATGGATTTTGCGGCCCTAATTTCGCGACTGTTTCGGCCTGCGCTTCTTCCACGAATGCCATCCTGGATGCGTACACCTACATGCGTGCAGGCTATGCGGATCTTTTCATAACAGGGGGATCGGAAGCCCCGGTGACCGAATGCGGTCTGGGCGGGTTCAGTTCGATGAGGGCCATTTCCGCACGCAATGACGATCCGGAGACGGCATCCCGTCCATTCGACAGGGATCGGGACGGTTTTGTCATTGGCGAGGGGGCGGCTGCCCTGGTGTTGGAAACGGAAGCCCATGCCCGTGCGCGTGGCGCCCGTATTTATGCGGAGATCCTCGGGGGTGGCATGTCTGCCGACGCCCACCACATCACCGCCCCCCATCCCGAGGGGGTCGGCGCGGAAAAAGTCATGCGCAATGCCCTGCACTTTTCCGGTATCCGGGCCCGTGACGTCGATTATATCAATGCTCACGGAACAGCCACGCCTCTGGGCGATATCAGCGAGGCCCTGGCCATTCGACGGGTTTTCGGCGCGCAGGCCGATCATCTGAACATCAGCTCCACCAAATCCATGACGGGCCACCTGCTGGGGGCCGCCGGTGCGGTTGAGGCCGTGGCCTGTGCGCTGGCGATACATCATCAGCAGGTACCGCCCACCATCAATCATTTCACGGATGACGAGCGTATCGATGCCGGATTGAACTTTACCTTCAACCAGGCCCAGAAGCGCGTCGTCAATGTGGCCTTGAGCAATACCTTCGGCTTCGGCGGCCATAACGCATCGATCATCTTGCAGCGTCCCGATTTAGACCGTTAGCCGCCATCGTCATGACCCGGACGCACTTCCAGAACCACCTTGCCGATATTGCGGTTGGCGTTTAGGTACGCGTGGGCGTTTTGTGCCGATGTGACGGGGAAAACCCAATCGATCACGGGCGCAATTTTCCCGGCCACCAGCAGCGGCCATATACGGTCCCGGAATTGCCGCGTGATCCGTGCTTTGGCTTCCGGGGAACGTGCTCGCAACCGGGTCCCTTTCAGCGTGAGGCTTTTCATCAAAAGAGCCCGCATGTCCAGGCGGGCTGAGGTGCCGCCCAGGAGGCCGATGGTGATCAGGCGACCGTATGGTTTGAGCAGGCCAATATGCTGCTCCAGATAAGCACCGCCAATACAATCGAGAACCAGATCGACGCCCTGCCCCCCTGTAAACGCCCGGCACTTTTCACCAAAATCATCCGTTTTATAATTGATGGCCAGGTCGGCGCCCAGTTCCTGGCAGCGCACCCGTTTTTCGTCCGATCCGGCGGTGACCACCACCCGGGCGCCCAGCTCCCGGGCGAGCTGGAGGGCGGCGGTACCCACCCCGCTGGCACCGGCATGAATCAACACCGTCTCGCCGTTGCCCAGGCAACCTTCCATACAGAGATTGGTGTAAGCCGTCAGCCAGACTTCAGGGACCGCAGCACCCCAAACGTAAGACCACCGATCGGGCAGGGGAATCAGCAGCCCCTGAGGTAAAACGATGTACTCGGCATACCCGCCACCGGGCGCCAGGGCGCAGACCCGGTCCCCCGGCCCCCACGCTTCGACGCCGAGCCCAACCGTTTTGATTTGCCCGGCCACCTCCAGCCCGAGAATAGGCGATTCTCCCGGCGGAGGCGGGTAGTGCCCGCGCGCTTGCAACAAGTCGGCACGATTGACCCCTGCGGCGTGAATTTCCACCAGCACTTCGCCCGGACCGGGCGAGGGGGCATCCATGTCTTCCCATGCAAGCCGGAGGTTTTCCTTGTCGGTGTGGACTATGATTGCTTTCATGGCATTCGCGTTCCGGTACCGGCTCACGGCCGGCAATTAGATCTGTCAGGCGCCGTTATAGCCGATTTTCACCAGGTCGCCGGCAACGATCACCGGGATTTTACGCTGCCCCTCTGAATAACGAAGCATTTCCGCCAACCGATCCGGTTGGCGCTGCACATCGACATAGCGGTGTCCCTTGTAGGCCTCCCTGGCCCGCTGGGTATAAGGTCACCGGTCCTTACCGTAGATGACGACAGTACGGCTCATGGCTTCTCCTTGCGAATGGCTTGCCGGCAAATGTTGGGGTGTTGTTCGGGAAAGCAAGTATTTTATGCTAATCTTTCTTTGTCGGGAGGTCAATCATGGGATCCGGGGGCGACCGACAAAAAAAGCCGGGAAGCAGACCGCTTCCCGGCTGGGCGAGCAGGAGGTATTTGGATGGTTGAGGGCGGATACGATCGCAGGAGTTCCGACCCTCGCGTTTATGGAGAAAAGACAGGAAGTAATTTCTTGCTTCCTGAAACCACACGAATAATGATTTCGAAGGCGTCAATATTTCAATAAGATATTTCCGTCAAGGCCTGTTATTCCCTTGTCCGGATCTGACGGCAATGGTGGAGTCAATAACAAAGGGTGCTTGGGGAAGTTGCAATCTTTGAAAATAAAGTTTAAATTGCATTTCACAAGGAATTTGATTTCATGAAGATTACCGACACCTCAACGCCATCCAAAATCGTTTCGCTTTCTGAGAAGCGCATTGCCGAATCCCCCTCGGCCAATAAACCGCTGTCGCATCGGTCCGATCGGGTGACGCTGTCGCCTCGGGCGCGTGAGTTCCGTGACGCCCAGCGCACCCTGGCGAGCATTCCGGATGTAAGGGCGGATAAGGTGGATGCGGTTAAATCCCGCATTGCCGACGGATCCTATCGCATCGACAGCGAGACGATAGCGGCCAAGATGATTCGCGAAGCCCTTGCCGACAACGACTAGGTTTTGTCGTAAAGACCCTTCTGCCGATGCGTTGCCCTGGGCTCAGGCGGCTACCCATACGGCCATTCCACGTGCCCAGTTGACGATCTTGCGACTGACACTCCCATAGAGCCATGATTCCAGCGTATTCAGATGCCGGCGCCCGGTAACGATGGTGCCGATACCGGTTTTGCGGGCCTCATCCAGCATGCCCGTGGCACGGCTGATGCAGTCCTCCAGGATGGAAACGCTGATCCGTTCGGGAGCCACACCGGCCCCAACGAGGCAGCCTTGTGCCTTCTCGATCCAGGGGTCGATACGCTCGCGGTTGCGGGCTGCCCAGGATTCGTCGATCCCTTCGGCATAATAGAGACTTGCCGGCGGGTAGTACATCATGCTGGATTTGATGACGTGGCAAAGGGTGATGTCCGTCGGCGCCTCGGCTAGCAGGTAGCTGACACAGGCCACACCGCGGGAAGCGTCTTCCGAACTGTCCAGGGCGATCATGATTTTTTGTGTGGAGGGGGTGCCGTTGACCACAATAACGGGCATGTCATGCAGCTTTTGCATCAGGCGGTTACCGGTTTTTCCCACCAGGGCATCTTTGGTGCGGCGGCGGCCCTCTCGGCTGACCACCACGGCATCGTAGCCCCTCTCGGCCTCGTCGATGATATCCCCTACGACACCATGGTGCTGGCGTTCGATCTTGGCCGTCACAGCGTCGAGATCAAACCCGGCTTGGGTCAATTCGAAAGTGGCATCATCCATGAAAGCGCTCATGGTGCGGTGTGTTTCGTGGACCCATGCTCGGGCCGGAGCGGTGCGATCGCGGAGTCCTTCGCTGATGTGCCGGAAAATGCCGGGAATATGGGCGGCCACGTGAAACAGGATCACTTCGGTTCGGGCGGTTGGAAAAATCCGGGCCACGTAGCGTACGGCTTCCAGGGATGCATTGGAGCCGTCCACGGCCAGCAGGATGCGTTTATGGGAAGTGCTCATCGGCTCACCTCCTTTTGACCGGAGGGTTAAGTGCCGTCAGTCGATCATGCGCGGTGGCTGGATGCACGAATCCGCACGACAAAGGTGTGTATTGCGCGATATGGTCTGCAATAGGTCGAGAGGGAGGAAGCTCGTGGCGATTTAGGGTGCGTTGTCAATCCATTGTTCAGCTGCTCATGGGGAAGTTCATGCGATAATCAAGCAACGTTGCGAGGGGAAATAAAACCGCTTGTCGCCTATATTAATGATGGTCAGGCGGTTTGTAAAGTCGGTGAATATGGTGAAACGGGATGACTGAGGCCGTACGCTCAATTAAAACGTTTTACGTACGGCCTTTTGTTTTCATCGTATTGCGGCGGCCATTTCGCCTCTGGTGAATGCGGTTTTCGCATGATGACACTGATCTGAAAATAAAACCGATACCCACAAAGCATATTGTCATAAATCGTTCCGCCACTTAGAGTACTAACTGTAATAAAAAATATGGCTATGGATGCTTTGTGAAGGGCCATGATTTTTAGCGACGATTATAGGAACGACTTTGATATGGATTTATCGACCATCAGCTTATTAGAAAGGAATGTGAATGGAATCAATTCGTTATAATCCAATAGGGGTTGTTGAAACCCCTTTCGCCGAAAGGGAGGGCATGCCGATCCAGGCGGCCGGCGGAGAGGGCGTGCGTGGTCGGATCATCCTGAGGCCTGAATACGTCGAGGGTTTGAAAGACCTGGATGGGTTTTCACATCTCATCTTGGTCTACCATTTTCATCTCACCCAGGAATGCCAACTGGTGGTCACCCCCTTCCTGGACGACACGCCGCGTGGGGTTTTTGCCACCCGGTCACCCAACCACCCCAATACGATCGGCATTTCCACGGTCCGGCTGCTGGCCATCCAGGGTAATTGCCTGGAAATCGAAGATGTGGATATGGTCAGCGGTACCCCGTTGCTGGACATCAAACCCTATGTGCCGGCCTTTGACCACCGCGAGCCCGAACGGTTGGGCTGGCTGGAAAAGGCCGGTGCCAAAGTGCGAAGAACACGTGCGGACAAGCGTTTTACATGAGTCGACGGGTGGCGTCCTCCCGCTAGGTCGGAGGACGCCCCAACAGGGGGCGACCAATCAGTTTGCACCCCATTTGATCTGGAATTCGACTTCTTCCTGACCGCCTTCCCGTTCATGTTCGATGTTGATGACCGCATCGGGCGGAACGGATATACGTTCGCCGGCCACCTGGATGCGAAAGCGTTTGCCCTGTTCGATGCAGTCGGCCAACCGGCGCAGTTTCGCCACAAATTGTTGCGCAGGGTAGCCCTTCTCGATGTCGCGTGCGGCTTTTTTCTTTCGTGGGGCCATTGTCGATTTTCCTTTCACTTCCGGGTTGGGAGAAGCCGCAAGGTTGTTTTCGTACTTTTGCGGCGGCCGTCGCAACCATGGATCGTTCTTAATCATTTATCTGCCTGTCGGGTATGGCGATGCACCGGCTATCACTTCCAGAACAGCCTGTAGCAGCAGGTTGGCGCCCTTGAGGCAATCGTTCCAACGGGAGTACTCCTCTGGGTTGTGGGACCGTCCCTTTACCGAAGGTACGAAGATCATCCCGGTGGGGCAGACATCCGCCATGTTCTGGGCATCGTGTCCGGCTCCGGAGAGCATGCGGCGAAAACTTAGTCGCATACGATTCGCGGCGCCTACCAGGGCGTCCTGGATGGCCGTGGACATGGTGGCGGCCGGGGATATTTCGGCCGCTGTGACGTCCAGCGTTACCCGGCATTCCCGGGCGGCAGCTCTAGCCCGGGAGACCAAGGCGGCCTGTAGACGTTCCAGCTGAAAATCGTCCGGAGCGCGGTATTCCAGGTCCAGTTCAACCGTGTGCGGAACGACATTGAAGGCGCCAGGCTGAAATCGCATATTGCCGATATTGAGCACGCAGTCCGGAAAAGCCTCATCCAGCACCTGTTCCGCCCCGGCCGCAAAGACCCCGGCGGCCTTCCCGGGATCGCGTCGCAGGGCCATGGGGGTCGTTCCGGCATGATCGGCACGACCGCGAAAAACCAACGTTAGACGACCGATGCCGACAATGGCGGTCACGATCCCGATGGCCACACCCGCATTATCAAGCACGGGGCCTTGTTCAATGTGGAGTTCGAGGTAGCCGCCGATTTGATCGGCTGCCCGGCAGGCCTTCAATAGATCGCTTCTATTGCGTCCGATGCGGGCCAATCCGGCTTCAAAGGCGGGCAATCCCTGGAAGGGATTCTGGAGGTCTTCCGCGTTCAGCCGACCGGTCAGCGCCCGGCTTCCCAGGGTGCCGATGTGGGTTCCTTCTTCGTCCGTAAAATTAATGGCTTCCAGGTCGAACGGCGGTGTGTAGCCGGCATCTTGCAGGGTGAGCAGAACTTCCATGGCGGCCAGTACCCCCAAGGCACCGTCAAAACAACCGCCGTCAGGCACGGTGTCCAGATGGGAACCCAATAAAAAACGGGGGCCGTTCCGGTCAGCGCCAGCCAGCAGGGCGGACTGGTTGCCGGCCGGATCACAAGCATAAGCCAAACCTGAAGCTTCAATCTGTTCCCGCAGCCAGGCACGCGCCTTGGCATCGGCTTCGCCCAGCGCTGTGCGATGCATACCGCCTTCCGGGGATGCGCCGATACGGGCAAGGGCGTCAAATTGGCGACGAAAACGCGCGGCGTTAATTCGGAGACGCTTCAGCTCATTTTCCATGGCGAGTTCTCACCCGTGTTTTCTACCGGCTGCCGATTAACAATCGGAATATCCCGGTCAAAGCATTTTATATGTTTTCAGCATGAGCCACTCAAAAACACGACCGGGTAAGATACCTTTCAGCAGAACGCCTACCCGCTGAGGGATCGGGCCGGCCGTATAGCGCAGACGGGGGGCGGGATGAGTAATAATATCTTCCATCAATGCCGCTATATGCTCCGGTGCGGGCCCATTCTGTTCGTCGGCCTCCATCACGGACAGGGCCCGGGTAAATGCATCGGCATAAGTCGGATTGTCCCTGGCCGCGGCGGCCTTTTGGCGATGGCGGGTAAAGCCGGTGCGGAAGTCACCCGGCTCGATCAGCACCACATGGAGTCCCCAGGGTTTGACTTCCAGGCGCAGGGATTCCGCCAGGGCTTCCAGCGCGAACTTGGATGCACTGTAGGCTGCCTGAAACGGAATGCCGATGCGGCCTGCCAGTGACCCCACGATAACGAGATAACGGCCCTTTTGCCGCCGCAGGTGGGGCAGGACGGCCCGGCAGACCCGCCAGGTGCCGAGGAAATTGGTTTCGAATTGCTGCCGGACCTCGGCCACCGAGCTGTCCTCCACCGATCCGGCCAGACCGTAGCCGGCATTGCAGACAACGACATCGATACAGCCGGCGGTATGGATAACCATGTCGACGCCGGCCTGGACCGACGCCGTGTCACGGACATCCATGGGGATCATGTGGTAGGGAGTGGCCGGGGAGAGGGATGGGCCGGCCACCGAATTCTTGTCGGCCCGCCGGCTGGTGCCGAAGACCCGATAACCGCGGGAAGCCAGGTGCCGGGCGCAAGCCTGGCCGAAACCGGAGGAGGCGCCGGTGATCAACACCACCCGTTGGCGGGCGGCGCGGCCCCTAATATCGACGGCGTCGGGAGCGCCGTTTTTTTCGTTTGCCACCGGGGTCGGCATGGTTGACTTTGATGTTTTGTCCGTCGATGAATTTGCCGTTCAGGTTCTTGATGGCCTGGTCGGCCTCCGAATTGCTGGGCATTTCCACAAACCCGAAACCTTTTGATCGTCCCGATCGTCTGTCCGAGATAATTTTGCAGCTCGCAACGTCGCCGAAGGCGTCAAACATTTCCTTCAGGATATCAACCGTAACACCGGGGCCCAAGTTGCCAATATAGATGTTCATGGCCGCAACCGCGTCTCTCTTGCTATTGGGGGATGGGCATCAGCTGCTCAATCAATAGCAGAAAATCGAGAACCGATGGTTGGCCGCCGCGACCATGAGCCCGACATCGTGCCGCAGATGCTGCAGCCTATGGCTTGGTTTGCATGGCAAGCGTGGCAGTACCATGGGGGCTATTCAGAGCGCCACCATGGCAGTTTGGCGTCCAGCATGGCACATTTGGCCTTGATAGTCCAGAAAGGCACGCCATTGATGCATGGCGTACCGGATGAATGACGATTATGGGGCTTGACTTTATATATACTTTATTTATATACAAACAATATATAAACTTCCTTCAGGAGATCTAATGGGACTCAAACACTCCATTCTGGGGTTGCTGAACTACAAACCCATGCACGGGTATCGCTTGAAAGAACACCTCGAGCGCAATTTCGGCCATATGTGGTCGATCAATTACGGCCAGATCTATCCCAATCTGAAAAAAATGCATAACGACGGCCTGATTACCATGGAAGAAGAAATCTGCCCGGGGGAAAAGGGCCCGCCCCGCAAGCGCTATTCCATAACCGATAAAGGGCGGAAAGAATTCCAGCAATGGCTGCGGTCTTCCCCGGAAGGCGGGATGCTTTTGCGCGATCCCTTTCTCATGCGGTTTGTGTTTTTCGGATTTGGCGATAACCGGCGGGCTTTGGCCATGGTTGAAGAACAGGTTGTCAATTACGAAAAACAGCTGGCCCGCCGCTACACCAACCTGCAACGCTGGGAGCATACCGGCAAATACGTTCGCCTGATCGCCGAATTGGGTGTGCGCATGAATGAGATGTATCTGGCATGGCTCAAGGAAGTTCAAACGGAATTGGCTGAGCCCGATCAAAACATGGTGGATGCCGCCGAAGAGGAGGTCCCTGTCCGCTGACGGCCGCAGAATCCCATCCCCCAGCCTGCTAACGGAGGTCGCCTTTGAAATACGAAGGTATCACCCTGGTGACAGGGGCTGCCGGTTTTATGGGCAGCCATGTCGTCGAGCACCTCGTTCGGGAAGGAATAAAAGTTCGGGCGACGGCACGTTCGCGACGGGATGTATCCTTCTTTAAGCGCCTGGGCGTCGACTTTGTCGCCGCAGATTTGACCGATCCGGCATCGCTGCCGCCCCTTTTCGACGGCAAGGTTGACCGGATTTTTCATCTCGGGGCCATCTGCAATTTTTCAACGCCCTACCGCAAGCTTTATCCCACCAATGTCGAAGGTGTCCGCCGCCTTTCAGGTCTGGCCGTGAAGCATGGTGTCAAATGTTTCGTGCATGTGACGTCGACGAGTGTCTATGGGCGATATGGAGGCACCCCGTTTGTCGAGACCAGTCCCCGCTGTCCCTGCGATGATTACGGACGCAGCAAGAAAAATGGGGAAGACGAGATTTTTGCGCGTATGGCGGAAGGGTTGCCGGCCATCGTTGTCCGGCCCTGCACGGTTTACGGCCCCCGCTGCAACGACGGGGCCGGAAAGGTCTTCTCGCGACCGAGCGCCATTGCGGCCATTCCCGGAAACGGCCGCCAAGCGCTTTCCAATGTGCGGGCGGAAGATGTGGCGGCAGCCGTGCTGCATCTTTCCCGGCTGGAAACGGCCGTCGGGGAGATCTACAATATCGCGGAAGACAGTCACCCGCTTCTTGGGAAGGCGCTGCGCCTGGCGGCGGAAGTGTTCGGCACGCCGCCCCCGAAACGCCAGCTGCCCCTTGCAATCATCCGCATTCTGGCACGATTGTCGGGCTTGGCGGCCGGTGTGCGGGGGAAGATTCCCGACCTGGAATACGACGCCACCGGGTACCTTGCCGACGATTACATCGTCAGCAATACCAAACTGAAAACCACCGGCTTCCGTTTCCAATATCCCGAATTCGAGACCTCCATCCGCCAGCTTGGCGCCGGGTACCACAACGCGGCGGCCTAGGATGCCCGAATCGGAAAAAAGCGGCTGCAGATCGAGGGGCAAATGGAAAAGACCATCGTCATCACGGGCTTGGCACAGGGCATGGGGCGGCATGTCGCCCTCATGCTGGCTTCAGCGGGCTATCGCATCGCCGGTTTCGACATGGACCGCGAAGGCCTGGCGACGCTTGAAAAGGAGCTGCACGCGGCCGGAGCAGGATGTTATTTGACGGAACTCGACATTACGGATCGGCCCGGCATTTTGCATTTCCGTGACGAAGTGCTGGAACGCTTCGGGCAGGTCGGCACGGTGCTTTCCAATGTGGGGATCGGTTTTTTCGGTCCTTTCGAAGAGGTGGCCCTCGAACGTGCCCTTAAGTGCCTGGAGATCAATGTAATCGGGGCGGCCGCTATTTTTCAGGCGTTCCTGCCGCACATGCGCGCAAATGGCCGGGGGCGGCTGATCGCCATGTCCTCCCTGGTCGGCGTAATACCCTTTCCGTTTGAATCGATTTATACGGCCAGCAAGTTTGCCATTGAGGGGCTGGTGGAATCGATCAAATACGAAGTGGAACCCTTCGGAATTCAGGTGGCGCTCGTTGAGCCGGCCCAGGTCTCAACCCAGTTCGCGGCCAAAATCCACCAACTGCCGCCGGAAGGGTCTGCCTATCGAGAACGGGCGGCCCGGTTCATCCGGCGCGATAACGACCTGATCAAAACCGCCACCACGCCGGAGGAGGCCGCCCGGCGCATCGTGGCGATCGTCCGTTCGACCCGACCGAAACTCCACAATCAGGTGGATTTCATGAGTTCGTTTTTTCTTTTTCTCAACTGGCTGCTGCCCAAATGGGCGCGGGATAAAATTTTGCTCAATCACATGAATATTCAAGTTTGACGAATTGTTTACAAGGTAGGGTAAACTGCGCAACGTTTGGAGGAGATTATGGAGGCTGCCTTCTTTTCCCCGCAACCGTCCACTTCCAGCCGGATCGACCGCATCCGACAGCGTATCCTGGATGCCCCCCAGGAGGTCTGTATCGAACGGGCCCGTTTTCTGACCCAGTCCATGCAGCAACACTGGAACGAAGATCCGCTCACACGGATGAGCTGCGCCCTGAGCCATATTCTGGAAAACATCCGCGTGGTGATTCGTGATGATGAGATCGTCGTGGGCTGCCGCACCGCCAAGCTGAAAGGCGCGCCACTGTTTCCGGAAAACAAATCTCGATGGCTCGAAGGCGATGTGGAGAACTTCGATCGACGCGAAGTCCAGCGGGCCCTGATTACGCCGGAAGAGAAAAAAGAATTGCTGGAAGAAATCCTGCCGTTTTGGAAAGGCCGTTGTGTCGAGGACCGGTTTGAGGCCGACCTGCCGGAAGATATTCTCGAAGACATGGACAAGTACATTTTTACCTTCATGCTGGAAATCACCTACGGTATCGGCCACTTTACCATGAACACGGGGCGGGTTCTTGCGGAGGGCATGGGGGCCATAATGACCGATGCCCGCCGTCGGCGCGACGCTCTGCCGCCGGAAGAACGCGACGGGCCCCGCGGCCATTTTTATGAAGCGGTGATGCGATCCCTGGCGGCGGCCATCGATTTTGCCCGGCGCTATGCCGACCGGGCTTCGCAAATGGCAGCGGCCGAATCCGATCCGGTACGCGCCAAGGAGTTGACCCGGATTGCCGACGTATGCCGCCGCGTGCCCGAGCACCCGGCGACAACCTTTCACGAAGCCGTTCAGGCCATGTATTTTATACACCTGATCGCCCAGATCGAGTCCGGCGGCAACTCCATTTCCATCGGCCGCATCGACCAGATCCTGTTCCCTTACTACGCCCGAGACCTCGCGAACGGCCGCAGCGATCCCGCGCAGGCCCGCGAACTATTGGGCCTGCTTTTCCTGAAGATCAATGAAATCTGGAACGTCCTGGAAGAGGCCTACACGCCGGGCGGCGAAGGCGCCGAGGGCAAGACCACCCAGAACGTGGTGGTGGGGGGGATGGACGCCGCCGGCGGCGATGCCACCAACGCGATGACCTATCTCGCCTTGGATGCCTATGCCAGGGTCCGCACGGTGCAGCCCAATTTTGGCGTCCGTTTTTGCGCGCAATCCCCTGAGCTGCTGTATGCCCGGGCGGCGGCATACGCCAAGGATGGTGTGCTCCTGCATTTTTTCAACGATGAAACCATTGTGAAGAGCCTGGTCGCCAGCGGCCACAGCCTGGAAGATGCCCGCGACTACGGGGTGGTCGGCTGCCTGGAACCCAACGCCCAGGGCAAGAGCTTTGCATCGACCTTCGCGGTCCAGCTCAACGGCATCAAGTGCCTTGAATTGGCCCTGTCCAACGGGGTGGACAACATTTTCGGCTACGGCTCCGGTCTCGAAACGGGCGATCCGGCGGGTTTCAAATGCTTCGAAGATGTCTGGCAGGCCTACCACACCCAGATGACCCATTTTACCAATCAGATGGTCCGGGGGATCACCTGCCTGGACAGGGCCATTGCCGGGATGGTGCCGTCGCCGTTTGCTTCCGCCATGATCGACGGTCCCATGGAAAAGGGCCTGGACCTCACCCGCGGCGGGGCGGTTTACAATTCCACCGGGGTTCAACTGATCGGGTTTTCCAACATCGCCGACAGTCTCTATGCCGTTCAGCAGGCGGTTTTCGAAAAGGGCCGCTACAGCATGTCGGCGTTGGCGGAATGGTTGGCCGATGACTGGATGGACGCCGAAACCCAACGGGTGTACCTGCAATTCGCCCTACCCAAATACGGGAATGATTCGGATGGCCCGGATGCCATGGCGGCCAGGGTCATGGATCATTTTTGCGACACCCTGGCCCCGCATACCAACTTCCGCGGGGGCGCCTTCTGGCCGGGCATTTTTTCCGTGGGCTTTCACATCACGATGGGAGCCTTTACAGCGGCCACGGCCGATGGCCGCTTCGCAGGGGATGTCCTGGGAAACGGCATCACGCCAAGCGAGGGCCGCGCCGGTGCCGGTCCCACGGCCATCATGAATTCCGTGACCAAATTGCCCCTCTGGCGGGTATTCAACGGGTTGAATCTCAATATGCGGTTTGACGGCAACCAGATCGACAGCCGTCATCTGGCCAGCCTGATCCAGGCCTACTTTCAGAAAGGCGGCGTGCAGGTACAGTTCAATATGGTCGACACGGCCACCCTGTGCAAGGCCCAGGCCGATCCGGAGCGCTACCGCGATCTGGTGGTGCGCATCAGCGGTTATTCCGCCCTTTTTGTCAATTTAAGCGATATTGCCCAGGAAGAAATTATCAATCGTCATCAGTATTCGCTTTGACGGTTTTATCGGAAATGCTTCTGTAAAAGATCGCGTTCCTCGGGAGGCTCTATGAGCAAGGTGATGACCCTTAAGGATGCCGTGGCGTCTTTTGTCCATCCGGGTGATTTTCTTTTCATCGGCGGGTATGTCTGCCGGACGCCGTTTGCGGCCATCCACGAAATCATCCGGCAGAACATTGGTGAGCTGACCATTGTACGCAGCAACGCGGCCGACGACTTTGACATGCTGATCGGGGCGGGGCTGGTGAAACGATTCATTTCCACCTTTTTGTCGCTGGGGATCTACGGCCTGGGACGTTGTTACCGCCGATCGCTGGAAAAGGGTATTCCGCACAAAATTGAAGTCGAGGAGTATACCAATCTCTCGCTGCCCATGATGCTGCAAGCCGGGGCCATGGGCATGCCGTTCGTACCCGTGCGCGATATGCTGGGCACGGATTTGCTCAATGTAAAATCGTTCATGGGCGACAACAAATACAAGATCATCGATTCGCCTTTCGACGGCAAACCCACTCTCCTGGTGCCGGCCCTCAATCCGGACGTGGCCATCATCCATGTGCAGCAGGCCGATGCCGAAGGCAACGCCCAGATATGGGGCATTGGCGGCGATTGCCAGGCCGGTGCCAATGCGGCCCGCAAGGTCATTGTCACCTGTGAGCGGATTGTGGACCGGGAGGTCATCGGACAGGATCCCTCCCGGACGATCGTCCCGTCATTTAAAACCGTGGCCGTCGTCGAAGAGCCCTTTGGCGCTCACCCAGGATATACCCCGGGGTTTTACGACGTGGATTTTGCCATGGGCTATCTCTACCAGCAGGCCTCCAACACCGAAGACGGCCTGGCCGCTTTTCTGAAGGAGTGGGTCTACGACATCGAGGACCGGGCGGACTATCTTCATCATTATATCGAGCGGTTCGGCTACAAAAGCTTTCGAAATCTGGCGGCCGCCTACGATTACAGCTACCCGGTAAGTTATGCCTACTAGCCGTGCGGCTGACCCGCCGGGCGGGGTGAGGTCCTGAAATCACGCCCGAAGACGCCGATTAGACGATCATCCGACGAATACAGAGGCAACCACCATGAGCACAGAAAAAGCGGATTACAGCAAACCGGAGTTGATGGCCTGCTGCGGGGCCCGGGAAATTGAAGATGGTGACGTGGTTATCGTGGGTACGGGGTTCCCGGCCATGGCGGCCAATATTGCCAAACACATCCAGGCCCCCCATGCGGTTTTGATGCAGGAGTCCGGCGTGATCGACGCCCGCCCCAAACGACCGGCCCTGTCCGTGGGTGATCCCTGCCTGAACCCGGGGGCGGCCATGATCGGGGGGCTGGTGGAGATCATGGGCATGGTCCTGCAGGCCGGATTGGTGGATGTGGGGTTTCTTTCCGGCAGTCAGGTGGACCGCTTCGGCAATATCAACACCACCGTTATCGGGGATTACGACCATCCCCGCAGCCGCTTGCCCGGCAGCGGCGGGGCCAACCCCATCGGGTCCCTGGCCCGCAAGACGCTCATCATCGCGTTGCACGACAAGCGCCGGCTGGCCGACAAGGTCGATTTCGTCACCACGCCCGGCTATCTGAGCGGGGCCGGGGACCGGGAGCGTTGGGGATTCCCGGAGAATTCCGGACCGGCGGCCATCATTACCAACAAGGCCATCCTGCGGTTTGACGATGAGACCAAGGAAGCCTTTCTGGACGCCTACCACCCCGACTGCACCGTGGAGGAGATCGTGGCCAACACGCCCTGGGAGCTTAAGATATCCCCCACGGTCCACCCGACCCCACCACCGACCCAAGACGAATTGCGGGTGATCCGGGAAGTCCTGGATCCCCATGGCATGATCAGTGTTTATGAAAAAAAGGGCTATGTCTGATGGTCCGCCCCCGTGAGCGGACATCCAGGAAGGAAACATTACATGGAACCCACACGACGATTGGCCGCGTTTTGCGCGGGTTTGACCTTCGAAGCGTTGCCGGATGATGTCGTCCACAAGGCCAAACTCTGTCTGCTGGACTATGTGGCCAATGTCTACGGATCGCTGGAACTGGAGACGGTCGCCAAAATTGCCGACTATATACGTGCGCTGCACGCCGGGGAGAAAATAACCGCCCTGGGGGCGGGCTTCAAGACCGATGTGCATCATGCGGCCTTTTTCAATGGCGTAACGGCGGAAGCCATCGAGGCCCAGGACGGCCTGCGGTTTGGCGGCAACCACCCCGGCGCGGCGGTGATTCCGGCTTCCCTGGCGATCGCGGAAGAGACCGGGGCCAGCGGGCCGGACGTGCTGACGGCGCTGGTTGCCGGGTACGAGGCGGCCAGCCGGCCGGCCGCCGCCATGCATCCCTGGCATACCCTGGGGGGCTTCCTGCCCACCGGCACCTGCGGCACCTTTGGCGCTGCCGTGGCCGCGGCCCGTCTTCGCAACCTCCCCGAAGCACAGCTGCTCAACGCCCTGGGCAATGCCGGTTACGTTCTGCCGATTTCCATGGCCGAGCACCTCATGGGCGGCTACACCATCAAAGTGGTTCAGGCCGGCCAGGCCGCCAGTGCCGGGGTCATGGCGGCGGGATTGGCCGCCGCCGGCGTGACCGGCGCCCCTTACGTCTTCGAAGGATCGGCACTGAACGGCGGTTTTACCACGATCACGACGGCCGGCGAGCCGACGCTGGAACGCATCACCGCCGGATTGGGGGAGACTTTTGCCATTTCGGATGTTTATTTCAAACCCTGGACCGCCTGTCGGCACACCCATGGGGCCGCCCAGGCGGCGCTGGCACTGGTTGCAAACGGCGCTGTCGACGTCACCGCCATCGAGCGGATTACCGTGCACACCTATGGCATTGCCGAACTGGCCGTCGGGAAAGGTGTCGACCGCAGCAGTTCCTTTGTATCCGCCCAATTTTCCATTCCCTTCGTGGTGGCGGCCTGCCTGATGGACGGCGAGCTTGGGCCCGGGCAGTTGCGGGAAAACCGCATGGCCGATCCGGACCTCCTGGCTCTGGCCGATCGGGTGGCGGTGGTCACGGACGACGAATTGAATGCGGCCTATCCGGAAAAAACCGCCAGCCGAATCACCATTGAATTCCAAAACGGCAACACCATGTCCCACCAGGTGGACCTGCCCCTGGGCGATCCCCGTGTTCCCATGGACGCCGCCGCCCTGATGGCGAAAGTGCGTCGGTTTGCAGGCGGGCGTGATCCGGGGCGCCTGGAGCAAATCGGCGGCATGGTGATGGAACTCGAAAAGCAGCCGACTGTGGCACCGCTGTTGGCTTTAATTTGATCGCGCTACCAAGGAGACACACATGGATTTCAGTCTGACCAAGGAACAGGTGATGCTTCTGGACAGCCTCAGGGATATGGGGCGGCGGGAGAAGTTTGCAGAGCTTGCCGCCCACATCGATGCCACCGGTGAATTCCCGCATCATCTGGTACCCAAATATGCCGAGATGGGCCTTTTAGGGATGACCCTCTCGCCGGAATACGGGGGGGAAGGCGAAAGTGCCCTGACCGCCATCCTGGTCATTGAGGCGCTGGCCCAGTACAGCCCCATGATCGCGGCACCGGTATTCGAATCCAACGTCGGGCCGGTGCGCGTGATCGATATGTTCGGTACCGAGGCCCAGAAGCGGGCGATCATCCCCGGCGTCTGCAAAGGCGACTACAGCGTTTCCGTCTGCATGACCGAACCTGAAGCGGGCTCGGATTTGACCTCGCTCCAGACCCGGGTGGAAGATAAAGGCGCGCATCTCCTGTTGAACGGGCGTAAATGCTTCATTACCGGCGGCGGCGAGGCCAGTCATTATCTGGTGTATACCCGTTTCGGAGAAAAGCCGGGCTACAAGGCGATCGGGGCCGTGATTGCGGAAAAAGGCATGCCGGGCTTCACCTTCGGCAAACAGGAGGCCTACATGGGGCTGCGCGGGATGCCGTCCTGCGATCTGTATTTCGACGATGTGGTCATCCCCAAGGAGAATGTGGTGATCGGCCAGGGGGATTTCGGCAACCTGATGATGACCTTTGACATCGAGCGTTGCGGCAATGCCGCCATGTGCCTGGGCATTGCCGGAGGCGCACTGGAGGCCGCCAAGGGATACGCCACCGAGCGTCAAGCCTTCGGCCGGGAAATATGCGAATTCCAGGCCATCCAGTTCATGGTGGCCGACATGGCCATGAAGCTGGATGCGGCCCGCCTGCTCGTGTATCGGGCGGCTAACGGGGCCGGCCAGGGGCTGCCGTCGATCTACGAAGCCTCCCTGGGCAAGTGCTATGCCAACGAAATGGTCCGGGAGGTCACCGATTTGGCCATGCAGGTTTTCGGCGGGTATGGCTATTCCAGGGAAATGCCCATCGAGCGCATGCTCCGGGATGCCCGGGCCTGGGGGGTGGCCGGTGGTACCATGCAGATGCTTAAAATTACCGTGGCGAGTATGCTGTTTGGACGACGTTTCGACCAACGCAAGGGATAAGGGGAGAGGATCATGGGGAAATATTACCGGGACAGGGACCATCTGTTTGAAATTTACGGGTATTTCCTGGATCATGTGTTGCGGGATGAAAAAATCGGCCCCAAGATGGCCAAGGCCAAGATCATCATCAAGTTCATCTATACCGATCCGGACTGTGAAATAACCATTGATCTCAAGAACCCACCCCGGCAGCCGGGCGCCTACGGCACGTTCTATTTAGGCCCCACGGATCTTCAGGCCGACGTGTGGTCCAAGCAGAGTGCCGACCACTCCCACCGCTTCTGGCACGGGTTCGAAAATCCGGTGGCCGCCGTGACCCGCGGCAAGGTGAAACAGGGGGGTAAAATAACGGCCATGCTTAAGCTGCTGCCCGTGGTCAAACCCACCTTCAAGCGGTTTCCGCATGTATTGGCGGAAATGGGATATGCGGATCTGATTGTCCGCAAAAAATAGTCTTGTTGAGCGATCCCCCTGCCATGGGCAGCTAAGCAGGCAATTGGCGATCTCATCCCCCCCGATGCGGTGGCCCCCCTCAGCTTGAAGCCTCCGTTGCCGGTGATCCGTTTTTAGAGAGAAACCGTAACTTTCTCGACGGTGCCGATGGTGGAAAAGGCGTCTTGGGGCTGCACATGGCTTTCTCATTAAATCAGCGCCGGCCTCCGGCCGCTATCAGAATGCGGGCGATTTCCTTTTCTCTGTGGGCCTCGGCCCAGCGCAGAGCCGTCCAGCCTTTGCGGGTCAGGGCATTGACATCGGCGCCGTGGACAATCAGGATCACCACGAGCTCCTTCTGCCCCTCGCTGGCCGCCCAATGCAACGGGGTTTCCCCCTCCCTGTTGCGGATATCCGGATCGGCGCCGTTGCCGATCAAAAGCCGGGCCATTTCCGCCTGTCCCTGGCGGGCCGCCCAGTGCAGTCCGGCATTGTCGCCGAATTTATCCCGTGAATTGACGTCAACGCCGTTTTCGAGGTGTTGTCGTACGTCCTGGATGTGATTTTTGCGGACCGCCTCCACAAAGAAATCCAGGGAGCCGGATTGGACGTTGCCAAACGGCCCTAAAAGAAGGGGCAATACAAGGAGAAACAAAGCCTTCGTATACCGCTGATAGCTGGTGGAGCGGGTGTGTTTCAACAGCGCATCCTTTTTTGGCAAGGTGCAAGAAGCCAGACGACATGCTTGATCGTGTGTTTGGATTGCTTCTAATCGATTTTCCATCGATAGGCAAGACACCCTGGATCAGCCCTTTTAGGGCCTGAACAGGCGGTCAGGGCTGTAGCACTTCCACCACCTCAATGGATGCGAAACGCCAGGCGCCCTCCACCTTGTGCAACCGGCAGTTCAACTCCTGGAAATCTTCCACATTTTCGCCGGAGGGCAACCGGCCCCTCAGGCGGGCCGTGACACGTGCATCGGCCTGGTCTTTCTGGGGAAACGCAATGGTGGCATCATAAAAGTCCAGGGACAATTCGCGGTATGGGGCCCGGGCACTCAGGGCCAGGGCCGGCAGGTCGGACGCGGGCAGGTCCCGGACATAGCCGTAGGCCGGGGCATGGAGTGTCACCGTGTCGGTGAAAACGGTTCGGATGCGCTTTGCCTTGGCGCCGCTGGTCAGCGGGCTTTCCCCGGGTGACTTGGCGATGTTTTCGGCCAGATACTCGAATTGCGTTTTTATGCGGTCGGCATCCGAGGGCCAAAGGACGAAAACCAGGATGGCTGCCACCACTACTCCGATACCTGCGATGCCCCATTTTTTTCCGACTACCATAATGGCCCTCCGATGACCCGGTCCATGGGTGTCTGCCCGAACTGGTGTACATGCATGGGGACGCGGCGGTTGTCCCCCACCACATAAACATGACCGGCCGCAACCTGGCGCGGTGGCAAGTCCCATGCAAAGGGGGATTGGACATAGGGCTCTTCGACCGCGCGATGGTTGACATAAAGCCGACCCTGGCGAAAGGCTACCGTTTCGCCCTCCAGGGCCACGACCCGTTTGAGCAGAACGATGCTCTGGCCGGCCAGGCGGATGGCGACCACGTCCTGTTTTTGCGGTTTCGTAAAGCGGTAGCGCAGCTTGTTGCAGAAATTGAAGCCGCCGTCACGATAGGTCGGCGCCATGCTATGCCCCCGGATACGGAAGGGGGTCAGCACGAAGCTGAAGAAGATAACGGCGCACGCCACCACGGCCAGCACCCGGCCGGCGTAGGCCCGGGTGAGTTGCGGGAAAAAAAAGGCGTTCCATAAAGGTTTCACGGTGGCGCTATCCGTTTCGATGGTTAGAAAAAACGGCGCATGAATGCCAGCGCCGCCTGCGAAAACCGGTGCTGGTGCCAGACATCGAGCCAGGCCAGACCGTGCAGCCCGACAATTATCCAGAAGACCACCTGGTAGGAAAACTTGCGGATCTTGTGCCGCAGCAGCAACTGGCCTGCCAGTCCGCCGGGCCAGCCGCCCAGCAGCTCGAGAAGGTGCAGGGTGCTTTCCGGCGTCCGCCATTGCCCCTGCCGGGCCTGGCGCTTGTCCCGCCAGAAGACCGCGAAACAGATCAGGCTCATCAGGCCATAGACCCCCAGCACGCCGTAAGGTGATATCAGGTCCCGGTAGGTTGCCGTGTCCGTCAAACGCTTCAGGCGGGTTTCCAAGGGCACCTTGGGGCGCAATTTCTTCTCTTCCGCGGTGACCACTTCCGGTATCTTTTCCACCTCCCGGGTGCCTTCCGGGCATCCGGCATCGGTGTAGGTGACATTACCATCGGCATCGACGCATTTCGCGATATCAGCCTGGGCCGCACGGCCGGCCAGCAGCATCACCAGGACCAGTGCCCAGAAATGCCGCGACATGGGGCCGGCGATACGGGGGGCATGGGTCATGGCGGTCTCCTGCTGTGGCGGGTGAATCATAGGGGTTCCAAAATGATTTCATCCTATTTAAGACGTGTTTGCAACCCCGACCATGTTCCCGGGGGAAACCCGTCTATCAAATTGATAGATTTGGCTTGTATTTGTCATTTTCTTCGACTACACCCGGATTCATGCCCCGTGAATCCGATACGTTTACCCTCCTTCTGGTGGACGACGACCCCCAGGCTCTGGCGGCCCTCAAGCGTCTTTTTCGCAAGGACGGCTATCGAATCCTCTCGGCCGAATCGGGGGCTGCCGCCCTGGCGCTGACGGATACCGTCCTGCCCGACGCCGCCCTGATCGATTACCAGATGCCCGGTATGGACGGGCTGGAGCTCCTTGAAGGGCTTATCCGGCGGGATGCGTCCATGCAGGTCGTCATGTTGACCGGCCGCGGTAAAATCGAAACGGCGGTCGCGGCGATGAAAAAGGGCGCGGCCGATTACCTGGAAAAACCCTATCAGACGGAAGCCTTGCGCGCCCGCGTGGGCCAGTTGGTCCAGATCTGGCGTCTGCGCAGCGAAAACCGCCACCTAAAAAGCCGTGACGTGCCATCCGCCGGTTTTCATCCGCTCATCGGCAGCGCCGCGGCCATGCAATCCGTCAAGCAGACCATCGAACGGGCCGCCCTTTCGGATGCCACCACGCTCATTGTCGGTGAAACCGGCACCGGCAAAGAACTCGTGGCCCGGGCCATCCATCACCACAGCCCCCGCAGCACCCGGCCTTTCGTGCCGGTGGACTGCGGTGCCCTCAGTGAAAACCTGGTGGAAAGCGAGCTTTTCGGACATGTCAAAGGGGCCTTTACCGGCGCTCATCAGTCCGCCCGGGGGATGATCCGCACGGCCCACGGCGGCACCCTGTTCCTGGATGAAATCGGGGAACTGCCCCTCAATGCCCAGGCCAAATTGCTGCGCACGCTCCAGGAAAAAGTGGTGCGGCCGGTGGGGGGGGATCGTGCCGTCGCCGTGGATATCCACGTTCTCGGGGCCACCCACCGGGATCTGGCCCGGGAAGTCCGGGAAGGGCGTTTTCGGGAGGACCTGTTTTACCGGCTCAACGTAGTGCCCATCACCCTGCCCCCATTACGGGCGCGTATCGATGACATCCCCAGGCTGGCGGCCCATTTCACCGCTAAATTCAGTGCCGGGTTCGCGCCGCCCAAGCCGGTGCGCGAGGATGCCCTGGCCCTTTTGAAGGCCTACAGCTGGCCCGGCAACGTGCGGGAGCTGGAAAATGTCATCCGCCGGGCGCTGGCCCTGGGTCGGGATCCCGCCATCGTGCCGGCCGACCTGCCTGAAACCATCACCGGAGCTGTGTGTGATCGGCCCCATTGGCAGGACCCTCCCATCGATGACAGCCTGGCCGCCTATGAGAGGGCCGCTGTGATCAATGCCCTGCGCAAGAGCAATGGGAACCGTAAAACCGCGGCCCGGATCCTCGGGATCGGGGAAGCCACCCTCTACCGCAAGCTGAAAGCCTACCAACTCCGCTAGAATCCTATCAAATTGACAGTCGCCCCATCCGCAAACACGATCAAATTGATGGTCGCCCGGTCCGGCATGTCACGTCAAAAACAACAATACCTATAATATTCAGCCGGTTATTGTGTTGGCACGTGTCTTGTTAAAGGGGGAGATAGATTTTGTGGCCCCTATTGGAGAGACGCCGTGACGACGGAAAAAGTAGTTTCTTTTGACAGCCGAACGTTGACCCTGCTGCTCCTGGTTTTGACCTCAGGGGTGTTCCTTTCGCTGCCGATCATGTCCTCAAACCGGGCATCGTCCCGGGCGGTTGTGGTCAAATCCCTCCCGACCCGGTCCCTGGTGGCGGTGCCTGCAAAGGGTTCCGGCCCGACGGCCGTGGCTGAGGCGACCCCGCCCGCCCCTGCCCCGTTGCAACGGGCCAAGTGGCAGAGTCCGTTGGTGATGCCCCAGGGTATGATGCCGTTCCGTGGCAAGAAGGGGGATGATGTTTTCGATGCATTCATCCTGGATGCGGCCCGGCAATTCGATATGGACCCGGTCGTGATCAAGGCCGTCATCATGGCCGAATCCGGGTTCAACCCCAGGGCGGTGAGCCGGGCCGGGGCCCGGGGGCTCATGCAGTTGATGCCCCGCACCGCCGGTTCCCTGGGTGTCGAAGATGCCTTCGATCCCCGGGCCAACATCCTGGGCGGCACCCGTTATCTGAAAAAGCTCCTGCAGCGGTTCGACGGCAATCTGGAACTGGCCCTGGCCGCCTACAATGCCGGCAGCCGCAATGTCCTGAAGCACAGGGGCATTCCCCCCTTCAAGGCCACCCATCGGTATATTGCCAAGGTCAGGATCTACTATCAGCATTACCGCGACCAGGAATCTGAGACATTCGGCTAGAAAATTCGGACAATGTGTTAATGTGCCAGGAGGAATTCACGGTCTTCGCGGGGGTCGTATCAAGGCGCAGGATCCGGCGTGCTGTCAGGACACCCCCTCCAGCAACATTTCAAAGATTTCCGGGTTGACGCCGGCGGCCGAACTGTAGGGATGGGTCAGAATGAAGATGCCCAGAAGAACGACGGCCACCATGCTGCTGTAGAGCGATACCAGGAGGCAGCGCTTTGCCGTGGGCGGCGGCAGGTAAAGGGTCGTCAGTGTGAGCAGATAGCCGATGATGGCAATGTACCAGAAGATGGGCAGCAATTTGCCCTTGGCGTCGAAGAGCCGCTGAATGCGGTAGTCTTCCACGCGATCGAGAAGCGCTTTCAGGTTCAAGTCGCCGGGTTTGGGCGTATGGGATGCCAAGGACTGCCAGATCCGATCGAGGGCCACGCGCCCGAGCAGCTCGCGATCCCTCGGTGTGAGGCGCAATTCCCGCAGGGCGGGCCACTGTTCATCGACCACATGATGCATATAGTCGATCAGCTGCCCGCGGGCGGCCTGCAAGTCGTTGCCCCCCTGGCGCCCCATGGCGTGATAGAGGCGCGTGATGGCCGACGCTTCCGATTCGATGGCCACGATCATTTCGTTGTACTCGATCCGTACGCTGGTGAACATCATCCCGATCACCACGGCGTGGATCACCCCGATCCGTGTGGCGACGCTGTCGGCGGTCCGGCGGGTTTCCGTGCTGATTTCGCTGGACCAGAACCGATGCGCGATAAAATAGAGACCGACGGAAAAAGACGAGGATATCAAAATGGCCAGTACCACACTCACGGCGGTGGGGAGGGAGAGAATAAACATGGCATATTCTCCGGTCTTTAGCGTTTTCAGGGCATCATCAGCACTTTAGCCCCGTGGACTTTGCGGGTCCGCAGTTCCAGCAGGGCCTGGTTGGCCTCTGCCAGGGTGAATGCCTGGACTTCGGGGCGGATGCCCATTTCGGCTGCCAGGGCCAGGCACTCCCCAACGTCCTGCCGACAGACATTCGCCACACTCTTGATTTCCTTTTCCAGCCACAGATGGGAAGGGTAGTCCAGATGCAACAGTTCTTTTTTGTCGACATCCTCTTTGCCGATGGCGTTGATCACCAGACGGCCGCCGGGGGCCAGGTTCCTGAGGGCTTCCACCACGGGTTTCCACACCGGGGTGGTGTCGATGATGCTGTCCAGCTTTTGGGGGCTGACGGCCTCGGTCGGCCCGGCCCAGGCCGCGCCGAGTTCCCGGGCGAAATCCTGCTGGCCGGCACTGCGGGCAAAGACGAAAACTTGGGCCCGGGGATAGCGGTGGCGGATCATTTTCAGGACGAGATGCCCCGAGGCCCCGAACCCGGTCAGGCCGATGGCCTGGCCGTCGGAAGGCCGGGCCAGCCGCAGGGAGCGATAGCCCACCGCCCCCGCACACAGCAGCGGGGCGGCCTCGGCATCGGTGAATTCCGAAGGAATGGGGTGGGCAAAGCCCTCGGGCACGGTCATGTATTCGGCATAGCCGCCATGGGCATCCCGGCCCGTGGCCCTGAAATCCGGGCACAGGTTCTCGTTGCCGCTCCGGCAGAACCGGCAGTGGCCGCAGGCCGAAAAAATCCAGGCGACGCCCACCCGGTCGCCGAGTTGAAAGCGGCTCGTACCGGGCCCCAGGCCGGCCACCCGGCCCACCACCTCGTGTCCGGGCACGATGGGGAAGCGCGGCGGCGGGGTGCGGCCTTCGATCTCATCCAGTTCGGTGTGGCAGACGCCGCAAACGCTGACCTTGACGAGGATTTCCCCCTCGGCCGGTGTGGGAACGGGCATTGCGGTCATTTGAAGGGGGGCGGGATTGTTTTCCAGGCGCTCGATTTTATTCAGTACCATGGCTTTCATGGGTGAAAATCGATCCTTTCATCACAGGCATCGCTGTATCGATCGAAGGGTTCGGTTATCGGCATGCAGGCTCCGTTTAAAGTGTCTATCGCGGCACTTCAGGTTCGCAGGACTTTTGGGCGCCCCTCTGCAAGCATTTTACATTAATAGCCCTGCCGCAATCATTGCAAGTAGCAGTATGATCGGGGCGGATCCATAACGAATAATGATGCCAATTATTCTTTCACGCTTCGATTGCTTATCATAAATCCATTCGGTTTCTTCATCCTGAGATGGAATGATGCCTTCCGACCACTTTCCAAAATATTGTCCGGCACGCCCCACCCCGAATCCACCAATGTATGTTACGCCGGGATTGGTTTTTCCCCTGCCACCGCGGTACCCGGAAAAAAGCCATCGAATGGAAAGTGGAACTATTAAACCGACAATGTAGGAAATTACGGGGATAAATAGCCACTGGTGATTATAGAATTTTGTTGTAAAAAAGCAGAAGGTCAGGCCAATGAGCATACCTGCAAAACCGCCATATATCGGTTTTTTTAAACCGATAAGTATCGACACAAAGAATATGACCAGGAAAATATCACTCATTTTATCATAACGTGCGCATAACCGGCGAGCACTGGAGCGCAGCGGAATGGCCAGTCCGAGTTAATGCGCTTCAGCTATGTGTCTGCTTTCCTGCAACAAGAATTTGCATAAACACATCCACCCGTAAATTGGTTATTCTTTGGCCACCAATTCAACCCGCCGATTCTGAGCCTTCCCTGTAGCAGTTGTATTCGGAGCCACCGGTTTCGACTCGCCATAGCCTTTTGTAGAGAGTCGGGAAGAAGAGATGTCTGCGGAGACCAGATAGGCCTTTACCGATTCCGCACGCCTTTGGGAAAGTATCTGATTATGCTGGGTCTCTCCATCTGAATCGGTATGCCCTTCAATAATCAACTGCATGGCCTTTTCAGACTGAAGAATGGCAACGATTTTATCCAGTGTCGGTTTGGATTCATCACGAATAACATCTGAATCAACATCAAAATTAATCCCGTAAAGCCGTACCCTTCCAGTTTCTATAAGCTCTCTGGTAATTTGACCCTGGACACCACCGGCCCAATGAGGACAGCCTCCAACCTCCTGAGTGATTTTTTGTCCGTTCCAGATGCTTCCCCGTTCATTTTCCTTCCCCTCGTACCACCAAAGACCGAAGAACGTATCTCCCTTTGAATTGAATATCATGACGGCCGGACCCTGCCTGTTTGTTTCTTTCCAGGTCAATCTCATGATATTATTTTCTATCCCCCCATTGAGCAGGCCCTGCTCATATTCGTAACAACCAGTAACCGAGGTTCCCTGTTGCCGGATATGAAAATCATTATAATTGGTTTTGTACGTTCCGGAGATATCGGGCAGCTTCGTATTGGTCAATTGTTTTCCATAGGCGCGGAAGTCCATGAGTTCTGTGTAATCGCTCGAACCATGGTTGTTCTTGATAATCAACCGTAGCCATTTGCCGGATGTATCGACTGTCACGGGAAAACTTTGATTGTCCTTTTTATCAACCAGTGATGCGCTGAGGATTTCTGTAAATCCTTCTGACGGGCCGTCATTCGAAAGTTCAATAGCGATATCTTTTGCACCACGCCCCGCGCCGTCTATGGATCCCGTATCAAATTCAACACGTTCAAATACGCTTTTTTCAGCAAGTTCAATAACGCAAACGTTATTTAAAATTTCTCCTTTAGGACAACACCAGCCGGTTTTTGGATTTTCATCTATAATCCAAGTATTAGCCCATTGAGGATCGTAAGCCGGCCATTGCTTTACAAGTAATGCTCCTGAAGAGAACGAGACAAGGGAGGTATCTGTTGCGTCAGCATCAGAAGAAAATCCGAAGTTATAGAACTGAAGAAGAATCATAAGCGATATGAAAATCAATTTTTTGCTCATTCTTGAACCTCCTGTATTCTCTGTATCAATAATCTTGCGGGCATTTTTTTTGGTTATAAACAGGAATTTTGCTGACAATGTGTTGGCATGGCAATGCAAACTTTGATTTACACTGAACGTCACTGCTTTCTGGCGCGAGGAACGAGCGTCGAGAGCAGCAGTTGGCTAGAAATTTCGTTAATCATGCTTTATTATTGTTTAGTTGATAAACATATTTTTCGGAATTTTTTAATTCGAGAATGAGAATTGGTTTGTTCGTGACTGCATCGCGTGCTGGTTTTAAAGAACCAATGTTTTCAAGAAGTTCTTGAAAAACACATTCGCCCGTTGAGGAATAGATAATTATCATACTTTTTCTTGAGGTAGCGCGTAAGTTTGCCAATATGATTAATAAAGGATCTGATTCGGAGAGGGTATCGAATGGCAAACAAATTATTTCCCGTATATAATCATATCCCTCAAGGTTTTCTTGAATGAAAAATTCCCCATTTTTATCAACAAACGAAATTAAATGACTATCAAATTTGGCTCTATAAGACTTTTTATCCCACAATAAGTCTATGCCTTTAACCCTGTCTTCAAAATTTACTACAAATCGCTGTATTTTAGCGTTTTTATATTTTTTTTCGGTTTGTTTTTGAAATTGGAATTTCTCCACTACGTTACTATTTCTAATTATACGTGGTAAATTGTATGCATCCCAACTCGATTGTAGTTTGTATGGAACTATTATGGCCAAAACTACAATTGCCACTGAAAAGATTGCACTCACAGCATAGATTTCACGTATATTAATAGGCTTTATTCCCTTAAATTGAACAAGCACCCAATTAATAAATGCGCCAAACAGTCCCGCGATGAAAACAGAAATAATAGTAATTGGTATCAGTGGTATTATAATTAAGCCGCTGGTTGAACTTGGAGCAGATTCAAAATAGCTGACCGAAAAGAAAAAAAGGATAAAACCGAACAACATAATCCTTCGGAAGAGAGCTGAAATGGTTATTTTTTTCGGAATGAGCATTTAATCTTTTCGTATTTCTAACGCTCTGGCTTAAAGGTGAGGGCCGCAAAGTGGCCCGAATCCATTACAGCCTCAGGTTATGCTCTGATTTAATGTTGTTATCGAATCGGTACTTTTCTAAACAACTTCAGTTTAAAGCTTTTATAAAGAGCTATCGGGAAAATAAACGATGATAATAGCAGAATAACAACAAGGGCTATAGGCATAAATATCATTCCAGAAAGCCCTTCTGGTAAAAATGTAAATAAATGATCTGAATAGATGCTTAAAAAATTAAAAGCAAATCCAATTGATGCAATTGTAAGAAAATATATAGGGAAAAGTATGAAATGATTTATTTTGATATTTTGGTGGCAATTTTGACATTTCTTGTCTTTTTTAAGTGGAAAAAGTGGCTCTAAAATTTCAAATGGATGGCAAGCTCTTTTCTGACACTCTGGGCATTCATAGAATCCCATATTATCTTTCCTGGTAATCAGCATAACGACCAAGCTGAGACGCGGAAAACGTGCTAGCGTTTTCGCGTCGGTTTCCAGCGACAGGTTAACCCAAATTAATTATTTTTCCATTTCAGACCGGGGATATATTGTATAGGTTTAAAGGACAGTTTATCTCCAAACCAACCAGGGGCTTTAATCTCAAGTTTACATGATGCACACTGGGCGGCTCTAATTCTATTGAAATTTCCTATTGCCTTTCCGCATTTTGGACATTGAGTCCTATGGAGCCACCTGTTCACTCTAAAAAGGAAAATGGCATAAAGAAAAAGGAATGGTATTGTCATAAACTTTCCAAGATTCACAGAAACTGGCCATATCACGATTAAACCGTAAGGCAGCATTAATCCAATTGAGGCCATATACAATATTTCCCTACGACGGATTTCAGCCAATCCGTTTTCAATATTTTTGTGAGTATCGATTTCCATAATTGGATGGCTAACGTCCGAGCTGAGACGTGGCAAACGCGCCAGCGTTTGTTCGTCGGATTTCCAGCGACAGGTTATCTTGATCTTAGATAAATTGGTTAAATCAGATTCCCAATCAGGACCCCGAACAAAGGTAAAACTATAAAAAAACCAATTAATAATATTGTAATTGCCGATACTGGACTCAAAATGTCATATAGCTTGGAGACTAAAGAGTTAGGATTTTTTAAACACATTCCAAAAATCAATAAACAAACAGCTACAATAATGCCAGGTAATATTTGGAAGAATGAAATGCGGAAGTTTAGATTATTGAGCACTGTTGATATTGGGAGAAAAATTAAATCAAAGACAAATGCAAAAATTGAAAGTGCCAAAATATAATAGGCTACTTGTTCTCTATCTGGCTTTGTCATGACAGTCTGTGCTATTCAGAAAGATAACGGTTGAGCTGAGACGCGCAAAACGCGCCAGCGTTTTCGCGTCGATTTTCTCCAGCGATATGTTATAGCCTTGTGCTTTATAATTTGTGTTTGTCGGCCCAATCATCAGTCCATGAGTATATTTTAATATGGTGGACCTGATTGCAGCCATCCTCAGCTTCTCTTTCAAGCATCGATTCGGTCAATTCATCCCCTGCCCATGCTTCTGTGAAAAAATGATCATGATCACATTCATTCTTTTCCAGTTTTCTTTTCAATCTTTCGATCGATTGGGAAAGTTTCTCTAAGCCTTTCTTATTCGCATGGATATAAACAGTATCGCCGTCCTTTTCCGTTGAAACGCTTAGTAGGTATTTTTCTTTTTCCATGATTTAAGTGGCTATAACGCCTGAATTGTGGGGCCGCGCGCCGTTTGCGGTCCCACACAAATGAAAGGTTATAAGCTAACTGCTTCCCTTTAACTGGATTTTCTTATACCTAAATACCAAAATACCATTCCGCCAATTGATAGTGAAATAGGTATTGAGTATAAAACCCAGTATGTATCGCGAAAAGTTGCTTTTTCGTCTGGGGGCCATACAAGTCCACTGAAGGTTAGTCCGAGTAAAATTCCAATAAACGTCCAAATCATAATATGCGATCTAAAATTATAAATTTTTTTCCATTTGCACATTAATAAGATCGGTATGCCGAAAATCACAAAAAGGAAATAATAGAGTATAGTAAAATTAAATATCTGCTCTAAAGGATATTTTTGATAAGTTTTTAAATAGGTAAGATAATTTTCTATTCTACCCTCTATGATCGGTGCGGACCACGAACCCAAATAATATGTCAATCCCGAGATCCAGGGAGGAATTAAAAAGGCTAGAAGCCATCTCAAAAAAACCGAAGTAGAATTTTAATACAACCAAGGTGAACCATCGCCAGGAAATTTTCTACATGGTATTCGTAGCGAACAATCAAGCGCCTGAAATTTTGAAGCCAAGCAAACA